>Ga0196960_10000523_pt1 | contig 12938 bp, 13 predicted proteins | sample S3v_5metaG_FD_183187 | JGI IMG/M metagenome (GOLD analysis project Ga0196960, IMG submission 183187) | Soil microbial communities from Anza Borrego desert, Southern California, United States - S3+v_5 | ecosystem: Environmental > Terrestrial > Soil > Desert | place: USA: California | collected... | reverse complement strand
CCACGGCGGCCCGGGCTCCGTCCGGCCCGCCTCCGGGGCCACCGGCCTCCGGCCGGTGGCACGCCCCCGCGGAACGCGGCGCCCCTCGGCGGGCAGGGGCGCGCCCCGGCGGCACCGTATGACACTGCCTGGTGCAAAGCCGGGCACGTGGCACGCGTGCCGGCGGGTCACCGCGCGGTCTCGGCCTCCCGCGCCGCCTCGGCGTCGAGGATGGAGATCTCCAGCTTGCGCAGCAGGCGCGCGAGTTGACGGCGTTCGGAGGGGGACAGTCCGCCGAGCATCCGGTTCTCGTTGTCCAGGTGTTCGGCGAACGCCGTGTCCACCGTGGTGAGGCCCTTCTCCGTCAGCCGTGAGTACACGACCCTGCGGTCCTGGGTGTCCCGCTCCCGGACTATGAGGCCGTCCTTCTCCAGGCGGTCGATCCGGAGGGTCACCCCCGCCGACGACACCAGTCCGGAGTCGGCGAGCTGCCCGGCGGTCAGCCGGTAGGGCTCGCCCGACCTGCGCAGCGCGGTCAGGACGTCGAAGCCTGCCACCGACAGGCCGTGCCGCTCGACGGATTCCGTGAGACCGGTGCTGTAACGCAGGAAGGAGCGGTGGAGGCGGGCGAGGACCTCGAGCGGGCTCGTGTCCAGCTCGGGCCGCTCCCGCGCCCAGTCCTCGATGACCTTCGCCACGGCGTCCCGGTCCCCAGGCCTTGATGCTGCCATCTCATCCCCTTGTACGGTTCCGGCCGGCGCCCCGGCTTATCACGGCACTGAAAATCTTACCGCTGAGGCGATGGCGGACTCGGCCGCAGGAGCGCGGCGCCCGCGTCCGGGGGCGATGGCCCGGCGGGGAGCGGTGCGTGCTCCCTCCCGGGTCACCGCCCCCGGGCCGGCGCGATCAGGCGTTGAGCTCCTCCAGGGTCCTGCCTTTGGTCTCGACGGCGAACCACGCGATCACGGCACCCACCGCGCCCATCACGGCGAGCTGTGCGAAGACCAGGGCCAGTCCGCCGCCCGCCCCGATGATCGCGCCGACGGCCACCGGGCCGAGAATGACGCCGAAGCGGTTCCACAGACCACCGAAGGCCGCGCCCCTGGCGCGGTTGAAGGTGGGGTACAGCTCGGGGGAGTAGAGGTAGAGCCCCGCGTTGATCGCGTACAGGAAGAACGTGGTGCAGGAGGCGAAGAGGGCGATCTGTCCGCCCGAGGCCGCCCCGGCGAGTGCCAGTACGCCGAGCGAGAGCGCGGTGCCCACGAACGCGCCGATCAGGGCGGGCCGGCGGCCGATGCGGTCGATCAGCATGGCCATGACGAAGGTGCCCAGCAGACCCGTGACGTTGCTGAGCAGGGTGTAGACGAGCGCCGTGGTGAGATCCAGCCCGAACTCCTTGGTGTAGAGCGAGGGCAGCCAGGTGGAGATGCCGTGGTTCACGTAGTACGCCACGAACCACAGCCCCGACAGGACGGCGGTCCGGCGCAGGTAACGGCCCCGGAACAGGTCCATCAGGGTGCCCTTGGGCTCGTTCACCGGGTCCACGGACGGGGCCGGTGCGGGAAGTTCCTCGGAGGCCGTGCGGGCGACCTCCGCCTCGATCCGGGCGATGACCGCCTCCGCCTCAGCCGTACGTCCACGGGACAGGAGCCAGCGCGGGGACTCCTGGACGTGCCGGGGCAGCATCGCGGCGATCAGCACCGGCAGAGCGCCCACCAGGAACATCGCGCGCCAGCCGAAGGCGGGGATCACCCATACGGCGAGCAGGGTGGCGGCCGCGAGGCCGGCCGGGAAGATCATCTCGTACAGCAGGACGAAGCGGCCCCGCTTGTCGGACCGGGCGATCTCGTTGATGTAGGTCGCCGCGACCGGTACGACGCCGCCGATCCCGAGGCCCTGTACGAACCGGAAGAGCGAGAAGGTCTCGATGGTGCCGGAGAAGGCCACGGCGAGGCTGGCGAGACCGGTGACGGCGACACCCAGGGCGACGGTGCGCACCCGCCCGATGCGGTCCCCCAGCCAGCCGGCGGCAAGGGCGCCGAGCAGCATGCCGATCGACGCGGACGTGACGGCGAAGGTGGCCTGCCCGGTGGACAGGTCCCACTCCTTCATCAGGACGGGCAGCGCGGATGCGGCCAGCAACTGGTCGAACGCCTCGAAGAAGGTGACGGCGCCGATCAGGAACCGGACCTTGATGTGCCAGCGCGAGTGCGGCAGTCGTTCAAGTCTCGCGGCTATCGAGCCGAGTGCGGGCTTGCCGGCCACAGTCGTCATGGAGGGGGTCCTTCCGCGGGCAGATGAGTTCCGGCGACAGTAGGGGGCCATATCTAAGCGGTCAATAGTTAAGGGCTTAGTAACCTTGTTCCCGGTGGCTCGGCCCTCATCATCGACGCCCTGGATGCGGTGCTCAAGACCTTCCTGGCAACGATTTCACCTCGGGGTCTTGTGCGAAAAAAGTTAAGCGCTTAGATTTCTAGCACTTCGGCAGTCCGGTGGCGGTAGCCCAACGAGCCTGTCCGCACCCGGAGTCCACTCCCTTTCCGCCTCGTCCGGAGGTCCACCCGTGCTGCAGTTCCCCACCGAAATCCTGATCGCGGGCCAGTGGCGGCGTGGTGCGGGCGAGCCCGTCGACACGGTCGACCCGGCGACCGGCCGTCTCCTCGCCACCGTCCACTCCGCCTCTGCGGACGAGGTCGCCGAAGCGGCCGAGGCCGCGGCGAAGGCCGTGGCGGATCCCGCCTGGCGTGACCTGCCCGCCCATGACCGGGCCCGGCTGCTGCACCGGATCGGCGAACTCACCGAGCGGGCCGCCGACGAGCTCTCCGCCCTGCAGACGGCCGACACCGGCAAGACCCTCACCGAGACGAAGGCCCTCGCGCTCAGTGCGGCAGGCACCTTCCGCTACATGGCGGCCGTCCTGGAGACGGCGCAGGACGCGGTGACCCCGTCCCGCGGCCCCTACGTCACGGTGAGCACGCACGAGCCGATCGGCGTCGTCGGCGCGATCAACCCCTGGAACTCCCCGGTCGCCAGCGACGCGCAGAAGATCGCCCCCGCGCTCGCCGCAGGCAACGCGGTGATCCTCAAGCCCGCGGCCTGGACCCCCCTGGTCTCCCTGGCGCTCGGGCGGCTGATCACCCGGGCGCTCGGCGAATTCCGGCTGCCGGCCGCACTGCTCTCCGTGCTGCCCGGGAGCGGCCGGGTGGTCGGTGACGCCCTCGTGCGGCACCCCCTCGTCGGCCGTATCGGATTCACCGGGGGCACGGAGACCGGCCGGTCCATCGCCGGGACAGCCGCCCGCAAGCTGATCCCGGCCTCGCTGGAGCTGGGCGGCAAGTCACCGACGATCGTGCGCGCCGACGCCGACATCGAACAGGCCCTGGCCGGCGTGATGTTCGGGATCTTCTCGTCCAGCGGTCAGTCCTGCATCGCGGGCTCCCGGCTCTTCGTGGCGCGGGAGATCTACGACTCCTTCGTCGGTGAGCTCGTCGAGCGCGTACGCGGGCTGCGGGTCGGTCCCGGCACCGACCCGTCCACCCAGGTCGGCCCCCTGGTGCACCACCGCCACCGCGACTCCGTCGCCGCCTACGTCGACCTCGCCCGGTCCGAGGGCGCCCGCGTGCTGTGCGGCGGATCGGCACCCGAGGGAGAGCTGTACGAGGACGGGGCGTACTACCTGCCCACCGTGCTCGACGGCCTCGCGAACACCTCGCGCACCTGCCAGGAGGAGATCTTCGGCCCGGTCCTGGTCGCCCTTCCCTACGACGACGAGGACGACCTGGTCCGCCAGGCCAACGACTCCGTCTACGGCCTGGCCTGCGGGATCTGGACCCGTGACCTGCGCGCCGCCGGGGCGCTGGCACGCCGGATCGAGGCAGGAACCGTCTGGATCAACACCTACAAACAGTTCAGCGCCTCCACCCCCTTCAGCGGGTGGAAGGACAGCGGCCTCGGCACGGAGAAGGGCCTCGGCGCGATCCGCGCCTACCAGCGCCAGAAGTCCCTGTACTGGGGCATCGCGGACCACCCGCTTCCGTGGGCCAACTGACCCGGCACGCCTGCCCGTCCTGGAGGGACCCCATGCACCAGCCACCGCCCGGTCCGATCGCCCGGCTCCGCTCACTGCGCTACGTCGAGCTGCACACCCCGGCCTTCACCGAGGCCGCCGACTTCTACGAGGACGTCTGGGGACTCGAAACCGTCGAGTCCGACACCGGAGCCCGCTGGCTCCGGGGCACGAGCGACGAACACCACGTCCTGCACCTGACCCGGCGGGACCGGGTCGGCCTCGGCAGGATCGCCTTCGCCGTCGCCACACCCGCCGAGGTCGACCAGGCCGCGCGGCGCCTCGAGGCCCGCTCCCTCGTGCCCGTCACCGGGCCGGGTCCGCTGGGCCAGGCCGGCGGCGGTTACGGACTGCGGTTCACCGACCCCGAGGGCCGCCTCATCGAGATCAGCGCCCAGGTCGAGGCCGTCGTGCCGCGCGGCAGGGACGGCGCCGTGCCCGTCGGAGTGACGCACGCCGTGCTCAACACCACCGACATCGACGCCGCGGTCGCCTTCTACTGCGATGTGCTCGGTCTGCGCGTCTCCGACTGGTCGGAGCACCAGATGGCGTTCCTGCGCTGCAACAGCGACCACCACTGCATCGCCTTCAACCAGGCGGAGTGGACCTCGCTGAACCACGTGGCGTACGAGATGACCTCGGTCGACCACTTCATGCGGGGCCTCGGACGGCTGCGCCACCACGGCATCACCCCCCAGTGGGGGCCCGGCCGGCACGGCCCCGGGAACAACACCTTCTCCTACTTCACCGACCCCTCCGGCCTGGTCTGCGAGTACACCTCCGAGGTCGCCCAGATCGTCGAGGACGCCTGGATCGCCCGGGTGTGGCGACGGGTCCCCGAGCTGTCGGACCTGTGGGGGACGGCCGGCGCGCCGTCGAAGGAGATCCGCTGCAGCATGGCCGGCACCCCGGACCCCGGCCCGCTCGCCACCCCCGGCCCGCAGGGGCCGGGCCCACTCGTTCCCGTGGACGCCCAGGAGGCCACCGCATGAGCACCGTACGCAAGGTCGCCGTCATCGGCTGGGGCGCCATCGGCAGGGTCGTCGGCACCGCGCTCGCCGAAGGCCGCGTGACCGGCGCCGAGCTGGTCTGCGTCGTCGACAACCGCCCGCTCGGCGAAGCCGCCCCCGTGCGGCAGACCACCTTCGAGGAGGCCTTGGAGATCTGCGACCTCGTCGTGGAGGCCGCAGGGCAGGGCGTCGTACGTGAGTGGGGCGAGCGGGTCCTGGACTCCGGCACCGACCTGCTGATCGCCTCCACCGGGGCGCTGACCGACGACGGACTCACCGAGCGGCTGCTCGCGGCCGGTCCCGGGCGGGTGTACTTCACGGGCGGCGCCGTCGGCGGACTCGACCTCCTCCAGGCGGTGCGCACCCTCGGCCCGCTCGACGAGGTCCGGCTGACCACCACCAAACTGCCGTCCACCCTCGAACAGCCCTGGATGGACGGTGAGTTGCTGGCGCGTATGCGGACGGCGACCGGACCGGTCGAGGTCATGTCCGGTACCGCCCGCGACGTCCCGGTCAAATTCCCCAAGTCGACGAACGTGGCCGCCTCGGTCGCGCTGGCCGTCGGCGACCTGGACGCTGTGCGGGTCCAGGTCGTCGCCGACCCGGCGGCGCACCACACCCGCCATGTGATCGAGGCGTCCGGCGGGCACGGCACCTACCGCTTCGAGGTCGCGCACCTGCCCGACCCCGGCAACCCCGCCACCAGCCAGGTGGTGCCCTACGCCGTGCTGCGCAGCCTCGCCGCCCTCGCCGGCCGGACCGGGCAGATCCTGTGAGCGCCGCCGGCGTCCACGTCGAGGAGGCGGGCGACCGCGGCCCCCTGCTGCTGTGCCTGCACGGCATCGGCTCCTCCTCGGCCGCCTTCGCACCGCAGCTCGCCGAACTCTCCTCGTACGTACGGGTCGTGGCCTGGGACGCACCCGGGTACGCCGGATCACCCGACCCCGCCGGGCCGATGAGCCTCGACGACTACGCGGACGCGGCGGCCGCCCTCATCCGTGAGCGCGCCACCACCGCACACGTCCTCGGCGTCTCCTGGGGCGGGGTGATCGCGCTGCGGCTCGCCTCCCGCCACCCGGAGCTGGTCGCCTCGCTGATCGTCGCCGACTCCAGCCCCGGCTCGGGCACCGACGGGACCAAGGCGGCCGGCATGCGCGCCAGGGCGGCCGACCTCGCCGAGCTGGGTCCCCGGGCCTTCGCCGAGACCCGGGGACCGCGGCTCGTGTCGCCCGGCGCGCCGGACGAGCTGGTGCGCCGCGTCGTGGACACCATGGCCGCCTCGGTACGGCTGCCGGGCTACGCGTACGCCGCCGAGTCCATGGCTGCGGCCGACCTGCGTGCCGAGCTCCCCTCGATCGCCGCACCCACCCTCGTGCTCTGCGGCGAACAGGACCGGGTCACCGGCACCGGGGCGAGCCAGGTCATCGCCGGGGCCGTCCAGAAGACCGCCTACGTGATCGTCAAGGACGCCGGTCACCTGGCCAACCAGGAGCAGCCGGGCCACTTCAACGCCTGGGTGCTCTCCCACCTCCGCATCACCGCATCCATCCCCGAGTAGGAGCTCCACCATGCCTCTGACCACCGACGCGTACGACAACGGCGACGACCTCTCCGCGTACACCGACTCCCTCATCGCCACCAAGGCCTCCCGGGTCGCCGACTTCGACACCCTCTCCTTCCAGGAGAAGGCCGGCCCGCAGTTCCGCCGCGGCCAGATCCGCTACGTCGGCTCCGGCGCCACCGGTAACCACGAGAGCGACAGCCGGATCCTTCCCTCCGGCGGGTTCACCTTCTCCAACATGCTGCTGCCGCCCGGCGCCGAAGGCCCGGCCCACACCCACCACGACGTCGAGGAGGCCTTCTTCGTCCTGGAGGGCGAGGTCAAGGTCGGCATCCACCGGGGCGCCGACGAAGCCGAGTACCGCACCCTGGGCTACCGCGACATGATCGTCGTCCCCGCCGGTGTGACCCGGTCCCTCAAGAACGAGGGCGACACCGACGCCCTGTTCTGCGTCGTCATCGGCACGCAGAAGCCGCAGGTGCCGACCTACCCCGAGTACTCGCCGATGCACGGCGTCACCCGTGGCTGACCAGCCCCCGGCAGGCCGGCGCACCGTCGTCGTCACCGGAGCGGGCCGTGGCCTGGGACTGGCCACGGCCCGCCGGGCGGGCACCGACGGCTTCCGGGTCGTCCTCGCCGAACTGGAACGCGAGCGGGGCGAGCGCGCCGCGGCCGAGCTGCGCGCGGAGGGCGTCGACGCCCACTTCGTGCACTGCGACGTCGCCGACCCCGCCTCGGTGGAGGCGCTCGCCGACGCCGTGCGCGGACTGGGCCCGCTCCACGGCCTGGTCAACAACGCGGCGCTCGCCAACGGCGTGGGCGGCAAGGAGTTCCAGGACATCGACATCGAGGTCTGGGACCGGCTGATGGCGGTCAACGCCCGCAGCCCCTGGCTGGTGTCGAAGGCCCTGTACCCGCTCTTCACCGGACCCGGCCGCATCGTCAACCTCGCCTCGGACGCGGCCCTGTACGGCTCCCCGCGCCTCGCCCACTACATCGCCTCCAAGGGCGCCGTCATCGCACTGACCCGCGCCATGGCGCGCGAGCTCGGCGAGAAGGGGATCACCGTCAACGCGGTGGCCCCCGGCCTCACCGAGTGCGAGGCGACCGAGACCGTGCCCGCCGAGCGGCACGAGCTCTACCGCCTCAACCGGGCCATCTCCCGGCCGCAGCAGCCCGACGACCTCACCGGGATCGTCTCCTTCCTGCTCGGCGAGGAATCCCGCTATCTGACCGGACAGGTGATCGCCGTCAACGGCGGCTTCACCATGAACTGAACCGCAGGAGATACGAGTTATGGATCTGGGCCTCGCCGACCGCACCATCGTGGTCACCGGCGGCAGCTCGGGCGTCGGCCTGGCCACGGTCCGCGCCCTGCTCGACGAGGGCGCTCGCGTCGCCACCTGCGGCCGTGACGCCGGCCGGCTGGCCGCAGCGGCCGCCGGCCTCGGCGCCGGGAGCGGCCGTCTGCTGACCGCCGTGTGCGACGTACGGGACGCGGACGCCGTGAGCGGCTTCGTCCACCGCACCGCCGAGGAGTTCGGCGGCATCGACGGACTGGTCAACAACGCCGGGCAGTCCCGCATGAAGGGACTCGACGACGCCACCGCCGAGGACTGGCGCGACGAACTGGAGCTGAAGTTCGCCGGGGTGCTGAACCCCCTCCGGGCGGCGCGTCCTCATCTCGCCGCGTCCGGGGCCGCGAGCATCGTCAACATCAACGCGGTCCTGGCCAAACAGCCCGAGACCCGGCTGATCACGACGAGCGCGGCACGCGCCGGCATCCTCAACCTCTCCAAGTCCCTGTCCGCCGAACTCGCCGGTGACGGCATCCGGGTCAACTCCGTCTGCCTCGGACTCGTCGACACCGGCCAGTGGACCCGCCGCCACGCGGCCGCGGACTCCGGCCTGACGTACGAGGAATGGCAGACGGAACTGGCCGAGGACCGGGGCATCGCGCTGGGCCGCCTCGGCCGGGCCGAGGAAGTCGCGTACGCGGTTGTCACCCTGCTCTCGCCCCGCGCCTCCTACATCACCGGCACCAGCATCGACGTCTGCGGCGGCGTCGGCCGCTCCATCCTCTGAGGAGACACCATGCGTCACGACAACGGAGGCGATCTCCTCGTCACCGTCCTGCGCGAACTCGGCATCGACACCGTCTTCGGCATCGTCAGCGTCCACAACCTGCCGCTCGTCGAAGCCGTCGACCGTGAACTGCGGTTCGTCCCCGTGCGGCACGAGGCATCCGCCGTCAACGCCGCCGACGCCTACGGCCGCGCCCGTGGAACCCTCGGCTGCGCCCTCACCTCGACCGGGACCGGTGCGGGAAACGCCGCCGGATCACTGATCGAGGCGCTCAGCGCGGGCAGCTCCGTGCTCCACATCACCGGCCAGGTGGAGAGCGGGTTCCTGGGCAGCGGAAGGGGATTCATCCACGAGACCAAGGACCAGCTCGGCATGCTGAAGGCCGTCTCCGCCCACGCGGCGAGCGTGCCGGATACCGGGCAGGCAGGCAGGATCCTGCGCGACGCGGCCCGCGCGGCGCTGACCGCGCCCGGTGGCCCCGCCAGTGTGGAGTGGCCCATCGACCTCCAGTACGCGGTGCAGACGGACGAACCCGCCGGGTGCACGGCGCCCGCTCCCGTCGTCCCCGCGGAGAGCGACCTGGCGGCCGCGGGCGCGCTCCTGGCCTCCGCCCGCCGCCCGCTCGTCTGGGCCGGCGGCGGCGCGAACACCGCCCGCGGCGAGCTGGCCCGGCTGCTGGAGGCGACCGGCGCGGGACTGATCACCTCGAATTCCGGGCGGGGCAGCGTGCCCGAGGACCACCGGCAGGTCATCGGCAACTTCGCCACCGCACCGGCGGTGCGGGCCCTGCTCGCCGACGCGGACGTCCTGCTGACCATCGGCACGCACTTCCGGTCGAACGAGACCGCGGACTACACCCTGGAGCTCCCCGGGTCACACATCCAGATCGACCTCGACGCAGCCGCCCTCGGCCGGGTCCACCCGGCCACCCACGCGCTGCACGGTGACGCGGCCGGTGTCCTGGCCGCTCTGCTGCCCCACGCCGTGACCGCCGAACCCGGCTGGACGGACCGCGTCGGAGCCGTACGCACCGAGGTACGCGCGATCCTGCACGACACCATCGGACCGCAGGCCGCGATCTGTGACGCGATCCGCGCCGCCCTTCCCCGCGAGGCCGTCGTCGCACGCGACGTCACCATCCCCTCCAGCAGCTGGGGCAACCGGCTCCTGGAGATGTACGACCCCAAGGACAACGTCTTCCCGCGCGGCGGCGGCATCGGGCAGGGACTGGGCATGGGCATCGGCGCGGCGCTCGCGCGGCCCGACGCGCCCACCGTCGTGATCGCGGGAGACGGTGGACTCGCCGTCCACCTCGGCGAGCTCCTCACCCTCGCCCAGGAGCGGCCCCGCCTGACCCTGATCGTGTTCAACGACGGCGGTTACGGAGTCCTGCGCAACATGCAGGACCGCCACAGCGAGCGCCGCTCCGGAGTCGATCTGACGACCCCCGACTTCGCCCTGCTCGCCCAGGCCTGCGGACTGCCCTACGCCCGCATAGGAGCCGAGGAGGACGCGGCCCCCGTGGTCACCGCAGCCATCGCCTCGGACGGCCCCACCCTCGTCGAGGTCGACCTGAACGCCCTCGGCCCGATGAAGAACCCGTTCACCCCGCCCGTGCGGATCCCGGGCCAGTAGCCCGCCCGTCCGAACTGCCGGTAAGGAGGCAACAGACCATGAGCGAGGAATCGCTGCGGCTGACCGTCCGTCGTATGACCTGGGAGGCCGAGGGAGTCCTGTCCGTCGAGCTGACCCACCCGGACGGCAAACCCCTGCCCGCCTGGACCCCCGGCGCGCACCTCGACGTCCACGCCGGCGGCCAGGTCCGCCAGTACAGCCTGTGCGGCGACCCGCACACCCCGGACGTCTACCGCATCGGCGTGCTCAACGAACCCGCCTCACGCGGCGGTTCGCGATTCGTGCACACCCAGCTGCGACCGGGTCAGCAGATCACGGTCTCCGAGCCGCGTAACCACTTCGCGCTGGAGGACGCCCCGTCCTACGTGTTCGTCGCCGGTGGCATCGGAATCACCCCGCTGCTGGCGATGGCCCGGGAGGCGGCCCGCCGGGGCGCCGACTGGCGCATGGTCTACGGCGGCAGGAGCCGGGCCTCCATGGCGTTCACCGGCGAACTCGACGCGCTCGGGGGCGACACCACGCTCGTCCCGCAGGACGAGCACGGCCACATCGACCTGGACTCCGTGCTCTCCGGGCTGCCCGAGGGCGCCCTGGTGTACTCGTGCGGTCCCGGACCGCTGCTCGCGGCCGTCGAACAGCGCTGTCCCGAGGACCGGCTGCGCCTGGAGCGGTTCGCCGCTCCGGTGGTGGAGCGCTCCGGCGGGGACGAGGCGTTCGAGGTCGAATGCCGGGCCTCCGGGACGACGTTCACCGTCGGCGCCGGCACGTCCGTCCTGGAGGCCGCGGAGGAGGCCGGGCTCACCGTGGACAACTCGTGCCGCGACGGGATATGCGGCTCCTGCGAGACCCGGGTGCTCGAAGGAACGCCCGACCACCGCGACTTCCTGCTCAGCGAGGCCGAACGGGCAGCAGGCGCCACGATGATGATCTGCGTCTCGCGGTGCGCCTCCGGCCGGCTCGTCCTCGACCTGTGACACCTTCCCCCGCACTTTCAGGAGACACCGTGACCGACACCTGGCCGTACCTGGACGTCCACCAGTCCCGCACGCACGAGCCCACCCCGTACGAGTACAAGCTCGCCGCCACCCTCGAAGAGGTCTACACCCGCGAGGGCCACGGGCTCGCCGACGTCGTGCGAGGGCTCAACGCGCGTCAGGTCCACGCCGCGGACGGCAGCCCGTGGACCGAGGAATCCTTCCGCGCCGAGATGAACCGACTGGGAGCCTGACCATGACGCTGTCGTCCTCCGCCACCGCGGACCACATCTACGCCACCGGTCTGCGCAACCAGTGGCACCCGGTCGTCCCCTCGCACTTCGTCGCCCCGGGCGCGATGCGCAAGGTCACCGCGCTCGGCGAGCAGTGGCTGCTGTTCCGGCGCTCCGACGGAGCCCTGTCCATGCTCGCCGACCGGTGTCCGCACCGCGGTGCCCCCTTGTCCCTCGGCAAGCACCTCGGGGACCGGGTCGCCTGCTGGTACCACGGCGTCGAGGTCGAGCCCGACGGCACCGTCTCCTCCGTCCCGGGACTGCCGGGATGCAGCCTGGAGGGCAAGAAGCTGGTGACCTCACTGCCGGTGCGCGAGGTCGCGGGCGCGATCCTCGCCTACTTCGGGGACGAGGAGCACCCCGAGCCCGCCGAGCTGACACCGCCGGACCCGCTGACCGACCCCGAGGTGGACGCGTTCCTCTGCTACGCGGAGTGGAACGCGCCCTGGCGGTACGCCGTGGAGAACCTGCTCGACCCGATGCACGGCGCGTTCCTGCACCATGACTCGCACACCATGTTCGACGGCGACACCACGGCCAAGTTCCGTATCCGGGAGACCGCCCGCGGCTACTTCTTCGAGAAGACCGACCAGCGGGGCGTCAACTTCGACTGGGTCGAGCTCTGCCGCACCGGAGTGGACTGGGTGGACCTCTCCATCCCCTATCCGCCGTCAGCCGGCCCCGGGGGCGCGTTCGGCATCGTCGGCATGGTCTGCCCGGTGGACGAGCAGCGCAGCGGCGTCTTCTTCTGGCGTTACCGCCGGGTCGAGGACTGGCAGCGCGCCTCCTGGCGTTTCCTGTACCGGACGCTGATCGAACAGCGCCACTGGGACGTCCTGGAGCAGGACCGCGTCATGCTGGAGGCCATGCCGGCCGACGCCGACCAGCGGGAGAACCTCTACCAGCACGACCTGGGCGTGGTGCGGCTGCGCCGGCTCTACCGGGCCGCGGCCGAGGCCCAGTCGACGGCGGGGGCCTGAGGAGCACACCGCACGGAGGCATCCACCGGGGGAGGGGGACCGAGACCGGCGGGCCCACCCGGCCGGCCTCGCGACGCACCGGACGACGGGAACAGCGCTCCCCTCCGGAACGGCCCTCTCCGCCCGGCCGCGGCCTGCGCGCCCGGCCCGCGGCCGGCGGAGAGGGCCGGAGCTGTTCAGCCGGGGATCCGCCGACGGCTGCCCCTCGCTGCCGCCACCAGCTCGGGAACGGTGGCCAGTTTGACCCTGGGGCGGCCGGCTCGGCGCCCCAGGGCCAGTTCGGCACGCTCGATCTCCGCCAGGCCGCGGGCGTCGACGACCCGCCGGTTACGGCGCCGCACGAGCCGCTGGAAGG
>Ga0196960_10000522_pt1 | contig 12939 bp, 10 predicted proteins | sample S3v_5metaG_FD_183187 | JGI IMG/M metagenome (GOLD analysis project Ga0196960, IMG submission 183187) | Soil microbial communities from Anza Borrego desert, Southern California, United States - S3+v_5 | ecosystem: Environmental > Terrestrial > Soil > Desert | place: USA: California | collected... | reverse complement strand
GTCGCGTTGAGGGTCCCGTCAGGGTTGGTGAAGCTGTAGGCCTCGGCCGTCGCCGCGCCGGCGGCCGGGGCAGCGCCGGCCGGGGCAGCGGCGAGGACAGGCGCGAAGAGGCCCAGCACGACGGCGGGCGCGAGGAGAAGTCTCGCGGTTCTTCTTCTGATTATTTTCATCATCACTTCCTGAGCTTCGGCTGTGCCGTGTCACGCCCCCGACGCAGTGCGCCGCTGGGGGCCGGAGATCTGAAAGCTAGGCGTCTCCGGTGCAGGTCAGACAGGCCAAGCGACCGGCCATAGCTGGCCGGTCGCACCGCAGCACCACCGAACGGGCACGCGCGGACGCCCCGGCTGCCTCCGCCATCAGGGCCCGGATCTCCTGCCCGGCCGCTCGAAGTGCTCCTCGGTCAGTGGGATCTCCCGGCACCGTGCTCTGCGCGACCACCAGCCGCAATGTCCTGGACAGGCTGGGGCGTTCGTCGAGTGCAGAGGTCGTCATCATCTCTCTTTGATCGGCAAGGGTTTGCTCGGGGCCGTGAAGGAAGCAAGCGGGCATGGGTGGTCAGCGGGGCCGGAAGGGGCGGGCCGCGGAACGAGCGGGTCGGGAGCGAGGGTGATGGTCATCCACGGCGGCGCCTCCTCGCGGAAGGAGTGGCCGACAGGATCGGTACCACTGCGATCATCGAGGCTGAATCCGGTGACCATCGCCATGCTTGAGTCGTCGGCCATTGACACGAGGTGTGTTCCGCAGGCGGGACAGAAGCCTCGTCGTAGGGTCGGGTAGGTCGCATACCACTTCGGTTCACCTCCGGGCCCGGTCCAGATCAGGGAGTCCAGGGGGAAGCCCACCCACAGCACGGCAGGTCCGCCGGAGATCCGCGTGTCATGGACACATGAACACAATTCCCTGTCAAGTCCTTGTGTTCAGGGTTCAGGGTCGCGCCGAAGGTAGCCTCTGGGTGACCTACCACCGCGCCACTCGGGGAGCGGCCCTGCTCGCTGGCACAGCTGACTCATCTCGCCAAAGTAGGGCAGAGCCGCATTAGTTCGCAGGAATTCCGGCCGTGCAGATTCCTAATCGAAGACGTTGAGCACGCGTCCCCGGATCTTGCGTTGCTCGAGCTTGAGGTGTGACAGGCGAAGTTCACCGATGGCAGTGGTCCTGGCGAGTTTGCGGGTCTCCCAGAACATCTTCATCCACTCCGGATGGGTGACTTCCCAGAGATAGATGGCGAGGTTTTCCCTGAGCAGTTTGGTGAGCTTCTTGCCGTTGAGGATGCGTTCGCGGACGTCGATGTTCTGGCGGGGGCCGAGGCACTGGACGGCGGTGAGGAGATCCTCGCTGTCCAGATGGTCCGGCGGGATCTCTCCAGCTTCTTGGAGGGCGTCTGCGAGCTCTCGGACCTGCTGAGGTGCGGGAAGGTCCTTGGCGGAGTGGAGGGCCAGCATGGCGGCCACTGAGTCGGTGCTGGTGGGCCGCATGACGCGGCCTTCGAAACGGACTCGCTGCGCCCATTCGACGGCTTCGATCTGCCGTAGCTGTCCGGTGAGCTCGGCGATGTTCTCGTCCGCCAAGGCGGCGGCGCCGGCGGGCGTGCCAGGGCGGGTGTCGCCGTCGTAGTGAGTCCAGGAGGGATTTCCTGCTCCCCAAGAGAGTGCCCGCGTGGTGACCATGGTCTGCCAGAGGCGGGCAACGGTCAGCGCGTCCTCGCACGGGTCGTTGTCGCCCCGCTCGGGAGACATGCCGTGCATGCCGCCGCCCGGCCGAAGCCCGGGGGCGGAAGACGGCTGGGCCGGCTTGGCGCGCGGATCGCGCAGGTTCGCCTTCGCCAGCGCGGCCAGACCGCAGCCGGTGGGGTAGCGCTTGCCGCGAATGCGATGAGCGAAAGCGAGCGTGTCGACGGTCCGCCTGAGCAGGGAGTCTGGGACGTCGGTGACCATGGCGGCCGCGCGAAAATCGGCGGTGAGGATGCCGTGGCCGATGACTAGCCGCTTTCCGTGCAGAGCGTTGATCAGGCGGCTGGCAGGGCGGGGTCCTTCGATCAGCTCTTGTCCCGTGACGCGGAGTTCGGCCCCGCTCCATTCGGCATGGACTAGTCCGGCCCGGCCGATCACCCAGCCCTCCGGTGGCGCGGGGGCAACCCCGCGTCCGTGAGCACGAGAGCCGCGATCGAAGTCGACGTCGCAGAAAGTCAGTGCCAAGGGGCGCCCCTGTCCCTGTCCCTGCTGATGCTGACGGCGACGACGTGATGCCTTGCCCAAGGGATGCCCCGTTCCTCCAGAAGGTGTGACGCAGTGCGATCACATCGTGACAGTAGCCACTGACAGTCCTATCTGACCTGGGGGAAGCAGCAGGGGCGGCCTGCGTCCGCAGCACCGACCGGGGCCTTCGAGGCCGCAGGTGACGTGGCCGAGCCGAGGGCAGACGGTCAACCGGCCGTGTTGTGCTCGGCTTCCGGCACCGGGGGCAGCCAGTGCACGGCGTTGTCGCGGAAGGACGCGTGGATCGGCACGAGGTCTGGGCCGCTGGTGTCGTCGAGGGCAGTGACGTTGATGCCGATCTCCGGGATGTCGCTGTCGATCGCCGCGACGCGGCTGCCGCAGGTGGGGCAGAAGCCGCGCTTCGCCTCACCGGGGAAGGTCTCGTACCAGGTCGGCTCGCCACCCTCGCCGGTCCAAGAGACCGTCGCGAAGCCCACCCACCACATCACTGGGGTGCCGCCCAGCTTTTGGCAATCCCTGCATGCACATGTGTGAGGGAACGTTGCGGGACCTTCGGTGGTGAAGCGGATGCGGCCGCACAGGCAGCCGCCGGTACGGTCCTGGGCTGCTTGGGTTCCCTGGGCATCGGCGGCTGCGGTGGCGTTCATCAGGTGATCTCCCGAGCGCGATAGGCAAGTTGAGCCGATCAGTGTGCCATCGTTTCCGTGATCGCCAGGACGCTGGTGACGGCTCGGGCGTGGCCCCCGGCCGCGTGCGCCGATTGCGGAGGCGTCACGCGCCCGGGTGACGAAACCGCGGCTCAGGGGCGTCCGAGGGCTCGGGTCATCCAGCCGGCTTCACGCCACTGGTCGGTGTTGAGGGTGCCGCGGGCGTCGATGACCTTGGGGCTGTTGGTTCGGGTGGCGAGCCTCTTGGGGTCGATGTTGGAGAACTGGTGCCACTCGGTGAGGTTCAGCAGCAGGTCCGCGTCATCGACGGCGGCGATGGGATCTTCGACGTAGTCGAGTTCGGGGTGGAGCTTGCGGGCGTTGTCCAGGGCCTTGGGGTCGGTGACGGTGACGGTGGCGCCGAGGTCGTGGAGGGCCTGGGCGACGGCGAGGGCGGGCGAGTCGCGGATGTCGTCGGTCTCGGGCTTGAACGCGGCGCCCCAGACGGTGATCCGCTTGCCGCGCAGGTCGGGCCCGAGTTCCTCGCGGGCGAGGTCGATGACGCGCTGGCGGCGGCGGGCGTTGACGGCGGCGGCTTCGCGGAGGATGCCGACGGCCTCGCCGGCGTCGAGTTCGTCCGCGCGGGTGATGAAGCCGCCGAGGTCCTTGGGTAGGCAGCCGCCGCCGAAGCCGAGGCCGGGCCGCATGCCGTGGCGGCCGATGCGGTGGTCATGGCCGAGGATGTTCGCGAGTTCGGCGACGTTGGCGCCGGACTTCTCGCAGACCTCGGCCATCGCGTTGATGAAGGAGATCTTGGTGGCGAGGAAGGAGTTCGCGGCGCCCTTGGCGAGCTCGGCGGTGGCCCAGTCGGTGACGAGGGTCGGCGTCCCCGACTCGATGATCTTGGCGAACGCCTGCCGCAGCAGGGCCTCGGCCCAGGAGTGGTCGGAGTTGAAGCCGAGGACGAGCCGGTCCGGGCGGAGGGTGTCATCGACCGCGAAGGACTCGCGGAGGAACTCCGGGTTCCAGGCCACCTCGATGAGGTCCCCGGCCGGTGCCATGTCCCGGAGGAGTTCGGCGACGCGGGGTGCGGTGCCGACCGGGACGGTGGACTTGACCGCGATGACGGCCGGGGTTGTCAGGCCGGGTGCCAGCTTGGTGACGGCGTCGAAGAGGTGGGTGAGGTCGTAGGCGTCGGTGCCGGGCTGCGGCGGGGTGCCGACCCCGATGAAGTGCAGGTCGGCGAACTCGGCGGCCTCGCCGTAGGAGGCGGTGAAGCGGAGCCGGCCGGTCGCGGTGTGTTTGGCGAGGAGGTCATCGAGGTCGCGTTCGAAGAACGGGGCCCGGCCGGAGTTCAGGATGGCGACCTTGTCGATGTCGCTGTCCATGCCCAGGACGTCGTGGCCGAGCTCGGCCATGCAGGCCGCGTGGGTGGCGCCGAGGTAGCCGCATCCGATGACGGTCATCTTCATGAGCGGGGTGTCCCTTCGGGTGGGGCCGCCGCGGGCGGCCCCACCCTTGCCCCGCCCAGAAGGGCGGGGTGATCAGGAGGGCCTGGCGGCCAGATGGCGGTGGATCCCGTCCCGGATGAACGGGGGGATCGTGAGCATGTCGATGTGCTCGGGGGCGAAGAACTGGAGCTTGACGCCCTCGGAGAGCGGGAGGCGGGTCTCGTCGCCGTCCCAGGTGGCGGCGAAGAAGGTGATGATCTGCCCGGAGCCGTGCTCGTCGCGGGTCTCGAACAGCTCGGTCAGCGATTCGGCGGTGAGGCCGGCTTCTTCGTCGAGTTCGCGGACGATCGCGGCGGCCGGAGCCTCGCCGGGGTCGCAGCCGCCTCCCAGCAGGCTCCAGTGGCCGGGCCAGGCGATGGCGGGGATGTCGTCGCGGAGGTGGAGGAGGAGTTCACCGCGGCGGTTGGTGATGATCGCAACGGCTCCGCGGGCGGCGGCCGGCTCCTCGGTGGTGGTCTTCGAGTGCATCCCCTCACCGTAGTAACCGAGTTGGGGATCATGCGGCTGCCCTCACCGTCTGGTCCGAAAACCAGGCGGCTGCCATGAGGGCCTGCATGCGGGTCCGGTCGAAGCGTCCGCCGGGCTTCAACCCCCCTTCGAGGAGAGGGCGGAACGCGGGTGGGGCGTCGGTGAGGGCCATGCGGATCTGGGTGTCGGCCCAGGTGGCGAGGTTGCCGTTGAGCCAGGAGGGGACCGGGGAGGCGAAGCCGAGCTTGTCCCGGCTGTCCCAGACCTCCTTCGGCAGGCCAAGGGCCTTGGCGGCGTCCCGCAGGATCCGCTTGCCCTGGGCCGGATTGGTGATCTTGTAGTCGACGGGCAGCCGGTAGGAGAACTCGACCAGGTCGCGGGTGAGATAGGGGGATCGGCGTTCGAGTGCGTAGGCGGAGGCGAGCTTGTCGCTGGTCATCACCAGCGGCCTCCAGGCCGTCGCCAGGTCCGCCAGCGTCAGGCTGCGGGCCAGGTCCCCGCCCGCGCGGGCCATCGCGTCCGCGACGAGATCACGGAGACGGCCGTCGGGGTCCGGGCCCCGCAGGATCAGTCGGGTGACCGCTTCTGCCGGGTCGAGGGGTTCGCCGGCGGCGTGCATGAGCTTGGCGGCCAGCGGCCGGTATGCCTCCAGGCCGGAGTTCAGGACGGCGTCGGGGCCGAAGAGGACCAGGGCCTGGCGGACGTAGCCCATCAGGAACTCGTCCGGTCCGAGACCGCCGATCGCGACCCGCAGGCCGAGGTCGGAGATCTTCCGGTAGGCCATGTGCTCCGAGAAAGTGGAGGCGTTGCCCATGGGGTAGTCCAGGGCCCGCATCATGTGCGGCAGCGCAGTCGTGAAGTCGACGTGGTCGGGCTCGACCACGACCAGCTCGGCCTTGATGTCCCGCGCGATGACCGCGGCCGTGGAGGACTCGTCGAGGCGGTCCTGGCCCGGGTAGCGGACGGTGATGCAGACCGGGGGCCGCATCAGGTAGGCGAGGACCGCCGAGTCCAGGCCGCCGGAGAGGAGGAGGGCGAAGTCGCAGGCCGGGGCCCTGAGCGGGATCTGCTCGGCCAGGATCGTGGAGAACCTGGCCAGAGCTTCTTCGTAGGTGCCGGTGAACGGGGCCCGGTCCTCCAGGTGCCACCAGGTCATCTGGTCGATCGAGCCGGTGGTGACGTCGAAGGACAGCAGCGTGGCCGGGGCCAGCAGCTGGATGCCCTGGAACGGGGTGTCGACGCCGGTCGGGGTCTCGATCGCGGTGACCTCCGGCCGTAAGACCAGCGGGGCCGGCCCGTAGCCGGTCAGCGTGGTCACCTCGGAGGCGAACGCGAGCCGGCCGCCGTCCAGGCGCCAGTAGAGCGGCTTCTCGCCGAGCCGGTCGCGGGCCAGGAACAGCTTCGCGCCCCTGGGGTCATAGACGGCCAGGGCGAACATGCCATCCAGGCCGTCCAGGCAGGACGGGCCGATCTTGGCCCAGGCTCGCAGCAGGAAGTGGGCGTCCGACTCCCGCTCGCGGACCTCGATGCCCCAGGCGGCGGCCTGCTGCCGCCAGTTGTAGATCTCCCCGTTGAAGGCCAGCAGCAGCCCGGTGGCCCTGTCGAGGTAGGGGCCGGGCATGGCTTGCGAGTCGACGATCAGCAGCGTGTTCATGGCCAGCACCGCCCGGCGGTCGCTGCTGGCGGCGTGCATGGTGCCGTCCGGGCCGCGGTAGTGCTGCGAGGCACCCATCGCGGCCACCGTCTTCTCGTGCCGGACGGCGTCGCCTCCGGCCAGTCCTGCAATTCCGCACATCTGGTTCACCCCCGAGCGTGAAGTCGTGGTGCCTGGCGGCGGCCTCCGCCGGGAGCCCCTTCCTGGCGTCCCGGCGGCGGCCTGTGCCCTCATCACACCGTTCGGCCCGTGCCGCGGGGAGGGCTCGCAGGGGGGCTCACAACTCGCGAAGCAGGTTCACCCTGGGTCCGCAGGGCAATACCCTCAGTGCCTCAAGACGCGGGAAGCCGGACCGGTCTCCCGTGCCCAGCCGGAATGCGTACGACTGAAAATGCCCAGTCGACGCAGCCCGGCCCCATGGCGTTTCCTCGTCAGCAGCCCTGTTGCTGACCTGGTGGAAAAGGGGAATCGGGTGGCATCGACCAGCCGTCGGAAGCGTCCGCCGAACGCGGACCTGGCCCGGCTCATCGAGACCTGCGGCGCGAGCCACAAGTCCCTGGCCCTGCGGGTCAACCAGCTCGCCAAGCACGCGGGGATGGAAACGGACTACTCGCATACCTCGCTCGCGAACTGGTGCCAGCGGGGCATGATCCCCAAGTGGCCGGTGCCCACGTTCCTCGCCCAAGCCCTCGCCGAACGGCTCGGGCGGCCCGTGTCTCTGTCTGAAATCGGTATGGGCGATGCGGAGACACCGGACGCCGATGTGGGGTTGGATTTCCCCCGGGACCGTGCTGATGCGGTCCGAGTGGCCACATCGTTCTGGAGTTTCGTGAACCGCCGCGACTTCCTGACCGGATCCGGCTTCGCCGTGTCCGCGTTCACCACCCCCGTGACCCGCTGGCTGGTCACCCCCGCCGACGAGGCCGCCGACCTCGCCGGCGGCAAGCAGGTCGGCCGGGCCGACCTGGAAGAACTCCGCGATGCGGCCGACGACGCCCGCCGCTGGGACTCCAAATACGGCGGCGGGAACTGGAAGGCCAACTCCGTCACCGTCTGCCTCCAGGAACGGGCCGCCCCGCTACTGCGGGGCTCCTTCACCGACGACGTCGGCCGGGACCTGTTCTCCGTCACCTCGGAGCTGTCACGGCTGGCCGGGTGGACCGCCTTCGATGTCGGCCAGCACGACGTTGCCCAGCGGCACTTCATCCAGGCCCTCCGCCTGGCCCGCGCGGGCGGAGACGTCCAGCTCGGCTGCTATGTCCTGACCACCATGGCCATGCAGTCCCTGCTGCGAGGTTTCCCCTCCGAAGCCGTCGATATGGCCCAGGGCGCCTTCGAACGAGCCAAGGGCCAGGCCGCCCCGCGTGTCCTGGCGTTCACCAAGCTCATCGAGGCCCGGGCCCACGCCCGCGAGAACAACGCCAGGGCCGCTTCACGGGCCCTGGCCGCGTCCGAGGACCTCATCAGCCAGGCCGACCAGACCAGCGGCGACGAGCCGGCCTGGATCGACTTCTATCACCACGCGAGGCTGTCCGCGGACGCCGCCGAGGTCTTCCGCGACCTGAAGAACCCCAAGGCGTCGCTGGCCTGGAACCAGCGGGCCGCCGCCATGCCGTCCGGGGTGTTCACCCGCTCGGTCGGGATGCGGCTCGCGATCGTGGGGACCGCCCACCTCCAGGCCCGCGATCTCGACCACGGCCTCGAACTGGGCAACCGGTCCGTCGACATCCTCGCCCGCGTTCAGTCGAGCCGGGCCAAGGACTACGTCCGCGAGTTCAACACCGCCCTCGCCCCCTGGCGGCGCGAGCCGGCCGTCCGCGAGTTCATCCACCGCACCCACACCGAACTCGGCATCGCCGCCTGAGACGACCTTGCCCCCTCCTCGAGGAGGGGGGAAGTTCCAGCGAACGTCCCCAGTCGCGTACGACTCCGCCGTGCACCATCGCGTACGGGTAGGTGTGCTCAGCCGTCTGTTCGAGTCGCGGACGGCTGAGCATGGCCGTCGGCTCAGCTGGTGGGCGGACGGAACGGGATGACGTTGTCCGGTGCGGGGGCGGGCTCCGCCGGCGCATCCGGCGTCAGGGTGAGGACGGCGCTGGCGAGGGTCAGGTTGGTCACCAGATGGCGGAGCTCTTCCAGCTCGGCTCGCTGATTCGCGACGGTCTCTTTGAGCTTGCTGACGGTCCCCCGCAGCTGCTTCTCCGTTTCCGGGACCTGCTTGGTCTCCGTGCGGACGCGTTCGTCGAACTCGTTCTTCAGGTCCGCGTGCCGCTTGTAGAGGGCCATGCGGTGGACGCCGGCCTCGGCTGCCAGGGCCTTGACGGTGAGACTGCCGTCGGAGGTCTCGGGCTGCCCGGTGAGGAGTCGGTCCATGGCCTCACGGATGCGGGTCCGCTCGTCGTCGGGCCGGGGCTGTGGGGTCATGCGAGGGCCTCCTCAGCGGTCTGGGCGGTGGCGTCGTGGGTCTCGGCGAGAGTGCGGAAGCGGCCGGCGGTCAGGCGCAGCCGGTCACCCAAGGGCTGGGGCATGAGCGCTGCCCTCGCATCGAGCCGATCAGCGTGCTCCCGCGCGGCCTGGGCGTGGCCGTCGGTCCGGATCGCGTTGCCGCAGCCGAGTTGGCAGGCGAACTGATTCGGCGCCGTCGCTCCGGGGTCCGGATCGCACAGGGCAGTGTCGCGCTTGAACGCGCAGATGAGGAAGGCGTCCGGGTTGTCGAAGAGCACGAGACCGTCCCGCGCAAGGAACTTCGCGGCGGCTTTCGGAGTGGTCAGGGCACCTTCGAAGCTCGGGATCGAGGCCGCTCCGACGATCGCCCGCCGCGCTGCCGGTCCGGAGATCTTCTCGCCGGCCGCCGCTGCGTCGCGCAGCCGTGCCGCCGTGGCCGCGGCGGCGAGGGCGGTCTCGACGTCGAGTTCCCCGTGAAAGCCCCTGCGCTCGCGGCTGCCGTAGCCGGTGGAGGTGCGGGCATCCAGGGCGGTACGCATGTGCCCGTACTGGATGGCCAGGGCGACCAGACCGCCTGGCCGGCGGGCAATGTGCCAGGCCAGAGTGCGACGCAGACGGCTCAGTCCCAGGTTTCCGTGCGGGTCCGGCGGCACCTGCTGGTCGGGCAAGCCGTGGGCGATGGCTTCCTGGTTGATCCACGAGACGAGGTCCTCGATGCGTCGGCCGAGGCTGCTGCGCTTGAGCGCACCACGCTGCTTGCGCTGGCCAACGATGTCGTGGTGGGCGGAGCTGAACAACAACTCGCCTTCGGGGACCATCTGTTCCAGCACCCGGATAGCGTTCACTACCGGCATGATCGCGACCCACGGGACCGTGCGCTCCTCACCGGCGGAGACATGGTGGCCGTCGGAGTCGCGGACGTTCTTGTAGTGGTGGGAGCGGATCAGATGCCGAGGCATCGTGCCGTCCGGGTTCGGCTTCGGGTCGGGGCAGCACCCGGAGCGCAGGGACTGGGCCTCTTGGGGCCGCATCCCGGTCAAGTACAAGATCACTATTGCTGCGGCTGTGCCCAGGTGCCGAACCAGGATCGGCGTCTCCTCGTAGTCCATGAACTCGCGCCATGGTCGTCCCTCGATCCGGCCCGTAACGGGCACCTGCATCGGGCTGGGGCCGGGCCGCTGAGCGGTGAGCCGGCGAAGTCCGAGCCGAGTAGCGAACGAATGAACCTGGGTCCAGCTGGCCCCTGCGATCGCGGCGACGTAGTGGTGGCCCAGCGTGACGCCGTGCAGGCGGCTCACGGTGGCGGGCAGCGGTGCACCGGAGTTGATCAGAGGCAGCAGGTAGCTCTTGACGGCTGCCAGGCCCTCGCGGGTGGCTTTGGCGGATTTCACCTGTGCGTGCATGCGGCGGCGTTCGTCCCAGGCAGCGAGGATGTCGCCGGAGAAGTCCTCGACCAGACGGATCGACCAGGTGAGCAGAGGCCCGATCACGGCCGGATCCAGCGGCTCGGTCTTGTTCTCCCCGCTGCCGTCTCCTGTCTCGGCCGGTAGATAGTCGTCGATGCCCTCGTCCTCCCAGGGCGGACGAGTAATGCCGCAGGGGCTGGCCGACAGCTGGTCGAAGGCCCACATGTCCGAGAGCCAGCGCAGAACCGTCAGGGCATGACCGCGCCCGCAGCCGCTACTGGCGATCTTGGCGGCGTACGCCTTCCAATGCTCCATGGTGCAGTCGCTGAGCCGGGACACGCCTTGCCGATCGAGCCAGCGAGCGAACTTCATCCACTGGATGATGCAGTCGCGCATGCTGATCACACCGTCGCGTGTCCGGTTCTGAAAGCCGCGTTCCCGGATGTAGGTGGGGCGCAGCTCGCCGTTGATCAAGACCCAGAGGACACGACGGACCTCGCTCCGCAAGGCAGCCGGGCACTTCCTCAGATTGATCTTGTGGAGGCTGTCCCCGGGGTTGTCGGTCAGCGGCCCCAGCGACCAGATGTCGTCACTGTAGAGGGAGTTGGAGTAGGTGTTGCCGGCGCTGATCCACCGGTCCATGACGACCGGGCTGTCTGGTTCCGGCAGCGGCAGGATGTAGGGATCGGCCTCGATGGACAGTGCAGTCGTCACGGGGCCAGGTCTCCCTCGAGCAGGTGGTCGATGATCATTCGGTCGTGGTCGGTTACCCGGCCCAGTGCCGCATCCCAGGTGCTCTCGTTGACCTTCGCCCGCAGGTCATCGAGTCGCTGGAGATGTTCGTCCCAGCGCTCGCGCCAGAGCTTCTCGGGCCAGGCGGAGCGAAGCGAAATCAGCTGCCGGCGCAGCAGCGCGAGGCGCGGGTGGTGACCGGTGTGGACTCGGGAGTTCTCGCAGGACAGGCAGAGCAGGAAGTCGGCACCGCAGCCCCCGTTTGGGTCCGGCCAGGGGCTGTTGTCTTCATCCGCGCAGTCCGCCGTTGCGGTCTCCAGGTGGGCCGCGTCGGCCACGTCCGTCAGGCGCCCGTGGAAGGTGTAGTCGCGGGCCTGTTCGAAAGCTTCCTCGGCGCCCGCCGCGATCACGTCCACGGCGGCTTCCTGGACGTTCTCGTCGGGCAGGACGTAGATGCTCTCGTGCGTGCCGGGCTTGTGCTGCAGCGGCTTTCCCGTCGTGGTGACGGTCGTCCTGCGGGCACGCTGGAAGGGCGAACCGATCTTGTGCTTGCTCGCCCATACTCGCGCATCGGCCTTGGACACCCCGAAGCACAGCGGGCCGACGTTCCGGGGCCGGTCCAGATTGGAGTCCACGTCCGTACGGCGCCGGTTGCGGGCGACCATCAGCAGGTTGTGGCCAGGCGACAGGGCGGCCGCCAGGGCCCGCCCGTGCTTCGTGGCTTCCAGGGCCTGGGTGATGAGCCGACCCGGAGAGTCCGCGCCGGAGTCGGTGTAGTTCTCCGTGGCGAACCACCGGCCCTCGCCGGAGCGCCGCTTCTCCACCAGGACCTCATAGGTGACCGTCGTCTTTTCGCCCGCGGACGGGGTAGTGACAGGCACGTGCAGACGGTCGTAGACCGACAGGTTCCAGCCGTAGCGGTCGGTCATCATCACGGCCAGAGCCGTCAGCTCCGACCGACTCAGGAACAGCCGGCCTGCCGTCTTCCCGCCGTTCTTTCCACGCAACAGCCCCTCGGCCCGGGTGTAGACCTTCCCCTCCTTGTCCGGGTACCCGGGCAGTTCGCCCGTGGCGGCCAAGCATTCGAGGACGGACGCGACCCTCCACTCGCGGCTGGTCGGGTCCAGCGAGCCTGCCCGGTAGCGGTCCAGCAGCGTGGTGTTCTCTCGGATCCGCAGCAGCGCAGCCCGGAACTGCCGTTCAGCGACCAGCAGCACCTGGTCGCGCTCCGACGGCCGGTAGGACTGCTTGGACGGTTTGCCCTTCTTCGGGACCGGGCGGGCCAGTTCTTCGGCCGCCAGGCCCTGCGCCAGCCGCGGTTCCCGCTTCAGCAGCGTACGCATCTTCGCGAGGGCCTCGCGCCCGCCGGGGGTGTCCTTGTGGTTGTTGCGCCAGAGTCGGAGCGTGGCCGAGGTGAGGTCGCCGAGGTCCTCGGCCGGGTGCCCCTGGGCTTTGAGGAACCGGGCGAAGACCTCCAAGGACCGCCAATACGATTCGCCGCTTGAGTGGCTGTTCCATCCCATGGATTGCGCGGCGAACGCTCGCGCGAGTGACTCGCGCATCGGCTGCGGTGCGGAGAGCTCAGCGAAGTCGAAGACCCGCTTGAAGCCCTCCTTGTTCAGCACGGTGACCTGCAGTCCGTCGGCGGCTATCCGCTCGGTTGCCTGGAAGTCCGGCGGCGGCAGGACGGCTTTGCGTCCCCGCCCGCTCACGATGCCGCCGCGACGGGCAGGGCGTCGACCAGCATCTCGATGTCCTGGATCCCGGAGGTCTCCCGGGCCAGCCGGGCGAACAGACCGTTCAGATCCTTCTTCTCGTCCGTCTCACCTTGTTCGTCCTCGGTGTCGAAGGTGAGGATCA
>Ga0196960_10000521_pt1 | contig 12939 bp, 16 predicted proteins | sample S3v_5metaG_FD_183187 | JGI IMG/M metagenome (GOLD analysis project Ga0196960, IMG submission 183187) | Soil microbial communities from Anza Borrego desert, Southern California, United States - S3+v_5 | ecosystem: Environmental > Terrestrial > Soil > Desert | place: USA: California | collected... | reverse complement strand
GCCCGCGTCGGCCTCGCCGACGCGCTTTTGGCGCTGTCGGAGCTGGAGGAGGCGCTCGCCGTCTCCGCCGCCGTCCCGGCCTCCTCGGCGTGGGCGCCCGCCGCCGTCACGAGCGAGGCGTTCGCCGCCATCGTCGCCGCCGACGCGCAGGCCACCGCCCGCGCGCTGGGCCGCGCCGCGGAGGCCGGCGTCCCCGCCGCCGAGGCCGCGCTGCTCACCGCGTGGGCCACGAACGCCGGCCTCGCCGACGCGCCCGAGCCCGCCATCCCCGCCCCCGCGTTCGGCCTCCTCATCACCTCGCTCGAGGCTCTGCTGCGGATCGACGCGTTCGACGCCTTCGGCGCCCTCGCACCGCTCGCCGAGCGGATCCTCGGCGTCCCCGCCCGCGACCGCCACGAGCACCTGGCGCAGATGTACCTGCGCCGCGGCTTCGTCGACAGCGCCGCCGAGGAGTGGGCCCGCGCCTGCGACCTGAACGGCCCGGACGCCGCCGCGCTCACCGGCCTGGCCCGGGTGGCCGCGGCGCACGGCAACGCGACGGACGCCCGCGAGTTCGCCGAGGCCGCCGTCGAGCTCGACCCGTCCCACGCCGACGCGGCCGGGATCCTCCGCGCGCTCGCCGTCGCGGCGTAGACGGACGTCGGATTCAGGTCCAGATCGCGATGCCGATGTCAGAGGCACCGGACATGTCGATCCCCAGGCTTCCCGCACCCATCGTGGCCGCGCCGGAGACCACCGGCCCTCCGCCGGCGGCCGACGTCACGTCCTACCCCGAGATCGCCGCGCCGGCGAACCCGCTCGCCGAGGCCCAGCGCCGCGACGAGCCGGAGACCCCGGCGGAGGTGGCGCTGGAAGCCGTCCAGGCGGCAGCACGCGCGTACGAGGAGCTGCGCGCCGCCGACCGTGTCCTGCACTTCGAGATGACCGAGACCGGCATGCGCATCGAGGTCTTCGACGGCGAGGGCAAGCTGCTGCGGCAGATCCCGCCGACCGAGGCCCTCGCGCTCGCCGCAGGAAGGGAGCAACCGTGGCTGGCATAAGCCTCGGTGGCCTCGCCTCAGGGCTGGACACCGAGACCATGATCACGCAGCTGATGGCCCTCGAGGCCCAGCCGAAGACCCTGCTGCAGAACCAGCAGAAGAAGGAGGAGGCGCGGAAGACCGCGCTCGAGGACGTCGCACGGCAGATGCGCGCGCTCTCGACGGCGGTCACCGACCTCCGCTCCGCGCTGACCTGGGGCAACGTCCAGAAGGCGACCTCGTCGGACGAGACGAAGGTCTCCGCGTCGATCACCGGCACCGGGGCCCCCGCGGGCGCCGTCACCGTCGACGTCCACCAGCTCGCCCGCGCCGAGCAGCGCACGTACGACTACACGAAGTCGAACGTGACGATCAACGGCAAGTCGGTCGATCTCACCGCCACCGCCGACGCGGCGGAGGCGGCCAAGAAGATCAACGAGACCGACGGCGTCGGCGTCTACGCGGGCGTGGTCAACAACAAGCTCGTGCTCACCTCGCGCGAGCTGGGCGGCGCGATCACGCAGGCCGGCATGAACGAGAGCGCCCCCGCGGTGCTCGGCCAGCTGACGCAGTACAGCGTCAACGGCGTCCGCCAGACCGACACGAACAAGTCGGTCGTCGAGGCGGGTGGCCTGCCGGGCATCCAGCTCACGCTCAAGGCCGTCGGCTCCTCGACGCTCTCCGTCACGCCTCCCGGCGTGGACCCGGAGAAGGTCAAGGGCAAGGTCGAGGCGTTCGTCTCCGCGTACAACGCGACCATCGAGACGGTCAACACCAAGCTGACCGAGCAGAAGGTCAAGAACGCGACGACCCAGAGCGACATGGGCAAGGGCATCCTCCGGGGTGACTCGCAGCTCCAGTCGCTGCTCTCGCAGCTGCGCTCCAACGTCACCAAGCTCGACAGCACGCCCGGCGTCCTGGACTCGTTCTCCGAGCTGGGCATCGGCGTCGCGAAGGCGACCGAGTCCGGCACCACGACCGCCGACGGCAAGCTCGGCAAGATCACGCTCGACGCGACGAAGCTGACGGCGGCGCTGAGCGCCGACCCGGCGGCCGTCCGCAACGCCCTCGGCGGCAGCGGCGTCGACGGCCTCTCGCAGGGCCTCGACAAGGTGCTCGACCCGATCGGCAAGGCCGCGACCGGCTACATCGCCCGGTCGAAGGACAGCGCCGACGAGCAGATCAAGCGGATCACCACGCGCGTCGAGGACTTCGACCGCCGCCTCACCAAGATCGAAGAGCGCTACCGCAAGCAGTTCGCGTCCCTCGAGACCGCGCTCAACTCGTCGCAGTCGCAGCAGAGCTGGCTCTCGGGCCAGATCAACTCGCTGCCCTCCTGGAACTAGTCCAGCCCCTCCTGGCGCGCAAGCGCCGATCACGTGTCCAGACCGGCTCAAACCGAGCCGGTCTGGGCCGATCACCTGAACGTCACCAGTCCCCCGACGACGGAGTCCCCACGTGGCCGCCTACGCCGCTCCCCAGCAGTCCTACGCCTCGAACGACATCCTGACCGCGTCGCCCGGTCGCCTCGTCGTCCTCCTGTACGACGGCGCCGGCCGCTTCCTCCGTCAGGCGAGCGCCGCCATGCGCGCGAACAACATCGCCCGCACGAACACCGCCCTCCAGCGCGGCGAGGCGATCATCGCCGAGCTCCTGTCGACGCTCGACTACGACAAGGGCGGCGAGATCGCCACCAGCCTGCGCGACCTCTACCTCTTCTTCCAGTCCCAGCTGCGCGAGGCGCGCCTGAACAAGGACGCCGACAAGATCGACACCGTCGTCGACATGATGGGCGAGCTGCGCGACTCCTGGGCCCAGATCGCGGGTCGCGAGGCATGACCGGCAGCGACCCGTACGCGGCGCTCGTCGGCTTCGCCGAGCGTGAGCATGCGATGGTCGCGGGCGAGCGCTACGACGAGCTCTCCGCGCTCGCGGCCGAGCGCCGCGCGCTGATCGCCACCCTCCCGGCGACGCCGCCGGCCTCCGCCCGCCCGCACCTCGAGCGCGCCGCCAGCCTCCAGATGGCCACCACGGCCGCCCTGCAGGCCGCTCTCACGGTCACGCGCCGTGAGATGAAGGCGGTCGACACGCGCGGCCAGGCCGTGCGCGCGTACGCCCGCGTCGCCTAGCGACGCCTCCCGCGAGCACGCGCCCGCCGATCCGGCGGGCCGCCCGCCCTCAAGTCCGTCCGGTCGCAGCCGATGACCGGAGCGTCGCCCAAGGAAGGGTGGCGCAGGACCGGACACGGACGTCCGCCCCTACGAGAGAACCCTTCCCCTTGCCTCTGTTCGACATCACGTCCGTCGCCCTCGAGCGCGCCATGAGCGGCGCCTCCCTGCGTCAGCAGGCGCTGAGCGACAACCTCGCCAACGCGAACGTCCCCGGCTACCAGCGCAAGGACGTCGACTTCCAGGGCGCGCTCCAGCGCGCCATGGCCGGCGGCAAGCCCGCCCTCGAGCAGACCACCTTCTCGATGCAGCCCACCGGCGAAGGCGCGGTCCGCGCCGACGGCGGCACGGTCGACGTCGACAAGGAGGCCACCTCGCTGGCCCAGAACTCGCTGATGTACGAGTCGCTCGCGACCGTCGTCAAGAGCCGCTCGTCCATCCTGCGCACCGCGATCGGGGGCCGCTAGCCATGGGCATGTTCGACGCGATCAACGCCTCGGGCTCGGGCCTCACCGCCGAGCGCCTGCGGATGGACGTCACCGCCGAGAACCTGGCGAACGCCCAGACCACGCGTGGCGCCGACGGCAACCCGTACCGCCGCAAGGAGGTCGTCCTCCAGGAGACCGGCCGCGGCAGCTTCGGCTCCATGCTCACCTCCGCGATGGGCACGGGCCGCGGCGCGCAGTCCGCCGGCGGCGTGCAGGTCGCCGGGATCACCGAGGACGACGCGCCCAACAAGCTCGTCTACGACCCGGGCCACCCGGACGCGAACGCGGAGGGCTACGTCGAGATGCCGAACGTCAACTCGGTCACCGAGATGGTCGACCTCATCTCCGCCTCGCGCGGCTACGAGGCGAACGTCACCGCCATCCAGACGGCGAAGAACATGTTCTCCAAGACCCTCGACATCCTCCGCTGATGCCGATCGACGGCATCACCTCCGCGATCGGCGGCGGCCTCGACTGGTCCGTCGCCGCACCGGGCTCGAGCCCCATCGGGCCGGCCATCGAGAACGACGGCACCAGCAAGATCGACGGCGCCGACGGCGCCTCGGGCGGGGGCTTCGGCTCCATGCTCTCCCAGCAGCTGGGGAACCTCAAGGACCTGCAGACCGACGCCGCGGCCCAGAGCCAGGCGCTCGCGACCGGCCAGGCGACGGACGCCTCGGCGGTCGTCATGGCGGTCGAGAAGGCCCAGCTGTCGATGCAGCTCGCGGCCACCCTGCGCGACAAGTCGGTCGAGTCGTTCCAAGAGGTGTTCAGGACTCAGGTCTAGCGGCCGACCACCTGAACACACCCCCGCCTCATCCCGAACTAGGCACGTCCCCCCGTGAGCCAGCTCGTCCCCCTCATCCAGAACTCCTCCACGAAGGCCAAGATCGGCCTTGCCGCAGGAAGCCTGATCACCATCGTGGTGCTCTTCCTGCTCTTCCGCATGGCCACCGCGCCGGCGTACGAGACGCTCGTCTCCGGCGCCGACCCGGCCGAGACCGGCAAGATCACCGCCGCGCTCGACGAGCAGGCGATCGCCTACAAGATCGAGTCCGGTGGCACCGCCATCGCGGTCCTGCCGGCCGACACCGCCAAGGCACGCATCGCGCTGGCCTCCCAGGGCCTCACCGGCGCCAAGGGCCAGCCGGGCTTCGAGCTCTTCGACAAGCAGAAGATGGGTACGAGCGACTTCCAGCAGCAGGTGAACTACCAGCGCGCGCTCGAAGGCGAGATCGCCAACACGATCCAGCAGGTCGACGGCGTCAACGGCGCCAAGGTCCAGCTCGTGATGCCCGAGGACGCGCTCTTCGCCGAGGACAAGAAGCCGGCCACCGCGGCCGTGCTCCTCTCCGGCTCCTCCAACGGCCTGGATCCCGCCGCCGTGCGCGGCATGGCCCAGCTCGTCTCCTCGTCCGTCGAGGGCCTGTCGCTCGACAAGGTCACGATCACGGACGGCACGGGCACGATGCTCTGGCCGAAGGAGGGCGGCGCGGCCGGCGACGGCGCCACCGCCAAGCTCGCGGCCGAGCAGAAGTACAACCAGAACCTCGAGGCGCAGCTCACCGCGCTCGTCTCCCGCGCCGTCGGCCCCGAGAAGGGCCAGGTCCAGGTCTCGTCCACGCTGAACATGGACAAGGCCGAGGAGCGCAAGCGCACCTGGGGCCCGCGCCGCGGCCAGCCGCTCAAGCAGGTCACCGAGGAGGAGACCCTCGCGGGCTCCGGCGCGGCCGGCGCGCAGGGCGCGGCGGGCACGCCGACCAACGTCCCCGGCTACCAGGGCGCCAACGGCGCCGGCGGGGGCGACTCGAACTACGAGCGCAACAGCGAGAACGTTGAGAACGCCGTCGACGTGACCGAGCGCACCACGGAGATCGCCCCCGGCGCCCTCGAGCGCCAGTCGATCGGCGTCGTCCTCGACGCGTCGGTGCCCGCGGGCGTCGCCACCCAGCTCCAGCAGGCGGTCGCCAGCGCGGCCGGCATCGACGCCGCCCGCGGCGACACGATCACCACCTCGCGGGTGCCGTTCGCCAAGGCGCCGGTCACCGAGGCCAAGGACCCGATCGCCGACTACCTGGGCTACATCAAGTGGGGCGGCCTCGGGCTCGCCACGCTGCTCTTCCTCTTCTTCGTCCGCCGCTCGCTCAAGAAGCGCGAGGGCGAGGCGCTGGGCGAGCCGGTCTGGCTCCGCGAGATCAACGCGCCCCAGCCGCTCGCCGCGCTGGAGGCCGCCGCGCCGACCGCCGAGCTCGGCCGGCCGAAGAACGACATCCGCCGGCGCGCCGAGGAGATCGCCGCCAAGGAGCCTGAGAAGGTCGCGCAGCAGCTGCGCGCCTGGATGGCGGAGGACGCGTGATGGCTGCTCTGCCCGCCGTGCCCGAGAGCACCGACATGCCCGGCACCGACGTCGCCGTCACCCCGCCCGTGGGGGCCCCGGGCTCCTCCGGCCTGCGCGGCCGCGAGAAGGCGGCCACGCTGCTGGTCTCGCTCGGCCCCGAGCAGGCCGCGGAGATCCTCCAGCACCTGCCGCCGGAGGAGATCGAGGTCATCTCGCTCGAGATGGCCAAGCTCCGTCAGGTCGACCCCGCCGTCAGCACCGCGGTGCTCACCGAGTTCGTCGCCACCGCCGACGCGCTGGAGCTCTACGCCGAGGGCGGCGTGGCGTTCGCCCGTGAGGTGCTCGAGCGCTCGCTCGGGCCCGAGGGCGCCGCCGAGATCATCGCCCGCCTGTCGGCGACGATGGAGCGCCGGCCGTTCGAGTTCCTGCGCAAGACGCCGTCCGAGCAGATCATCGCGTTCCTCGCGTCCGAGTCGCCGCAGACGATCGCGCTCGTCATCGCCAACCTCCACACGACGCTCGCCGCGCAGGTGCTGTCCGAGCTCGAGCCCGAGGTCCAGCCGGACGTCGCCGCGCGCGTCGCGAACATGGCCGAGATCTCGCCGGACGTGCTCCACGTCGTCGAGCGGATCATCAAGCAGAAGCTCTCGTCGGTGATCACGCAGGAGTACTCCTCCTCCGGCGGCGTCAAGGCGCTCGCCGAGATCATCAACCACACCGACCGCCCGACCGAGCGGAACATCCTGGACCGCCTCGCCGAGTCGAACGCCGACCTGGCCGAGCAGATCCGCCTCCTCCTCTTCACCTTCGAGGACATCGTCAAGCTCGAGGACCGCCACGTGCAGCTCGTGCTCCGCGAGGTCGACCAGAAGGACCTCTCGCTCGCCCTCCGCGGCGTGCCGAACGAGGTCAAGGAGAAGGTCCTCAAGAACATGTCCCAGCGCGGCGCCGAGATGCTCCGCGAGGAGATGGAGTTCCAGCCGCCGCAGCGCCGTGTCGTCGTCGAGGAGGCGCAGGGCCGGATCGTGTCCATCATCCGCCGCCTCGAGGAGCAGGGCGACCTGGTCCTGGGCCGCGCCGCGGGCGAGGACGAAGTTGTCTAGCGCGCCGGCGTCCTTCGAGTTCGACCAGCTCGAGACGGTCGAGATCATCTCGGCCGAGGAGCAGGGCGTGCGCCTGGCCGAGGCGTCGGCGATCATCGAGACCGCCCGTGCCGAGGCCGAGGCGATCCGCGAAGCCGCGCGCCAGGACGGCTTCCAGGCCGGCTACCAGCAGGGCCTCGCGGGCGCGCAGGAGTACCTCGCGCCGTCGGTGCAGGCGCTGGCCGCCGTGCAGGAGGCGCTCGGCGACGAGCGCGGCCGCGCGGCGGAGGCCGTCGAGCGTGAGGCCGTCGAGCTGGCGTTCCGGATCGCCGAGAAGGCGCTGGGCGCCGCGATCGAGGCCAAGCCCGAGCACGTCGTGGACGTCGTCCGCGGCGGGCTGCGCCGGCTGCTCGAGCGCGAGCGCGTCGTCGTGATGGTCCACCCGGACGACCTGGATGTGCTGCGCGCCGCCGCCGACGGCCTGCAGGCCGAGCTCGGCGGGATCGGCTCGATGGAGGTCCAGGCCGAGCGCCGCGTCGGCCGCGGGGGCGCGATCGTGCGCACCGCCGCCGGCGAGGTCGACGGCCGCCTCGAGGTGCAGCTCGAGCGGGCGCGCGAGGCCATGCTGGAGGCGCTCAAGCCTTCCGCTGACCTGGCCGACTAGCCGGGCTGAGCATGCTGACGCTTGACCGACTCTCCGCCGCCCTCGAGCAGGCGGACCTGCAGGAGCGCCATGGGCGCGTGCGGAACCTGATCGGCCTCGTGGTCGAGGCGACCGGCCTGCAGGCGCAGGTCGGCGAGCTCTGCCACATCGAGATCGACGCGCGCGGGCGCAAGAAGCCGGTGCCCGCCGAGGTCGTCGGCTTCCGCGACGGCGCGACGCTGCTGATGCCGCTGGGCGCACTGGCCGGGATCGCCCCGGGCTGCGCGGTCACCGCGTCCGGCACCGAGCTGCGCGTGGAGGTGGGCAACGGCCTGCTCGGCCGCGTACTCGACGGCCTGGGCCGGCCGATGGACGGCAAGGGCCCGGTCGAGGAGACCATCGCGCGACCCGTCACCGCCTCTCCCCCCGATCCGCTGACGCGTCCGCGGATCGAGGAGCGCATCAAGCTCGGCGTCCGTGCCCTTGACGCCCTGATCCCGTGCGGCCGCGGCCAGCGCCTCGGCATCTTCGCCGGCTCCGGCGTCGGCAAGTCGTCGCTGCTCGGCATGATCGCGCGGAACTGCTCCGCCCAGGTCAACGTCATCGCCCTGGTCGGCGAGCGTGGCCGTGAGGTCGTCGAGTTCCTCGAGCGCGACCTGGGCGACGCCCTGGCGCACTCGGTCGTCATCTGCGCGACGTCCGACCAGCCCGCGCTGGTGCGCCTGAAGGCCGCCCAGACGGCGACCGCGGTGGCGGAGCACTTCCGCGACGCGGGCGCCGACGTGATGCTGATGATGGACTCGGTCACCCGCTTCGCCATGGCGCAGCGCGAGGTCGGCCTGGCCGTCGGCGAGCCGCCCGCGACGCGCGGCTACACCCCCTCCGTCTTCGCGAAGCTGCCCGAGCTGCTCGAGCGCTCCGGCACCTCGCCCAACGGCTCGATCACCGCGCTCTACACCGTGCTGGTGGACGGCGGCGACATGGACGAGCCGGTCGCCGACGCGGTGCGAGGCATCCTCGACGGCCACGTCGTGCTGACGCGCGAGCTCGCGCACAAGGCGCACTACCCGGCGATCGACGTGCTGCAGAGCGTGTCGCGTCTGACCGGCGAGATCCTCACGCCCGACCTCCAGCAGGCGGGCCAGACGGTCCGCGAGCTGATGAGCGCGTACGCGGAGAAGGAGGACCTCATCGCGATCGGCGCCTACCAGCCCGGGAGCGATCCCATGGTCGACCGGGCGATCGCCGCGCGCGAGGGGATCCAGGGCTTCCTGCGCCAGCGGGCCGAGAACGGCTCGTCGACCGAGGAAGCGGACCGGTTCCTGCGCGAGCTGGCCGGGATGCCGCAGCCGGTCGAGCCTGCGCCGGTGGCCGCGCCCGGGATGTACGAGGCGCCCGACGCCGGGTTCATCCCCGGCGAGGCGGTGCTGGAGGGCGACTCGCCCACGCGCCAGAGCGCGATCCCCGCCCTCGGCCTCGACCTGAACGGCTAGGGGCTGGGTCGGCATGGCTTCGAAGCGATTCGAGTTCCGGCTGGAGCGCGTCCGCGAGATGCGCGAGAAGGCCGAGGACGAGGCGAAGGAGGAGCTCGCGACGGCGCTGGCCGAGCGCGAGCGCTGGGCGCAGCGGCGCGACGACGCTTCACGCTCGCTCGTGCGCGCGCGGCTGGCGCAGCGGTCCGCCGCCGCGTCGGGGGGCGTCTCGATCGCCGAGATGATGGCCCACCAGTCGTTCCTGGAGCGGACCGAGCGGACCGAGAAGGCCGTCGAGATGGACCTGTCGCGGCAGGAGCAGGAGGTCGCGGCGCGGCGCTCGGCGCTGCAGATCGCCGCGCAGGAGCGGCAGGTGCTCGACAAGCTGCGCGAGAAGGCCGCCGCCAAGCACCGTGCTGCCCTGGAGCGCGCGGAGGCGTCGATGCTCGACGAGCTCGCGCTGAACGCCCACCGCCGGCGCGGCGAGGGCCTCTGATGTCCGTCGACGCGATCGGCGCGCGCATCGCCGAGATCCAGTCGAAGATGCAGGCGCTGCTGGGACCGGCCGCTCCCGTGCCCGCCGCGACGGGGGCTTCTGAAGCCGTCGGCACGACCGGCAGCGCTTCGGCCTCCGGCTTCGACAAGGCCCTGGCGCGGAAGACCGGCGCGCCGGTGGCGACCGCCGCGTCCGCGTCCGTCTCCGCCGCCGTTCCCGTCTCCGTCGGCTCCGGCCCGACGCCCTACGCCGCCGAGATCTCCGCCGCTGCCGCGAAGCACGGCGTCGACCCGGCGCTGCTCACCGCGCTCATCAAGCAGGAGTCGGGGTTCAACCCGAACGCCCGGTCGCCCGCGGGCGCCTCCGGCCTCTGCCAGCTCATGCCCGGCACCGCCGCCGGCCTCGGCGTCACCGACCCGACCGATCCCGCCCAGGCGATCGAGGGCGGCGCGAAGTACCTCGCGCAGCAGCTCAAGGCCTTCGGCGGCGACCCCGAGAAGGCGCTCGCCGCGTACAACGCCGGCCCGGGCGCCGTCTCCAAGTACGGCGGCGTCCCGCCCTTCGCGGAGACGCAGAACTACGTCAAGAAGGTCATGGCCTACGCCGAGGCCTACCGCGCGCAGGGCATCGGCGCCGCCACCGGCGTCACCGGCACCCCCACCGCGGCCAACGTCACGCCCACCGGCCTCACCACCGGCGGCACCCCCACGGCCACCGCCGCCGCCCTCGCCATGGCAGCCGACCCCTCTCTCACCTCCCCGGTCGCCCCCTCGACCGAGGTCGCCACCTCCCCGAGCCAGTTCGGCATCGCTTAGCCGAGGCTGCGCCGGGTGGCGTGCGACGCTGCCCGCCATGGATCCGGACACCGCCCTCGACGTCCTCGCCGGCCTGTTCGAGCGGGAGGGAGCCGCCGTCCGGCACCGCGACGACGAGGAGCTCACCGGCATCGACGGCGCCGCGTCGCCCGCGGTCGTCCTGCACGCCTTCTGCGCGATGGCGCGTACGCCGGCGGACGAGCCGGTCGAGCGGCACGGCGAGACCGTCCGCGTCGGCCTCGACGAGGAGGACGACCTGCTCCTGCACGAGAGCGCGCTCGAAGGCGCCGACGACGACCGCTTCGTCGTCTCCCTCTGCCGCCAAATTCGGCTTCGTCGACGCCCAGGGCGAGTACGCCGGGATGTCCGCGCTCAACGTCGAGCTCTTCGCCGACGGCGTGCCCGAAGGAGCGGCCCCGGAAGACCAGCTCTGGGGCTACGCCGGCCACCGCCGTCCGGACGTCTCCGACGACACCCGCCCCGACTTCCCCGGCGCCTGGGCCGGCCACGTCGACCCCTGGTCGCGCGCCGTCGAAGCCTCCGCCTCGTGGCAGGCGCTCCTCGCGCTCGGCGGCACCCGCTTCATCGCCTGGGCCGGCGACGTCTGACGACCTCTCCGACGCGAGCCGCGGCGGGGAGGAAGCGGTACCGTGGCGGGAATGGAGGAGCGGCTCCAGCTCACGATCGTCTACGAGAGCCCGGACGAGGACGGTTGGGTCGTCGCCCGCGTGGTGCAGGTGCCCGGCGCGATGAGCCAGGGCCGCACACGGGAGGAGGCGCGCGAGAACGTCATCGACGCGCTCCGTCTCCTGCTCACGCCGGACGCCGACGACCCCGCCGCCGCGGACGACCGCAGCGAGCCGCTCGAGCTCACCTTCGCCGCGTGAAGCGGCGCGACCTCGGAGCGTCACCTCTGCGCCCACGGCGCGGAGCTCGTCGGCGAGGGCGGCCGCCACACGACATAGCGCTCGGCCGACGGCCAGCGCCGCACGGCCGTTCCACGCCACAGCGAGATCGGTCCGGGCCTCGTGCGCGCCATCTGCGCCCAGCTCGAGATCCCGGCTCCGCCCCAATCGGCGCTGAGCGGCCGGAACCACGAAGGGCGCGGTCGTGCCGCGCCTTCTGACGTTCGGTGGCGCGAGTTGTGACGGATGCGTCACAATGACGGTATGGCCACCGTCACGACGGCGCAGATCCTCCAGACGCTCGCCGCCGCCGGTGTGCCGCAGGGGGAGCTGGCGGCGCGAGCCGGGATCGCGCGGGAGACGATCTCGCGGTGGACGACGGGCGCGCAGCGGCCGAGCCTGGAGGCGCTCACCGAGCTGGTGCGGATCGCCGGCTTCGAGCTGGAGGTGCGGCTCGTGCCGGCGGAGCCGAAGCTCGTCGAGCTCGTGCGCGAGCGGAGCGTGCTCGGCCCGACCGAGCTCGTCTCGTCGCTGGTGCCGGACTGGCCGGCCTGCCGGCGCGCCCTGCGGATCGCTGCGGCCGTCGCGGACCTGGCGGTCGTCGTCGGCCCCGTCGCGGCGGCGCTCCGCGGTGCGCCGCAGCGGCTCGCGAGCGGCCGGGTCGACCTCGTCGCCGCGCCGGAGCACGGCGAGGCGCTGTTCGACCGGCTCCTCGCCGAGGACGCCCAGCTCGACCGGGTGGAGGTCGCGCCGAACGGCGAGCGGCGCGAGGTGTGGGACGCCGGGGCGGCGCGGCTCACCGTCCGCCGCGCGCTGACGGGCGTCCACGACCTCCCCGAGCTGCTCGCCCGGGCGCACCCGGTCGGGATGGCGCGGGACGACGTCGGCGTCGTCCGGGTCGCGTTGGCGGAGGACCTCCTCGAGGTGAGCTTGGCGTCGCCGTGGGCGGAGGACGCGGTGTACCGCGCCGGCCTGCGGGCCGTCCTCGCGAGCGGCCTCTACCACCGGCGCGAGCTCGACCGCGACCGGTCCGCGGCCACGTGAGCGCGACCGATCCGGCGCACCGCGCACTGCTGGCGACGCTCGTCCGGCACGACGTTCGCTTCGTCCTCGTCGGCGGCGTCGGGTTGCAGCTCCACGGCTTCTCCGGCGCGACGCGGGACGTCGACGTGACGGTCGCGACCGACGAGGAGAACGGCCGGCGGCTCGACGCGGCGCTCCGGGCGCTCGGTGCGGACCCGTTCCTGACCGGCGAGCGCGGGGTCGCGTACCGCACCCGCCACGGCATGCTCGAGGTCCTGCGCCACACCGACGGTGTCGGCGACTTCGCGGCGTGGGCGGTCGACGCGCGGCCGCGCGAGCTCGAGCGCGGCGTCACCGTGCTCGTCGGCAGCCCGGCCGACCTCGTGCGGTCGAAGGAGGGCGCGGACCGCCCGAAGGACCGGGACGTCCTCCCGCAGGTCCGCGCCGAGCTGCTCGCCTCGGGCGCGCTCCGCGAGGAGGACGTGCGCGG
>Ga0196960_10000520_pt1 | contig 13053 bp, 8 predicted proteins | sample S3v_5metaG_FD_183187 | JGI IMG/M metagenome (GOLD analysis project Ga0196960, IMG submission 183187) | Soil microbial communities from Anza Borrego desert, Southern California, United States - S3+v_5 | ecosystem: Environmental > Terrestrial > Soil > Desert | place: USA: California | collected... | reverse complement strand
CATGACCAGGGTCAGCGGGTCGGTCAGTGCCGGATGCTCGTAGGACAGGTAGGCCAGCGCGCCCAGCACGAGGGCGGCGACGAGCGCCAGGAGCAGCAGGACGAGGGAGCGGAGGGTGGACGAGGACACGCGGATCTCTCTTCTCTGTAGGGCGCTCCGGTTGAGCGCGAGGCCACAGTCCGCGATCCGGAGCGACCGATCGAGTTCTCGCGAAAATCCGTTCCAGCCCGCCTCAAAGGGGCCTCTGACGGAGTGTGGAGCGGATTCGCGAACGCTTGACGAACGAGGGTCACGGGCTGGTGGCAGCACACTGCGACGCGGCGGGGTTAGCCCCGCAACCCCTGCTTCTGCCTTCTTAGCGGGAGGGGTGGGTGGCCGATGTGACGGCCGGGACGAGACTCTTATGCTGCTATCGCGGGCCATCGGCGATGCGAACCGCCCAGGCGCGTCGTGGCACCGGGCGCCGGGCAGAGGAGGGCGGGGGAACAGCGCCTCCGGTGCCGGACCGGTGCGATGTACCGCCCTTATGACAGTGAGCCACCTGGGGATACACCGCCCCACGTCAGCCGACAGGGCGCAAAAGAACCACCTGGTGTCAGCGGTCAGCCATCGCCATAAGCCAGAGACCTGCAAGAACACGCCTTACCTGATCAGCCGTCACTGCCACCAGCTCAATGACATGAAGCCGATACATCGCAGACTGAGCAACCTAGGAGCAAGACGCATTGAATGGGGCCATCCCCGCGTGCGCGGGGAGCAGAGCACCTCACGACCGTGCGAGGTCTTTGTCTTGGGGCCATCCCCGCGTGCGCGGGGAGCAGGAAGCGCGCACTTCGTCAATGCTGTAAATCCCGGGGTCATCCCCGCGTGCGCGGGGAGCAGAGTGAGACGAGTGGAGATCGCACCAGCCTGCAGGGACCATCCCCGCGTGCACGGGGAGCGGCCGCTCATGGCCTACTCGTCCGCGACGCACCTGGGACCATCCCCGCGTGCGCGGGGAGCGGACTCCGTGACCTGCGACGCTACCGCGCCACACAGCGGTCCTGACACACTTTCACCGAAACCGGCAAACCCGGCAAATAGGGGTGCGTGACCGTCTGCGGCCCCGCCCCGAGAACCAGCGCAGCACCCACCACCGCCCGGCCGATGTGCCGCCCACGGCCGGCCCGGCGCCCCGCGACGGGCCGAGGACCAGGGCCAGCGCAGCGCAGCGCCGCCCTCCCCGCGACCACCCCACCACCAGCCACCACACCCACCACCACACAGCAGGGCAGGCCAGGAGAACAAGGGAAAGTCCGAGCACTCACCAGACGCGAACCGGCGTCTGACCTGCGGTTGTGCAAGGACCGGGCCAGAACATGCGCGCCGGATAGTGGTACGGAAAGCAGAACGGATAGTGCGCCTGCGGCCGAACCACCCCGCCCAGCCCCGAACACGTCGGCCAGGCCGCCACCCTGCCATCGGGTCGGCACGGGCTCCCCGGGCCGCACAGGGCCCCTGACTGCCCCGCGCCGAGGTGTGGCAGGGTGCTAGGGTCCGGGGCGGGTGGCTGGTGCCCGGTACCGGTGACGGAACACTCGCCCCGAACACCCCCGGGACCACATCCCCGCGTGCGCGGTAGCCGGTCCAGTCGTGCGGCTGCCAGGGACCATCCCCGCAGACGCGGGGAGCAGACGCGGTGCGCGCGGTCGATGCCCTTGTGGATGGGGCCATCCCCGCATGCGCGGGGAGCAGTACACCGTCACCCCTCGAGGTCGCCACCGCGGGGCCATCCCCGCTGCGAGGAGAGCAGGACCCCGACGACCCGGACATGCCCGTGGTCACGGGACCATCCCCGCATGCGCGGGGAACAGTCGGGTCCCTCGTGTCCGCCGGGCATGCCGACGGGGCCATCCCCGTATGCGCGGGGAGCAGATCGACATGCCGATGCGGTCGGCGATCACGTAGGGACCATCCCCGAGTGCGCGGGGAGCAGATCGCCTCGCCGACGCCGAGTTCACGGAGCTGGGAACCATCCCCGCATGCGCGGGGAGCAGGCGCACGATCACTTCTACCAGGCGTACGTCGTGAGACCATCCCCGCGCGCACGGGGAGCAGGGCCGCGCCCAGTACCTCGCGGGACCACCACAGACACCACCCCGTGACAGCGATCCGCTCGCCCCTCCCGGCCCCGGCAACACCCGCACCCCACGGCGCCCGTGGCGGCCGGTGGGCCACCGCGATCCCCCCGCACGCCAGCGCAGCAGCGCCGCTTCCCCACGGCCGCAGGGAGCAGGCGCCGAGCGTCCCCGGCCAGACGACCTCGTAGGGGCCATCCCCGCATGCGCGGGGAAGCAGACGACCCGGTCCTTGAACGCCCAACCGGTCTGGGGATCATCCCCGCGTACGCGGGGAGCAGAGCTGAAGCGGAGCCGTCGCGTCGTTGATCACGGGGCCATCCCCGCGTGCGCGGGAGTCAGGTCCTGCGGATGCCCTGCATCGCCGCTTCGTCGGGACCATCCCCGCATGCGCGGGGAGCAGTCGCAGTGCAGGACGGTCCAGTCGTAGGCGGTGGAGCCATTCCCGCGTGCGCGGGGAGCAGGACACCGTCGGCCGTCACACGGTCCGCTGGGTGGGGCCATCCCCGCGGACGCGGGTCGGGTGCAGGGAACCCCTTGCCGCCCTGCGAGTTCGTCACTCGAGACAGCTGTTGTGCACCAGCAGTATCCCAGCAAGCATATGTTCCCAGCGGCAAGCTCCACTTCAACTGCTGGTACAAGCAGCGAATTTGGCGATTTGCGGAATCTACCGTTTCGGAGACTTCAGGCTGCTAGCGTCCTGTCTCGTTCGAGCAGGCAACCGTTACGAGCATGGGGGAAGCGAAAGAGCGTGGATGAATTAAGCGCCGTACGCATCGAGGTCACACGCCCCCGATGGGATCCCCGGGAGTCCCCCTGTATCCCGGTGCTGACCCTCGACGACCGGCTCGTCGATCTGAGCCTGGTGGAGCTGCTCCACGATGCCGACGCTGTGCGGAGTGTGGAAGGCGCCACGCCGGGTGAGAAGGTCGCGGTCATCGAATTCCTGATCGCCATCTGCTACGCCTCCGGCACGTATCCGAAGTCGGCTGCGCAGTGGCCTGCCTGGGTGGACCAGAAGAACGCGCTCCGGCCTGCCGCTGAGTGGCTCGCCCAGCGCCCCCGAGAAGAGGTCTGGGACCTGTTCCATCCTGTGGAGCCTCTGGGACAGAACGCGCTGCTCGCTCCGTTCCTCGACGAGCACGGGGCCGGGCCGGCGCAGCTGGTGATCGAGCGGGTCGGGGACTACAACCAGTTCTTTGACCATCACCATCTGGAGCACACCAGCCCGCTCCCCGTCGCGCAGGCGTTTCGGGCCATGCTCACCCAGCATGTGTACGGTCCGGCCGGACGCGCCAGGATCTCCGGCAAGGAGACGCTCGGCGCCACCATCACCAACCTCGCCGCCACCCGCCTCGGCACCCGGATCCGGGTGCTCGCGCTCGGGGTCAGCCTCGGGGAGACGCTGCGTCTCAACCTGGCTCCGGTTTCCGGGCCGCCGGGGGAGCTGAACCGTACCTGGACCGCCGGTCAGGAGCGTCGGGGGTTCAAGGCCAAGCCGAGCGGCCGCCCGGTCACCGGCCCGGCTGACCTGCACAGCTATCTCGGCCGGTCGATCCTGCTCCGTCCGACCCGAGCGGGGGATCACGTGGACCGGGTACTGCTCGGCGCGGGCGAGCTGCTCGCGCTGACGGATGAGCATCTGCAGGACGCCGTGTACGCCAAGAAGGCCGACGGCACCAGCAAGCCGCTGTGGGCTTCGGCGACCCGCGCCGTCTGGCGGCAGGCCCATGCCCTCTACGCGGCCGTGGCCGAGGCGCGCTCCGAAGCGGGTGGCAACGACGGGGGCACCCTGTATCGGAGGCTCGCGCTCTTCCCGGCCGAGGACGTCGCCCCCGAGCCCGGCCAGCAGCCCGCGCGACGCATCGACCTGTGGACGGTCGGGCTCGTGGCCAAGCAGACCACAGCCATCGCATGGGTCGACGGAACCTTCCCGTTCGCCCCCGGCCTGGAGGCCCGGTTGTACCTGGCCTCCTACCGCGGTTCGGACATCGCGGAGTTCGTGGCGTCCGCTCTGTCCAAGGCGGCGTACGCGGCCTGGACCGTGGCGTATCCGAACCCCAAGCCGGCTGACAAGACGAGCCAGATTGCGCGCTTCGACGCCCGTGGTCAGCACTGGGCGGCGACGCGGGAGTCCTTCGATCTGCTGATGGAGGAGACCACGCTGGGTGAGGACGTCCAGGCTTCTCTCCACGAGTACGCGGCCACCGTCGCCACCGCCGCCCGCAGGTTCCTCACCGAGTGCCTCGACTCGCTGCCGAGGAACTCGCAGGGCGCGAAGGCCCGGGCCGCCGCTCTGCGGCGGTTCGACGACGAGCTGGCCATGGCGAAGGCCCCGGCCGAACTCCGAGGGGAGACTTCATGACCACCACCGGCGCAGGTCCCGGTACCAGTGAAAGCAGCGCCGCGCTCACGGCCTGGCTCGCCAGCCTCGTCCACAACCACGACTATGCGAGCCTCGCCGAGCTACGGCGTCCCCGCGTCCATCGGGAGCCCCACTTCCGGGCCCTCTGGTACAGCCCGACCGAGGCCCAGCGTGAGGTCTACGGCCAGGTCGCCTTCCTGTTCGCCGTCTACCACCAAGGACGGTCGAAGCCGGCCTTCGGGTACGGAAGCCTGGGCGAGGCCGCCCGCCGCATCGGCAGTGGCACCGGGCGAGGGCCGGACAACCCGGGTGCAGCTCGTCTGGTCGACCGGATCGTGTCCAGCCGTCGCGTTCCCTGGCGGCATCTGCAGCACGCCGTCGCACGTCTGCGGGCCTGCGACAAGCAGCCACCGTCCTGGGCCCGGCTCGTCGACGACCTGAACCTCTGGCACGACCGCAGAGCCCGCGTTCCGTATGAGTGGGGTGTGGCCTTCCATATGCCTCCAGCCCGCATTCCCGCCAAACGGTCCACCTCCTCGACTGCCGCCGCCTCCCTCCAGAAGGACTCCACCACGTGACCAGCAACGCCTCCTCCGCCGGCGGCCAGTTCCTCTCCCTGCACCTCCTGGAGACCCTGGTGGCCGTCCTCCCCGTGCGTGACGAGAACGGGGCGCCGAAGTCGATCGTCTACGGCGGCACCGAACGGCACATGATCACCAGTCAGGCGCGGCGCAGGGCCGAGCGAGTCCACACCCGCAACCGGGCCAACGCGGGCCTCGGCGCCCTTGCCGGCCGCAGCACCGGCCTCCGGACTCGTGAATGGGCGCTGATCACCGCCCGCACGCTCACCTCCGAGCACGGCTGGGAGGAGGAAGAAGCTGTGCGCACCGCACGCGCCGTCATCGAAGCCACCGGCCTGAAATTCGGGGACCCCGGCAAGAAGACCGTCGCGAACCTGACCAAGGTGCTGCTGTTCGCCCCCGCGGACGCGGGCACCCGCATTGCCGCGCACATCGACGAACAGGCCGAGTCGGTCCGGTCCTGGACCGAGGAGTACCTGGCAGCGCAGACTGCGGCGGCCGCGGCCAAGGGGAAGAAGGGCGCCCGCAAGAACGGCGGACAGGAAGAGCCGAACACGGACGAGACCCCCGCGTCCGATGCCAAGCTGCCCGCGGTGCCGGCGGCGACCCGGGCAGCGGTCCTCACCGCGCTCGCCCCGCGCGACGCTATCGACATCGCCCTGTACGGACGTTTCCTCGCCGAGATCGCGGACTCCCCGAACGTCGACGGCGCCGTCCAGAGCAGCCATGCCTTCACCGTGCACGAGGCGGAGCAGGTCGATGACTTCTACGCCGCGGCCGACGACGCGAAGCTCGACCGCAAGAAGAACGCGCTGGACTTCCTCGACGCGGCCGATGACGCCGGCGCCGGCATGACCGGTTACCAGTCCCTGATCACCGGCACCTTCTACCGGCACGCGGTCCTCGACCGCCTGCGACTACGCAGGAACCTCCAGGCGGCCGGGATGACCGTTCAGGAGGCCGAGGAGGCGTCTGTCGCGGCCGAGGCCGAGTTCGTCACCGCTTTCGTCGACGCTTTCCCCGAAGCGAAGAAGAACTCGACCGCCTCCACCGGCTCGCTGCCGACCCTGGTCCTCGCTTTCGAAGGTGAGCGCCCGTACAACTACGCGGCTGCCTTCCAGGCCCCCATCGACGAGAACCCCCTGGACAAGAACGGCGAGGGCCCCGCCGGCCCGGCGGCGGTCAGGCGGCTGCTGAAGCACCACGCGTTCGTCAGCCGGCGCCGGCCCGACATCCAGAGCGCGCGCGTCCTCACCTACGACCCGCAGATCGACGAACTCCTCGGCACCTTGCAGGACACCGGCGCCGAGACCGTGGCCTCGCCCGGGGAGCTGACGGCGTGACCACGCACGTTCTGCTCGTGCGGCTCGCCGCACCTTTGCAGTCCTGGGGGGTGGCGAGCCGGTTCGCCCACCGTGACACGCACATCCGCCCCACCAAGTCGGCGGTCATCGGCCTGTGCGCGGCGGCCCTCGGCCGGGAGAGGACCGACCCCGTGGACGACCTCGCCACGCTCGTGTTCGGTGTCCGCGCCGACCATCCGGGGACCCCGGTGCGCGATTACCACACGGTCGGCGCCGGCCGGTTCCCGTTGCGGCCGCGGGACGTCATCACCGACCACCGGCGTGCTGCGGCGGTCGCCGCGAGCATGGCAGCGGCTGAGGGGCCGGGCTTCGGACACCACGAGCTGGCCGGTTGGTACGGGGCGCCGAAGAAGATCACGGCCGACCCTGTCTCCGGGGCTCTTGTCTCGGCCGAGCTGTCGCGCTCAGCGATGATCACGGAGCGCTGGTATCTGTCGGACGCGGCGTTCGTCGTCGGGCTCGAGCACCAGGACCGGGCGCTGCTGGAGGACATCGCGTACGCCCTGGAGCACCCGAAGCGGCTGCTGTGGCTCGGCCGGAAGTCCTGTCCGCCCTCGGGGACCCTGGCCGCGGAGATCCTCCCGGGCACGGTCGCCACCGCATTCGCCGCCAAACTCCTGCTCCCCGGCCCGGACGGACCCGACTCCTCGGGCCGGCGCCCCTGGGCCTGGGTCCAGGTGCCATCGGGCACGCGCGGGGCGTTGCAGGTGAACGACCAGCCGGTCAGCTTCAATCCGGCCCACCGGGCGCACGTCACGCGCTGGGAAGCCCGTACGCGCATCACCATCGCACCGACCGCAACCGGATGGGACATCATCCCGTGAACAGCACACGGGCCTCGACGGCCCGCTTCGTCGCCACCCACTCCGTCCTCTCGCTGAACGCCCGCCACCCCCTGGTCGCCAAATCCCTGGTCGACGCCCAGGAGATGCACCGCACCGTCATGAGCGGCTTCCGTGGCTGGGTCGAGGACGGCGACCCGGAGGCGCGCGCCCAGATGGGTGTCCTGTCAACGTGGTCGGTGGACCTGAAGGCGGCGGCCCTCGTCCTGGTCGTGCAGTCCAGGATCCCGGGTGACTGGGCCCGTATACCGCGCGAGGCCTTCACCGCCGCCCCGCACATCATCACCGTCGACCGCACCTTCAAAGCGGGCGAAGTCTTCGGCTTCCGTACGGTCGTCAACCCGACCCGCAGCAAGCCGTCGGGTAAACCCGCCTCGGAGAAGGCCCGTGGCACACGAACCGCTCACACCACGCCGGAGCACGTGAAGCGATGGTTCTCACGGCGTCTCCAGGCCGAGGGGGACCCGGCGAACGCCGAGGACGGCGTCGCCCGCATCGGCGCCACCGCCGACCCGGACGCCCTGGGGATCCGTATGCTGCCGACGGTCTCGAGCGCCCACCGCAGCAAGCCGGTCCGGATCGGCCGCGCCGAGATCCGCGGCTCCCTGACCGTCACCGACCCGGAAACTCTGGTGGGAGTCCTGTCGAACGGCCTCGGCCACGCACGCGCCTACAGTTGCGGACTGGTGCTGGCCCGCTGAGGGCAACTATGCGTTGCCCTCAGCACATGGAACAGCCGCACATTCGGGTGGTCACGTGGCAAAAGACATCCCCGCACACGCGGGAGCCAAGAAGGATCTGCTCCTAACGGGGGCCATCCCCGCACAGGCGGGAAAACCCAACAGTGGCCGAGAGTATGCCCTGCAACCACGCCAGGACCAGGCCCACGGGCATCACCGTTTCCCCCCACGGCGCACCAGGATCGTCAGCGTCGCCCGGGCGTCACGCCGGCGCTGCGGGCTACGGAAGAGGACGGAGGAGGCCGCCACCGTGACGACGGCCCCGGTGTAGGCGAGGCCGGTCGCGGCGGAAAGGGTGGCGGCTTCCTGGAACGTGGACTCCAGAACGGTCAGCAGAACGGACACGCGGACTCCCCCTTCGGGGTTGTCGCCCGGTGGTCTTCTCCGCCGGGCGCGGTCCCATAGGTATCCGGCTTCAGAGCTGCGTCCGGCGATGTCCGGAGAAGTGGATCAGCGGTATGTTCCCAGGTCAGAAGGAGAATGAAGATGTGTCCGGAGAAGTCTTCCGCATACAGCGGACGAAGCGGTGCCGGACAGGTGCCGACGTTCCCGGATGAGCTGAGGGCGTTATACGAAGCCGCAGGCGGTCATGCAGGGTTGGGGTACGGACGCCTGATCCAGCTCGCCGGGCAACACGGCCACAAGGTGGTGAAGCAGAATCTCAGCGACTGGTTCCTCAAGGCGCCCCCACAAGAACGGGGGCACGTCGAGTACATGATGCGGGTGCTGATCCCATTCCTGGAAGATCGTGCGGTGCTCCGTTCGCCTGGCCACGACCGGACGCCTAACGGTGTTTGGGGCCGTCGGCTGAAGGCTGCACAGTCCGTCAGGAACAGCAGGCAGGGGGGCCGTGGTTCCCGTGTTCACGCAGCCTCCCCGGGCCGCCTCCTGGGCGGGCCGTCCCAGCCCCTCCGGGATGTCCTTCCACGCGAGTTCGTGGGGCGGGAGGAGGAAGTGGCCGACATGGCGGCATTCGTCACCGGTCCCGACGACGCCCCCGCCTACCTGTGGTGGCAGGCAGGTCCTTGGGCGGGGAAGACCGCCCTGCTGTCCTGGTTCGCGGTCCGAGAGCTGCCCGCCGGGGTGGACGTCGCGCACTACGTCATCGCGGGGCGTCTGGGCACCGACCGCCGTGACGGTTTCGTACAGGCGGTCGGGGAGCAACTGGCTGCTGCGGCGGGGAACAGGCGCTACTCTGCGGTGGATCGAAAACAGCCAACCCTCGAGCCGCTGTACGAAGCAGCGGCTCGTGAGTGCGCGGGGCGCGATCGCCGCCTGGTGCTGATCGTCGACGGGCTCGACGAGGATGCGGACGTCGGCCTGGATGGGGCGGGCATCGCCGGGCTGCTGCCGAAGGTCCCCCCGTACGGCATGCGTGTCATCGTCACCGGGCGACCTCACCCGCGCGTTCCGGTGAAGCTGGCGCCGGACCACCCGCTGCGCGACCCGGCCATCGTCAGGCGGCTGACCGACTCCCCCGCGGCCCGGGTCATCCGGGACACCGCCATGGCAGAGTTGCGCACCCTGCTCGAGGACCGTGGCCTCGGCCGGCGCCTCCTGGGGCTGCTCGTCTCGGCACGAGGCGCTCTCACCGGCGCGGACCTGGGCGAACTCCTCGACATCACGCCGTACGACGTGCAGGACAAACTCCGTACTGTGGTCGGCCGATCCATGGCACCCACCCGCACCGACCTCCTTCCCCTGGACGTACGGGCAGAAGCGGAGGCCGAAGCCGGTCGGCAGACTTTCGTGCTGGCCCACAGCACGCTCCACGCAACCGCGTGCGAGGCACTGGGAAGGCGTTTCCTCACCGAACGTATCCGCGACCTGGACCACTGGGCCCAGCAGTACCAGGACGAGGGCTGGCCCGACGACACTCCGAACTATCTCCTCACCGGCTACACCCGGCTGCTGCACGAGAAGGGACGCACCGAGGAACTCACGGCCCTGGTCCTCGACCCTCAGCGCCAACTCCGCCTCGCTCAACGCTCCGGGCCCGATGTCGCCCTCGCCCAACTCGACCTCATCACTTCCTCCGGCAGGGACCACTCGGCGCCGCTGGACGTGGACAAGGCGGCAGCAGCTGCTGCCTCTGGGGAGATGCTGCTGGCCCACGTGCAACCCCTGCCGGCCTCCGTGGCGCGGACCATCGCCCGGCTCGGTGACACGCAGCGGGCCCGCGCGCTGGCGGGCGCGTCGGGCAATGCCGTCGACAAAGCCCTGAACCTGGCCGGTGTGGCACGCGTACTGCAGGCCATGGACGATGAGCAGGCCGCCGCCACTGCCCGCGAGGCGGGCGAGTGGGCACGTGCGGCCCTGCGGGAGACAGAGCGCCTCGGCCACGCCGCGGATACGGCGGAGGCCGCAGCAGCGCAAGCGGCCCTCGCCTTGTTGAAGACGGCCCAGCGGACGGGCATGAGCCGCGACCTCCAGCACCAGCATGAGGACGGCCTCGCTCTGCTCCGTTCCACACGCGGAACGAGTACGGGGCGCAACGAGGCCTGGGCGCAGGCCGCCCGCCTGTTGGCACCGGACCACCCGGAGCACGCGGCAGAACTCCTGGACGAGCTGGAAGAGCAGGCTGAGACGCTCGCCGTCGAAGACCCGGCTGAGGGAGGCGTCGCAGCCGGAGCCGTTCAGCTCTGGCAGACGGTGGCATCCGTAGCTCCTGATCGCGCGGACCGTCTCCACGACCGCGTCCTGGCACACGCGGCTGAAGTGTGGCAGGACGCGCCCACCTTGGAGAACGTCTCCGTGATCGCCGCCGTGGCCTCGTTCGTGGCGCAGTCCCGGCCGACGCAGGCCGAGCAGCTTGTGGACGCGGCATGCCGGTACCTCGAGCGCACGCTGCACGCGGACTGCGGGCGGCTTTCGGCAGCGGATGCCTTTCATGTCGAATTCGGCTTCCGGCACACGCTGACCGTGCTCTCCCAGGCCCTCGCCGATGCCGGGGCACCACCGGAAACAGCGGCACGTGTGCTGGAGCTCGGGCAGCGCGCCCTACCTCTGGAGCCGACAGACCAGCCGGAACAATCTACCCCCGACGGGGATGGAGACCACACCTTCGCCGAGGTCGGCGCATTCGCGGACCAGGCCTTCAATCTGGCTGATCACGGCGCCGTCGATGACGCCGAACACCACCTGGAGCAGGCGCTGGCCCTCCTGCCCACGGCCGGTCCTGGAATGGACCGCACTCCCGCGTGGCTGCCGGACCTGGCGGATGCGCTCATCCGTTCCGGCGCGGCCTCCAAGCCCGAGCCGCTGCTGAAGCTGGCGCGGCACCCGGCCGACCGGGTACGCGTACACGCCGCCATGGCCCTGGCCTATGCGGACTCCCGCCAACTAGCCCCAGCGCGCCACCACGCACAGGAAGCAGCCCGTGCGGCTGCCTTCGCGAACACGTCCGAGACGAGCTGGGCCTACGCCGCACAGGCGCTGGCGTGTGCGGGTGAGGTGGAACCCTCCATGAACCTCATCGTGCAGCACAAGCGTCCAGACCGTGCGGGCAGGCAGGCCGCTTGGCGGAAGGCCGACCGGGCAGCACGCATCGCAATCGCCGCAGAACTCGCGACACACGACCCTGAAGCGGCGGGCGAGCTGATCCATCCACTGCTGAAGCGCCTGGACGCCGCACGGCACGCGATCCACAGCGAAGGGGCGCTGGCCTCACTGGCAGAGCTCCTCCCGGCTACTGCCCACCTGCCCTCTGCACAGCAGTCGCTCTTCGACACGATGATGGAAAGAGCGCGTGCGCAAGTAGCACGAAGCAGCCCGCAGTCCTGGAATCCTGAAAGTGTCCTCGTGGAGGCCTTCTTCCGCATCGGCGCCGGAGAAGAACCCACCCGGCAGCTGGACTGGCTGGCAGGAAACCTGGCCAGCCGCAGGACCAGACTCTTTCCCACTGCCGCTCTGGCAGTACTCCACGCCGCTCTGCGCGACACCACCACCGCCCAGCGAGTAGCCGCGCTGCCCGCTGCCCCACACCACAGAGCGGCGGCACTGACCGCGGTGGCATCACACCTCGCACGCCTGCCCTCCCGCCCCTGCCCCGTCCCTGACCCCACCGGCACAAACTCCTTCACCCACACCATCCAGCACCTGGCCCTGAAGGTGACCCCAACCACCCGCCCCGACAACGAGACACCCATGAAGCTTCTCCACCACGCCCTGACTACTGCCGGCTGGTATCACACGATCCCAACTCTGGCTCTTCTCGCCCCTGACGCGATTACCGCCGTCCGAGACATCACCGTGGCACACCTGGGCGAGTCGCAAGGCCTCCGAAACCGATGTGAGAACTCTCGAACCTGAGACAGCATCACCCTCCATGAGATAAAGCCCCACGACAGTGATCCCGCCCATCAACCTCTCGCCTCGTGACAGCGACCCACCCGCCCACAAACACCCATTGACCAGCGCCAAAACACCAGCCCCTGGACCAGCACGACCGACTCTCACCGCCACCGACACCAAACCTAGAGATCGCACCATCCCTGCGGGCGCGGGGGTGGTCCCTGAGCCTGGCCCAACCCGGGCCTGGGCAACTTCTGCTCCCCGCACCCGCGGGGATGGTCCCGGCTTGTGCTATCCGGCATCAACCGCGCTCTTGTGCTCCCTGCGCCCGCGGGGATGGTCCCGAGCCCATTGAGTACTTGATCGATGAGATCCGCTGCTCCCCACACCCGTGGGGATGGTCCCTACCGGCTGAAGTACTCCGTACGGAGCGGCACCTGCTCCCCGCACCCGCGGGGATGGTCCCGTCCCGGATGCCGGTGAGGAACGTGCGTACCTCTGCTCCCCGCGGGCGCGGGGAGCAGACGGTGACGTTCCCACGCCGGTTGTTCTCGATGGGGCCATCCCCGCGGGCGCGGGGAGCAGCAGACGGTCACCTGCTGGTGTTCGGCGTCCGGGGGGTCTTCCCCGCATGCACGGGGAGCAGGAAGGATTCTCGACGTACCCGCACGGCATCCCGGGGTCATCCCCGCATACACGGGGAACAAGCCGAGCGATACAGCTCGGCGGCCAGATGCTCGGGATCATTCCC
>Ga0196960_10000519_pt1 | contig 13057 bp, 10 predicted proteins | sample S3v_5metaG_FD_183187 | JGI IMG/M metagenome (GOLD analysis project Ga0196960, IMG submission 183187) | Soil microbial communities from Anza Borrego desert, Southern California, United States - S3+v_5 | ecosystem: Environmental > Terrestrial > Soil > Desert | place: USA: California | collected... | reverse complement strand
TGCGCCGGATCGCCGACAGCGCCACCGAGTCGCAGGTGCTGGCGGCCAACGTCGAGGTGGCGCTGATCGCGGAGCCGCTGCCGGACCCGCACCCGCAGCGGATCGAGCGGCTGGCGGCCCTCGCGGCGGCGGGTGGCGTGCGCGCCGTGCTGCTGCTGACCAAGGCCGACCTCGACCCCGAGGCGGACCTGACTGCGGCCCGGCTGGCGCGGCAGCTCGGCCTTGCCGAAGGCATGGCGCTCAGCGCGACCGCCGGCGAGGGCCTTGGCGTGCTCTCCCAGATACTTGAACCCGGAAGCACCGGCGCCCTGCTCGGCCCCTCGGGCGCCGGCAAGTCGACGCTCGTCAACGCCCTGCTCGGCACCGAGCGCCAGGCGACGCAACCGGTACGGGCAAGTGACGGCAGCGGCCGCCACACCACCGTCACCCGCGAACTGATCCCGCTGCCGAGCGGCGCCCTGCTGATCGACATGCCCGGCCTGCGCAAAGTCGCCCTCTGGACGGACGGCGAGGAGGCGTTCACCGAGATCGAGGAGCTGGCGTCCCGCTGCCGCTTCGCCGATTGCCAGCACGAGTCCGAGCCCGGCTGCGCCGTGCGGGACGAGGTCGACCCCGAGCGCCTGCGCGCCTGGCGCAAGCTGCAGCGCGAGGACGCCTGGGTGCGCGACCGCCAAGCGGCCTCACGCGAGCGCGAGCGGTCCGGCCGCAGCACCGCCCGACAGGTCCGCGAGGGCCGGGCGGCAAAGGGCGACGACCGCTAGCCTTCCCCCTGCGCCGCAGCCCAGCGCGCCCAGGCGAGGTAGCTCAGTTGGTAGAGCACACGACTGAAAATCGTGGTGTCGCGGGTTCGAATCCCGCCCTCGCCACTACTTCTCCCGAGTCGAAAAAATGGCCAGGGCCCCGACGAGCCATCATCGCAGGGAGCAATCTTCTAGCCGGTCGCAAGATCGTGGTCCACGATGGAGGCTGGTCAGGAAGTCCTGGTTCGAGAATCGTTCGGCTAACTCCATCGGACTACCGCCACTTTCGCCGGGTCGAGTCAGGGAGCGGGTGGGGCGGTGGCCGGGTCGGGCTGGCCGAAGAAGTACATCGCTGCTCCCAGCGTGGCGATGACGCCGAAGGCGAAGAGGGAGGTTCCTCCCAAGGCGGATTCGTAGCGTCTCTCCAGGGCGCTGTCGCGGGCCTTGGCGATGGAGTCGACGTCTTCCAGGCTCATGGCGCTGCGGCCTGGGAAGTAGCCGTAGGAGAAGGTGCACATTGCAATCAGGTAAAGAGCCGGCCCGGCTAGAGCCAGCAGGCCCTGCAGCAAGTCGAATTTGAATTCCTTACCGGCGGCGAGGCCGACGAGGGCGACGTGGATGGGGATCGCGGCTCCGCAGACCGTCACCATCGTCTTGCAGAAGTCACGGCCGACTTCGACGGACTTGGACAGCATCTCCTTGCCCGCTTCGAGCAGAGCCTCGTTCTGGATTGAGATCGGCCTTGGAGGCCCGACGGTCACCCTCACCGGGTTGGCGGTCCTGCCCTTATCTCTCATCGGTTCCCGCCTTGACAATTACGTCGGTGATCCTGCTGTAGGAAGGCTCCGAAATCTCGACACCCGCTTCGAAGCGCTTCCCCTTCTCCGGGCAGAGGAAGAGCCGCGTGAAGCTCCGGGTCTGGGTCCGCGGCTCCCTTCCCGCATGCATGGCATAGAGGACGATCGAGGAGTGGATCTCAATCGAGTAAGGGTGCCTCTCGTCGCACAGAGGGCAGTCGAGCTCGACCTGCATCGTCTCGGCGGACACGCTCCGAGCCTAAGACGAGATCACCCACAGTCAAGAACACCTCGGTTCGCGAACCACCTAGATCACCTTTTACTCAAAAGTGGAATTTAATTAAAAACTTGCCTGTATAGAGCTTAAGCCTCCTAGGATCTTCCGCCGTTGAGGTGGGGTCGCGAGAGAGGGAGGCAGAGGTGTTCAGGAGAGGTTTGGCGTTGCTCGTTGCAGTTGTGGCACTGGGGCTTGTCCCAGCGACGGCGGCTGCGGCCCCATCCGTATCCGCAGCGATGTACTCGGCGGCGGTGAGCGGAAACATCGGCAGCGAAGTGGCGGGGGTCACGGTGAAAGTGACCTTGCTGCGGGAAAATGAAGGGGTCGCTTCGGCAACGACGACGACCGGCGGGAGCGGAAGCTGGTCCGCGACGCTGCCGGGGCACGCGCCCGCCAACCCCGAAGACCTGCTCCAGATCGACTACTCCGGCAGTGGTGCCCCGGCAGATGCCTTCTACTGGTTGAGCGAAGCAACCGCGGTAGCCGTCGTGCCGGAAAGCGGCGAATCGCTCACCATCGAATGTGAAGTCTGCAATGGCTCCAGCATGCCGGTTCACATCGACTACGAAGACGGCTCCAGCGAAGACACCATCGCTGAATACTTCGGGCCGGAATACGAAGCCTTTCTCTGGCCTCCCGTCGAAGCCGGTGACGTCGTCACCTACACCGCCGCCTCCGAAGTGTTCGACTTCGAAGGCAACCCGACCGAATTTCACCTGACCCAGAGGGCGCCGCTCCCAGGTCAGGTGACCCTGCCCAGCTGCGCCGGGGACCTTGCCCTGGGGACCGTGTCCTGCTTCGGCATGCCGTTCGGAACCTACGACGTGGTCCGTGTCCGCCCGGGAAGCGGCAACCTCGCCCTAACGGAAACCACGGTGGAAGAAACGCTGACGACGACGTTCCCGAACCTGCAACCGGGTGATTCGGTGCAGGTGTTCATCAATGGCGGCAGCGCGGCAATTACCACAACCCACCTCACCACCCTCCGAGCCGATGTGACCCAGACTCCAGCCGGACTGGCGGGAGGCAGCGCGTTCTCGCTGACGGGAGGCTCCTGCGCGCCCGGCGCCTGGATCCCGGATCCTTCCGAAGCCGTCGGCATACCCACTGTCTGCCCAAGCGATGGAACGCTGACGCCGGCGGGGCTCTTCTCCTCCGACCCGTTGCTGATCTCCCTGGACGACTTCAGCCCGGGAGCGACCACCGTCTCCCCGGCAGCCTTCGAGGTGACCTCGCCGCTCAACGGCGAAAACGTCTACAGCTCGAGCATCGCCGGCTACGCTTACGTCGACTCGCCCCAGGCGACGGCGGCAGTCGAGTACGGACCGGAAGGCGAGGGAAGCGTCCTGGCAACGGGGGATCCGCTCAAACCAGCCGGGGCGCAGCTGACGTCGCTGATCGCCGGCAAACGCTACGTCGCCCACTGGGTCGCGACCGATCCGGCCGGGGACACGACCACCCTCGAAACGCGCTTCAACACCCAGCCAGGCGGCCCGGCGGGTCCGAGCGGACCACCTGGAGACGCGGGCGCTCCGGGCGCGCCTGGATCGGCGGGGATGCCGGGAGCACCAGGTCCGGCCGGTACCCCTGGCCCGAAGGGGGCGGCCGGGATCGGGGTCCGCGGGGTGAGGGTGACGTGCGTCCTGGTCAAACGCAACGGCAAGGTGATCGGGACGAAATGCAAAGCAAAGATCCTGCTCGAGGACGGATCCGCGAGGGTCGCGCTGCGCCTCTCCCGCGATGGCGACCTTTACGCGCTGGGGACGGGCCCGGCCCGCTCGGGCCGGGCGGACATCTCGCTGCATCAGCGGCGCCGGCTCGGCCTCGGCCGCTATGACCTGACCCTGCTCGTCACCCGCCGCAACCGAGCCGAACAGGCATTTGGAAGCGTTCGTGTCCGAGGCCGTTCGGCGAAGCCTCGGCCGCAGCCGAAGCTCCGGCCACGATCGCTGGGGTGGGCGGGCGAGGACGGCGTCTCCATAGCCTCCGTGCCGGCGGACAGCCCTGCTGCCGCAGTGGACAGCTCCAGCTTCCAAACCTCTCCCGAGTCGGCGGCAGCACCCCCCGTTGCCAAAGCCCCGGTGCCGGTTCAAAGCGCCGCCGTTGCCCCAGGCGCCACGACGATCACCTTTGAGGACCTGTTCAACGGCGCCACGGTCACCGATCAGTACAAGGATCGCGGGATCCTCTTCTCTGGGGATGGCGACAGCGACCGACCTTTCATCACCAGCGACGGCTCGAACCCGACCAGCCCCGTGCTCTCGGGCAATCCGCGCTTCAGCGGTCCGATCAGGGGCAAATTCGTCCTCCCCGGAACGACGACGCCGACCACGGTTAACACCTTCTCCCTCGATGTCGGCTACATCGACTCACCCGGTTCAGTGGTGGTCACGGCGCACTCCCTCAGCGGCGCCACGCTCAAACAGGTCTTCGCCACGACGACCGGAATCAACAAAATCACGGTCAGCGCCGGCGACATCGCCAGCTTTCGGGTCGGTGCGACCAGCAGCGAGCCGGCCGGCTTCGCCATCGACAACGTCAGCTTCCAAAGTGGTGGCGTCGGCTTCAGCGGTTCGATCAAGGTGCCCGCCGACCCCAACGGAGTGCAGGCGGTTGGCAGCCCCGCGCGCGCCAGTCAGTGCCGCAGCATCATCGGACAGATCCGCTACCGGCTTGCGAAGCTCGACCTGGCGGCCGCGCCGGCCGCGATGGTCGGAGCGCCCCACGGGCGCGCCCTGCTCTCCCACTTCCTCGCCGGCTTCGGCTCTGAGATCAACTACCCGGATGACTCCTCGCCGCGGTCGCTGTCGGGAAAGGTGCGAGCGAGCCCCCAGTTCAAGGCCCTGAACGACAGGGTCCAGCGCGAAGTCGCCGAGAAAGCGAGAGCGGGACAGAAAAGCTTCACCCTGAACAGCGCCACCCTTCGACCGCTGATCGTCTTCCCCTGGTCAGGTGACAAGGACCTCTTCTGGGCGTTCAGGGGAACCCAGGGCCTTGACGTCAGCGGCAGCGTTCAGCGCGACGGATCGCGCTTCAAGGGCTCGATCACCTATGTGATCCGGGACAGCTACGGCTTTCGCCCGGACGAGGGATTCCTGGGCGTCGCCTGGGAGGCCCACTACCTGCAGAGCATCTGCGGCGCGCCCTACTTCCCCGGCGGGGCCCACTGGTTCCCCAACTCGGTGACGGTCACCGCCCCCTTCGATCACCCCGCCTGAGCGGTAAAATCCGGTTGGTCCCACAACCCCAGTTGGGCTGGTATAGGGGCAGGCTGAGTCCGACCACTGCGGAAGGTGGAGTAGGGGCGGACGTGGACTGTTGCCCCGGGGAGCGGTTGGTGAACACCTCGTAATTCCTGTCCGGCTTGACTCCTGAGCGGCAAAGGTCGAATTCAAGGGAGGTCGAAGACGCTGGTCAATGGGGATCCCTGCCTGACCGAGCACCCTTCCTGGGTGCACTTTATTGATATCGATGTCGTTACGGTGATGGCCGCGCTGCTCAGCCTCTTCCTGTCTGCTTTGGCCCTCCTCCTAACCGGAGGCGCATGGGCACGCCGCGATTGAACTCCTCACCACTGAAGGACCCTCGAGATCGACATCTGTCGTTGACTGCTCGAGCAGCTTGTCTATCTTGGTCAAGAAGCTCGGGCTCGAGAACCGCTCGGCTAACTCACCTCTAGCCGCCGAGGGCCATGAAGAGTTCGCGCTCGCGGGGGTTTCCGAGGGAGCGGTCGAAGACGGGGATCGAGGCGCCGGGGATCTCCAGCGTGCCGCCGTTGCCGTCGGCCGAACGGGTGGCGGTCACTTCATCGCGGCTCCAGGAGGCGATCTCGCCCCTGATGTGGGCGCCGGTGTCGTTGCCGTCTTCGTCGCTGATCGGCGTGCCCTTCAAGGCCACTACTCGATCCGGCGTGACGGCGAGGATGAAGCGCTTCGGCAGCTTCTTGGAGGCCCGGGGGGAGATGAGCTTGATCAACGCGGCGCCGGTCACCATCGAGAGCATTGACGGCGGGGTGCCCTGGCTCAGGGCCGCGACGACGACCACTTCTTCGCCGAGCTCCTTTTCGACGACCTCTCGCATCGTCGTCTCGCCGGTCATCGATTCACGCAGCGATCCCATCTCTCTCCTTCGCTAGACGATTCCAAGGCCGGTGACGTCGAAGAGTCTCATCTCGTCGGCTTCCAGCGTTTGGACTTTTGCTTCGGACTCGCCCTGCTCGTAGATGCTCATGGCTAACCGGAACCTCGGTGGCCATGAGGGAAAGCAGTAGCTCAGGTCAACGTTCATTAGGGCGGATTGACCAAGGGGCGCTCCCGCCTCTCCCGTTTCGACACCGGCCCATCTTCGACGTGCCTCGTCTCGGAGGCGTGCGCAAGTGGTGTAGTCGAGGTAAGACCTTTCTTTCTTCGACCAATAGACGACGCTGAGCGATTCAGCATCACTGTGTGGCTCCGGCAGGCTGAGCTGCAGAGCAGCCCTTTGAGGTTGATACCCACTCGAGGAGAGCGAGACAATTTGCTTTTGCGAGGCCCTCAACATGCTCCTGATGCTCCGGCGCTCCAGCCAGAAGAAGATTCCGCCGAGCGCGGCGCCTCCGGCCAGGATCAAGGCCGAAAAGGGGAAGATGTGCTCTGGGCGCGGGCGTAGGAAGACGAACGTGACGGCTACTGCTACGGCCAGGAAAACGGTCACTGCCAGGGTGGGTAGATGCTCTCCGATCCCGCCCGGGAGGTTCGAGAACCTGGCGACGGCGCCCAGCAAGGCCAAGAGGAAGATCGACACCACCATCAGCGTCGCGATAGCGGCTAGAACATCGTCGTCGATGGCTTCTCCGGTGCGAAGGACATAGACGATGAAATAGGTGGCCAGGCTGGAGAGGGCCAGACTCGTGGAGATCGCGAAAGTTTCAAAGACCGTGAGCAAGACGTCGTGCTCCCGCCTCCCCCGGCGGAGGAAGAACCAACTCGCCACTACAGAGCCGACTATCACAGCTCCTGAGAGCGCCCCCAGAACTTCCAGGGCTGAACGAGTGCTGGGGTCGAGAGCTTGCTCTTTCATCGTTACTCCTGTGGAATGGGAAGTGTTGGTTGGACTCAGCCTATGAAGGGAGCTCACCGTTGGAGCTCAAAGACACCTACGGGGAGGACCTGTTCGCGGAAGCTCAGCTGGAGGCGGTCAAGTTGATCGACTGTGGGGAGGAGGTTCAAAACCCACCGGCGTTCCTCATCCACTGCGCATGGCGGCGGACACAGAACCTGCTGGACAGTCAGGGCGCCGTCATCGAGCTGATGTATCTCAGGGAAATGAGCTGCAGGGAGGCCGGCAGGGTTCTTGGCTGGAGCAGCAGCCATGCGGATCGCAAGCACCAAGCCGCCTTGGAGCGCTTGTGTCCGTTCTTCGAGCAAGCCCCTCCCTGAAGGAGATCAGGAGCTGGTCTCGGAGCGCTCCCGCCGCACCAGCCACCAGTCGACCACGTAGCCGCCGAACGGAAGCACCGCGCCGACCAGGATCCAGAAGGTTTGCTTGTTGGTCCAGCCGAGTTCCTGGCGCAGGTTGAGCGCCATGACCACATAGGCGATGAAGAGGAGGCCGTGGATCGGACCGAGGATCTGGACGCCGAGCTCGTTGCCGTCGGTGCGTTTGACGACGGCGGCGACGAGGAGGGCGAGGAAGGTGGTCGCCTCGGCGAGGGCGACGTAGCGGAAATTGCGCAGGGTCACGGGCGGAGCCTATTGAGCTGTGCTGCGGTTAGCTGCTGAGGCCGCGTGTGTCTCCGCGTAATGATCAAACGCGGCCATGCGTTGGTTCCAGCGCTCCAGCTCCTCGTCCTGCTGAGCGTCACGAACCGCTTGGATCAGCGGCCTCACCGCCCTCGGCCAGTCGCCGTCGGCCTCGGTGTAGCGGGGTGCCCACCCAATCTGGCTGAGTGGTTCCGGGTCGAGATCTCGCCAGCGGGCGCTCAGCTCAGCGAGGATCCGGTCCCTCAGCTCGTGGTCAGGCGTCCTCGCTGCCATCTCCACCAGCGATCTCACCGCACCGTACTGACACCATCTGTCTTCGTCGGTAAGGGCGGTGTAGAGCAGCTCTGCGTTTTCAGTTGAAGGCCAGGCGCCGAGGGTATGCACGATGCGCCAGCGGATGGCAGCATCGCTCCACGTGTCGTTGCGGTGCGTGCTGTAGATCATCCTGGCCACCCGCGAGACCCCAGGGGATGCCTCTGCCCGCCGCAGCGCGTTAGCTGCCATCCAGCCGATCAATGGGGCATCGAAGGCGACCCTTTCGATCATCGCGTCGCTGTGCAGGTCCTCCACCTCGCGGGCTAAGAAGATCCTCTTCCACTCTCTCCACCAGCTGATCTCCGGGTGGTCGATCGTTGCGATCGCGGCGTGCAAATCCTCCTCACTGAGGGCGCCGAACTCTTCGGCGATGGTGCAGTCGACGGTCTTCAGCAGCCCGATGATTCGTTTGCGCGTTCCTTCCACCGGGTCGAATCGCTTCTCGGCAGCCATCGCGAGGATGGCTTGCTCGGTTGCCTCTGAGACCGAGCGGTCACCGCTGCGCGCCTCAGAGAGTGCCACCACGGCGGCCCGCCAGTTCCAGTCGTGAACAAGGTGAAGGAACTGGTCCCGCTGCTCGTCGTCGTCGATTGCCTTGATTGCCATTCCCACCCCATCCAGAGAGGCGGTGGAAAAGGTGATCGCGTCCATGATCGGCGGCTGCCACAGATCAGGATGGGAGGCAAGGTGCCTGCCGGCAAGGTACTGGTGGATCAGTTGGTGCGAGAAGACAAGCCCCGCCTCAGTCTCGAGGACGAATCCGCCGCTCCGCAGCTTCTCTAGGCCGTCGGCGCCGAGTTGCTGTTGGTCAGTCTTGGAGAGCGTCGTCTCTCCTCGCCGCAGGACGTCGAGGGCGACTTCCCCGATCGCGATGAAATCGTCCTCTTCGAGTCCTCCTTCCCGCAGATATCGTTCAACGAGATCGGCGCGGGAGGTGAAGTCAACGGTTCCCTGCTTCAAGGCGCGGTCAAGAAAGAACGGGATTCCCAGGACCTCTTTCCGTGCGTCCGGTTGAGACTCATAAGTTCCGGTGCCGAACTTGGCATCGATCACCCGTTGCACTTCCTCGGGGCTCAGCACCGGTAAGTCGAGCACCGTCCAGCGCAGCTCTCGATAGTCGAGAGCAGCCCGGCGATCGGTAGCGAGCACCCTTACCTGTGGGTGCATCCGCACGTACTGGTGCAGGGTCTCACGGATCTTCGTGGCCGCCCCCGGCGGCACCTCGTTCAGCGCGTCAACCAGGAGGATCACCTGGACGTCTTGATTGAGGAACTCATTCAGTTCGGCAACGCTTAGCCGCGCCTCCGCTGCGTTCAGAACGGCGTCCATCGAGAGGTCGAGCATCTCGCCGTGCAGTTGGTCCGGCATTTGCTTTGCCCACGATCGAGACCACCCGGTCTTGAGGTTGATTGGAACTACCAGCGGGTCGTCGGCCACGGCGAGCTGGCGAAACAGGGTGTTCAATAGTTCGGACTTGCCCGCTCCTGATTTTCCAACCACGACGACGAGCTTGTCGTGCTCGACGATGTCGAGGAGCTCACCTCTCTCCACCGCCGCTTCTCCGGCCGGGGCGGTCGAGGTAGGGGCGCGGATATCAGTGCTTCTTAGGGGAAGTCGGAAGTCTGGTCCCCTGCGCTCCTGTTTAGTGGCTAACACTTCTCTAAGTCCCTTTAGATACTCGGGAGCTCCTGACTGCGGAGCGCTGGGTCGGTCCTTCGAATCGGCTTGATGCAGGACAGAGTCTTCACTTGGGTGGATCTGGATGTAGGCGTGAGCTGCGGCAATTGCAACGGCAGCGGCATAGGGCTTGACAGCGTCCCGCGTCTCCTGATTGCCCGGCTCGCCGAGATAGTCAGAGATCCCCCTGAGGACACCGAACTGGGTGAACTTCTCTTGCTGCTGGGCGCTCCAGACCGCTCGCCCCACACCTACCGCCTCCATCTCGACCGCGAGCGCCTTCGGGTAGCGATCTTCCAGTTCCTTCAGGGTGAGCGACTCAGGATCGCTGACCAGCCGCTCACCGGCGGCGATTTGACCCGGGAGGATCTTGGGCTGGGCAGAACCCACAATCTCGGGTCGAGCGGACTCCGCAGGTTTGCCCCAGTCGGGGACACGCTCGGTCAGCGAGGTCAAAGCCTTGCGGGGTCCACGTGAGGGTTGGGCGATCGGGAAGCTCCGCTCTTCGACTTCCCCTCCAGGGACCTCCTTCACCAGCGAGTAGTACGCGAGTTCACTACCGATGACGAGATCCCCAAGCGCCAGGCCATCGCGCCCCCGGTAGCCACCGCCGATGTCAGCGAGGAGAAAACGGCGTGGTCTCCAAGCGTTGATCATTAGGGAGGTCGCCTCCTGAGCTGGCATGTTGGAACGGTCAGGGGCGTCGTCGATAACGACCATCAGCTGGCCACCGTCCTCGGCCTTAACCTCCCAGATACGCCACTCCTGTCCCTCGCGGTGCTCGTAGCGTGAGGGAGGTCCGAAGATGCGCCGAGCAGCCTCCATTGCCTCCGGTACGACAACGAGGATGGCGAAGTCAGTTTCGTAAGTCGCGGCGGCAGGCATAAACGGTTGGGAAACCAAGACCGTACTGGGAAGGCTCTTATTACTCCAGGAGTATGCGGCCGACGGGTTAGTTCCCGCCGGCCGAGAAGTGCTGGTAGTCCTTCGGCCAGGACCAGTTGCCGCCCCACTCCCAGCCGTTGCGGGCAAACGCCGCGACCACCGGCCCCTTGCGGTGGATCAGGCCCTTGACCTGCCGCGAGCGGTCGGCGTAGGGGGCGCCGGCGGGTGGGGAGACGTAGCCGTCGCTGGTGACGTAGGGGTTCTCGACCGGGTTGACGTCGATCGCGTGGCCGTAAGCGTGTTCGGACCAGCGGCTGGTGCCGGCGACGAAGCGGCAGTTGAAGGCGGAGGTGTTGTCGGCGGCCATGCTGCGGTGGTCGTCGGCGCCGTAGGCGTCAACCAGGCGCATGCGGCGGATCGGGAAGCGGAGGCGGAAGAGCTCCCGCATCGTCCGCAGCATCGGCTGGGCCGAGTCGCGATGGACGACGAGCCGGCCGCGGTGGACCTCGCCGTCGAAGCCCCAGTGGGTGATCCGCAGCAACCGCAGCTTGCCGAGCCCAACCGGGCAGCCGCGGTGCCAGGAGACGCCGGTCATCCGCTGCCGCAGCTCCGGTCCGATCGGCTCGGCGGTGCCCTGGAACCGCTCGGCGCTGCCGGGGAACGCTGGCGCCGCGAAGGCGAAGATCGCGAAGCTCGCCATCGCCCCCCGCAACCGGAATCGCCCGAACCTCATCGCCTTACTTTTTCACCTGCGGTCCCGGAGCTGCGAGTAGGCTCATCGCCGTGGGAGCGGAAGCCGACCACGGGGAGGAGAAGCGCCCGCGCTACCTGGCGCTGCGGCCGCTCTACCCGGAGTTGCAGAGCCGCGCCGAGGTCGAGACTGCGGAGCTGACCCCGGACGGCGAGCTGAGCGGGAGGACGATCTCCTTCCGCGAGCAGGACGTCGAGCCCTGGGGGCGGCTGCTGCTCGCTGATGTCGACCTCTTCACCTCGGCCCCCTACGCGACCTTCGTCAAAGAGCACAACCCGGAGCTCCTCGAGCCGCTGCTGGAGGTGAAAGGGAAGCTGGCGGGGGCGCTTGCCGAGGGGCTGGCCCCGCTTTTCGCGGTCGACGGCGACGAGAAAGCGGCGGCGGAAGGTCGCGAGGCGGCGATTCGGGCTCTCCGCGAGGGCGCCGCGACCGGGCTGGTCGCCGCCTATGAAGTGGGCACGATCGTCCAGGACGACGCCCCCGAGCCGAGCCCCGCGAAGGCGCCGACGCCGCTCCGCGCGCAGCCGCCGCTGCCGCGGCTGGTCGAGCAGACGGCCGCGGCGACCCACGACGAGGCCCATCCTCCGCTCAGGGACCTCTCCAAGTGGACCTTCGGGGTGACCTACCTGCACGAGCAGGCGGCGCAGGACGAAGTCTTCCTGACGGTGACCGCCGATCCCGGCGAAGAGCGGGACCCGGACCTCTCCTCTGCGCCCGCCACCTCCTCGTCCTCGTCCCCCGACCTGGCCGAAGCGCTGGCCGCCTACGCCTTCGTGGCGCCGCAGCTCAAAGAGCTGATCGACCCCTCCCCCGACCCGCTTCCCCAGCAGACCGACAACCGGAAGCTCCTCACGGCCTTCAAGGTCATGGGGACGTTTGCCGGGGCGGCGGCCGAGGCCTGGGCGCGGCACTGGGCGGGCGAAGAGCCGGCTCCGCCGGTGGGGCGGCAGGACGCGCCGGCCGGTGAAAGCCGCCGCTTCCGCATCGTCGCCGAGCACCGGGAGGGCGAAGAGGGCGAAGACGTCCTCGAGGCGCTGACGCTGACGCTGGAGGAGGGCGCAGGCCCGACCCCCGGCGGCGAGCCCCCGGCGGTGAAGGTTGTCGAGGGAGTCGAGGAACTCGTGGAGCTGGACGTGAAGGAGGTGGAGCCCGAAAAGCAGTGGCGCTACGAACCGGGGGCGGGGAAAGAGCTCGCCCTGCCCGGCGGGCTGAGGCTCCAGCTGGAGTGGCCGGACTTGAACGTCGCCGCCACGTCCCAGGCCAAGGCATCGCTCTGGGCGCGCCGCAACGCGAACCTGGCGCCGGGCCTCGTCACCAACCCGGCCTTCGTGATGAGCACCGCCACGGTGACCGCCGCCAGCCCGGCGACGCCGCTGCTCCAGTGGATCGGGGAGTGGGTGCTCGACGGCGAGCTCGAACAAGCGCTGAGGGGCGGGCTGGAAGCTCTCTTTGAGGAGGGGACGGACCTCTTCGTCGCCTTGAACCTCTCCTACCGCTACCAGCTGGACGCGCCGCGGCAGCAGGCCGCCGACTCCGACTTCACCACCGTCCTGCCGGTGGGTCTCATCTCCCTTCGCTTGCTTGCTCCGGCGGAGGTCGCGAAAGGCGTCGCCGAGGTTGCCGGCAAGTGGCGGGGGGAGGTGGATCCGCCCGCCAAAGGAGCCGAGTGGCTCGTCTCGTTGCGAGCGACGACCTCAGAAGACGCCGGCTCCCGCCCGCTCTTCGTCCTCGACCACCTTGCGATCCCGCTGGGCGATGGAAGCTGAGACCCGCTACGCCGACTCCAACGGGGTCAAGATTGCCTACCAGGTGCACGGCGAGGGGCCGCTCGACCTGCTGCTCGTCTCCGGGTTCGTCTCCCAGGTCGAGCTGTT
>Ga0196960_10000517_pt1 | contig 13122 bp, 5 predicted proteins | sample S3v_5metaG_FD_183187 | JGI IMG/M metagenome (GOLD analysis project Ga0196960, IMG submission 183187) | Soil microbial communities from Anza Borrego desert, Southern California, United States - S3+v_5 | ecosystem: Environmental > Terrestrial > Soil > Desert | place: USA: California | collected... | reverse complement strand
GCTGGTCGGCGGCGGGTCGCACTCGTAGCGGGCGGCCTCGGCGCCGCTGCCGACCAGCCACTGCCCCTCCCCCCGCGCCGCGAAGCCGAGCCGGCCGGCGAGCAAGTCGCCGCTCTGGACGCTGTTGGCCGCGTAAGCGCGGATGCCGACGAGAGTAAGGCCGGCGTTCGTCCTTTGTTCTTCCTGGGACGAAGAAAGGACGAACGCCGGCGGCAGGGAGAGCTCGTGCTCGAGACCGTCGGGGTCGGCGAAGCGGAGCGCGAGCGGGTCGCCGGCGCCGTTGAGCCAGGCGGTGACCGCGATGCCGACTCCCTCCAGGCGGCGGCGCCAGTGCTCGAGCGCGGCGGGGTCGGAGACCGACCACTGCAGCCGGTGGACCAGACCCCGCCCCGCGGTCCCGCGTGCCGCGCCCGGAGAGACGTCGAAGCTGAGCACGGGTCCGCCCCGGGCCTCCGTGGTGGCGAAGCCGAGGGTGCCATCCGAGTTACTCACCCGGTTCAGCCCCAGCAGGAGGCCGTAGAAGTCGCTGCAGTCCCGCCAATCGGAGGCGATCACGGAGACGTGGTGGAGGCCAAATAGGTTCATTCGGATCGGGATTGTATACTTTTCTTATCAACAAGCTTCCTAACATCCTCTACATCCACTCTCACGACACCGGCCGCTACGTCCAGCCCTACGGATTTCCGGTGCCGACGCCGAACATCCAGCTCCTCGCCGACCAGGGTGTGCTCTTCCGCAACGCCTTCTGCGCCGCCCCCACCTGTTCGGGCAGCCGCGCCTCCCTGCTCACCGGCCAGTACTGCCACAACAACGGCCTGCTCGGCCTCGCCCACCGCGGCTGGGAGCTGAACGACTACGGCCAGCACTGGGTCCACCCGCTGCGCGAGGCCGGCTACCGCTCGGTCCTGATCGGCGAGCAGCACATCTCCGAGGACCCGGAGGTGATCGGCTACGACGAGGTGATCGAGGTCGACAGCCACCACGCCGCCGACATCGCCCCGACCGCGATCGAGAGCCTCGGCGCGGCGCAGGAGCCCTTCTTCATGTCAGTCGGTTTCTTCGAGACCCACCGCACCTACAAGGTGCCGACCTCGGTCCGCGACACGCTCTACTCGCTGCCGCCGGCGAACCTCCCTGACACGCCGGAGACCCGCGCCGACATGGCGGCGTTCAAGGCCAGCGCCCGCTCCCTCGACCAGGGGATCGGCGCCGTCCTCAACGGCCTCCACCAGCTCGGGCTCCAAGACAACACCCTGATCATCTGCACCACCGACCATGGCCTCGCCTTCCCCAACGCCAAGGCGACCCTCTACGACCGTGGCATCGGCGTGATGCTGATCATGCGCGGCCCCGGCGGCTTCCTCGGCGGTCGCGTCCTCGACGGCCTCGTCAGCCACCTCGACATCTACCCGACGATCTGCGAGCTGACCGGGATCGAGGAGCCCCCCTTCCTCCAAGGCACCTCCCTGATGCCCCTCGTCCGCAACGAAACCAGCGCCGTCAACAACGCGATCTTCGCCGAGATGACCTACCACGCCGCCTACCAGCCCCTGCGCGCCATCCGCACCGAGCGCTTCAAGTACATCCGCCGCTTCGACAACTACGACCACCCCGTCCTCGCCAACTGCGACGACAGCGCCAGCAAGAAGATCCTCATGCAGGCCGGCTGGGCCGACCAACACGTCCCGGAGGAGCAGCTCTACGACCTCCTCTTCGACCCCAACGAGGCCAACGACCTCTCCACCGACCCCACCCGCCAGCAGATCCTCATCGAACTCCGCGAGCGCCTCCTCGAGTGGATGCGCGCCACCGAGGACCCCCTGTTCGACGGCCCCGTCCCCGAGCCGCCCGGCGCCTGGTCTAACCATCCCCGCCAGGCGAGCCCGAACGACCCGACTAGCGCGGCGGAGCGCTAAAGAGCAGGCGCCCCCTCCTCAGCCCCGGGGTCAGTCGCGGGTCAGGTCGGCGAGGGACAGTCTCCCGCCCGTTCCGGCGACGTCCGGCGGCAGCCCGTAGGTCTCGACAATCTCCGTCAACGTGGGCAGAGGACCCATGTCAGAGCGATTGCTCACCTCGGTCGCCAGCTCCAGCTTGGCGAGAATCGCCGTGGCCACCCGCTCGCGGTCGGGTTCGGTCAGGTCGGGCGAGTTCAGCACCTCCGCGAGCACGTCGTCGCGATGGCGCTTGAATGAAACCGTCTCGCCGGCGAAGTGCGCCTTGATTGCGTCCTGGATGAGCTTTTCGAAGCGTGGAAATTCCCAGTCCGATCGCTCCGAGATCGACTTCACCCCGAGCAGCAGGTAGTCGTATCCCTCTAACGCCCGTGAGGAGGAGCCGTCCTGGTCGAGCCGGTGGATCCGGCTTCCCTCGACGACGAGGCGGCTGGCCGTCAATTCCCCTGCGCTGGCGCCGATGATCGCCAGATGCCCGGGCGCCAGTTCGTTCTGTCCGCTTCCCGGCGGGCCATAGGCATGATGCAGTCCAAGAACGATGTCGCCGCCCCCCGCGTCGAGCAGCTTCTGGACTCCCACGGCCACGCGGTCGGCTATCCGCAGCGCCTCTGAAAGCGGCGGCGTCACCAAACCGGAGAAGTCCCCCAACACCTCCACCGCGGCGCCGAGCATCGACGACTGCTCGAGGGTGGTAAGGCCCGCCTCGATCTCCACCGTCCCCCCCTGGTAGGGAATCGGCCCGGTCACTGGGAAGTTCGCCCACACCCCTGGCCCCACCATTCCCTCCGAGGGCCGCGCCAGGCGGGTCAGGGTCCTCGTCTCCCCCGCCACGTTCATCCGCACGCTGACGTGGGCGGCGGGATAGCGCGTTTTGAGCCAGGAGACCTCCCGCTTCAGAAAACTGTGCGTCAGCCAGAGTTCGAAGTAGTCCTGTCGGGGCCGCAGTGCCCCCTCAGCCTCCCCATCGGGAAGCCAGAGCCACAGCAACTGCTGCGCGTTGCTGGCAAAGAAGCCGGCGATTCGTTCCCACAGATTCATTTGCGACTCACCTCCCGCGGGGCGAAAAGACAGACGTCCAGAGCAAGCTCGACTCGCTGAGCCTGCTCCTCCTCGCTGTCACTCGGCCCCGCTTCGTAGATCTGCGTCTGCAACTCGGTTACCAGCTCCACCAGGCTGCTCGCATCCGGCGGTCGCCGCCAGTCGCGGATCTCCGAGACAAGGAGCTCGAGCGCCGCCGCCGTGTGCCGCGGCGGCAAGACCGGCACCGTGATCACGGCCTGGGCGCCGGCCAGAAAAGCCTCGTGGGCGAGGGCTCGCAGTCCATCCGAGACTCGCTTGTCGGGAGTAAGCGTAAGTCCGTCGGGGCGGCCGACGATCACCAGGATCGGAGCCTCTCGAACCAACAGGTCAGGAGAGATCAGGTGTTGGGTACGAGGCTCGAAGCGCTCCTCGCCAGCGGCAGACAGCTCCTCGTCGTCCAACCGGAGTCGCCACCCCGCCCTCGTCACCACCGGCAACCCGAGGGAGACCACGGCCCGCGCACCCTCCCTAGTCTTCCTCGAGACAGGGGAGTCCAAGACCTGCGGGCGAGTCGGTCCGCCGACGAAGTCGAAGTCTTCGACCCACCTGACCTCGCTACTGGCGGCGCTTTCCATGAACTGCCTCCAGCCCCGGGCCGAAACCACCGAGATCCCCTGCGGCCAGTCGGGAAGCAGGCTGAACTCGGACGGCCGGATTCGCCAGATCGGCGGCGAGCAACTCGGGCTCCACCCCGGCGTCCGAACCAGATCGGCGGTCAGCCGCCGCTCCCAGGAGATCTGCGCGAGATCAGAGTCGATGTGCAACTGCAGCGAGGGGTATCCGCCCCAGAGCAGCGGCCGCAGAGCCTGCTCCAAGGTGGGCAGGCGCTGCTCAATGGCGGCACCGGCGTCAGTTCCCAGCGGCAGGACCCCCCAAGCCGGCGGCCGATGCCGGTGGAGGAACCCCAGGTACAGGCGCATCAACTTGGCTCGCGCCCACGGAGACACCCTGATCCAGGCGGCCGCGACTTCCGAGTTCATCCGCATCGATCGGGGTGGCGCCAGCAGCAAGATCTCGAACCCTCCGATCGGCAGCACCCGTCGCGACAGCCTGGGTCCGATCAGCTCGATCGCCGCCGGCAGGACCGCCACGCCCGCGGCCAGACCAGCGATGGCCCAGACGTCGGTGCTAAGTCCGAGGACAAGGAGGAAAAGCAACGCCAAGGCGACTGGCAGCCACCTGACCGCCGACGCCATCCGCACGAAGTCTTTCGTGCGGGCGCGGGTTTTCGGAGCGAGGCTTCGTCTCACCGCCCCCCGGGCCGGGACGAGGGAGAACTCGGGCCCGAACTCCATCGAGGTCTGCTCGAAGTCGGCGCTTTCGGCGAACCCGTCGCACCAAACCAGGTAGTAGGACAAGCGCCACACCCAGGCCCGCCAAGGATCGATGGGGTCTATCTCCTTCTCCGGCTGGCCTTCGCTTCCCAGGCTCCACGGGGGAGGCAGAGAGAGATCGCCCTCCCGCAGTCGCTCGTAGCGGAAGAGGATGGACTGCTTTCGCTCCCGCGCCGAAAGCTCCCGGCCGGCGTGGATCTCGGCGATGGCGCCGAGCAGTGACGCCACGAAGGCGCTGTAAGCGTCCCCGACTTCGTCGAACCCCTGCTCAGCGGCGTGGAGCAGGACGGTCGCTCGTTCCGGCACCCGCAGGGCCAGCAGCTCCCCCTCTTCCAGCGCCAGCTCCGCTTCTTGGCGAGGTCTACCGAGAGGATGAGGCCCCACCGGCGGATCGTCGATCAGCGCCTCCGCCCGCAGCCGCAGCCTGGTTGCCTCGACTCCCAGGGGATCGATCAGGGACGGGGCCACCCGGCACTGCTCCATAGCCCTGAAGGCTTCGTCGCTGTGAACCAGTCGGTCGGGAACCCCTCTGAGGCGTTGGAAAACCATCTCCGACTCAAGGCGATCAAGGGCGGCGTGGACGACGTTCGGGTCATGGCGCGAAGGCGACTCCTCGACGGCCGGACGAACGGGCGCCAGATCGGGATCGGCGTCGTCTAGCAGGATGCGCGTCCGCCACGCCGCGTGGTCCCTTTCGATAGGTCGTTTCAGCATCGGCTGCAGCCCGACGATCAGCGCGCCGGCGGCCAAGGCCTCCCCGCGCAGGTCGTCGTCCCCCACGGTGGAATGACTGATCAAGGCGAGGCGTTCGCGCAGGCGAAGCCGCCGCAGCACCCGCATGAGGGCCAAAGCGGCTGCGCGGGTAACGTGCTCGTCGGTCCGGCGCGCGGTCGCTTGGCGCTCCCGTTCGGTGAGCAACTCCAGCGCCCTACGGGCCAGGCCGACCGCGAGCCAGCCTTCGGCCAGGGAGACGAACAGCGGCGGCGCGCAACGGTGAACCGGGGCGGTGAGCCGGTAGCCCTCCACTACCCCCTCCAGAGCTTGTGCCTGCTCGAGCTGCTCCCTGGTCACGCTTCCGTCCGCCAGCCTGACCTGAATCACCAAGGAGAGCAACTGAGCCGCGTCGTTTCCACCGTATCGCGCATGGACGAACTGTTCGCAGCGCTCCAGCAGCTGATCGCTCTCGCTCCCTTCGCGGAGGCGGAAGCGCAGTAGCTCGAGCATGACGCGATGCGCGATCGAAGCCGGCGCGACCCAGTCCGCGAACCTCGGCTCGTCCGAAGTTCGCGGGAGCTGCATCCGCCCCAACCGGGCGAAGGATGCATGAGCGGCGCGTGAGTTGCCCGCCAGGGCGTGCGCCCGACCCCCGAGGGCCAAGACGTACGCCTGCAGGAGAACTTCGCCGGCGAACGCCTCCCGCAGGCGGGACAGGCAGACGTCGATCGCTTCAAACGGGATCGACACCCCCCGCTCCTCGTGCGCATCGATCAGCGCTTCGACCGCCGCCAGCAGGGCCGGCGCCACGGTGTCGTTGATGCTGGGGGGCAACGCCTCCTGCTCGCCGGGTTCGCCCCCCTCCACTTCCTCCATAAGCTGGTCCAAGACCAGCCGGCCGCGCGAGAGGGCAGGAGTCATGCCCCAACCGTCGTAGTCCTCGCTTTCGACCGCGGCGACCAAGGCCCCCAATCGGCCTCGGGTGGCGAGGATCGTCGCCTGGATCGGATCAGGGTGGGAATTGGAGATGGCCTCGATGGCCGCCCAGAATGACCTCAAGTTGACGGTCGTTTCCCGGTGCTTCAGCGCCGTCAGGTAAAGCGTCCATACGGAAGGTCGAAGGCTGTGGTCCAGCGGGGGTTCGCGGTCTGGCGAAAGCAGCCGCTCGCACAGGCCTTCCGCCCACTCCCACGCCGGCTCGCGGGCGACACGGGCGGCCAACCGATCGAAACCGGAGACGGCCTCTCCAAGGGGAGCGATCCTCAGAGCCGCGCCGATGCCCTCGATACTGGCAGACCCAGGGGGGCGCTCGAGCAGGTTGAGCAGGTGCTCGGTCAAGCGCTCGCGAGCTTTGTCGCGTACCTCCCGGCGTGCCTCGGTTCCGCCGTAGTAGGCCTGCAGACGCGGCAGCAGGCCGGGATCGACCTTGATCACGATGTCCTCTGGTTCAGGCCCTCCCTCGAGGTGCGTCCAGTCTTCGTCGATCAACCCCGCGAGTACCCGCCTCCGAGTCGTGGGATCCTCGCCGAGGAGGGGTTCGATCGTTGCCCCGTCGAAACGCTCCAGGAGCATCACCAGCGGCAGCGCCGCCAAGAGTTCCGGGTCGCCCTCCATCCGCTCGACAATCCGGGCTTCCACATAAGGGTCGAAGTTGCCCTCGATCAGAGCCTTCGGGTCGAGATCCGAATCGTGCTGCAACCAATCCCCGATCAGGGCGACATCGTTGGGGCTGTAGCGGTCCTGGTGGTCGCGGGGACGAGAGAAGGCGGTGGCGGGGGCGCTGGCCTCATCGAAGGCGTTCTCGCGAATCGCGGCGCGCATCTCCTCCCCGAGCTCCAGGCCAGGCACCCGGCGCTCCAGATAGTCGAGCATCTCCGCCTCGGTGAAACCGCGGACATCGTGCATACGCATGAACTCGAACGGTTCCATCTCCCTGACCGACTGCGGAACCGCGTCGCCCTCACGGCTTTCGTTGGCATATTTCCAGGTGAGCCAGCGCCGCCCGGCGACAATCACCTTCAGGTGCCCCGCGGACTCGTGCAAGCGATGGAGAATTCGGAAGGTGGCGCTGATGCTCTCCATCTTCCGGCCCGGAGGGTGCAGCTTCGCGAGCTCCTCACAGGTGTCCAAGACCAGAGCCACCGGAGGCTCGAGGGAGCGGAGGAAGCGAGCGAACGCGGCTATGGCCCGCTCGAACTCCGGGAGATTCTGCGGCCGGACGAGGCGCGGATCGGTGCCCGAGCGCGCCGCTTCCGCCTCAGTCACCGCCTCGAGGAAGCTTCTGTAAAGAGCCTCTTGCGCGCTCTCGGGAAGGTCAACCGCCAGGCCCTCCCCCAGCTCCTGCAATAGTCGCGCGGGGTTCTCCAGGGGAAGGCGGGGATCGATGTAGTCGAAGTCGACCCGACTGGCGCTGGCGATCGGGTTGTCCTCTAGCTGGCTGGTGATGAAGCGCATCAACATCGTCTTGCCCATTCCTCCGGGCCCGATGAAATGGAGGGCCCACTCCGAGTCCGAGCCGAGCAGGCGCTCGATCTCCGCCACTTGCTCCTCGCGGCGAATGAATCGCTCCAGGTAGCGCTCGTCCTGGGCACGTCGGTACAGGAGGTTGACCTGCCGCCGGGCGCGCGACGAAGCAAGCTGCATACGGGCACCGAGCGCCTGCGAAAGCGCCTCGCCGGCAAAGATCCAGTCGAAGGCATTGCTGACCTTGCCCTGACCGATGCATTGTCTGACCCGGTGTAGGAGCGTGTCGCCGGTGACCACCTTTTCGGAGAGTTCGTCGATAGCCAGTTCCGACCAACGCTGAATCCCGATCGATACCTGACTTCCGTCTCCTCGAGCGGTGATGACGCGATGCGCGATCTCGACGATGTCCTGCTCGAGGCGCACGTTTCCCTCCCGCTGCCAGAACTCGAGCAGCCATGAGCGCATTGACCGCTGCATCGCGAAGCGGTAAGTCGGCGGGCTGCCGTACGACTCTGCGAGGCGCGCCTCGCAGAGCTGCGCCCGGTGGGCTCGGTGGAGTTCCTCGTCTCCGCCGGGGAAGTCACATGCCTTAGCCAGCGAGTCGGTCCACTCCGGCAACAGGACGAGCCAGCGCAAAGCTCTCTCGTTCACCGCCGCGATGCGGTTGGCACGAATCCGCTCGAGGCGGTTCTCGATCCCGTCGTCAGTCTCGATGGGTGAAATCAGCTGGCTCATGGCTGCTGTTCGAGATAGGCGGCGAGGATGTCCTCATCGTCGGCTTCCACCAGCAGCTCCTTTTCGTGGAGATCCTCCACGACAGCCTCGAAGACAGGCTGCTCGAAGCGGCCGGGAATACCTTTGATGTGGCTCCTGAACTTCCGCGTCCAGGTCTCCTCGTCCTCGGTACAGGTGAAATTGGGGGCATAGGCGGGAAGCTGGCGCACGTCCTCGACGGCGCGCGGGTGGAGCAACACCCAGTGGTAGACGAGGGTGTCTTCCCCCTCCTTGAAAGGCTCGAGCTTCTCATACTGGATCCACTCCAGATGCCGCGCTCGCTCCACCGCCTCCGTCAGGCGCACCTCGGCGTCGGGAAGAGCGCAAGTGGCGAACACCGGCACGTGCTCCTCGCCGCTGCCCAGTCCATTCGCCTCGAACAGCGATCCGGCCACCAAGTCGGTGGCGGTACCCCATTTGCCGATCCCGCCGAGGATCACGACGACCCGGCTGTTCTCGTCCAGCGAAGGATCGGGCGATTTGCGAGCATCGTCAATCAGTCGCGTTAGATCCGCGGAGAGGGCTTGGCGAAGCGAACCCCCGATCCCCTTTTCCTCAAGTTCGACTTCCTTGCATTCGGCTCGAAAGGATTCGAGCCGCGCCCACCACGCTTCGTCGCCGGCGACTGCATCCAATTCAGCGCCGGCTCCCTTCACCCGTTCCAGTTCCTGCAGGAGGACGCTTTCCTTCGGGGGGGACAGCCGAAACAGCCGGCGCGTCCTTGCGATGGCGCCGAGCATCTCGATCCCGAGTTGAAGGGGGGTGCTGGGAAGCTGACTAGCATCGCTCCCCCAGTCGTCGATCAGCACGACCACATGTCCAGCCCTCACCGCCCGACCGGCGAACTCGTGAAGAAGCCGGGTCTTGCCTAGCTGCTCGCGCTGGGGCGTGTAGGCAACCAACACCTCCAGCTTCTCGGTGGCGTCGAGTAGATCGTCGAAGAGCTGTCCCAGTTTCGAGCGACCGCAGAAGACAGGCTCATTCATGAGGCCGTATTCGTCGAAGCGCCTGAGCACGTCGGAGGCTTCTTTGACATTCACCGGCGCGTAGCCGGCGGTCATTGCCGGCGCCAGGCAAACGCTCGGGAGAGCCCAGGCGATGTCGTCGGCGGCAGCTTTCGCTTGCCTGCGCAGGCCCGCCCGGCGCCCGTCCGTGAGCGCCTGCAGGAGCGGCTTGCCTTCGTTGAGAGCGCTCCCGAATCCGCGGCTGAAGAGACGGCAGACGGGATCGGAGATCTTGCCTGCCATTCCGATCACGCAGGGGATCCCGCCTTTGACTAGTTCCGCCGCCAGCGAGTCCATGTGGGCGCCGGCCGCAGCGCTGTCGCAGCCGGTGAGAACGGTCAGCGTCGGCAGCTTGCCGCCGGCTCGCATCGCTTCCAGCAACTCAGGCCCACCGGTCCAGCCGTCGAGTTCGCCTTCGCCCTTGCGCAGTTCGATCTGGCCCTGACCGGCACGCGACAGCCTGCCATGCCCGACGAAGTGGACGATGTCTGGCTTCAGGCGTTCGCACTTCTCAGTCAGGCGGTCGACCGTCGCCGCCTGCAGAACGGTGGCGTCAATCGCTCCCTTCCCGCGCTCGGTGTCGCGCAACAGGCCGAGGATCTCGGCCCCGGCCCGAATCTCTCCGTCATCCAGGTCGGACCCGAGAACGAAGAGAACTCGGGCGGGCGCTTGGATTCGGTTCGGCTCGGGCCCTTCGTCAGCATCGGCGATGACCCGGGTCACGGCGACCGCGAGGTCCCGATGCGCGCTCAAGAAGCCGGCGCCGTCGTGCATGGCCTCCCAGCAGGGACGGTGAAGAGAGCTTTGATCGGCCGGCCAGGTGAGAGCCAGCTCCACCGCGCCCTCTCTTCTGGCGACCACCTCGTCGGTGATCTTTCCCCATAACTGTTTCCCTAGCAGCGACTCGAAAAGGTAGCGACCGAACGCCTCCACCTCTCCTGGCTGGGAACGCCCCGCGTCGAGCCGGGCCACCAGCTGAGCCCGAGCCTCCATCTCGTTCACCAGGAGAGCATGGGGGTCGCCGGGCCGCGGTCGATGTCCGACGTCGGGAGCCACCCAAGGCGCCTCTTTGAGGCGACCCATGCGGTTCGAACCAAGCAAGATCCCTGCCGGATCGGTCAGCGACGCCTCAACGGTGTAGGCGTCCTCGGCGGTCGCCGAGACCGCGATCAAGACACGCACGTTTCGTCCTTTTCAGTCAGGCGCCTCATAGCCAGAAATGTCACTCGGGCTCGCTAGCGGAGATCTGGCTCACTTCGCGAGCGATGCGCTGGGCGAGTTCGCCTACGTCGGCCGGCCGGGCCGCCGACTCGCGCTTGCCCTCCTCGCCGCAGCCGGAGACGACGCTCAACATCCGCTGTCGTAGTCTCGCCCCGCGTGCGCTGCACACGGCCGGCTCAGTCCCGGCGACAACGTCGTCCCACTCCGCCAGCGCCCCGGCACCCGCCAGCCGCGGCGCCTCGAGAGCTGGTTCGGCGGATGGCTCGCCCCTGGCGGCGAACTGCCGTTGCCACCATTCCACCGTTCCGGCAGGAGCGAAGTGATCGCTGCTCCATCCCGACAGGTCGGCAAGCGTGGCCTCGATCGCCCACTCCCTGCCGGTCAGCGTCGGAACGACCGCGGGCACGACGGCAAGCAACCCCTCGATACGCCGACGATCCTCTCCTGAGACCGAGAGCGAGCGAACATTTGGAAGCGGGGAGATTCGCGGGAGGGCCCGCTCGGAGGCGACGCCCATCTCCTCCATGACGGCTACCGCCGACGCTATCCTCACCAACGCCGGCGGATAGGCAGAGGCGTCATCTCGCGTCATCGCCTCGTCGCTGCCATACAGGAGCTCGCGCAGGAGCCAGACATGGGCCGCACCAACGACCGCCACCGCGTAAGCGTCCGCGAAGAGCTCGTGGGACCACCTCCTCCAGCGCTCTTCGCTCCCGGCTTCGCCACCTAGAGCGCGCGCTGCGGCGGCGACGAGATCCGAGATCATCGCCGGGATTGCGCCACCGTAGACCGTGTAGGCGACATGGTGGCCCACCTCATGCCCCACAAGGGTCAACCACCAAGGCTGCGCGACGCAGACATAGGGCAAGCCGATCAGCGGGACAGGCAGCTCTTCGACGGTCTGGCGCAGCAGTCGGTCCTCGGAGCGTAACTGGGGCGGGACGTTCGTAGTGGCGACGGCGTATGCCGAAAAGTCACTGACGATGTAGGGCAGGGGCGGCGCCCTCAACGGCTCGCCGGAATGATCGAACGGGGGGCGGTAGCAGCTCCAGACGATCTCGTCAGCTGCCGTCAGCACCTCCGACAGCCCTCGGTCGTCGCGCTGATCCCATTTCTCTCGGTAGAACTCCCACAGCCGGCGGGCGAAGACCATCTGCCGGTCGGCGAGCCGGCAAGCTTCGTAAATCTCCTGGTCTGGAGTGGGGGCGGCGATCCCGTCCAGCCCTCCCGCAACCACCTGAAGGGTGGCATCGAGCACCGTCTCGAGACACCGCAGCTGCGAGTCGTAGCGCTTCTTGGCATCGTCGCGTCGGCGTCGCGCCAGCCACGCATGCACACCGTTTTCGAGCCGCTCGAGATCGACTCGACTCTGTTCGACCCTGGGTCCAGGCCGCATCCCCGTCCTCCAATGTTCCCGCTGACGGCGGGAACACTATCGATCGTTCAAGCATCCATGCACTAAACGATGGAGTTCTTATATGGCACCGAAAGCGCAGGAGTACCGACACACGCGATGCTCGGGGGCATGGATCAACGGAGGAGCCGGTTGACTCCGGAGTGGATACCGCTACGGGGATTCGAACCCCGGTTTCCGGACTGAGAATCCGGCGTCCTAGTCCCCTAGACGATAGCGGCGAGGATGTGGGCATTTTAGCGAGGCGGCGGCGGGAGGTGCGGCGAGGGCGGGAATGGGCCTGAGGCGGGCAACCGGTAAATTGCCTCATCCGCGCGGCTGTGGCGGAACTGGTAGACGCGCACGGTTCAGGTCCGTGTGGGCGAGAGCCCGTGGAGGTTCGACTCCTCTCAGCCGCATCTAGGCCGCTTGGGCGGCCGGCTCGGGCTTCGGCGCCCGGGCCGCGTTACAGGCGATCTCCTCGACGAAGGTCGGGTAGAGCGCTCGCGGCATGTCGTGGCCCATGCCGTCGATCATCTTCAGGCGGGCGTTGGGAATCGCCTTGGCGGTGGCGCGGCCGCCGGAGGGGTTGACGAGGACGTCGTTCTTGCCGTGGATGACGGCCGTGGGGACCTGGAGCTTGCGGAGGCCGGGGGTGCGGTCGCCGGAGGCGGTGATCGCGTGCAGCTGGCGGGCGATGCCGGCGGCGCTGTGGCCACGATCGTAGGAGCGGGCGGCGAGGTCGCGTACGCGCTCCTCTTCGAAGGGGTAGCCGGGGGAGCCGATCACTTTGAAGGTCTTCACGGCGCGCTCGATCATCGCCTCGCGCTCGCGCGGTCGATCGCCGAGCAGGAGGCCGAAAGTCCGGTAGCTGGGGTGGCCGACGCGGCGGCTGCCGGTGGTCGACATGATCGAGACCAGCGAGCGGGTCCGCTCCGGATGCTCGATCGCCACGGTCTGGGCGATCATCCCCCCCATCGAGGCGCCGACCAGGTGGGCCGAGTCGATCCCGAGGTGGTCCATCAGCCCGGCGGTGTCCGCGGCCATATCGCGGAGCAGGTAGGGCGGGGTGCCGCGGCCGCTCATCATCGCGAGCACGTTCGGCACGCCGGCGGAGCGCATCTTGGTCGAGCGGCCGATGTCGCGGTTGTCGAAGCGGACGACGCGGAAGCCGCGCTCGGCCA
>Ga0196960_10000516_pt1 | contig 13139 bp, 14 predicted proteins | sample S3v_5metaG_FD_183187 | JGI IMG/M metagenome (GOLD analysis project Ga0196960, IMG submission 183187) | Soil microbial communities from Anza Borrego desert, Southern California, United States - S3+v_5 | ecosystem: Environmental > Terrestrial > Soil > Desert | place: USA: California | collected... | reverse complement strand
GGGGGTCGTCGCGGCGATCGCCGGGCCGATGAGCGGGGCCGAGGCCCACGCGCCGAGCCGCGCCGCGCCGCGTGCGGCGCCCTGGAGGCGGCCGGACGGCGCGGCGGGAGAGTCCGCACCGTCGCCGGCCTCGCGCTCATCGCCCGCGCCGCCGTCGCCGTCACCCTCGGCCAGCGCTTCGGGCGTGTCGCGCGCGAAGTCGGATGGCGGATCGCCTAGGTCGTCCGGTCGCCGCGGCGACCGCCCGGACGCCAGCCGCGCCGCCACGATCGACCCCGCCGACGTCCCGACGTACGTGTCGCAGCGCCGGAAGTCGACGCCCGCCCCGTCCTCGATGCCCGCGAGGACGCCGCTCATCCACGCCTCGCCCAGCACGCCACCGGCGCCGAGCACCAGCACGTCGGGGAGGCGCATCGGGCTCACGCGACCTCGGTCAGCGCGCCCGTCTCGACGTCGTACACGAACCCGCGGATCGCGTCGCGGTGCTCGAGGAACTTGGAGTCGCGCAGCTGCTGCACCGACTCGCGCACGGTCGCCGCGAGGTCGTCGGTCGCGCCGAAGTGCCAGTGCGGCTTCTCGCCCACGGCCTCGGTGATCTCCTCGACGAACTGCTCCTCGGTCCGCGACTCGAGCCCGCAGTTGGTGTGCATGATCACGATGATCTCGCGCGTCTGGAGGAACCGCTGCGACAGCGTCAGCGACCGGATCACGTCCTCGGTCACGATGCCGCCGGCGTTGCGGATCATGTGCACCTGGCCCTCGCGGAGGCCGAACATCGCGTACGGGTTCAGGCGCGAGTCCATGCACGTGAGGATCGTGGTCTGCAGCGCGGGCTGCACCGCCAGGCCGGCGCGGTCGAAGGTCTGATGCCAGAACTCGGCGTTGCGGAGGAGGTCGTCGGTCACGCTCATTGCGGACGCGGAAGCTACCCGAACGCGCGCGCCCGAAGCCCTGCTCTCAAGTTCTGACGCTCGTATGCGATAACGTACGGTCGTATGACGGTGTCCGTGGGACCGCGCATCAAGGCCCTCCGTGAGGCGGGTGGGCTCAGCCTGCGCGACCTGGCCGAGCGCACGGGCGTGTCCGCGCCGATGCTCTCCCAGGTCGAGCGGGGCGAGACGAGCCCGACCCTCCAGGTCGCGGGCCGGATCGCCGGCGGGCTCGACCTCTCGCTCTCCCAGCTGCTGCGGCTGGACGAGGGCGACAGCGTCCACGTCGTCCGCGCCGCCGACACCAAGCCGACCCGGCGCCGCGACGGTCACACCACCGAGGTGCTGACCCCGGCGCTGCCCGGCCAGCGGGCCGAGCTGTCGAGGCACGTCCTGGACGCGGGCGCGGCCACGGGGAGCACCGACGACCCGCCGCTCCACGAGCCCGGCGCGCGCGAGATCGCGTACGTCGAGGCCGGCACGATCCGCCTGTGCATCGACGGCGTCGAGCACACGCTCAGCGCCGGCGACACCGTCACGTTCGACGCCGACCTGCCCCACCACTTCGAGAACCCCGGACCCGGCGAGGCCACGTTCCTCGCCGTCGTCGCCGCCGGCCTGCGCCGCAGCTGACCACGAGAGGACCCAAGATGCCCGAGACGCTGTTCGACAAGATCTGGGCCGCCCACGAGGTGGCGCCGGGGCTGATCTACATCGACCTCCACCTCGTCCACGAGGTCACGTCGCCGCAGGCGTTCGACGGGCTCCGGCTCGCCGGCCGCAAGGTCCGCCGCCCGGACCGCACGCTCGCCACGGCTGATCACAACACGCCGACCGACGGCACGCCGGTAGCCGCGCTCATCAAGGACGAGCTGAGCCGCAAGCAGGTCGAGAAGCTCGAGGAGAACTGCGCCGAGTTCGGCGTCCCGGTCTACTCGCTGGGCTCCGACAAGCAGGGCATCGTCCACGTGATCGGGCCGGAGCTGGGCGTCACCCAGCCGGGCATGACGATCGTCTGCGGCGACTCGCACACCGCCACCCACGGCGCGTTCGGCGCGCTCGCGTTCGGCATCGGGACGAGCGAGGTCGAGCACGTGCTGGCGACCCAGACGCTCGGCCAGCGCAAGCCGAAGTCGATGCGGATCCTCTACACGGGCGAGCTCGGCCCGGGTGTCACGCCGAAGGACATGATCCTCGGCACGATCGGCCAGATGGGCGTCAACGGCGCCACCGGCCACGTCGTCGAGTTCGCGGGCGAGTCCATCGAGGCGATCTCGATGGAGGGCCGCATGACGATCTGCAACATGACGATCGAGGGCGGCGGCCGCGCGGGGATGATCGCGCCGGACGAGACGACGTTCGCGTGGCTGCGCGAGCGGGGCGTGGAGATCGATCCGTCGTGGGCCTCGCTCAAGACCGACGAGGGCGCGTCGTTCGACCGCGAGATCGTGGTGGACGCGGCCGCGCTGTCGCCGCAGGTGACGTGGGGGACGACGCCGGAGATGGTCGTCGGCGTCGCCGACACGGTGCCGGAGCCGGAGGACCAGGGCGACGAGCGCGCGCTGGAGTACATGGCACTGCAGCCCGGGACGCCGATGACGGAGATCAAGCTCGACCGGGTGTTCATCGGCTCGTGCACGAACTCGCGGATCGGCGACCTGCGTGCCGCGGCGTCGATGATCGACGGCCGGCGCGTGGCCGACGGCGTCGTCGCGATGGTGGTCCCGGGCTCCCAGCAGGTCAAGAAGCAGGCCGAGGCCGAGGGGCTGGACGAGGTCTTCCGCTCCGCCGGGTTCGACTGGCGCGAGGCCGGCTGCTCGATGTGCCTGGGGATGAACCCGGACGTCGCGGCGCCGGGCGAGCGCGTCGCCTCGACCTCCAACCGCAACTTCGAGGGCCGACAGGGCCGTGGCGCCCGCTCGCACCTCGTCTCGCCCCAGATGGCCGCCGCCGCGGCGATCGAGGGCCGCTTCGTCGACATCCGCGAGTGGAACTAGAGAGGGCCTGAGCATGGATCCCATCGAGACGATCACCGGCCCGCTCACCGTGCTGATGCGCGACGACATCGACACGGACCAGATCATCCCCGCGCGGTACATGAAGCGGGTGGAGCGCACGGGCTTCGGCGAGTTCTGCTTCCACGAGTGGCGGGCGCAGGGCGTCGAGATCCCGCACAACCCGATCCTCGTGAGCGGGGTGAACTTCGGCTGCGGTTCGTCGCGTGAGCACGCGCCGTGGGCGCTGAAGGACTACGGCTTCCAGGCGATCGTCGCGATCAACTTCGCCGACATCTTCCGGAACAACTGCACGAAGAACGGCGTGCTGCCGGTGGAGCTGCCGGCCGAGACGGTCGAGGCGATCGCCGCCGCCGGCCACGCGCAGGTGGATCTCGCTGCGCAGGAGGTCCGCTGGGAGGGCGGGGTCGCGTCCTTCGACATCGACCCGGAGATCAAGAACCGGCTCCTCAACGGGCTCGACGACATCTCGCTGACGCTGGAGCAGGCGGACGCGATCGCGGCGTTCGAGGCCGAGCGGGAGCGCTCGGGCCCGGTCACGACCGCGCTGTCGTGAGCGGCGACGCCGCTGGGTGGGACGCCGCGACCTACGAGCAGGTCGCGGCACCCCAGCGCGCGTGGGCGCGGGAGATCGTCGCCCGCGCCGCGATCCAGCCGGGTGAGCTCGTGCTCGACGCCGGCTGCGGCGGCGGTGGCGTCACGCAGCAGCTGCTGGAGGCCGGCGCGCGGGTGATCGCCGTGGACGGCGACGCGGCGATGGTGGAGCAGGCGCGCTCCGTGCTGCCGGCCGACGTGCCGGTGCTCCACCAGGACCTGCTCTCGCTGGAGGTCCCGGAGCCGGTCGACGTCGTCTTCTCGTGCGCGGTCTTCCACTGGATCACCGACCACGACACGCTCTTCGCACGGCTCCACGCGGCCTTGAAGCCGGGCGGCCGGCTCGTCGCCCAGTGCGGGGGCGAGGGGAACATCGCGCGCGTCATCGACGCGTTGGGCGAGCGCCCCGGCCGCTGGCTCTACGCCAACGGCCCCGACACCGAGGAGCGCCTCCGCCGCGCCGGCTTCACCGACGTCCGCGCCTGGCTCGAGCCCAAGCCCACCCACGTGGACGACATGGAGACCTACATCGCCACCGTCATGCTCCACGGCCAACCAGACGCCCGCGAAGCCGCCGCCCGAGCGGCCAAGCAGCTCGACCACCTCGACTACGTCCGCCTCAACATCGAGGCGACGGCGTAACCGGGCACGACCGGAACTCGCCGCTCGATCCGACGACTGCGGTGAGGGGCGAGAAAGCGCCCGTAGGGGACGTCAACTCGCCCCTCGACCGGGCGTCGCGCGTGAGGGGCGGGTTGTGGCGGTCGTTCGATCCGGCGGGGTGGGTGTACGCGATGGCGTACAGTTGTCCGCTGATGGTGAACCGTCGAGAACGCCCGGAGGCAACCGCTTGAGCCCGAAGATCGTGACCCTTCCCGGCGACGGGATCGGCCCGGAGATCATGGAGGCGGCGCTGCGCGTGCTGCAGCAGCTGGCGCCGGACGTCGAGACGGAGGAGCACCTGTTCGGCGGGGCGGCGCTGGACGCGCACGGGAACTCGCTGCCGGACGAGACCCTCAACGCGGCGAAGGGCGCGGATGCGGTGCTGCTGGCGGCGGTCGGCGGGCCGAAGTGGGACACGACGGACGCGAAGGCCGACCGGCCCGAACGCGGCCTCCTCGCGCTGCGCAAGGAGCTCGGGCTCTTCGCGAACCTCCGCCCGGTGCGGCCGGTGCCGGCGCTCTACGACGCGAGCCCGCTGAAGCGCGAGCTGATCGAGGGCACCGACATGCTCGTCATCCGCGAGCTGACCGGCGGCATCTACTTCGGCGAGAAGACGCGCACGGAGACCACGGCGTCCGACCTCTGCATCTACTCCACGGAGGAGATCGAGCGGATCGCGCGCGTGGCGTTCAAGGCCGCGCGCAACAAGGTCACGTCGGTCGACAAGGCGAACGTGCTCGAGAGCAGCCGCCTCTGGCGCGAGGTCGTCACGAACCTGCATGCCGCGGAGTTCGCCGACACCCCGCTCGAGCACGCGCTCGTCGACTCCACCGCGATGCAGCTCGTCGCCAAGCCCAAGCAGTTCGACGTGATCCTCACCGAGAACATGTTCGGCGACATCCTCAGCGACGAAGCCGCGATGATCACCGGCTCGCTCGGCATGTTGCCGTCCGCATCCCTCGGCGCAGAGGGCGACCCGGGCGTCTTCGAGCCCGTTCACGGCTCCGCCCCCGACATCGCCGGCCAGGGCATCGCGAACCCGCTCGCGATGTTCCTCAGCGTCGCGATGATGCTCCGGCACGGACTCGGTCGCGAGGACGCCGCGACGGCTCTAGACTCGGCCGTGGACCGCGCGCTGGAGGGCGGTCTGCGCACCCGCGACCTCGGCGGCGAGGCCACCACCACCGAGGCCACGGACGCGGTGCTGACCCACCTGGAAAGGGCGTAAGTCGTGAAGCAGGCTGACCTCATCTGGATGAACGGAGAGTTCGTGCCGTGGGATGAGGCCCGAGTGCACGTCCTGACGCACGGCCTCCACTACGGCACGGGCGTCTTCGAGGGCGTCCGCTGTTACGACACCGAGATCGGCCCGGCGGTCTTCCGCCACCAGGAGCACGTCGACCGCCTCTTCCGGTCGGCCGAGCTCTACTACATGGACATCCCGTTCGAGCGCGAGCAGATCCGCCAGGCGACGCTCGAGCTGATCAGCCGCAACGGCATGCGCGAGTGCTACATCCGCCCGCTCGTCTACCGCGGCTACGGCTCCATGGGCCTCAACCCGCTCGACTCGCCGGTCGACGTCACGATCGCCGTGTGGGAGTGGGGCGCGTACCTGGGCGAGGAGGGCAAGCGCGACGGCATCCGCGCGCGCGTGTCGTCGTGGCGGCGCATCAGCGGCGACTCGCTCATCCCCGCCGCGAAGGCGTCCGGCCAGTACCTCAACTCGATCCTCGCGAAGATCGAGTCGCAGAAGTCCGGCTACGAGGAGGCGATCCTCCTCGACGACAAGGGCCACGTCTCCGAGGGCACGGGGGAGAACATCTACCTCGTGCGCGACGGCAAGATCGTCACGCCGACGCTCGGCTCCTCCATCCTCGACGGCATCAACCGCCGCTCGGTGCTGCAGATCGCGCGCGACAAGGGGATCGAGGTCGTCGAGGCGGACATCGAGCGGTACGAGCTCTACATCGCCGACGAGGTGTTCGTCACCGGCACCGCGGCCGAGCTGACGCCGATCCGCGAGATCGACGACCGGCCGGTCGGCACCGGCAAGCCGGGCGAGATCACGCGCACGCTGCAGGCCGCGTTCGAGGACGCGCTGCACGGGCGCGGCGAGACCTACCGCTCCTGGCTGGACCCGGTGCCGGTCTCGCAGACGGCCTCATGATCCAGCTGTACGACGCGACGCTCCGCGACGGCATGGGCGGGGCGGGGATCAGCCTCACCGCCGACGAGAAGCTGCGCGTCGTCCACAAGCTCGACGAGCTGGGGATCCACCTGATCGAGGCGGGCTTCCCGTCCTCGAACCCCAAGGAGGCCGAGCTGTTCGCGTTGCTGGAGCGCGAGAAGCTCGGCACCTCCACGATCGCGGCGTTCGGGATGACCCGGCGCCGCGACAGCGCGGCGGCCGACGATCCCGGCCTGCGCACGCTGGCCGAGTGCTTCGCGCCGGTGACGACGATCGTCGGCAAGTCGTCGCTGCTGCACGTCGAGAAGGTCGTCCGCGTGTCGCGCGAGGACAACCTGGCGATGATCGCCGAGTCGGTGGCGTTCCTCCTCGCGCAGGGCAAGCGCGTGCTGTTCGACGCCGAGCACTTCTTCGACGGCTACGCGATCGACCCGGCGTACTCGCTGGACTGCCTGCGGGCGGCGGCGGACGCGGGGGCCGAGCGGCTCGTCCTGTGCGACACGAACGGCGGCTCGCTCCCGGGGCGGATCTCGCGCGTCGTGGGCGAGGTGGTGGCGGCGCTGGGCGCGGACGTCAAGCTCGGCATCCACTGCCACAACGACACGGACTGCGCGGTCGCGAACTCGCTCTCCGCCATCGAGGCGGGCGCGACCCAGGTGCAGGGCACCCTGAACGGCATCGGCGAGCGCACCGGCAACGCGAACATGATCTCGATGATCGCCGGGCTGCAGCTCAAGCTCGGCCACCGGGTGATCAGCGACGAGCAGCTGGCGAAGCTGACGCAGGCCGCGCACTACGCCGACGAGCTGCTCAACCGCGCGCCGGACGCCGACCAGCCGTACGTCGGCAAGAACGCGTTCGCGCACAAGGCGGGGCTCCATGCCGCGGGCGTGCGGTCCGTCAGCGAGGCGTTCGAGCACATCGATCCCGCCGTCGTCGGCAACCGCAACGACGTGCTGGTGAGCGAGATCGCCGGCCGCGCGACGGTGCTGGAGAAGGCCGAGGACGCGGGCGTCACGGTCGACCCGACGCGGGTGGTCGAGCGGGTCAAGGAGCTCGAGCACGCGGGCTACCAGTTCGAGGCCGCCGACGGCTCGTTCGAGCTGCTGCTGCGCAAGGAGGCCGGCGTCTACGAGCCGCTGTTCCGCCTGGAGTCGTGGCGGTGCATCGTCGAGCAGCGCGCCGACGGCAAGGTGGAGACCGAGGCGACGATCAAGATCTGGGTCGACGGCGACCGGTTCGTCTCGACCGCGGAGGGCAACGGCCCGGTCAACGCGCTCGACGGCGCGCTGCGGGCCGCGATCTCCGAGGTCCACCCGCACCTGCGCGACATCGAGCTCGTCAACTTCAAGGTCCGCATCCTCGACGAGACGAAGGGCACCGGCGCGATCACGCGCGTGCTCCTCGACGCGTCGGACGGCAGCGACCAGTGGGGCTCGATCGGCGTCCACACGAACGTCATCGCGGCGTCGTGGCAGGCGCTGGTCGACTCGCTCGAGCACGCGATGCAGCCGGGCAAGGAGCAGCACGCCCGGTCCACCCGCGCCGCGACGACGTGATCGGGCTCGCGCGGCCGGTCATCGGCGACCGGGAGAAGGAGCTCGTGATGGAGGTACTGGAGTCGCGGCGCCTCTCGCTCGGGCCGATGACCGAGCGGTTCGAGCGGGACTTCGCGGCGGCGCTCGGTTCCGACGTGCTCGCGTCCGCCGTCTCGTCCGGGACGGCCGGGCTGCACCTGGCGCTGCGGGCCGTGGGCGTGGAGGAGGGGTCGGAGGTCGTGACCTCGCCGTTCTCGTTCGTCGCGTCGTCGAACGCGGTCGTCTACCAGCGCGCGCGGCCGGTCTTCGCGGACATCGACCCGCGGACGCTCAACCTCGATCCGGCGGCGGCGCAGGCGGCCGTGACGCCGAAGACGAGCGCGCTGCTGCCGGTGCACATCTTCGGCTACCCGGCCGACCTGCCGGCGTTCGAGGCGTTCGGGCTGCCGATCGTCGAGGACGCGTGCGAGGCGCTGGGCGCGGTGCACGCGGACGGGACGCGCGTGGGCGCGCGGGGGAACCCGAGCGTCTTCGGGTTCTACGCCAACAAGCAGATCACCACGGGCGAGGGCGGGATGATCACCGTCGGCTCGGCCGAGGTGAAGGCGACGATCGACTCCGAGCGCAACCAGGGCCGCGCGCCGGACATGGGCTGGCTCGACCACGACCGGCTCGGGTTCAACTACCGGCTCTCAGATGTCGCGTCCGCGATCGGCGTGGCGCAGGTGGAGCGGCTCCCCGATCTGCTCTCCGGGCGCGCGCGGGTCGCAGGGCTCTACCGCGAGGCGTTGAGCGGTGTGGAGGACCTGACGCTGCCGTGTGAGGACAGCGGGGGAGACCGGCGCGGCTGGTTCGTCTTCGTCGTCCAGCTCCCGCACCGCGTCGACCGCGACGAGACGATCCGCGCGCTGCGCGAGCGGGGCGTCGACTCCAAGCCGTACCTGCCCGCGATCCACCTCATGAGCTACTACCGCGAGACGTTCGGCCACAAGCCGGGCGAGTTCCCGGTCTGCGAGGACGTCGCCGCGCGCTCGATCGCGCTGCCGTTCCACCCGGAGCTGACCGAGGGCGAGGTCGCGCAGGTGTCGGAGACGCTGCGCGCGGTGCTCGGGCTCTAGAGCCCTTCGCCGAAGAGGCGGTCGAGGATCGCGTCGACCGGCAGGATGCCGATGGCCTGGTCGAGCAGGAAGGCCGTCGACTCGTCGACGTTGCCGGCGTCCTGCTCCTGCCTCAGCGCGTCGCGCAGGCCGGTGCGGAACGACTCGTTGCGGCGGTCGTCGTCGATGCCCAGGTCCTCCTCGCCGGCGAGCGCGAGGAGCAGCCGCTCGCGCGGGACCTTCAGCTCGCACGCCGAACCGGCCAGCGCGTTGAGGCCGACGCGCTCCAGCGTGCCGGTGAGGCCGTCGGCCTGCGACTTGGTCTGGATCCGGCACGGGTCCGGCGGCGCGCCCGGCTCGTAGTCGCCGCCGCCCGCGGCGAGGTAGACGGCGACGAGGACGAGCGACGCGAGCGCCGCGGCGAGGACGGCCTTCACGCGGCCACCCTCGTGCGCGGCGCGGTGGGCGCGCCCGCGGGGAGGAGGAGCGGCACGAGCGCGCAGAGCGAGAGCGCGGCCGCGATGAGGAACGAGCGCTCGAACGCGGTCGTGGCCGCACGGTCCAGCTCGTCCTCGACCCGCGACTGGAGCGCTTCGAGGCGCGGCGCCTCGCCCTCGCGCGGCTCGATCCCCGCGAACGCCGGGGCGATCTCCGGCACCTCGCCCTCCGCCCGGTTCAGCTCGTCCGCCAGCTTGAGGCCGACGTCGATCTTCGTGCGCGGGTCGAGCGGCGAGTCGAGGATCCGCGCGAGAACGGACTCGGTCGCGCGCTGCTCCTGCGTGTCGAGGTCGGCGGTGAAGACAGGGGTGAGGAGCGCGAGCGCGGCGACGACGCCGACGTGGCGGGCCGCAAGCGTCCACCCGCCGTGGAGGACGAGCGGCGTGCGGCCGTGGATCGCCGCCTCGGTCAGCGGCCCGAGCGAGAGGCCGAGGCCGATCCCGATCAGCACCTGCGGCACGACCGTCCAGGCCACCGAGGCGGACGGCATGAGGCCCAGCGCCGCGAGCCCGCCCGCCGTGAGCACCGCGCCGACCGCGCCGCGCGTGCGGACATCCCCGCCGCGGATGCGGGCGGCGGAGAGCGCGGCGAGCGGCATGATCGAGACGGCCAGCGCGGCGGTCAGCGGCGAGAGGCGCCAGCCTGCCACGAGCAGCAGCACGAGCAGGAAGAGCGCGGCGGTGAGGCCCGCGCCGAGGAAGCCGATCGCGACGAGGTGGCGGATGTCGGGGCGCCGCTCGCCCGCGGGCTCGGCGATCGGCGCCCGGGCGTCGCGCACCGCCAGCAGGCACACCAGCGCCAGCGGCACCTGGAGGATGAAGATCGACTGCCACGACAGCGTCTCGGTCAGCAGCCCGCCGACCGCCGGGCCGACCGCGGCGCCGAACGCTCCCGCCGCGCCCCAGACCGCCGCGCCCCGCGCGCGGCTCCCCGTCTCCGCCTCCAACAGGACCAAGGCGGCGCAGGCGACCGCCGCCCCACCCAGCCCTTGGAGGCAGCGGGCGGCGACGAGCACGGTCAAAGACGGCGCGACCGCGCAGAGCAGCGACGCGACCGCGAAGACGATCAGGCCGCCGAAGGCGACCTGCCGCGCTCCGCCCCGGCGCCGGAGCACCAGCAGCGCGGCCGGCACGGAGGCCAGCGCGAGCACGAGGTTGTAGGCCGTGAGGACCCACGAGACGGCGCTCGGCGTGACGTCGTACTCGGCGAAGACGTCGGGTAGCGCGAGCGTCACCACCGACGAGTCGGCGAGGACCAGCCCGACGGCGATGGCGAGGAGCGCGGCGCGCGGCACCCGCCGCATGCTGGCAGGCGCCGCGCCCGGAAGCGGTACGGCTGGCTCTACGCGCGTGCCGCGCGGCCGTGGTGCTTCTCGCCGGGCTTGGCGACCGCGCGGTAGATGCCGAGGAGCACCATCACGCCGATGACGGCGCCGATGATGCCGCCGAGATCGAACTTGTCCGAGTCGCCGATGCCGATCGCCGCGAACAGGTAGAAGCCGATGAGCGCGCCGGCGAGGCCGAGCAGCGTCGTGGCGAAGAAGCCCATCGGATCCTTGCCAGGCATGAGCAGGCGTCCGAGGAAGCCGGCGACGATGCCGAGGATGATCGCTCCGATCATGGGTGGTACGGGTCCTTCCGGAAGGGGATGAGTACGCATCAGGGGTACCCGAACGTGCCAACCCGCAGACCCCCGCGCACGCGCCTGTCGAACCTCGACACGAGTCCGTGTAGCCTTCCGGGACTCATGCTCCGCAAGCTCGCGGGACCCCTGTTCATCCTGACCGGCGTCCTGCACTTCCTCATCCCGCGGACGTACGAGGCGATCATGCCGCCGTACCTGCCGGCCCACCGCGAGCTCGTGTACGCGAGCGGCGTGGCGGAAGCCGTCGGGGGCGCCGCGCTCCTCTCGTCCTCCGCGCGCACCCGTGAGTTCGGCAAGTGGTGGCTGTACGGCGTGCTCCTCGCCGTCTTCCCCGCCAACGTCCACATGGCCATCGCCGCCGACGACTTCAAGAAGGTCCCCGGCGCGCCGTGGTCGCTGTACGCGCGCCTGCCGCTCCAGATCGTCTTCGCCCTGTGGGTCCGCGCCGCGGCCCGGCCCACGAAGTCCTGAACCCCGTCCCCACACCAGGAACCCACGCCATGAGCACCCCCACCGACGCCCCGCCCGCCGACGACGCGGCGCTGTTCTCCCTCCAGCTCAACCAGGACCAGAAGGACATCAAGGACTGGGTCCACGGCTTCGCGGAAGGCGTTGTGCGCCCGGCCGCGGAGGAGTGGGACGAGCGCGAGGAGACGCCCTGGCCCGTGATCCAGGAGGCCGCGAAGATCGGCCTCTACGGGTTCGAGTCGATCCAGCAGTTCTTCGCCGACCCGACCGGCCTGACGTTCCCGATCGTCAACGAGGAGCTCTTCTGGGGCGACGCGGGCATCGGCATGGCGATCATGGGCACGACGCTCGGCGTCGCGGGCATCGCCGGCTCCGGCACGCCCGAGCAGATGATGGAGTGGATCCCGCAGTGCTTCGGCACCGCCGACGATCCGCAGGTCGCCGCGTTCTGCGTGAGCGAGCCCGACGCCGGCTCCGACGTCTCCTCGCTCCGCACCCTCGCCAAGTACGACGAGGCCAAGGACGAGTGGGTCCTCAACGGCCAGAAGGCGTGGGCGACGAACGGCGGCATCGCCGCGGTGCACGTCGTCGTCGCGTCGGTCGACCGCGAGCTGGGCTCGCGCGGCCAGGCCGCGTTCGTCATCCCGAAGGGCACGCCCGGCCTGTCGCAGGGCGCGAAGGTCAAGAAGCACGGCCTGCGCGCCTCGCACACCGCCGAGGTCATCCTCGACGACTGCCGCATCCCGGGCTCGTGCCTGCTCGGCGGCAAGGAGAAGCTCGACGAGCGCCTCGCGCGGGCGCGCGAGGGCACGCGCGCCAAGAAGCAGGCCGCGATGTCGACGTTCGAGATGTCGCGCCCGACCGTCGGCGCGCAGGCCGTCGGCATCGCCCGCGCGGCGTACGAGTACGCGCTGGAGTACGCCAAGGAGCGCGTCCAGTTCGGCAAGCCGATCATCCAGAACCAGGCGATCGCCTACACGCTCGCCGACATGAAGATGGAGATCGACTGCGCCCGGCTGCTCGTCTGGCGCGCGTCGTGGATGGGGCGCAACGGCGTGCCGTTCGAGAACGCCGAGGGCTCGATGTCCAAGCTCAAGGCCGGCGAGGTCGCGGTCTGGTCGACCGAGCGCGCGATCCAGATCCTCGGCGGCAACGGCTACGCCCGCGAGTACCCGGTCGAGCGCTGGCACCGCGACGCGAAGATCTACACGATCTTCGAGGGCACGTCGGAGATCCAGCGGCTCGTGGTGGCGCGCGCCATCTCGGGCATGCGCATCGTGTAGCACCGCTGCGGGCACCAGGAGGCAGGATGAGCGAGGACGTCAAGGCGCTGGGCGAGCTGGCCGCGGAGGGTGCGGGCGGGTTCGCCGGGCTCGTCCGCGACACGCACCGCGCGATCGCCGACCGCGCGTTCGGGCCGACCGGTCCTGCCTCCGCGCCCGTGCGCGTCGTCCACGACGGCGTCTCGGCGCTGGTCTACGGGGCGGTCCGCGCGGGCGTGTCCG
>Ga0196960_10000515_pt1 | contig 13141 bp, 11 predicted proteins | sample S3v_5metaG_FD_183187 | JGI IMG/M metagenome (GOLD analysis project Ga0196960, IMG submission 183187) | Soil microbial communities from Anza Borrego desert, Southern California, United States - S3+v_5 | ecosystem: Environmental > Terrestrial > Soil > Desert | place: USA: California | collected... | reverse complement strand
AGGGCGGCGGCCGCCGAGCGCCGGCCCGGTGGGGTGTGCGGATCGCTGACCGACCGGCGCAGCTCCGCGACGAGGCCGGGCAGGGTCAGCGCGCGGGGCAGCTCGGTGAGCGGCCGGCCGTCCGCGGGCGGCGGGGACACCAGGTCCAGGAAGCGCGAGGCGGTGGCGCCGGCGTCGGCGCCGTCCAGTGCGCCCTCGACCGCCGTGACGACCAGGCGGCGGCGGGCGCGGGTGCAGGCGACGTAGAACAGCCGGCGCTCCTCTGCCAGCGCGAGCGCGCGGCGGTCGACGCGGGCGCCGTCGATGCCGGCGGCCATCTCGACGAGCACCTCCGCACCGAGCAGCGAGGCCCGTTCCCGGAGGTCGGGCCACATGCCCTCCTGCACGCCGGAGACGCAGACCAGCTCCCATTCCAGACCCTTGGCCGCGTGCGCGGTCAGCAGCCGGACCGTCTGACCGCCGGCGGCGCGTGCGGCGCCGGCGTCGCCGGGCAGTTCCTGAGCCGACAGGTGGTCGACGAAGGCGCGGACGTCGGCCGAGGGCAGGCGGTCGACGAAGCCGGCTGCGGCATCGAACAACGCGACGACGGCGTCGAGGTCGCGGTCGGCCACGGCGCCGGAGGTACCACCGGCCGCGCTGGTCCGGGCCCAGCGGGCGGCCAGGCCGCTGCGCTGCCACATCGCCCACAGCACGTCCTCGGCGGTGCCGTCCCGGGCCAGCGCCAGCCGGCCGGCGGCGAGCACCCCGGCGATCCGCGCGGCGGAACGGGCGACGTGCTCGGGCAGCGCCTCGAGCAGCGCCTCGTCGGTGAGCGCGGCGGCCAGCGGGGCGCCCCGCTCCGCCGCGTCGATCCCCGCCTTCGCGAACGCGATCCGCACGGCCCGACGCAACCGCCGGAGGTCGAGCACCGTGGCGCCGCCGAGTGGAGAGGCCAGCAGCGCCTCGGCGGCCGGCTCGTCGAGCCCGGCGGCTCGTCCGTCGGGCCCCGGCAGCAGTGCCGACAGCGCCCGGAGGAAGGGCGCCACCGCCGGCTGCGCGGCGAGCGGCAGGTCGTCGGCGGAGACGCTGACCGGCACGCCGGCGGAGGCGAGCGCCCGCCGGAACGGGACGAGCACCGCGGCGGTGCGGACGACGACGGCCATCTGGGACCACGGGACGCCGTCGAGCAGGTGAGCCCGCCGCAGCACGTCGGCGACGTAGGCGGCCTCGACGGCGGCGGAACCGAAGACGTGCACCTCGGCCTCGCCCGGCGGCGTGCCCTCGCCGGCGGCGAGACGCCGGTGCTCCCACGGTCCGGGCAGCCCCTCGGCCACCTTCCGGCTGACCCGCAGGAGCTCCTCCCCCGACCGGCGGCAGACTCCCAGGGAGAGCCGGCCGGCCACACGGCCGCCGGTGTGCCGGAAGCGCTCGGGGAACTCGACGATGCCGCGGGGCTCCGCGCCGCGGAAGGCGTAGATCGACTGGTCGGGGTCGCCCACGGCGACGAGGTTCCCGCCGCCTCCGGCGAGCAGCTCCAGCAAGTCCACCTGGGCGGGGTCGGTGTCCTGGTACTCGTCGACGAACAGCCATCGTGCTCGCTCGCGCTCCTGGCGCAGCAGCTCGGGGTCGTCGGTCAGCTCCAGGATCGCCTGGCGGACCAGTTCGGCCGGGTCGAAACCGGCGGAGTCACCGCGCGCGGCGGTGTAGAAGGCGGTGACGCCCTCGTACTGCTGCTGGAACGCCGCCGCGTGCACCCAGTGCGCGTGGCCCGTCTCCCGGCCCCAGGCGGCGAGCTGGGCCGAGCCGACCCCTCGTTCGGTGGCGCGCAGCAGCAGGTCGCGCAGCTCGGAGCGGAAGCCCTCGGTACCCAGGGCCGGCGCCAGGTCGGCCGGCCAGCGGACCGCGCCCGTCTCCTCGACGTCGCCCTCGAGCAGCTGCGCGACGACGGCGTCCTGCTCGGCGGAGGTGAGCAGTCGCGGGGGCGGATCGCCGCGCAGCACCGCGGCCCGGCGCAGCACCCCGTAGGCGTAGGAGTGGAAGGTGCGGGCGAGGGGCTCGCGGATGGTGCGGGCCACCCGGGAGGTGATCCGCGTCCGGAGCTCGGCGGCGGCCTTGCGGCTGAAGGTGAGCACGAGGATGCGCTCGGGATCGACCCCGGCGTCGATCCGGCTGGCCACGGCCTCGACGATCGTCGTCGTCTTCCCCGTGCCGGGGCCGGCGAGCACGAGCAGGGGCCCGCCGGGGTGGTCGACGACGGCCTGCTGCGTCGGGTCGAGGGTGGGGGCGGTGGTGCGCGGCGGCTCCCCCGGCAGGAGCCGGTAGACCGGACCGCCCTCACCTCCGCGCTGTGCCACCCCCCGATGGAATCACGGGGGTCCGACGTTCCCGGGACGGACGGGCCGGGGTGGGTCAGGCGAGGGAGTCCAGGAGCGCCTGCTCGAGCATGAGGTCGGCCGCGGTGGTCAGCCAGCCGGCCACCAGGAGCAGGGGCCAGGCCCGCTCGTCGTCCAGCGACGCGGTACCCGCGACCAGTCCGGCCTGGGCGACGGCCCGGCACGCCATGGTGTTCATGCCTGCCTGGTCGGCACGCGCGTCGTGCACCTGAAGACCAACGGCCGGAACTGGTCCGCACGAGGTAGCCCGACACATCCTGGACACAGGCGCGTGCCGGAGGCCTGCGGCCGGAAGCACCGGTGAAACGCGCAGAGCTCCGGTCCCTCCCGACGACGTGCACGACCGTGCGCTGCCTCCTCCGGGTCAGCCGGGCCAGCCGACCGCCGCGAGATCGACCCGTCCGTCGCGCACCGGCACGCCCTCCGCCGCGAGCAGCTCCAGCTGCCGCGCTCGCACCGGCTCGGCCGCCGAGCCGTCGGCGCGCACGACCCGGTACCAGGGCACCGCTCCTCCGCCCTGCGACAGCGCTCGCGCCACCCGCCGGGGGCCGACGCCGACGAGCCGCCCGATGGCGCCGTACGTGCTCACCCGCCCCTCCGGGATCTGCTCGACGGCGTCGAACACCGCCTCGTCGACGTCGGCGGGGTGTTCGGTCATCCCGGCCTCACCGGACGCAGGGATCGCCGACGCGGCCGGCGCCGGGGACCGGCCTCAGATCGCCTTGCGGCCGAAGCGGGCCAGCAGCCGGACCTGCGGCGCGGCCGTGGCCGAGACGTCGAGGGGCGGGTCGAACAGGCCCGGCACGCCGTCCTCCGGCAGCCGCTCGGCGTAGACCAGCGCCGCGGTGACGAGCTCACCGTCGAGCTCGGTGTCGCCGTCCGTGGCGCGCGCGAGGTCCCAGGCGTGCACGACGAGGTCGGTGGTCATCTCGACGATGTACTCCGCCGCCGGCACGGGCCCGCGGGACAGGTGCACGGTGCGGATGAGGGCGTGGTCCTCCGCGAAGGCCGACAGGGCGGCGTCGGCCGCCGACTCCCAGCCCAGGAGCGGGTCGTCGCCCAGCAGGTCGGTGGTGCTGTCGGGGAACCGGCCCTCGATCAGGTCGTAGGGCTCCCCGGCGAGCAGCGGCGGCACCCACAGCGCCTCGTCGACCAGGTGGGCCACGAGGTCGGCGACCGTCCACTCCGGAAGTGCCTGGTCCTCCCACTGGTCGGGCTCGACGGCGTCGACCCGGTCGGTGAACTGGTTCTGCGCGCGCTGGAAGAGCTCCAGGAGCTCGACGGGCGAGTAGTCGGCCATGCAGGAAGTCAACATGCCGAGAGCCCGGTGCGCTCTCCGAGACGGAGAGCACACCGGGCCCCTGGTGAGCCGCTGGAACGGCCTCGTCCCAGGGCCCCGCGGCGCGCGAAGCGTGTCGTGGGGAGGGACGAGGTCCTTAATAGGTCGGGAGCGCCTTGTCGATCCGCGTGGCCCACGCCGTGACGCCGCCCTGGACGTGCACGGCGTCCTTGAAGCCGGCGTTCTTGACCGCGGCGAGCACCTCGGCGGACCGCACACCGGTCTTGCAGTGCAGCACGATCGGCCGGTCCTGCGGCAGCTCCGAGAGCGCCCGGCCGGAGAGGATCTCGTCCTTCGGGATCAGCCGGGCACCGGGGATCGAGACGATCTCGTACTCGTTCGGCTCCCGGACGTCGATCAGGTCGAAGTCCTTGCCGGCGTCCATCATGTCCTTGAGCTCGTCGACGGTGATCGTCGAGCCCGCGGCCGCCTCCTGCGCCTCGGTCGAGACGACGCCGCAGAAGGTCTCGTAGTCGATGAGCCCGGTGATCGGCTCGCCCTCGGGGTCCTTGCGCACCTTGATCGTGCGGAAGGTCATCTCCAGGGCGTCGTAGACCATGAGGCGGCCGAGCAGCGTCTCGCCGATGCCCGTGATGAGCTTGACCGCCTCGGTGGCCTGGATGGCGCCGACGGTCGCGCAGAGCACGCCGAGCACGCCGCCCTCGGCGCAGCTCGGGACCATGCCGGGCGGCGGCGGCACCGGGTAGAGGTCGCGGTAGTTCGGGCCGTGCTCGTTCCAGAAGACCGACACCTGGCCGTCGAACCGGTAGATCGAGCCCCAGACGTAGGGCTTGTTCAGGAGCACGCACGCGTCGTTGACCAGGTACCGCGTGGCGAAGTTGTCGGTGCCGTCCACGATCAGGTCGTAGTCGGCGAAGATCTCCATGACGTTCTCGCTGTCGAGCCGCGTCTCGTGCAGCCGGACGTCGATCAGCGGGTTGATCTCCTTGATGGAGTCGCGCGCGCTCTCGGCCTTGGACCGGCCGACGTCGGACTGCCCGTGGATGATCTGGCGCTGCAGGTTGGACTCGTCGACGGTGTCGAACTCGACGATGCCGAGCGTCCCGACCCCGGCTGCGGCCAGGTACATGAGCACCGGAGAACCGAGCCCGCCGGCGCCGACGGCGAGAACCTTGGCGTTCTTCAGCCGCTTCTGGCCGTCCATGCCGACGTCGGGGATGATCAGATGACGGCTGTAGCGGCGGACCTCGTCGATCGACAGGTCGGCGGCTGGCTCCACCAGCGGTGGCAGGGACACGCTTGCTCCTTGAGGTCGCGGACAGCGGCCCCGCGGGGCCGGCGTTCGTGCGGACAACAGCGTGACAGGCCCGCGTAATCCCGTGACCCTCACCCCGGCGTCGTCGTCCACCGGCCGCGGGGTCCAGCACCCCGTGGAGGGCGCCGGCAGACGTCCCTCCCCGCGCCCGGTGGGGTCAGGGGAACGGCCAGGCGTTCCGGGTGCAGCCCTCGAGCCCGAGCGTCTGCTGCTGCATCACCGGCGCGAGCTGACCGGCGCCCGGGCAGTCCTCGTGCCCGTTGCCCAGCGCGTGACCGACCTCGTGGTTCACCACGTAGAGCCGGTAGGTCGCGATGTCGCCCCCGTAGTGCGGGACCGCGGTGGCCCAGCGGGCCAGGTTGATGACCGCCCGCTCCCCGTAGCGGCAGGAGGTGTAGCCGCCGGTGCCCACGCCCGGGCAGTACCGCTCCATGCTGCCGGGGCTGACCAGGCTGACCCGGAACTCGTACTCCTCGGACGCGGCCTCGGCGGCGCCGACCCGCTGGAAGGACATCCGGCCGCCGTTGCCCCAGGACCGGGGGTCCGAGAGGGTCGCGGTGACGGCCTCGGCGAAGGCAGCGCCGTCCACGCTGATGCCGTCCTCCACCTCGACGACGAAGCGCTGCAGGGGGCCGGTGCCGTGGACCTCCGAGCTCCCGTCGACGATCGACAGCGATCCGGATCCCTGCCGGACGTAGTCCTCGACGGCGGCGGCCGGCGCGGTCTCGGTGGGTCCGGCGTCGCCCTGCGCAGGCGGGGTGGCAGCCGGCGGCGCCGTCGTCGTCGGCACCGCCGTCGGGGCAGTGAGCGCCCTGCTCGTTGCCGGCGCACTGCCGGGCGGGTGGACGGCCAGGTCGACGAGGACGACCAGCGTCGCCACCGCGAGGAACGGAATGGCATACGCCCGCCAGCCGTAGCGGTGGGCGAAGCGGCGGAGCCGGCTGCCGCCGCGCTCCGGGGCGCGCTCGTGACCCGGCACCCGAGGATCGAGGCGGGCCGCCAGCGGTCCTGGACGCGCCGGAGGACGACCGTCGGTCAGACGTCCACCCACCGGCCCTCCAGCCTGCCGTCGATCGCGGTCCTCGGCCTCAGCGTCTCACGCCGGCCGGCGCGCCTCGTACAGCCGACGGATCGGCCACCTCCCGCGCGGCGGGCAGGCCCTCGACGAGGCCGAGCACCGCGCGCGCCGTCACCTCGGCCGCCTCCAGCATCGCCACGTGGCCCACGCCGTCGAGCACCCGAAGGCGCGCGCCCGGGATCGCGGCGGCGAGTCGTGGAGCCAGCGCCGGATCGACGAGGCGGTCCCGGCTGCCCCAGAGCACCAGCGCCGGCATCCGCAGGCTGCGGGCGGCCCGCCAGGCGTTGGCCCGGCCGACCCGCAGGTAGGAGGTGATGAGCCCGCGCATGCTGCGGGCCAGCGCACGGTCGGCCCACGGCAGACCGGCCCGCTCCCGCATCTCCTGCGCGGCCTGCTCGATCCGCTCGGCGGGCACGTTCGACGGATCGCCGAAGCACATCCGGACGACGGCGCGCACGCTCTCCTCGGGACGGACCCCGGCCAGCCGGCGCTCGGCCAGCGTGGGGATGCCCGGCACCAGGAGCAGCAGCAGCGCCCGGCTGAACGCCGGCGGCACCCGGTAGACCGGCATGGCCGGGGAGATCAGCGTCAGCGTCGCGACGAGGTCGGGCCGCCGGGCGGCGACGAGGAGGCTGACCAGGCCACCCAGGGAGTTCCCCACCAGGTGCACCGGCCGCCCGGCGCCCTCGCCCGGCTGGGCCGCCACGTGCTCGAGCACGTCCACCACCGCGCGCACGTGCTCCCGCACCGAGTAGCGGCTCCCCCGTGGGGGCCGGGAACGGCCGAACCCCGGCAGGTCGACAGCCCAGCCCTCGAAGCGGACGGCGAGCAGCGCCGCGAGATCGGTCCAGTTGGTCGACGCGCCGCCGAGCCCGTGGACGTACAGGGCGCGCTCACGCGGGGCCGCACCGGACGCGGCGTGGCCCACCGGGCCGGTCCAGGGCGTGTGGCGCACGACCACCGACCCACCGCGCACGGGGACGTCCTCCTGCGGCCACGGAGGAAGGACGCCGGTCAGGGACGGCAGCGGGGTCGCGGAGAGTTCGGCGTCGGACATCGGCCTCGACGGTAACGCCGGCCGGCGCAGCCCGTGCGCGGGCCGACCCATCGGTAACATCTGCCTGCCATGCAGCCCACACGCCCCGCCGCCCCCAACCGGCGCACCTCCCGCCTGCCGCGGAGTGCGCGACGGCTGCAGTTGCTGCGCGCGGCACAGGACGTCTTCGTCGCCCAGGGCTTCCACGCTGCGGCCATGGACGACATCGCCGACCGCGCCGGGGTGAGCAAGCCCGTGCTGTACCAGCACTTCCCGGGCAAGCGGGAGCTGTACCTGGCGCTCCTCGAGGAGCACGTCTCCGAGCTCGCCGACCGGGTCGGTGAGGCGATGGGCGGCACCGCCGACAACCATGCGCGGGTCGACGCCGCCGTGGGCGCCTACTTCGACTTCATCGACGCCGACGGCGAGGCGTTCCGGCTGGTGTTCGAGTCCGATCTGCGCAACGACGCCGACGTCCGGGCGATCGTCGACCGGGGCAGCCGGGTGTCGGTGGAGGCCATCGCGGAGATCATCGCCGCCGACACCGGTGCCGACCGCGAGCGGGCCCTGCTGCTCGCCTCGGGCCTGGCCGGGCTGGCCGAGATCAGCGCCCGCTGGTGGCTGCCGCGCAAGGGAACGGTGTCCCGCGACGAGGCCGTGGCCCTGATGTCGGCCCTCGCCTGGCGCGGCATCTCCGGCTTTCCCCGCATCGACGAGGGCCCGTCCGGAGGCTCGGCCCGAGCGGGCGAGGGTTGAGCGGGACGGCGTCCTCCCCCGTTCGCTGAGGGCGCACCCGCTCGACCGGTGCCCGCGTCGGCGGCTGGACTAGCGTGGGGACAGTCGCGCGAACCGAGGAGGCATCGCCCACGTGGAAGTCAAGATCGGCGTCCAGCACTCGCCCCGGGAGCTGGTCATCGACAGCCCCAAGACCCCTGACGAGATCGCGACCGAGGTGGCCAAGGCCATGTCGGGCTCGACCAAGGACGGCCTGCTCACGCTGGTCGACGAGCGGGGACGCAAACTCCTCGTCCCCGTCGACCGCATCACCTACGTGGAGATCGCTCAGGCCGATCAGCGCCGCGTGGGCTTCATCGCCGGCGCCGCCGGGGCCTGACCGGACACCCCGGGGGCACGCCACCGGGGGACGGACGAGGTGCCGCCGGGCGCCGTCGCACGAACGGCACCACCTGAGCCAGGGCTCTCCGAGAGGGGCGCTCCCGCGACCGCGGGGGCGCCCCTCTCGCGTGCCTCGGGGCGGGTGGGGCACGTGGGGCGATGCCCGTCGGCAGATCGTGACTCGACTCACCGGCGGCCCCGCCGAGCCGATACAGCGGTCACCGCGTCCACCGTGATCCTGGAGTCCCCCGTGACCATCAAGACCCGCCTCGTGGTGAGCACCGTGGCCGTCCTGGCCCTGGCCCTCGCCGGCCTGGCCACCGTCGTGAGCGTGCTGTCGATCGGGCACTCCCGGGAGGACGGGCTGAGCTACGCGCAGAGCCTCGCGGCCGCCGAGGCCGAGGAGGTGGAGGGCGATCTCCAGCGGCAGCTGGGAACGGCGAACACCCTCGCCGACCACCTGAGCGCGATGGTCGCGACCCGGCAGGCGAACCGGTCGTTGGCGGACGTGATGGAGCGGACCACGCTCGAGGCCGATCCCACGCTGCTGGGCATCTGGTCGGTCTTCGAGCCCAACGCCTTCGACGGCCTGGACAGCCGCTTCGTCGGCCATCCGACCTCCGACGCCACCGGCCGCTACCTCTCCTACTGGTACCGCGACGGCGCCTCGGTCGACGTCGCGCCGATCGAGGGGTACGAGGAGCCCGGGGTGGGCGACTTCTACCTGCTCGCCCGCGACGGCGGCATCGACGTCGCCACGGAGCCCTACGGCTACGAGGTCGCCGGCGAGGAGGTGCTGATGACGTCGCTGACCTCGCCGGTGCGGGTGCTCGACCGGATCGTCGGCGTGGCCGGGGTCGACGTCCCGCTGTCGTCCGTGCAGGAGCGCGTCTCCGCCGTCCGCCCCTACGAGGTGGGGCGCGCGGCCCTGGTCTCCACCGGCGGCACCGTCGTGGCCAGCAACCGGTCCGGCGACCAGGTCGGGGCTGCTCCCCACGGGGCCGCGGCCGCGGCCGCCGAGCGGGCCGTCGCCTCGGGCGACGGCGTCCGCCGCACCGTGGACGGCGCCGACGGCCCCACGGTGGTCGTGGCGACGCCGGTGACCGTCGCCGAGGGGCAGCAGTGGGCGCTGGTCGTGGAGATCCCGGAGAGCGCGATCCTGGCCGACGCCTACTCGCTGCGCACCATGATCCTGGCCGGTGCCCTCGGGACGATGCTCGTGGCCGGGCTCGCGGTCCTGGTCGTGGCCCGGCGGGTCGTGGCACCGCTGGATGCGCTGCGCGGCCGGATGGAGGAGATCGCCGACGGCGACGGCGACCTCACCGCGCGGGTCGACGAGTCCCGCCGGGACGAGATCGGCCGGCTGGGCGCCGCCTTCAACCGCTTCGTGGCCAAGGTGGCCGACACCGTCTCCGGGATCGGCCGTGCGTCGGGTTCCCTCACGGAGGTGTCGGCCGGGCTGTCCGGCGTGTCCTTCCGCCTGGCCGAGTCGGTGGAGCAGACCGCCGCGCAGGCGCAGCAGGTGTCGGTCGGCGCCGAGCGGGTGTCGCGCAACGTGCAGGCCGTGGCCGCCGGCGCCGAGGAGATGGGCGCGAGCATCCGGGAGATCGCGACGAACGCGAACGAGGCCGCCCGGATCGCCGGGGAGGCGGTCACCATCGCCCAGCACACCAACACCACCGTGAGCAAGCTGGGCGACAGCTCCCGGGCCATCGGCGAGGTCGTCAAGGTGATCACCTCGATCGCGGAGCAGACGAACCTCCTGGCCTTGAACGCCACCATCGAGGCCGCCCGCGCCGGGGAGGCCGGCAAGGGCTTCGCCGTCGTCGCGAACGAGGTGAAGGAGCTGGCCCAGGAGACGGCCAAGGCCACCGAGGACATCTCCCGCCGGGTGGAGGCGATCCAGGAGGACACGACCGGAGCGGTGGCCGCGATCGCCCGCATCGACGAGGTGATCTCGCAGATCAGCGACTACCAGACCACGATCGCCAGCGCCGTCGAGGAGCAGACGGCGACCACCAACGAGATGTCGCGCGGAGTCAGCGAGGCGGCGCAGGGCACCGGGTCGATCGCCGCCTCCGTGGGAACCATCTCCACGGTCAGCTCGGACACCGGCGCCGACGCGGCCACCGCACGGGCGGCCGCGGAGCGGCTCGTCGCGGTCACCGCGGAGCTCTCCGGCCTGGTCGCCCGCTTCAGGACCGGTACGACCGCCGGCCGGCCGTAGCGCTGCCGCTGTCCCGAGGCCGGCGTCTCAGGGGTTGAGTCCCAGCGCCTTCATCCGCTCGGTGTGCGCCAGGGTGATGCGCTCGACGAGCCGGCCGATCCCCCACAGGTCCCCCGTGCCGGACACGATGAGCGCGGTCAGCCCGTCGTTCTCCGCGATGACCGCCTGGGAGCGGGTCATGGCCTCCCCCACCAGCCGGCGGCCCCACAGCGCCAGGCGGCCGGCCACCGTGCGGTCCGCGGCGATCGCCGCGCGCACCTCCCGGACGGCGAAGTCGGCGTACCCGGTGTCGGCCAGCACCTCCAGCACCAGCCCCCGATCCGGCTCGGCCAGGAAGCCGGCGATCTCCCGGTAGAAGTCGGTGGCCAGGCCGTCGCCCACGTAGGCCTTGACCAGCCCCTCCAGCCAGGTGCTGGGCCGGGTGCTCTCGTGGAAGGTGTCGAGCGCGGAGACGAACGGCGCCATGGCCTCGGCGGGGTCGACGCCGAGCTCGGTCAGCCGTGCGGTCAGCCGCCCGTGGTGGGCGATCTCGGCGGCTGCCATGCGCGCCAGCGCCGCTCGGCCGGCGAGCGTCGGGGCCAGCCGCGCGTCCTCGGCCAGCCGGTCGAAGGCGGTCAGCTCGGCATAGGCGAGCGCGCCCAGCAGGTCGGCGACGGGAGTCCTCTCGACCGGGAGCACGGCAACTCCTGACGCTCGGCGGCGGAGTCGGCCTGCCCCGCACGAATGACCCATCCAACAGGAGTGGACGCGGCGCCGAGGGACGAACCGGCCCCCGCGCTAGCATGGGAGCCGGCGAGCCCTCGGGCGCGCTCGTGTATCTGTGCGCTGACAACCGCTGGACGACGCCCCCTGGCCGTCTCCCGGACGTGTTCGACGCCCGGTCCTGCTGGCCGCGTCGGCGCTGGAACTCATCCCGCGACATCCGACCGCGGACGGATCCGCGGCGGCACCGCCGCCGGAGCCCGTCCCCAGCTGACCAGAGGCGAGAGCTTGACCTCCACCGACACGAACGACACCGACGACACCACCGCCACCACCGACGCCCCCGCGGCGGAGCTGGACCACGCCGAGACCGGCGCGCCCGCCCCCGAGGAGATCGAGCAGGCCGTCGAGGAGCTCGGCGGCGCTCCCGTGGCCGCGGACAGCCCCCTGTTCAGCGACTTCGACGTGCACCCCGACATCATCGCGGCGCTGGCCGAGGTGGGCATCCACCGCACCTTCGCCATCCAGGAGCTCACGCTTCCGCTGGCGCTCGCCGGCAACGACCTCATCGGCCAGGCCCGCACCGGCACCGGCAAGACCCTCGGCTTCGGCGTTCCGCTGCTGGAGCGGGTCACCCCGCCGGCCGAGGGTGGCGACGGCGTGCCCCAGGCGCTCGTCGTCGTCCCGACCCGTGAGCTGTGCGTGCAGGTCTCCCGCGACCTCGCCGCCGCGGGCGCCAAGCGCGGCATCCGGGTCCACGCCATCTACGGCGGCCGCGCGTTCGAGCCGCAGGTCCAGGCGCTGCAGACCGGCGTCGAGGTCGTCGTCGGCACGCCGGGGCGGCTGCTCGACCTGGCCCAGCGGGGCGACCTGATCCTCGGCAAGGTCAAGGTGCTCGTCCTCGACGAGGCCGACGAGATGCTCGACCTGGGCTTCCTGCCCGACATCGAGCGGATCCTCGCGATGGTCCCCGAGAAGCGGCAGACCATGCTGTTCTCCGCCACGATGCCCGGCCCGATCGTGACCCTGTCCCGGTCGTTCATGACCCAGCCCACGCACATCCGGGCCCACGGGAACGACGAGGGCTCGACGGTCCCCCAGACCACCCAGTACATCTACCGGGCGCACAACCTGGACAAGCCGGAGCTGCTCTCACGGGTCCTGCAGTCGCGCGACCGCGGCCTGGTCATGGTCTTCTGCCGCACCAAGCGGACCGCGCAGAAGGTCGCCGACGAGCTGGTCGACCGCGGGTTCGCCGCGGCCGCGGTGCACGGGGACCTCGGCCAGGGCGCGCGCGAGCAGGCGCTGCGCGCCTTCCGCAGCGGCAAGGTCGACGTCCTGGTCGCCACCGACGTCGCCGCCCGCGGCATCGACGTCACCGGCGTCAGCCACGTCGTGAACTACCAGTGCCCCGAGGACGAGAAGACCTACGTGCACCGGATCGGCCGCACCGGCCGCGCCGGCAGCACCGGAGTCGCGGTCACCCTGGTCGACTGGGACGACATCCCCCGCTGGCAGCTGATCAACAAGGCGCTCGACCTCGGCTTCGACGACCCGCCGGAGACCTACTCGACCTCGGCGTGGGTGTACTCCGACCTCGACGTCCCCGAGACGGCGACGGGCCGGTTGCCGCGGTCGCAGCGCACGCGCGAGGGCCTGGATGCCGAGACCCTCGAGGACCTCGGCGAGACCGGGCGCAACCGACCGGCCGGCCGCGGCGGCGACTCGCGTGGTCCGGGCGGGCGCACGGTCGACGAGGGCAAGCCCGCCGGCGGTGGCAAGAGCCGTCCCCGCCGCCGCACCCGCGGCGGCGGCGGCGAGGGCACCGCCGCGCCCGCGGCGTCCGCTCCGGCGGGCGAGGGATCGGAGGGGTCGAGCGAGGCAGCGAAGCCGCCGCGCCGTCGCCGCCGCCGTGGCGGCGCCGGCCGCAGCGGGACCGGCGAGGGTGCGGGCGCCGAATCGACCTCCTGATGGAGGACCCGCCTTCCCCCCTCC
>Ga0196960_10000514_pt1 | contig 13144 bp, 15 predicted proteins | sample S3v_5metaG_FD_183187 | JGI IMG/M metagenome (GOLD analysis project Ga0196960, IMG submission 183187) | Soil microbial communities from Anza Borrego desert, Southern California, United States - S3+v_5 | ecosystem: Environmental > Terrestrial > Soil > Desert | place: USA: California | collected... | reverse complement strand
GCGCCTCGTCCCGGACGCACCCCCGGCCGGGCCGGCCGCTCGAAGGCCCCGGGCCCCGGACCGGCCGAAGCCCCGGACCGGCCGGTCAGCCGCGCCGCACGGCCCCGTCCGCACCGACCACATCGACCGGCACGCCGGCACGCCGGGCCTCCTCGACCAGGCCGGCAGTCCCACCGTCCCCGTTCGCGGGCGGCTTGCCGTCCCACACGGCGACGAGCCGGTCCGCGCGCTTCAGCAGCTCGGAGCCGGCCGCCTCGTACGCCGCGCGGTCGGCGGTCTCGTACGGGAGGGTCTGCACCTCGATGGCGGTTTCGTTGAGGTGGTCGAAGACCGGGGCGTCCTCGGGCTTCACCACAGCACTGCGGTAGTCGAGGGACGGGATGACGACGACGAGGCGGCCCCCGATGGCGGAGACCTCCTCCGCGAACAGCGCGTCCGCCCTGGAGGCGATGCACGAGACCCCCGTGAGGTCCTCGCTGTAGGGCTCCAGCAGCTCGCGCAGCGCCGCCCGTACGCGCGGCACGGCCTCCTCGGTCAGATCCATGTGCCCCGTCACGGCCAGCGTCGTCATGCGCCGTCCTCCTCCTCAGCTCGGCATCGGTCCGTGGGCCGGCCACGGCGGGCCCACGGTGTACGGGTACGGCTGCCCCGGTTGTACCTCCGCACGCTTCGAAGCGCGCTTCGGAGCGCACATCGGGGCCGGCCCGGGCACCCGGACGCGATCCAACGCCTCCCTCCTCCGCTCCTCGCCGGGCCCCCTTCCTCTGTTCGATCCGGGAGTGTACGTTCGTACATGCCCGTCCCGGGGTGACCTCCGCCCTGCCGTGTTCTCGTGAAAGTCGTGTCTGATGGACCTGGCCACCCGTCGCCGCCGAACAGCGTTGTTCCTCTTCTTCTTCATGCCCGGTCTGGCGATCTCCTCCTGGGTGACCCGGACGCCCGACATCAGGGACCAACTGGGTGCTTCCACGGCCCAGATGGGGCTCGTCCTGTTCGGCCTGTCCGTCGGCTCCATGCTCGGCATCCTCGGCTCCGGGGCTCTGGTGGCACGGTTCGGCACCAGGCCGGTCATGGGCGTGGGCACGGCGCTGGTCATCCTCAGCCTGGTGGTCATCGGCTGCGGGTCCCCGCTCTCCTCGGCCCCGGCCGTCACAGCCGGCCTGTTCCTCTTCGGCGCCGGGATGGGCGGCAGTGAGGTCGCGGTGAACATCGACGGCGCCGAGGTCGAACGGATCACCGGCCGGACGGTGCTGCCCACCCTGCACGGCTTCTTCAGCCTCGGCACGGTCGTGGGGGCGGTGGCCGGCATCCTGTGCACCGCCGTCGAGTTCCCGGTGCAGTGGCACCTGAGCGCCGTGGCCGTCATCGCGGCCGGCATGTTCGTGTACGCCGTCCGCGCCATCCCCGCCGGGGTCGGCAGAACCCGGGGCGCCCGGTCGGCCGACGACAGCACGGCACCCGCCCGCGCCGCGGTATGGAAGGACAGGCGGCTGCTGCTGATCGGCGGCATCATTCTCGCCATGGCGCTGGCGGAGGGCGCCGCCAACGACTGGCTGCCGCTGCTCATGGTCGACGGCCACGGGGTGGACCCCGCGCTGGGCTCGGCCGTCTACGCGGGCTTCGCCGCCGCCATGACGATCGGCCGCTTCAGCGGCGGCTTCTTCATCGACCGCTTCGGCCGCGCCCCCGTCGTCCGGGCCAGCGCGCTCTCCGCGGCCCTCGGACTCACACTCGTCGTCTTCGCCGACTCCCCCGTCCTCGCCGGCGCCGCCGTGCTCTTCTGGGGCCTGGGGGCCTCACTCGGCTTCCCGGTCGCACTGTCCGCGGCCGGCGACTCGGGCCCCGACCCGGCGGCACGCGTCAGCCTCGTCGCGATGATCGGCTACATCGCCTTCCTCGTCGGGCCCCCCGGCCTCGGCTTCCTGGGCGACCACTACGGCCTGCGCTCCGCCATGATCGTCGTCCTCGCGTTCGTCGCCGTGGCGGTCTTCCTGGCCCCGGCCATCGGCACCCGCCGCAGCACGCCGCCGGAAGTGCACACCGCGAAGGCACCCGCGCCCGATCCAGCGGAGCGGACGGCCCGGCGCGACTGAAACGGCTCCGGCCCGGCGAGGTCCTCGCCGGGACAACCGCCGGGCGTCACCGGCACTACGCGTCGAAGTCGTACTCAAGGATGTAGGACGCGGAGTCGAGCGTCATCTCGTTCACCTCGACGGGGCGGCCCCCGTCAGCGAACGCGGTGCGGCAGATCAGCATGACGGGAGTGCCCGCCGAGAGTTCCAGCTCTGCGGTCTCGGCCTTCGAGGGCATGCGCGAGCGGATCTCCTCCCGGAAGCGGACGGGTCCGGCGCCCAGTTCGGCAAGTCGCCCGTACGTGCCTCCGGGCCCTGTGTCCTCCCGGGTGATCGCGGACCCTGCGACCAGGGATGCGGGGAGGTACGAGGTGGCCAGCAGGATCGGCTTGCCGTCCAGGACGAATCGACGACGACGAACGCAGACAGCACCACCCGGTTCGATCCCCAGCACTCCGGCAATGCGATCCGGCACCGGTTCCTCCGTGACACGCACCTTGTCCACCACCAGGGTGCGGTCCTCCGTGTCCGCCTCCCAGATCGAGCGCCCCTCGCCCCACTGCGACCGAGTCAGACGTTCGATGCCCTGGCGCCTCAGCGGGCGGAAGGAGCGTACGAACACTCCTGCGCCCTTCCGGGACTCGGCAATGCCTTCGTTCTGCAGAACACCGAGAGCCTGCCGGGCGGTCATGCGCGCCACGTCGTGCTCGGCCATCAGATCGTTCTCGCCCGGCAGCCGGTCGCCAGGGCCGTACCGCCCTGCCTGCACGGCATCCCTCAGCGCATCAGCGATCCGCTGGTACTTCGGCTGCCGCTTGGCGCCTTCGGTGGCCATGAATGATCTCTCCTTACTCCTCTCCGGACAGCCTAGAGGCTCGTTTCACACGTGAAACGTACGTCTCGCGCGAGCGATCACGCCGGCCCGCCTCCCTCACCTCGTGACAACTCGAAACACCGGGCCTCCAGGGAACATTGACATCTCTAGAGAACATCGCTTCACTGAGATATCTAGAGAGGTTGCCTGGTGGAGACTCCGAAGAAGGGATTCGCACATGCCGGCGTACGGGACTGATGCTGTACGGATAACACTGCGGGTGTCACACGACTCCGGTCGGACCTGGGGACCTCGCACCGAGACACGTGTGGGAAACGGGCCCGCGCCTCTGGACCTCCCTGGCAGATTCCCTCCATGCGCCTACCTCCGGCGCGCGGAACGAGACCTGCCCGGTTCCCTCCCGACGGTGTCGTGATGCGGTGCACGCATTGGCGGCGCCTGCCACTCGATCTGGCGCGGAAAGCACGTGAGCAGTCGCCCTCGGGACACGTCGACAGCGCTTTGCGGTGCCAGCTGTCCGCACACGACACCGGTGATCACCACGGCTTGCTCGATGACCTGGAGCACGGCACCGCGCTGTGGCTCCGCTGGTGCGGGACCGACGTGGCCTTGACCGTACTCCCGGACTGCCCCGCCATCGGCCCGGACCCCGCCCGGGAAGGCTGCTGCCTGTTCCTCGGCCACACCGCACACCACACCTGGGCAGAGACGGAGGAGGAGGTCTCGCAAGCCCTCCCCGGCACACGTGTGGGGAGGGGGCCCTCCGAGTGCTGTTACGCCGGCGCGCTTCGATCCCCCGGAGCCTCAACCGCACCGGGCGACCCCCGCAGATGAAACGGTCCCGGGCCGGGGATGTCGCACTGTCGGCCCGGGACCGCGTGCAGGAATGACAACACCGGCAGCAGACTCTTCACCTCGAAGGCCGTGACCTCGCCGCGGTACTCCTCCGAGCGAAAAGTCACACCCAGTCCCTCCAGTTCCCGGAGGACCTGGTCGGCTCCCGGTCCGCCGTGCGCCTCAGGACGGTCGGCCGGGAGAGCCGAGCGGGACCGGCCGCGCCCGGTACGGGGCAGGGCCCGGACCGCGTGTCGCGGTCCGGGCCCTGCCCCGTGTGCGGTGCCGCCCTGCGGCGGCGGTGCTCAGCTCCGTGCGGTGCCGTCGCCCGTCTGCCCGGCGCCCTCCGCCACGCCCGCCTTCTCACGCATCTTGCGCACCAGCTCCGCCTTACGGTCGGCTGCGCTCCGGCGGTCGAGGTTGCGGTGCGGGCCGTTGTTCTGCCGTTCGGCGCGGGACAGCTTCTTGCGCTGACCGCCACCCATGCCCACGGGGTTGTTGATGTTCTTGCTCACGGTCACGGGCTCTCCCGGTAATGAGGTGAAGTGGTCTACGGATTCATCGGTGGGGACGGGCGGCGACGTCGGGGGACGTCGGCAGCGGCCCATCACGCTCTCACTCGTGAACCGGCACCTGGAATGACGAAGACGTTACCCGGTCCCGCCGGCCCCGCACACCTGTCCTTCCGCCGCCCCGGTGTCAGCCGAGGTCATGGTGTCCCACTCGGCCGGGGTGTGAGGCAGGTCGCATACGGCAGGACTCCGCTCCTGCTCCTCCGTGGGGGGGAGCAGGATCCTCGCCGAGAGCTACCCGGCGTCCGGGGACTGTCGTACCCCGCCCGTATGTTGCTCCCATGACGCAGTTCACCGACTTCAACTTCAAGCTGCTGGTCATCGAGCGGCTCATGTACGACGACGGAACCCTCACCCCCAGGTTCGACCTGGGGGCCCACCTCGTGGAACAGGGCCTGATCGAGTACGGCGGCGACCCCGCGTACACGTACACCGTGAAAAACGCCCTGGAGTACCAGGTGGTCCCCGCCGCCCGGGACCACTTCGAGGCCCTGGAGATCAGCCCCGGCCTCCTGGCCACCGTGGAAGAGCTGCTGCTCGACGGCGGACACCAGGTCTACGCCCACTGCTCCCCGGTCTGGGACGGCGAGGACGACCTCTACGACGTCCGCTCCCTCGACGACCTGCCGCTCCTGCCCAACCTCAAGCGGATCAGAGGCGCCGATGACTTCTGGCCCCCGGAGTTCCTGGAGGTCCTGCAGGAGCGAGGAATAGCGACGGAAGACTAGCTCCGTGCTTCACGGGTGGCAGTGGACGGCGGGTTCCGGCCGTGCCGTGCAGTTGTCCGTCCCTGCGACTGTTGACGGCTGTCTCGTTCCCGCTCGCTGCGCCGCAGCGCGCGACGCTGTTTTCCCGGCAGAGTGGCGGCCAACTCGCCCACCGGGGAGACTTCGTGGGCCTTGCCGTCCCGGCCGCCCCGGCACCACCACACCGGCGGGCCGGCCACGTCCGTTTCGCCTTCGTACCAGCCGTCAGCGGTCCCCGCGGGACGAGGGTGCATTCCGGTCCTGTGTTCCCGGCAGACAGGCCAGACCTGCCGGAGCAGCTCCATGACGGTCGTCTGTGCCGCATCCGCGACCACGGTCAGGACCGTCGCCGCATCATCCGGCTCCGGCGGGTCGCCCTCCTCCAGATCACACGCATTCACCGCATTACCGTCCCAACGGCCGTCCGGCATCGCCACGTAGACCTGCCCCCTGTCGATCCCGCTCCGGGGCAAAGGATCCCAGGACGGGGCAACCACCAGGATCAGCGCGTCCTGACCCGGCAGGGTCGCCATCAGGTCGCGATTGACCACAGCGAGCGCAGCCTCCAACTTCGGCCACTGGCCGGGCTCGGCCCGCCTCAGCTCCGGGAGACGCTGCCTGTCATGGTCAGGACCGATGCTGAAATACGAGAAGGAGTTCACCAGGACATCGTCCCAACCACGCCGTCCTCCATTGCCGTCGCTGCGGCAGCGGACGGCCCACAGACGGCCCAGGATGTCCGGAACGGCTTCGGGCCGGCGGCGTGGAGCCGCCGGCCCGAAGCCGTGTATATACAGCAGGTGCGGTTACAGCACCGGCAGCAGGTTCTTCAGCTCGAAGGCGGTGACCTCGCTGCGGTACTCCTCCCACTCCTGCTTCTTGTTGCGCAGGAAGAAGTCGAAGACGTGCTCGCCCAGCGTCTCCGCGACCAGCTCGCTCTTCTCCATCAGCGAGATCGCCTCGCCCAGGTTCTGCGGCAGCGGCTCGATGCCCATCGCGCGGCGCTCCGAGTCGGACAGGGCCCAGACGTCGTCGTCGGCGCCGGCCGGGAGCTCGTAGCCCTCCTCGATGCCCTTGAGGCCCGCGGCGAGCAGCACCGCGTACGTCAGGTAGGGGTTGGCGCCGGAGTCGATGGAGCGGACCTCGACGCGGGCCGAGCCGGTCTTGCCGGGCTTGTACATCGGGACGCGGATCAGCGCGGAGCGGTTGTTGTGGCCCCAGCAGATGTACGAGGGCGCCTCGCCGCCGGCGCCCGCGGAGCGGCTGGAGCCGCCCCAGATGCGCTTGTAGGAGTTGACCCACTGGTTCGTCACGGCGGAGATCTCCGCGGCGTGCTTGAGCAGGCCCGCGATGAAGGACCGGCCCACCTTGGACAGCTGGTACTCGGCGCCCGACTCGTAGAAGGCGTTGCGGTCGCCCTCGAAGAGGGAGAGGTGGGTGTGCATGCCCGAGCCCGGGTACTCCGAGAACGGCTTCGGCATGAAGGTGGCCTGCACGCCCTGCTCCAGCGCGACCTGCTTCATGACCAGGCGGAAGGTCATGATGTTGTCGGCGGTGGAGAGCGCGTCCGCGTACCGCAGGTCGATCTCCTGCTGGCCGGGGGCGCCCTCGTGGTGGCTGAACTCGACCGAGATGCCCATCGATTCGAGCATGGTGATCGCCTGGCGGCGGAAGTCCATGCCGACGTTCTGCGGGGTGTGGTCGAAGTAGCCGGAGCTGTCCGCCGGGGTGGGACGGCTGCCGTCGACCGGCTTGTTCTTCAGCAGGAAGAACTCGATCTCCGGGTGGGTGTAGAAGGTGAAACCCAGGTCGGAGGTCTTCGCCAGGATGCGCTTGAGGACGAAGCGCGGGTCGGCGAAGGAGGGCGAGCCGTCCGGCATCAGGATGTCGCAGAACATCCGCGCCGTCCCCGGGGCCTCCGCACGCCACGGGAGGATCTGGAACGTGCCGGGGTCCGGCTTCGCGATCATGTCCGATTCGTATACACGGGCGAAGCCCTCGATCGCGGAGCCGTCGAAGCCGATTCCCTCGTCAAAGGCCTGTTCGAGCTCGGCCGGGGCCACGGCGACGGACTTGAGGTAACCGAGAACATCGGTGAACCACAGCCGTACGAAGCGGATGTCGCGCTCCTCAAGCGTCCTGAGGACGAATTCCTGCTGCTTGTCCATAGCCACATCCTTGCAGTTCAGACGGTCCGTGCACCACCGCCCGGGGTAGGGGGACACCTCAGTATCACGACCCGGGATTTCACCCACATTACGCACACGGTGTGAGAGAGAGCACGCGGCCACCCACTACGATCGGCGCCCGTGGTGTGCAAGGGCCGCAGCCACTCGGCCCCGGCCTCGCACGCCCAGGTTTTCCGCTCCGCTCCCGTCCCTCCCTACCCCTTGGCAGAAGGACACGACGACATGAGCTTCGACCGCAGGACACGCATAGAGCAGATGCGCAACGCCGACCGCGCGCGCGACCGCCGCAACCGCGTCGTCGTCATAGGGCTGAGCGGCGTCGTCGTCGCCGGCCTGCTCGGTTTCGGCTCGTACATGCTCCTGGAGAAGTCCGAGGCGAAGGAGAAGAACGAGGAGAGCCGGGCCCAGGACGCCAAGCAGACCGAGCAGGAGAAGAAGAAGCTCGCCGTCCTGCCGATCGCGGACGAGAAGACGTGGGACTCGGCGGCGCTGACGCGCAAGCACGTCACGACCGACGTGACGTACCCGATGAAGCCGCCCGTCGGCGGGGACCACAACCCGGCCTGGCTGAACTGCGACGGCGTCGTGTACGAAAAGGCCGTCCCGGACGTCAACGCCGTCCACGCCCTGGAGCACGGCGCGGTCTGGGTGACGTACAACGAGAAGGCGTCCGGCTCCGACGTCGACGCTCTCGCGTCCCGGGTCAGGAGCACCCCGTTCTCCCTGATGTCGCCGTACGAGGGCCAGACCGGAGCGATCATGCTGAGCGCCTGGGGCAAGCAGGTCACGGTGGACGGTGCGGACGACGCACGGGTGGCCCGGTTCTTCGCGAAGTACGTCCAGGGGGCGCAGACGCCCGAGCCCGGCGCGCCCTGCACCGGCGGGGTCGACGGGTGAGCGCGTTCCTCACCCGTCGCACGCAGTGGGCGGCGGGTTCCGCCGTGGCCCTCGCGCTGCTGTTCGCCGGTGCGGCGACGGTCGCCTCCGCCCGGGGCGAGGGGGCTCCGTCCGGGCCTCGTACGCCCTCGGCTCGGTCCGCGGACGCGGGCTTCGCGCGGGACATGGCCGTCCACCACCAGCAGGCCGTGGAGATGTCGTTCCTCGTACGGGACGGGACGCGTGACGAGGACGTACGGCGCCTCGCGTACGACATCGCCCACACGCAGGCCAACCAGCGGGGCATGCTGCTCGGCTGGCTGGACCTGTGGGAGCTGCCGAAGACGGCGCCCGACGGGGAGGGGCCGATGAGCTGGATGCGGGACGCCCACAGCACCCGCAGCACCCCCGACGGCCACGGCACGCACGGCGGCCACGGCACGCGGGGCGCGGACCGCGACGGGGCCCTCATGCCCGGCATGGCGACCAGGAACGAGCTGAAGCGGCTGGATGAGGCAGCGGGCAAGCAGGCCGAGATCCTCTTCCTGCAGCTGATGACCGACCACCACAAGGGCGGCGTCGCGATGGCCCGCGGCTGCGCCGAGCAGTGCACCGTGCCCGTGGAGAAGCGCCTGGCCCAGGGGATGGCCGAGGCCCAGCAGTCCGAGCTGGACCTGATGGCGGACATGCTCGCGGCGCGCGGGGCGGCGCCCCGTTCCTGAGCGCGCAACCGGCCCGGCGTACGCCCGAACGGGTGACAGCGCGCTCGCGTGCGCCGGGCGGGCCCGCGACGATGGAAGGGCTCGGGGCCGTACAGCAGTGCCCGTCGGCACGCAGGAGGCAACCCCATGACCACGGCCAAGGACATCATGCACACCGGGGCCCACTGGATCCCCGCCCACGAGACGCTCGACCGCGCCGCTCAGATGATGCGGGACCACAAGGTGGGGGCGCTCCCCGTCTCGGCCAACGGCGAGCAGGACCGGATGGTCGGGATCATCACCGACCGCGACATCGTGATCAAGTGTGTGGCGTCGGGGCACGATCCGTCGAAGGTGACGGCGGGCGAGCTCTGTGACGGCACTCCGCGCTGGATCGAGTCGACGGCCGATGTGGACGCCGTGCTGGAGGAGATGCAGAGCCATCGGATCCGCCGGCTCCCGGTGGTCGAGGACAAGAAGCTGGTCGGCATGATCAGCGAGGCCGATCTGGCGCTCCACCTCTCGGACGAGCAGGTCGCCGGCTGGGCGGAACGGGTCTACTCCCGCACCTGATCCCCGCGGGCCGGACACGCCGTCCACCGCCGCCCGCCCTCGTCCGTCCCCGCCGTCCTGAGCCGGTCCGGCGCCTCCGGACGGGGACGGGCGGGGACGAGCAGGGATGGGCCGTCACGTCCGGGCAGGGCCGGGCCATCGCGGACGGGCCAGGGCCGGGCCATCACGTCCGGGCAGGTACGGACGAGGGACGGGCCAGGACATCGCGTCAGTCAGACGATTACACTGGCCGGGTGCCTCAACTACGCCTCGCACTCAATCAGATCGACGCGACCGTCGGTGACCTGGCCGGCAACTCCGAGTCGATCGTCCACTGGACCCGGCACGCCGCCGAGCAGGGCGCCCACCTCGTGGCGTTCCCCGAGATGGTGCTGACCGGATACCCCGTCGAGGACCTGGCCCTGCGCTCGTCCTTCGTGGAGGCGTCGCGGACCGCGCTGCGCGCGCTCGCCGCCCGTCTCGCCGACGAGGGCTTCGGGGAGCTGCCGGTCGTCGTCGGCCACCTCGACCGCTCGGAGCATGCCGCACCGCGCTACGGGCAGCCCGCGGGGTCCCCGCGCAACGCCGCCGCGGTGCTGCACCGCGGGCAGGTCGCGCTGAACTTCGCCAAGCACCATCTGCCCAACTACGGCGTCTTCGACGAGTTCCGGTACTTCGTGCCGGGCGACTCGATGCCCGTCGTGCGGGTGCACGGCATCGATGTGGCGCTCGCGATCTGCGAGGACCTCTGGCAGGACGGAGGCCGCGTCCCGGCCGCGCGCACCGCCGGAGCCGGACTGCTGCTGTCGATCAACGCCTCGCCGTACGAGCGCGACAAGGACGACACCCGGCTGGAACTGGTCCGCAAGCGCGCCCAGGAGGCCGGCTGCACGACGGCGTACCTGGCGATGATCGGCGGTCAGGACGAACTGGTCTTCGACGGGGACTCGATCGTCGTCGACAGGGCCGGCGAAGTCATCGCCCGCGCACCCCAGTTCGCCGAGGGCAGCGTGATCCTCGACCTGGACCTGCCGGCCGCCGCGGCCGAGGCGCCGTCCGGGGTCGTCGACGACGGGCTGCGGATCGACCATGTGGTCCTGAGCGAGGCACCGCTCCCCGCCTACGAGCCGGAGTACCTCGGAGGGTACGCGGAGCGGCTCGACGACGATGAGGAGCTGTATTCCGCGCTGGTCGTGGGCCTGCGCGCGTATGTCGCGAAGAACGGTTTCCGCAGTGTCCTGATCGGGCTCTCCGGCGGCATCGACTCGGCGCTCGTCGCGGCGATCGCCTGCGACGCGCTGGGGGCTCAGCATGTGTACGGCGTCTCGATGCCGTCGAAGTACTCCTCGGACCACTCCAAGGAAGACGCGGCCGAGCTGGCACGGCGTACGGGGCTGAACTTCCGCACCGTACCGATCGAGCCGATGTTCGACGCCTTCATGGAGTCGCTGGGGCTGACCGGACTGGCGGAGGAGAACCTGCAGTCGCGGCTGCGCGGCACGACGCTGATGGCCCTCTCCAACCAGGAGGGCCAGATCGTGCTGGCGCCGGGCAACAAGTCCGAGCTGGCGGTGGGTTATTCGACGCTCTACGGGGATTCCGTCGGCGCGTACGGACCGATCAAGGACGTGTACAAGACGTCGGTCTTCCGTCTCGCGAAGTGGCGCAACCGCGCCGCCGAGGAGCGGGGTCAGATACCGCCCGTCCCGGAGGCGTCCATCACCAAGCCTCCGAGCGCCGAACTGCGCCCGGACCAGGTGGACACGGACTCGCTGCCGGACTACGACGTGCTGGACCGGATCCTGGAGCTGTACGTCGACCGGGACCAGGGCCGGGACGCGATCGTGGCGGCCGGGTTCGACGAGGCCCTGGTGACGAGGACGCTGCGGATGGTGGACACGGCGGAGTACAAGCGGCGGCAGTACCCGCCGGGCACGAAGATCTCGCCGAAGGGCTTCGGCAAGGACCGCAGGCTGCCGGTCACGAACCACTGGCGCGAGTCGAGCTGACCGTCACGGCCGGCGGGGCAGGCAGGATCCGCCCGGCCTCTCGCGCACCTGGAGAGGCCGGGGACGCGGGCTCCGCCGCGCCGGCTCACACGGAGACGGCCACGGGCGGAAACGGTGGGGAGCCCCGGGTCACGCCGGTCCGCCCGCGACGGGTACCGGGCGCAGCAGGGACTCGCGGTGGGCCCGGGCCACGGCCGTCATCCTGTCGAGGGTGTCCCGGGCCCGCAGGAGATCATCGATCTGCGCCGTGATCCGCTCGCGTTCGTGGGCCATCCGCTCCAGCGTGGCGTCGGAGTTGTGCTCGCTCGGGGCGTCGCGGCACGGCATGAGTTCGGCGATCGTGCTGCTGGAGAGACCGGCCGCGTACAGCCCCTGGATGAAGTGGACGCGGTCCACGTCGTGTTCCGTGTACTGCCGTTGTCCGCTCGGGGTGCGGGTGCTGGTGAGCAGTCCCCGCTGCTCGTAGTAGCGCAATGACCGCACACTCACTCCGGCGCGTGCCGCGAGTCCCCCGATCCGCATGACTGCCTCCCCGGTGGTCCACAACAGCGCGGGACCTGTGGTGCACCCCACAGGGACCGCGGTGTTCTCCCGGTTGCCTCTGACACCGGTGTCAGGTTTTAGCGTACCCATGCGCTTCGGCAGCCGGAGCACATGTGTACGCGAGGAGAACCGACATGCCCTCCCTGTTCAGCAGCTACCGCCTCGGCGAGCTCACACTGCCCAACCGGACCGTCATGGCCCCCATGAGCCGCGTCCGGGCCGCCGCCGGCGGTCTGGCCACCCCCTCGATGGCCGCTTACTACGCGCAGCGCGCCACGGCCGGACTGATCGTCACGGAGGGCGTCCAGCCGAGCCGCGCGGACAGTCCAACCCGGGCACACCCGGCCTGCACACCGACGAGCAGACGCGTTCCTGGCGGCAGGTGACCGACGCGGTCCACATCAGCGGCGGACGCATCTTTGCCCAGATCATGCACGGGGGCCGGGTCTCGCACCACGACACCACGGGTCTTCAGCCGGTCGGCCCGTCGACCGTGCCCGGCGAGGGCAGCGTGTTCACCCCGAAGGGCCCGCAGCCGATGCCCGTGCCCCGGGCCCTGGAGACCGACGAGGTCTCCGAGCACGTCCAGTCCTACGCACACGCCGCCCGCCGCGCCGTCGACGCGGGCTTCGACGGGGTCGAACTGCACGGCGCCAACGGTTACCTGATCTCCCAGTTCCTGTCGTCCAACGCCAATCTGCGCGACGACCGTTACGGCGGCTCGGTCACCAACCGGATCCGTTTCGCCGTCGAGGCGGTCACCGCCACGGCCGAGTCCGTGGGCGCGGCCCGTACGGGCATCCGCCTGTCGCCCGGCGGCGGCATCTGGGGTGTCACCGAGGACGACGCGGCCGAGCTGAACACCGCCCTGCTGACGGAGCTGGCCCGTCTCGGCCTCGCTTACGTGCACCTGGAGGCCACCGCCGACGAGGAGATCCTTCTCCAGCTGCGCAAGGCCTGGCCGGGCACCCTGATCGTCAGCCCCAGCGTGCCCGGCGGCCCGAAGCAGACGGGGGCGGCGGAAGCCGGCCACTGGCTGGGCCTGGGTGCCGACCTGATCGCCTTCGGCCGTGGCTTCCTCGCCAATCCCGACCTGGTCGAACGCCTGCGCACGAACCTGCCCCTCGCGCCCGCCGACGAGAGCACCTTCTACCAGGGCGGTGACGCCGGGTACCTCACCTACCCGACGTACCAGCACGCCGCCTGACCGTCCCA
>Ga0196960_10000513_pt1 | contig 13166 bp, 13 predicted proteins | sample S3v_5metaG_FD_183187 | JGI IMG/M metagenome (GOLD analysis project Ga0196960, IMG submission 183187) | Soil microbial communities from Anza Borrego desert, Southern California, United States - S3+v_5 | ecosystem: Environmental > Terrestrial > Soil > Desert | place: USA: California | collected... | reverse complement strand
CCGGACTTTGAGCGTCCGTTTCGCGAGACCGCCCAGAGGGGCGAGTTTCTTGCACTTCGGCCTGCGCAGGTCGTCTTTGGCCGCTTTCGGCAGCTTCACGCAGACCCGCGCTTTCTTCGACTGCAGGTCGCCCTGGTTCACGACCTTGACCCTGAAGGTGACGCGGTCGCCCGGGTCGGCTTTCGCCTTCTTCCTGGTCTTGAGCTTCAGCTTCGACGCCTTCACGTTGACGGCGGTGCTGCCCTGGGCAGCGGAGCCGGTGTGGTTCGTCGCGGTCACCGAGCAGGCGTACTGCCCGGGGGTGGTCGCGACGAGAGTGGCGGCCGTGGCCCCCGGGATCGCGGCGCCGTTCTGGCTCCACTGGTAGGCGAACGAGCGCGGCGCCTGGTAGACGAACGCGCCGGCCAGGTCGGCGGCCCAGCTTCCCTGCGAGCAGGTCAGCTCGTTGCGGGCCGCCGCGTTGCGGGTGATCGCCGGAGCGCCGGTGCCGGTCGGGCCCTTGAGGAGCAGCGGGTCCTGGGGGCCGGAGAGCGGAGCCGTCGCGATGTCGATTCCACCGCCGCCCCCGCCGAGGTTGCCGAACCCGAGCGCATCCTCTCGCGTGGTTCCGTTGCCGTAGTTGGCCCAGTAGATCTTGCTCGTCACCGGGTCGATCGAGAGCCCGTAGGGGCTGTTGAAGGCGCCGCCGGCGAGGTTGAGGTCGCCGCCGTTGCCGCCGCCGAGGCTCGCGAAGGAGACCTGGTTTCCGTCGAGCCAGTAGATCCGCCCGAGCTCGGGAACCACCGCGAGGCCGCTGATGTCGCTGGGCGGGGTCGCCCCGGCGAGGTTCAGGTTGCCGCCGCCGCTGTTGTCGACGCCGGCGAAGGAGATCGAGGTTCCGCCCCCCACGTTCCCCCAGTAGACCCGTCCCCCGACCGGATCGAGGGTGAGCCTGTAGGGGCTGTCGACGGTGGCGCCGGCGGTGTTCAGCAGGCCCGCGGCGCTGCCGTCGAGCCTGGCCCAGCCGATCGCTTCCGGCGTGGCGCCGCCGTTGACCCAGTAGAGCGTCCGGGTGGCGGGGTCGAGCACGAGGCCCTCCGGGTTGTCCACCGTGACGCCGGGGGTGCTGAGGACGCCGGCGCCGCTGCCGTCGAGGTTGACGTAGACGATCTCCCCGTCCACCCCGCCGTTCTCGGAGGAGACGTAGATCCTGTTGGTGACAGTGTCGTAGGCCATCCCTTCAGGCGCATCGAGTTCGGCGCCGGAGAGGTTCAGCCCGCCACCGCCGCTACCGTCGACGTTGGCGAAGGCGAGGGTGTCGTTTCCGTAGTTGTTCCAGTAGAGGGTTTCTGCCTCTGCGCGCGAGGCGAAGGCCAGAAGCGCCAGGAAGGCAAGGACGATCGTCGCCGAGACCGCGGCAAGGCGCCGGGGGTCTCTGCGCTCAGAGACGAGATGCAAAGTTGATTCCTTTCTTAGTCCTGCAGAACCGAAATGGTGCGGCCCTTGCGAGCCGGCTTGAACTCCACGGTCCCTGCCCGCGTAGCGAAAATCGTGTGGTCGCGGCCGAGGCCGGTGCCCTCGCCGGGCCAGAAGCGGGTGCCGCGCTGGCGGACGATGATCTCGCCGCCGCTGACCCGCTGGCCCGCGAACACCTTGACGCCGAGCATCTTCGGGTTCGATTCGCGACCGTTGCGGCTGGAGCCCAGCCCTTTCTTGTGAGCCATGGCTAGCCTTTCCCTTTCAGTTTCGTCACTTCGAGCCGGGTCAGCTCGGAGCGGTGGCCGGCACGGCGGCGGTAGCCCTTCTTCGCCTTGTATTTGAAGACTTTGATCTTCGGGCCGCGCAGGTGCTCGGCGACTTTCGCCTCGACTTTGACTTTGGCCAGGTCTTTGGCCCCGGCGACGACGTCGTCGCCGCGGAACAGGACCGGGCGCAGGCTGACTTTGTCGCCCTCTTTGGCGTCGAGCCGATCGACGAGCAGGGACGTGCCCTCCTCGACTTTGTACTGCTTACCGCCGCTTTCGATGACTGCGTACATGCTCACTCGTCCTTACTGCCTTGCTTGGCGCGCGAACGCCCGCGACCGCCCCGGCGGCCCCTGCGTCTGCGCGAAGGAGCGTCGGAGTCTACCGCGGCTCCGTTTTCCTCGCCTCCTCCGGAACCGTTGGGGGAATCGCCCCCACCTCCCAACAGCGAGGCGATCGCCGCCGAGCGCTCGACCTCGTCGATCCGCACCATCTTGCGCTCGCCGACGAAGCGGCCGCCGCCGGTGACGCTGACGATGTAGGAGTCGATCCGCGCCACCGCGTCGTCGGCGTTGTACATGTGCGGCTCGTCGATCTTGACCAGCACCTCCTCGCCGACCTTGAACGGCAGCGCCCGCTCCTCGATCTCCGTCCGGCTGCCGGATTCGATCAGCTCGAAGGTGTCGATCGGCAGCGCGTCGCCGCCCTCGAAGTGGAACCGCTTGCCGGTCTCCTCCTCGATCTCGGCCAGGCCGCTGTCGGCGTCGGTCAGCTCGTGGGCGACCTTGGGGTTGACGCGGATCAGGAAAGCCTCGACGTCGCCGTTCTCGGCGACGATGTCGCGCATCTTCCGCAGGCCCTCCAGCGCCACCGTCTCGGCCGAGAGGACGACCCCCTGGCCCTCGCAGGCCGGGCAGGGGACGGTGAGGATCTCCCGCACCCCGTCGGTGACGTTCTGCCGGGTCATCTCGACCAGCCCCAGCGGCGAGACCTCGACCACGTAGCTCTTCGACTTGTCGGCATCGAGCGCTTTGCGCATCGTCTTCAGGACCTTGTCCCGGTTGCTGGCCCGCGCCATGTCGATGAAGTCGATGACGATGATGCCGCCGATGTCGCGCAGGCGCAGCTGCCGCACCGCCTCCTCGGCCGCCTCGGTGTTGACTTTGGTGATCGTCTCCTCGAGGCCGCCTTTGCCGCGGCCGGTGAAGGAGCCGCTGTTGACGTCGATCACCGTCAGCGCCTCGGCGTAGTCGATGATCAGGTAGCCGCCGGAGGGCAGGTCGACGCGCCGGCTCAGGGTCGACTCGATCTCCTGGTTGATCTTCCACTTCTCGAACAGCGGCTTCGCGCCCTCGTAGAGCTCGACCCCGCCGACCAGCTCCGGCGCGGTGCGCTGGAAGAAGTTCGTCACCCGCTCGAACTGCTTGGGCGAGTCGATGATCGCCTTTTCGAACTCGTTGAGGAAGACGTCACGGAGGACCCGCACCGAGAGGTCGGCCTCCTGGAAGACCAGGGCCGGCGCCTTCGTCCCCTCCGCGCGCCTCTCCAGCACCTCGTTCAGCTTCTGCAGGTAGCTGATCTCCCGCACGAAATCGGATTTCTTGGCGCCGTGGGCGGCGGTGCGGACGATCAGCCCGCCTGGGCCCTTGTAGGTGCGGTCGACCATCTTGCGCAGGCGGTCGCGCTCTTTGTCGGAGAGCCTGCGGCTGACCCCGACGCCGCTGCCCTGCGGGGCGTAGACCAGGTAGCGACCGGCGATCGAGAGGTTCATCGAGAGCCGCGCGCCCTTCGTCTTCAGCGGGTCCTTGACGACCTGGACCAGGATCTCCTGGCCGGGCTTGATCAGCTCGTTGATGCGGCGGCCGCTGCCGCGCCCGCGCCTGGGCGCCTGTTTGCCGTCGGGGGTGACGATCTCGTCGACGTGGAGGAAGCCGTTGCGCTCGAGGCCGATGTCGACGAAGGCGGCCTCCATGCCGGGGAGGACGTTGTCGACCTTCCCCTTGTAGATGTTGCCGACGATCGATCGTCGGCCGCGCCGCTCGATGTAGAGCTCGGCGACGTTGCTCTTGCCGCCCTTCTGCTTTGCCTCGAGGACGGCCACACGGGTCTCGCCACGCTCGGCGGAGACCAGAATCGTTTTCTTCATTGTTGTTTCAGCTCAGTTCAGGATAGGTACGCATCGCCGGACCCCTCTCTATGAGGCATCACCAGGCGAACCTTCCCTTCTGACTGAGATGCGCTTGGACGTTGATGCTCTGAAGAACGCCGACCGCCAGGAAAGTAGCGACCACGGAGGACCCTCCGTAGCTCAGCAACGGCAGGGGGATCCCGGTGATCGGCATGATCCCGAGGTTCATCCCCACGTTGACGAAGGTCTGGAACAGCAGCGAGACGGCGATGCCGCCCGCGACCAGGGTCCCGTAGGAGTTCTTCGAAAGCGTCGTTATCCGCAGCGCCCGCCAGAAGAGCAGGGCGTAAAGGGATAGGACCAACGCGGCTCCGCCGAAGCCGTAGCGCTCACCGATCACCGCGAAGATGAAGTCGGTGTGCCGCTCGGGAACGAAGTCCAGCCGCGTTTGGGTGGCTTTGTCGCCCCGGCCGGTGAGCTCACCGGCGCCGATGGCGACGACTGACTGGTTCTGCTGGTAACCGGCGCCGCTCGCGTGCTCGCCGGGGTCGAGGAAGGACGTCAGACGTTCCTCCTGGTACCCCTTGAGGAGCGGGACCCCGGTCGCCGGAGCGACGACGAGGACCAACGCGACCAGTGCGGTCAGCACGCCGCCGATGACCGCGAAATGCGTCCAGGGGACGCCTCCGAAGTACATGACGGCGAGGGTGGCGACCCCGAACACCAGGGAGGTGCCGAGGTCGGGCTGCAGGAACACGAGCGCAGCCGGTGCCAGGCCGAGGCAGAGGTAGCGCACCGTGCGCTGGACCTGCGAGCCGCGTCTGGCGCCATCGATCACGAACCCGGCAAGCGCAAGCACGAGCAGGAGCTTGCCGAGCTCCGATGGCTGGAAACTGAAGAAGGGAAGTTCGAAGGCGCGCCGCGAGCCGCGGGCGGCGAAGCCGAAGACGAAGACGAGGGCGATGCTGGTGCAGAGGAAGGTGTAGATGCCGACGCGCAGCTCACGGAAGCGCGAGTAGTCGATCCGCATCACCGCCAGCATCGCGACGATCCCCAGCACCGCGTAGATCGTCTGCCGCTCGAGGAAGTAGTGGGGGCTGCCGGGGACGTCGTTCTGGGTCGCCTGGCCGAGCGTGAGGAGGCTGAAGGCCGTCAGCCCCAGGGCCGAGACCATCAGCGGCCAGTCGAGGTTGGCCAGCCCGAGCCGCTCGGCGAGGCCGACGTGGACCGTGAACGGCTCCGGTCGGGCGTTTCGGGTTCGGGTGGCGTACATCGTCATTCGGCTTCGACAGCGGTGGTCGCTTCGGAAACCTGTTTCTCGTAGATCTCTTCGAGGATGCTGAGGACCACCGGTGCGGCCGATTCGGCGCCGAAGCCCCCTTGCTCCACGGTTGCAATCGTGACGATACGCGGGTTCGGGTACGGGGAGAGCGCCGCGAACCAGGACTGGTCGCCGTAGCCGACACGTTCCGCGGTCCCGGTCTTGCCCGCGATCGGGATCGGGAAGTCGCCGAATACAGGAACCCCGGTGCCGTCTTCCACCTGCGCGGCCAGGTGCAGCCCCTCGAGGATCTCCGCGCGGTGGGTGGGGTCGATCGGGACCTTGCGGCGGACGCCGAACTCGAACTCCTTCAGCACCCGCCCGGCCGTGTCCTCGACTTCCAGCGCCACGTGCGGGGTGACGATCTCGCCGCCGTTGCCGAGCGCCGCGTAGGCGACGGCCATCTGCAGCGGGCTCGTCTGCAGGTCCCCCTGCCCGGTCGCCAGCTGGACGTTGTCGCCGATCGACCACGGCCGGTCGGTCCCGCCTTCTTTGTAGAGCTGGTCGCGCCACTGCTGGGTCGGCAGCAGGCCCTTCGCCTCCTCGGGAAGATCGAGGCCGGTCCACCTGGCGATGCCGAGTTTGCTCGCCCAGTCCTGCAGCTCGCCGCTGTCCCACATCCGCGCCCCGAGCGTGTAGAAGTAGACGTCCGAGGAGACCTGCAGCGCCCGCGCCAGCGCCACCGCCCCGTAGGGCTGGCCGCCGGCGTTGCGGAATTCCTGGCCGCCGATCGTGATCGAGCCGGGGTCGTAGATCGTCTCCTCCGGCGTGATCACGCCGTTTTCCAGCGCCGCCAGCGCCGGGATGATCTTGAAGATCGAGCCCGTCGGGTAGGCGCCTTCGGTGGCGCGGTTGAAGAGCGGCGCGGTGACCGGGTCCTGGTAGAGGGCGTTCACCTGCTGCTGGGTCATCGGTTCGGTGAAGACGGTCGGGTCGACGGTGGGATATGACCCGAGGCCGAGGATCTCCCCGGTCTCGATGTTCATCGAGACGAAGGCGCCGAACCCCTTTGCCGCCAGCGCCGCTTCGCCCGCCGCCTGGACCTCGGCGTCGATCGTCAGCTTCAGGTTCTCCCCCGGCGTCGGCGCCGTCGAGACCAGCTGCCCGCCCGGCGTCGGCTCCCCGAGCGCGTTGACCTGGATCCGGGTGATCCCCGGCTCCCCCCGCAGGAAGCGGTCGTAGCCGGCCTCGACCCCGGCCCGCCCGATTTCGTCGCCCGGCTCGAGGTGCTTGTAATCCGGCTCCTTCAGCTCTTCTTCGTCGATCTCGCCGACGTGGCCGAGCAGGTGGGCCGCGAGGGTTTCGTTCGGGTAGCGGCGGACGAAGACGCGCTGGACGGTCACGCCCGGGAACTCGGCCTGGTTCTCTTCCAGGTAGGCGATCAGCTCGAAGCGGACGTCCTGCTTCAGCGTCACCGGCGCCCCGGCGGCGACTTCTTCCTCTTTCTCGATCGTCCGCCTGACCTTGCGCAACGGCATCCCGATCAGCTCCCCCAGCCGCTCCAGCTGGGCGCTTTCCTCGGCCGGGTCCTCGGGCAGTTTCGTCGTGTTCAGCTGCAGCGCCAGGCTGGTGCGGCTGTCGACCAGGACCTCGCCGTTGCGATCGAGGATCTCCCCCCGCGGGGCGATGATTTTGACCTCGCGGGTGCGGTTGTTCTTCGCCTCGGCCAGGTACTCGTCTCCGGCGAGCACCTGCAGGTTCCAGAGCCGGAAGAAGAGGATCCCGAAGAGGATCAGCGCGGCCCCGCCGAGAACGGCGACCCGCAGCGAGAGACGGCTGCCCTGCGGTGGTTGATCGCTGCGCAGGTACACCGTCCTATGCTCCCAGCACCGTCGGCCGTCTGCGGCGCCGCGCCGTCATCGGCTCCTCGACCAGGGCCGGCCGCAGCGCCCGCCGCACCCCGACGTAGATCGCCCAGCCGAGGAAGAAGGCGAAGATCGCCTTCAGCAGCATGTCGCGGATCACCAAGGCGCTGACCGGCGCGTCGACCCCCAGCATCAGCTGCACGGCGCCGAAGCCGAGCTCGGCGAAGAGCGTCAGCGCCAGGCAGAGCAGCGGCGGCACCAGAGCGCTGTGGATCTCGAAGCGCTCGCGGAAGAGCCCCGCCAGGTAGCCGGTCGCGAGCAGGACCAGGGAGCCGCCGCCGAGCGGCGCGATCAGCAGGCAGTCGAGCAGGAGGCCGACCGAGAAGCCGCAGACGGCGCCGGTCAGGGAGCCGCCGAGCAGACCCAGCGCGACCGCCAGCGCCGGCAGCACGTCGGGGACGACGTGGAAGAGGGCGACCTGCGAGAAGAAGGAGAGCTGCAGGATCACGCCGCCGACGACGATCGCGACCAGGCGGGCGAGGATGTTGGGGGTGAGGATCACCCGCGCGAGCCTCCCGTCAGCACCTGGACCAGGTCGAGCTCGCGGAGGTCGGCGAAGGGACGGATGTGGACCTGCTGCTGGGCCTCCTGCTCGAGCAGCGAGGCTTCGACCACTTCGCCGATCGGCAGGTTCGGCGGGTACTCGGATTCGATCCCCTGCCCGCGCCAGCCGGAGGTGACGACCGACTGGCCCTTGCCGACCCGTTTTTCGGAGTCGAGGAAGTCGAGGATGAGGTCGCCGGGGTCGCCCACCGAGGGTTTCATCACTCCCTGGATGCCGCTGGGGACGATCTTCGCCGAGACCGCGCTGGAGTGGTCGGCGATCAGCGTCACCCGGGCCGAGCCGCCGGTGACGGCGGCGACCTTGCCGATGAGGCCGTCGCCGTTGACGACCGGGTCGTCGACCTCCACCCCGTCGCCGGAGCCGACGTCGATCGTCACGTCGGCGAACCAGACCGTCGGCGAGCGGGCGATCACCCGCCCCGTCACCGGCTCGTAGCCGGAAGGGATCGCGCCGCTGCGGTCGAGGTCGAGGAGCTTGCGCAGTTCCGCGTTTTCGGCCAGCGCCGCCTGCGCCCCCACCGCCTGCTCGCGGGTGGTCTTCAGTTCCTCGTGCAGGCGCTCGTTGCGGCCCTTAGCGTCGAAGGTCTCGTCGAACCAGTTGACCAGGTCCCGCGCCGGCTTCAGGGCGCCGTCGGCGACCGAGAGGATCGGGCTGAAGACGGTGCTGACGCCGCGCTGCATGCCGTCGGAGCCCTGACCGTAGGTGACGGTGAGGAGGGCGAAGGAGCCGATTACCAGCAGCGCCAGAACCGCCCTGCGGCGGCGTACTTGCTTTCGATACACGTTGGGGACCTAAGTTCGGTGGTTCGCATTGCGGCGGCGGCCGGGGGCCGACTGCACGGACGTCAACGGCGACTCTGCCAGTTGGCAGGGCATCCGGCACTCGTCGCGTGGGCGCTGCTCCCGTCCTTGCAAAGAGCGCGCCGCCTCCGGCCAGGGGGATGCGTGGCCCATGATGTCACCTGCGAGCTCCCGGCGTGCCTTTTTCCCGCTCCGTCCGATTTTCCAGAGGCGATATTCGCAGGGCCGGAAGGCCCCTCGTTTTGTCCGTCGTTTGCAGGGACCGCTCGTGCTCCGTATCATCAACGAACAACGACCAATCGAGAGGTTTTTCGTGGCAGGGACGCCACCCCCGTCCAGCAACGAGGGAAACGATCGTGGGGGCGCTCGCGAGCAAGCCCATCAGAGTCAGCTCGACCGCGCCCGGCGGCTCGAGAGCGTCGGCCAGCTCGCGGGCGGGATCGCGCACGACTTCAACAACATCCTCGGGGTGATCCTCAACTACGCCGAGTTCGTCGCCGGCGAGCTCGACCCGGAGTCGCAGGCCCACCGCGACGTGCTCGAGATCCGCCGCGCCGCGGAACGCGCCGCCGCCCTCACCCGGCAGCTGCTGATCTACAGCCGGCGCGAGGTCGCCAAACCGGAGATCCTCTACCTCCGCGACGTCGTCCAGGACCTCGAGAACCTGCTGCGCCGGGCGCTCGGCGAGCGGGTCGAGCTGCGGACCCACTTCATCGAGGAGCGGCTGCCGGTCGAGATCGACCCCGGGCAGTTCGAGCAGGTGCTGGTCAACCTCGCCGTCAACGCCCGCGACGCGATGCCCGAAGGCGGCCGCCTGCTGGTCGAGATCGACCGCGTCGACGTCGACGAGGAGTACGCCTACATCCACCCGGGCACCGAGCCGGGCCACTACGTCCGGCTCAAGGTCAGCGACACCGGCATCGGCATGGACGCCGAGACGCTGGAGCGGGTCTTCGACCCCTTCTTCACGACCAAGGAGGAGGGCACCGGCCTCGGCCTGGCGACCGTCTACGGGATCGTCACCGGCGCCGGCGGCCGCATCGACGTCTACTCCGAGGAGGGGGTCGGGACGACGGTGAAGATCCACCTCCCGATCGCCGAGGTCGACCCGGTGGTCAGCGCCAGCGCGGAGAGGACTCCCCCGCGCGGGCAGGGCGAGCTGGTGCTCGTCGTCGAGGACGAGCCCGAGGTGCGACGGATGGCCGAACGGATCCTCACAGGCGGCGGCTTCTCGGTGGTCGGCACCGACCGCGGCAGCGAAGCTCTGGAGAAGTGCCAGGAGGACAACGAGATCGCCCTGCTGTTGACCGACGTGGTGATGCCGGACATGCTGGGGACGGATTTGGCTGAGCGGGTAAGGGAAGTTAAACCGGAGCTGCCGGTCATCTATATGTCGGGTTACAGCCATGAGGTCCTTGCGCCGAGAACCATGCTTGAGGAAGGCCACAATGCCTTCCTCGAGAAGCCGTTCAGCTCCAACACCTTGTTGCGAACGATTCACGAACTACTGAACCCAAGATGACGAGCCCCAGCGCGAGGATCCTCGCCATCGACGACAACCCCGAGATCCTGCGCGTAGTGGAGCGGAGCCTCGGGAGCCGGTTCGACTGCGAATACGCCGAGGACGTGCCCTCGGCCCGGCAGAAGCTGGCGGCGGACGGCTTCGACCTCGTCCTCTGCGACATCCAGATGCCGGGGGAGTCGGGGCTGGTGCTGGTCGAGGAGGTGGTCGCCGAGCGGCCGGAGACGGCGGTGATCCTGATCACCGGGATGGACGACCCGGGGGTCGTCAACCGGGCGCTGGAGCTCGGCGTCCACGGCTACCTGGTGAAGCCGTTCTGGCCCGGCCAGCTGCTGATCACGACCCAGACCGCGCTGCACCGCCGCGCCCTCGAAGCGGCCGAGAGACTGCGCCGGCGGACGCTGGAGGAGCAGATCCAGGCGGCGGTCGACCGGGCCCCGGTGCCGATCTACGTCAAGGACATGGAGCGGCGCTACCTGCTGGCCAACCGGGTCACGCACGAACTCGTCGGGGTCGACCCGGGGGAGATGATCGGCCGCACCGACGCCGAGCTGCTGGCGCCGGAGGTCGAGATGCAGATCCGGGAGAGCGACCTGCGGGTGCTCCGCGGCGAGGAACCCTGCGAGCGCGAAGAATCGTTCCGCACGCAGGGCCGCGAGCGGGTCTTCCTCACCGTCAAATTCCCCTACCTCGACGGGGCCGGAAAGCTGGCCGGGATCACCGGCGTCTCGGCCGAGATCACCGCCCAGCGCCAGGCCGAGCAGCTGCAGCGCGACCTCGCCGCGGCCCAGGAGCGGGCGATCGAGGAGCTGCAGTCCTCGCGGCAGGAGACCGTGGAACGGCTGGCGCGGGCGATCGAGCTGCACGACGCCGAGACCGGGCGCCACGTCAACCGGATGGCGCGGATCGCCTCCTACCTCGCCTCGCAGCTGGGGCTGGGCGACGAGCAGATCCTGCTGCTGCGGGCGGCGGCGCCGATGCACGACGTCGGCAAGATCGCCACCCCGGAAGAGATCCTCCGCAAGCCGGGGGCGCTGAACGCGGACGAGCGCAAGGAGATGGAGCGCCACACCGTGGTCGGCCACCAGATCCTCGCCGACTCCGAAAGCGAGCTGTTGCAGATGGCGGCGCGGATCGCCCTCACCCACCACGAGTGGTTCGACGGCAACGGCTACCCGCGCGGCCTCGCCGGCGAGGAAATCCCGATCGAAGGCCGGATCGTCGCCGTCGCCGACGTCTTCGACGCCCTCCTCAGCGACCGCCCGTACCGACCAGCGATGTCGGTCGAGGAGGCGGTGAAGGTGATCCGGGAAGGCAGCGGCACCCACTTCGACCCCGAAGTCGTCGACGTCCTGATCGACCACCTCGAGGACGCGATCGAACTGCGCGGCTGACTCAGCCCCGCGCGAACAGGGCCGGCGCCAGCTCCGCCAGCAGCCCCACCGGCAGCCCGACGACGTTGGAGACGCTGCCCTCGAGACGCTCGACCAGGCTCGAGCCCAGCGTCTGGACCGCGTAGCCGCCGGAGCGCCCCTTCCACTCGCCGAAGGCGACGTAGCGCTCCTTCTCCGCCTCGGAGAGGTCCTTAAAGACGACCGTGGTGCGCTCCAGGCCGCTGCGCTCCTCGCCGTCCTCCAGCACCACCAGGCCGCTCATCACGGTGTGGGCGCGGCCCGACATGCGGTCGAGGTAGGCGCGGGCGTCGGCAGCGTCGGCGGGCTTGCCGAGGACCTCGCCGTCGAGGACGACGTCGGTGTCGCAGGCGATCACCATCCCTTCGCGGGCGACGGCGGCGGCCTTGCGCCGCGCGTTCTCGACCACCAGGTGCTCCGGGTCCCCCGCGGTCAGCTCCTCGACGCCGGGGACGACGACCTCGAACTCGAGGCCGAGCTTCTGCAGGATCTCCCGCCGCTGCGGGGACCCGGATGCGAGGACCAGCTTCAGGTGCGGCCCGTCAGGAGAGCTCGGGGAACCAGATCCCGATCTCGCGCTCGGCCGACTCGTCGGAGTCGGAGCCGTGGACCATGTTGAAGGTCACCTCGAGGGCGAAGTCGCCGCGGATCGAGCCGGGGGCGGCCTCGACCGGGTTGGTGGCGCCGATCAGCTGGCGGGCGGCCTTGACCGCTTCCTCGCCCTCCAGCACCATCGCCACCAGCGTGCCGCCGGTGATGAAGGAGACGAGCTCGCCGAAGAACGGCTTCTCGGTGTGCTCGGCGTAGTGCTGGTTGGCGATCTCCTCGGTCGCGCGCATCGACTTCAGCGCCGCGATCCGCAGCCCCTTGCGCTCGAAGCGGGCGATCACCTCGCCGGTGAGGGCGCGTTCGAAGGCGTCAGGCTTGACGAGGATCAGGGTCCGGCTCACGGCGGGGGCTCCTTTGCTCTCTGGGCGGACCCTGGCGTTTCGGCGCCGTCCGCTCTTCGGGGTCTCTACGTCTGCGGCGCGGCCGCTCGCCGCCGCCGCCGAGGTTGCTCTCGCAGAAGGGGCAGAGGCCCCAGCGCGGGTCGACCGGCTTGCCGCAGGTCGGGCAGGGATCCTTGAGACGGCGCTCGCAGTTGGGGCAGCGCAGGTAGTCCTTCTCGACCGGGTAGTCGCAGTTGGTGCAAGCCTGCTCGCGCAGCTGCCGCACCCGCAGCTCGGCCGCCTTGATCTCCAGCTCGCGCTCGTGCGCGTCCTCCAGGTACTCCGGCGGGCGGACGATCGCGTAGACGGCGGTGCCGATGAAGGGGAAGAAGGAGGCGACGGTGGCGCAGGCGACGAGGAACGGGTCGGAGATGCGGCGGCGCGCGTCGAGGTAGGTGTAGACGATCAGCGCCAGCCAGAGGACGACCAGCATCAGCAGGAACAGCGTCGCCACGAGGTTGAGGCTGTCGTTGGTGATGCCGAAGATCGCTAGGGGCATAAGAAGGTAAGAGGGGTAAGGCGGTACGGGGCGGGCCTGCGCGAGCGGCAGTCTACTTCGCCGCCGCCGACGGGAACCCTGTTCTCAGAGGAACAGCCTTCCGAACAGGTAGCCGACGCCGAAGAAGACGAGGATCACGATCGCGACCACGGCGGCGACCAGCCCCATCATCGAGAGCAGTTCGGAGCCGGCGCTGCGAGGGCGATCCATGGCGGAATCCTCGCACAGTCAAACGCCGCTCAGGTCCCGCGCCGGGGCGATTGCATAGTGGGAGCCGGTAATCAGCAGCAGGCCCCCCGGTTCCGCCGCGGCCAGCTCCCGCGCCCGGCGCAGGGCGCCGG
>Ga0196960_10000512_pt1 | contig 13181 bp, 7 predicted proteins | sample S3v_5metaG_FD_183187 | JGI IMG/M metagenome (GOLD analysis project Ga0196960, IMG submission 183187) | Soil microbial communities from Anza Borrego desert, Southern California, United States - S3+v_5 | ecosystem: Environmental > Terrestrial > Soil > Desert | place: USA: California | collected... | reverse complement strand
GCTCGAGCTGCTGATGCAGCGGTGCGCCGCCCTGGGCGGGGAGACGGGTGGGATGGTGAGCCTGGTCGGCGAACCCGGGCTCGGCAAGTCACGACTGCTGGGCGAGCTGCGGGGCCGAGTCGCCTCAGCCGACTCGGCCGACACGGCAACGCCGCTGTGGCTCGAAGGGCGTTCGTTGTCCTTCGGTGAGTCCCTGGGCTACTGGCCCTTCCAGGACATGCTGCGCCGCTGGCTCGGGGTTGCCGAGGAGGATCCAGCCGACGAGGTGTCGCTACGACTTCGCGAGGCGGTCACCGCCGTGGCGCCCGACCGGGCCGAGCAGATCGTGCCCTACCTCTTGATCCTGCTCGGACTACCCGTCCCTGGCGACCTCGAGGAACGGGTGCGCTATCTCGACAACCAAGGCAGCGGCGCGGCCGTCTTCCGCGCGATGCGCGAGCTCGTCGACCGGCTCGCCGCGAAGGGCTCCGTGATTCTGGTCTTCGAGGACCTGCACTGGGCCGACCCCGCGTCGGTGGAGCTCATCAAGCACCTGATGCCACTGGTCCGGACTCGTCCGCTGCTCGTGGTGGGTTCGGCGCGTCCGGAGCAGCACAGCCCGGTGGCGTCACTGAGGAACCTGGCGCTCGAGCAGTTCTCGGACTGCTTCACCGAGGTACGCCTTCGCCCGCTGAGCGACGACGACGGCCTCGAGCTTCTCGATGACCTGCTCGCCGGGGACGACCAGAGACCGTTGCGCCAGCGCATCGTCGAGCGGGCGGAGGGCAACCCCTTCTACGCAGAGGAAATGGTGCGTGCTCTCGCAGCCGATGGGACGCTGGTCCGTGACCACCGGGCTCGTGCCTGGAGACTGCACGCCGACCCCCATGCGATCGCGATTCCGGACTCCGTGCAGGCCGCCATCAGCGCCCGCATCGACCGGCTCGACGACGAGGTCAAGCAAGTGCTCAAGATGGCCGCCGTCATCGGTCGCACCTTCCTCTACCGGATCCTCGAGGCGCTCGCCGACCCCGATGCCGACCTCGCAGACGACGTACGCCACCTCACGCTCGTCGAGCTGATCCGAGAACGACGCAACGATCGCGAGCTCGAGTTCGCCTTCACGCACGCGCTCGTGCAGGAGGCGGCCTACGACAGCGTGCTCCTCGACGCCCGACGTCGACTGCACCTGCGGGTCGCGGAGTCCGTCGAGCTGATGTTCAAGGACCGTCTCGACGAGTTCGCCGGCATCCTGGCCTACCACTACGCGGCTGCCGAGCGGTGGGACAAGGCACAGGAGCACCTGTTCCGAGCGGCTGACAACGCGAGCCGTGTGGCAGCTGACTCCGTGGCCCTCGCGCAGTACCAACAGGCCATCGAGGCCTACGGGCGCGCCTTCGGCGACCAGTGGGACCCGCTGGACCGGGCCCGGCTCGAGCGGAAGGTGGCGGATGCGCTCTTTCGCATGGGTCAGCACGGTCGGGCCATCGAGCATGCCCAGCAGGCGTCCCGGCTGCTCGGCGTGAGCTACCCGTCGACCCGGGGTGGAGTCCGGCGGGCGATCGTCTGGCAGGCCCTGGTGCAGCTGTGGCACGTGCTCCGCCCGAAGTCGTGGCGACGCAAGCCGGACGAGCGCACGGCAGCCGTCCTGACCGAGCGGTGCCTGCTCGCCGACCTGCTCGGCTGGATGGATTACTTCCTCGACCCTGAGCGCTTCGTGCTCGACGTCCTGTTGAGCCTCAACAACGCCGAGCGCAACGGCGCCCAGGCGGACATCGTGAACGGAGCCGTAGGTGTCGCGATCGTGCTGGACACCATCGGACTGACCGGCTGGGGATCGAGGTACGTCCGCAGGGCGACCAGGATCGCTGAAAGCCTCCAGGATCCTCGATCGGTCGCCTACTCGCTGCTCGGTGAGGCCCAGCACGCGTCCTACGAGGGGCGGATCGCCGACGCAAACGCCCTGACCGCGCGGAGCGCGGAGGCGTACGGGCGGATCGGCGACATCCGCAAGGAGAGTGCCTGCTCGGGGATGGGCATCCAGTTCGCCCGGATGAGCGGCAACGTCCCGCTCGCGCAGGAGCGCGGTCCGATCGTCTACAACGACGGGGTGAACAGCAACGACTCGCTGCTCGTCGCCTGGGGCGGCCAGAACCTCGGCTTCATCGGTTCCTCGCTGGGCACGATCGATGAAGCCCGCGAGTACCTCGAGAGCTCGCTCGCCACCTATCGCACGATCCCCTCGTGGAACTCCGTCTCGGAGGTCCTCGCAGACCTGGCCGTGTGCGACCTGCGCGAGGGGCGCCTCGACGAGGCTCTCGCACGTCTCGACGAGGCCGACGGTTACATCAAGGAGTACGGGCTGCGCGGCTACAGCGTCGCGTATCCCGTACTGCGCCGTGCGCAGGCATGGCTCCGCAAGGTGGAGACGAGCGGCGTCGACGAGCGGCAGCGTGCGGTGAAGACGGCCAAGGCAGCGGTCAAGGACGCGCGACGCCTGGCCAAGACCGCGCCGATCGCCAAGCCGTGGTCGCTTCAGCTGGAGGGGACCGCTGCCTGGCTGACGGGCGACGAGGGAAAGGCACTCAAGGCGTGGAATGAGGCGCTGGCGGTCGCGGCCGAGCTGGAGGCGCCGTACGCCGCCGCGCTGTCGTTGCTCGACCGGGGCCGCTTCACCGGCTCGGCGGGGGACCTCGAACGCGCCGCTCAGACCTTTGACGGCTGCCTGATGCGCATGGATGCCGCCGACGCTCGAGCGGCGCTGGCGCGTCTCGACACGACCGAGAGTGCCGCATGAGCTCGCCGGCCCCGCCCCTGGCACCCGGGACCGATGGGTGCTACCACCCGGCCGACGTCACCGATGTGCGAGAACTGACGAAGTACGCGACCATCACCGGCCGGCAGCTGCGGGTGCTCGGCTCGGGTCACTCCGTGCCTGCCGCGATCGGCACCCCGGCCGCCACCGGCCTGAACGTCCGGCTGGACCGGATGACTGCCGTGACGACGTCCGGCGACCGCATCACTGCGCAGGCGGGCTGCCACCTGGGCCCCGATCCGCGTGACCCCGTGTCGACGGTCGCCAACTCGCTGCTCGGCCAGTTGACGGCCGCCGGTCTCGGACTGGTGGACACCGGAGGGATCACCCACCAGACCGTCGGCGGCTTCCTGTCCACCGGATCGTCGGGCGGCTCACTCACGCATGCCCTCGAGAGCCAGATCGAGGCGATCACTCTGGTCGACGCGACCGGGCAGGTTCGTCACCTCACCTCCGACGCCCCGAACCCGCCGCGGGCCGACAATCCGTTCTATGCGGCAGGCGTGTCCCTCGGCCTGCTGGGTGTCGTCACCGAAGTCACCTTCACCCCAGCGCCTGCGTTCGAGATCAGCGGTCAGGAGGCTGTGACGACCGAGGGCGACTGCGCCGTCGACATGTTCGGCCCCGGCGGCGGCGACAAGCCGTCGTTGGCTGAGTTCCTTCGAAGCACCGACTACACGCGGATCACCTGGTGGCCGCAGCGCCACGTCGGTCGCCTGGCTCTGTGGCAGGCCGAGCCGCTCACGGGGCCGTTTCCGAACGGCGCGCCCAACCCGTACCAGGAGCTGGGGTCGTACTTCGATGTGGCCGGGTTGATCGAGGCGCTGCTCGAAGGGCTGCCCATGTGGAAGCGGCTCGTGGCCAGCCTCGAGCGGCACTGGCCAGAGCTCAAGGCGCGCTACGAGGCCGACCACGCGCAGCTCGACGTCGTGGGCGCCGACCTCGCCCGGCAGATCATCTCGATCGTCGAGGCCGAGCAGGGTGAGGACACGCTGACGATCGTCGAGCAGGTCCTGTTCAACCAGAACTTCCAGCAGGTCGTCGTCGGCCTCTACTTCACGCTACTGGGTCACCGATCGGCCGGAGGGGTGTGCCAGCAGATCTTCACCGAGGTGTTCGAGACCGAAGATGCCTTCGAGCAGACCTGGTCGCCGCTCATCATGAACAAGCTGTTCCTCACCCTCGACAAGGACAAGATCGGAGCGCAGCGAGGGCAGCCCCAGACCTTCTGGGACCACGCCTGGACCGGGCTGCCGATGGACAACCAGATCTCTGACGACCTCATGCCCACCGTGTTCACCGAGCTCTGGATCCCCATCGATCGGGCGCAGCAGGTGATGACCACGCTGCGCGACTTCTACGCCGGCGGTGACTACACACGCACCGGAACGTATGCCTGTGAGATCTATGGCGCGAAGGCCAGTGACTTCTGGCTCAGCCCGTCCTACGGCACCGACGTCGTCCGCGTCGACCTCTACTACTTCGGCCGCAGCGCGACGCCTCCGGACCAGTCGTTCTACCCGCAGTTCTGGGCCAAGGAGGTGCTGGGGCAGTACAACTACCGCCCCCATTGGGGGAAGTACCTCCCCGCCGGCGACGATCCCGACTTCGGTGCGGCCTACCTGGCGTCGGCCTACCCGAGATTCGACGACTTCATGAAGCTGCGCCAGGAGTGCGATCCAGCCCAGGTCTTCGTCACCGACTACTGGCGATCACACCTCGGCATCCATCAGTGACCGAGCACGAGGTCACCTCGGCGCAGGAGCCGCGCGTAGCGGTGCTGCGGCGGGTCCTGAGGAACCGCGACCTGCGCCGCGTGCTCGTCGCGTACCTGGTCTTCAACGTCGGCGAGTGGGCCGGCTACATCACCCTGCTCGTCTGGGCGTTCGACCGAGGCGGCGTGCGTGCGGCAAGCGCCATCGGGCTGGTGCAGCTGATCCCTGCAGCGCTCTTCGCCCCCGTGGGCGCCAGCCTGCTCGCGCGGATGTCCGGCGCCGGTGCACTGGTCACCGGCTACGCGGTGCAGGCGGCGACGTATGCTGCCTGCGGCTTCGCGCTGCTGACAGGAGCCAGCTATCTCGTGGTGTCCGTCACCGCAGCGCTGACGGCATTGAGCGTGACGCTGACCCGGCCCGTGCACAACGCGCTGCTGCCGGAGATCTCGCGCTCCACCGCGGAGCTGACGGTCGGCAACGCTGCGTCCGGCTCCGTGGAGGCCGTCGCCGTCTTCCTCGGCCCACTGACGAGCGGCCTGCTCATCGTGGCGCTCAGGGCCGGTGGCGTACTCCTCGTGATCGCTGGTCTGACGGCGCTGTCCTGCGTCCTGTGCCTGTTCCTGACAAGGACGCCGCGGCTCCGGATGCCCGACCACGGATTGCCGCAGTCCTCCACGCTGCAGATCGTGGTCAAGCGGCCCGCCGCACGACTGTTGCTGCTCCTCGTCGCGGCCGAGTACCTTCTCGTCGGACTCATCGACATCCTGCTCGTGGTACTGGCGCTCGACGTGCTCGACATGGGCCTGTCCGGGCCCGGAGTCCTCAACTCCTCGATGGGGGTCGGAGCCTTGGCAGGCGCCGCTCTTGCGGTGTTGCTGGTCGGACGGCCGCAGCTCGCTCCTGCGGTCCTGCTCGGCGCGGTCGTGACCGGGATCCCCCTGGCCATCGCCGGCTTCGCGCCCGTCGTGGTGGTCGCCTTCGCCGTGCTCGTCATCTCCGGGGGCGGAAAGCTGTTCTTCGACGTCGCGCTCCGGTCGTTGGTCCAGCGGGCCCTCCCGGACGAGCAGCTGACCGCGGTCTTCGGACTGAACGAGGCCGTGATGATGACCGGCATCGCCGTGGGTACGGCGCTGGCTCCCGGGTTGGTGCTGCTGCTCGGGCCGGAGGGCGCCTTCGTGGCTGCCGGGGTGCTCCTACCTGTGGTGGCGCTGCTGGCCCTGCCGAGCACGCGCCGCCTCGACGCGGAGGCGGCGGTGCCTGAAGAGCCGCTCGCGAGGCTGTCCTCGGTGCCGTTCCTCTCGGTCCTGTCTGGTCGCGTGCTGGAACGGCTGGCCAGGAGCGTCCGGGGGGAGACCGTCCCGGCAGGGGAGAGCGTGATCCGCGAGGGCGAAGCCGGCGAGGACTTCTACGTCGTCGTCTCCGGTCACGCCGCGGTGGTCGTGAACGGTGAGCGCGTCCGCGAGCTCGGCCCCGGCGACTTCTTCGGCGAGCTTGCATTGCTCCGAGATGTTCCGCGGACGGCCACCGTCCGCGCGACCTCCGATCTGGAGATCGAAGTCCTGCAGCGGGTGCCCTTCTTGACCGCCGTTCTCGGAACAACCGACGCGGTACGGCGCGCCGCGGAGTCCGCCGAGCGCTACCGCTACTCAGCCCAGGATCCAGACGAACGGCGTGGCCGACCCGATGGCCGGCGGCCGTGATGGACGAAGCCCCGGGTCCGAGGACCCGGGGCCGTCGCGACGTGCGCGAGGGGGGAGTTGAACCCCCACGTCCTTTCGGACACACGGACCTGAACCGTGCGCGTCTGCCTATTCCGCCACTCGCGCGTGCAGCCGGGACAGGCTATCCCAGCGGTTCCCGGGCACCCAAACCGGCAGTCACCGACGCAGCGACCCGCGGGGTGCGAGGTGGGCGCGGGGCGCACCGATACGATCGAGCGAGCCCGGCGCCCGACCGGTAGGACGCCGACGTCTGCGGAGAGGAGGCCCCGCCATGGGTGGACTGCAGCGCTTCGAGCAACGACTCGAGCAGGCGATCTCCGGGGTCTTCGCGCGGACCTTCCGCAGCGCCGTGCAGCCGGTCGAGATCGCCGCAGCGCTCCAGCGCGAGCTCGACAACAACGCCCAGATCCTGTCCCGGCAGCGGCGGATCGTGCCCAACAGCTTCCAGGTGGAGCTCGCCCCCACCGACCTCGAGCGGCTGACGCCGTACGACTCCGCACTCTCCGCCGAGCTCGCCGAGCAGCTCCAGGAGCACGCCGACCTCCAGAACTACGTCTTCCCCGGTCCGATCAAGATCAGTTTCGAACCCGCCGACGACCTCGGCACCGGGCGGTTCCGGGTGCTGAGCAAGGCGGAGGCTTCGGTCACCGGGCACGCCCGCTACAGCCCGCGCCAGAAGACCCGGGCGGTGCTCGAGGTCAACGGCACCCAGCACCCGTTGGTCCCGCCGGGCCTCGTGGTCGGCAGGGGCAGCGAGGCGGACCTGCGGATCAACGACCCGGGAGTCAGCCGGCGGCACGCGGAGTTCCTGGTGACCACCCAGACCGGCCGAGGGGTCAAGCCCGGCGAGGGCGAGCTGCACATCGAGGTCCACGACATGGGATCGACCAACGGGATCACCGTCGACGGCCGGCGGGTGAGCCGCATCGCCCTCCGCGACGGATCGCGGGTCCAGGTCGGCCACACCTCGCTGGTCGTCCGCCTGCTCGAGGAGGACGCGGGTGTCTGAGCTGACGCTGTTCCTGGTGCGGGTGGCCTACCTGGCGATCCTGTGGATCTTCGTGCTCTCGGCGATCTCGGTGATCCGCTCCGACATGTTCGGAGCCCGGATGCCCGCGCCCGGCAGCGCGCCGCCGCCGCCACCGCCGAAGGCGCCCAAGCAGAAGGCGCCGCCGAAGCGGCGCGGCTCGCCCACCCACGTCGCGGTGACCCAGGGGCCGAACACGGGGATCACCGCGAACCTGAGTGACGCCCCGATCCTGATCGGCCGCGGCAGCGACGCGCAGATCCGGCTCGACGACGACTACGTCTCGACCAGGCACGCGCGGATCGCGAGCGCGGGTGACCAGTGGTACGTCGAGGACCTCGGCTCGACCAACGGCACCTACCTCGGCAACCAGCGGCTCACCCAGCCGACGACGATCACCCTGGGCTCCCAGGTGCGGGTGGGCAAGACCGTCGTGGAGCTGCGGAAGTGACCGAGACGACGGTGCAGCAGCGGCTGCGGCTCCGGTTCCACGCGGTCTCGGACGTGGGCCGGGTGCGCAAGGACAACCAGGACTCCGGCTACGCCGGACCCTGGTTGCTCGCGGTGTGCGACGGCGTCGGCGGAGCGGCGCGCGGCGACATCGCCTCCAGCACCGCGATCGGCGAGCTGCGCGAGCTGGACGCGGCGCCCGGAGCCGGCGACCTGCTCGAGCGGGTGACCGACGCGCTGCACGAGGCCCACGAGTCGATCGGGGCCCAGGTCGACCACGACCCGTCGCTCAACGGCACCAGCACCACCGCGACGATCGCGCTCTTCGACGGCTCCAGGATGGCGATCGGCCACATCGGCGACTCCCGCGGCTACCTGTTCCGCGACGGCGAGCTCTCCCAGCTCACCACCGACCACACGTTCGTGCAGACGCTGATCGACGAGGGCCGGATCACCGAGGAGGAGGCGCGGACCCACCCGCACCGAAACCTGATCCTCAAGGCGCTCGACGGCCTGCACGAGGTCGAGCCGGACCTGTTCGCGCTCGAGGTGGTTCCGGGTGACCGGCTCTTCCTGTGCAGCGACGGCGCCTGCGGCGTCCTCGAGCCGGAGCGGATCGCCGACATCCTCAGGGGCGGTTCACCGGAGTTCTCCGCGATCGAGATGGTGCGCGCCAGCCTGGAGGCCGGCAGCTCCGACAACGTCACCTGCATCGTGGCGGACGTGCTCACCGAGGAGCAGACGGCGGCCGACCCGTCGTACGCCGACCCGGAGCCGCAGGTCGTCGGCGCCGCGGCCGACCCCCGCCCGCGGACGCCGCGCGGCCTGTTCCGCGGCCACCGCTCCGGTGACACCGGGGAGCTCGAGCCGGTCGACGCCGAGATCCCCGAGGGCATCGACTACGCAGTCGTCGCCGACCCGCCGATGGACCCGGAGGTCTACCGGTACGCACCCCGGCCGCCACAGCGCTTCACCTGGGCGCGCCGGCTGATGGTGCTCGTGATCCTGCTCGGCGTCGCCTGGATCGCCGTGGCATCGGCCTACTGGTGGTCCCAGCAGCAGTACTACGTCGGCGAGGCGGACGGCCGGGTCGCGATCTTCCGCGGCATCGACGGAGTGCCGGGTCTGTCGACCGTGCACCGGACCAGCGACGTCACGGTGGACGACCTGCCCGAGGGGCCACAGGCCGACGTGGACGAAGGCATCGCCGCGAACGACTACGCGGACGCCGAGACCATCGTCCAGAACCTCGCCGACCAGGTCAGTCGCGCCGAGAACGGTCAGTAGCCGTGGCGAGCACCGCGAACGCAGGCCTGAGCGGCTTCGTGCACCGGCGGCGTCGGGGGGCGGAGCTGTTCCTCCTCGTCCTGGCGCTGATCGTCGGCATCGGCGCGTACGCATCGGTCGGGCTCGGCATCGACGGCGAGGTGCCGACCAACCTGATCGGGTACGGGAGCTGGCTGACCGCGTTGATCGTCGCCGCGCACGTGGTGGTGCGGCTGGTGGCGCCGTACGCCGACCCGGTGCTGCTGCCGGTGGTCGCCGCTCTCAACGGGCTCGGTCTCGCGATCATCCACCGGCTGGACCGGGCGATGGACACCGGGCAGGCCGACCAGCAGCTGATCTGGATGACGGTCGGCGTGGCGCTGTTCGTCCTCACCATGGTCGGCCTCCGCGACCACCGGCTGATGGCGCGGTTCACCTACACCGCCGCTCTCGCCGCGCTGGTGCTGCTGATCCTGCCGATGCTCCCGGGGATCGGGAACGAGGTGAACGGCGCGCGGATCTGGATCAGGCTCGGTCCTGTCGGCTTCCAGCCCGGCGAGATCGCCAAGGTGCTGCTGGTGATCAGCTTCGCCGGCTACCTCGTGGTCCACCTCGACGCGCTCGCGCTGGCCGGGAGGCGGCTGCTGTTCATCGACCTTCCCCGCGGTCGGGACCTCGGGCCGATCCTCGCGATGTGGGTGGTCAGCCTCGGGATCCTGGTGCTCCAGAAGGACCTCGGGTCGAGCCTGCTGTTCTTCGGCCTGTTCCTGATCATGCTCTACGTCGCCACCGAGCGGCCCGGCTGGCTGGTCGTCGGCGGCCTGCTGTTCTTCGGCGGTGCAGCGGTCGCCCACCAGCTCTTCGGGCACGTCCAGCAGCGGGTCTCGATCTGGATGGATCCGTTCGCGGACCCGAGCGGGGACGGCTTCCAGCTGGTCGAGGGCCTCTACGGGTTCGCCTGGGGCGGGCTGATCGGCCGCGGCCTCGGCCAGGGCATGCCCGCGCGGGTGCCGGAGGCGGAGTCGGACTTCATCATGGCCGCGATCGGCGAGGAGCTGGGCCTGACCGCAGTCCTCGCGGTGCTGCTGCTCTACGGCCTGATCGTCGAGCGCGCGCTGCGCGCGGCCCTGATCTGCCGCGACGGGTTCGGCAAGCTGGTCGCGACCGGGCTCGCGGCCACCCTCGCGCTGCAGGTGTTCGTCGTCATCGGCGGCGTGACCCGGCTGATCCCCCTCACCGGTCTCACCACGCCGTTCCTCTCCTACGGCGGATCCTCGCTGGTCTCGAACTGGGTGATCGTCGCGCTGCTGCTGCGGATCTCCGACCAGGCCCGGCGTCCGGGGCCGGAGCTCTCGGCCGAGGTCGACGACCCGGACCAGCTGTCGACCCAGGTGGTCAAGGTCCAGGGGCGGACCAGATGAACAAGCCGATCCGCGCCGTCTCCTTCTTCTGCATGCTGCTGTTCCTCGCGCTGATGGTGAACGTCAGCTACCTGCAGTTCTGGAACGCCGAGGACCTCAACAGCGACGCCGCGAACCGGCGGGTGGCCGAGGACGCGTTCAGCCGCGAACGGGGCCTGATCCTCGTCGACCAGAGCCCGATCGCGCGCAGCCGGCCGTCCGACGACCGCTACGACTACCAGCGCGTCTACCCCCGGCCCTTCCTCTACGCACCGATCACCGGCTTCCTGACGTTCGGCACCCAGACCGGCATCGAGCGCTCCCAGAACGCGGTGCTCTCCGGCGAGGACCCGCGCCTCTTCGTGAACCGACTGGTCGACCTGGTGCGCAACGAGACCAACCAGGGTGGCAACGTGCTGCTGACGCTCGACCCCGAGGCACAGCAGGCGGCGTACGACACGCTGCTCGAGACCGTCGGTCCGGAGGGAGAAGGCTCGGTGGTGGCGATCGAGCCGAAGACCGGTCGGATCCTGGCGATGGTCTCGTTGCCGACCTACGACCCCAACCAGCTCGCCACCCACGACTTCGAGGCCTACCAGGAGACCTACGACCGGCTGGAGGCCGACGAGAGCGAGCCGCTCAGCAACCGCGCGATCCAGACGCGCCTGTTTCCCGGCTCGACGTTCAAGATCGTCACCGCAGCAGCGGCGATCGAGGCGGGTCTCTACGGCGCTGACGACGATGTGCCGTCCGGGGCGACCTGGCAGGCACCCGGCACCAGCGGTGCGCAGAACGTGATCGACAACGAGGGCCGCGGTCAGTGCAGTCCCGAGGAGATCTCGTTCGAGACCGCGATGGCATGGTCGTGCAACACCGCCTTCGCCAAGATGGCGGTGGAGCTCGGTCCGGAGGAGATGCAGGACCGGGCGGAGGCGTTCGGCTTCAACAGCGACTACCTCGACGACCTCCCCGGCCAGGTGGAGTCGGTCTACCCCTCTCAGGTCGTGGACGTGATCGACGGTGAGGAGCAGGAGCCGCGGGAGCTCAACGAGGCCGAGACGGCCCGCACCGGGTTCGGCCAGTTCGACGTGCAGTCGACGCCGCTGCAGATGGCGATGGTGGTGGCCGCGCTCGCCAACCGCGGCACACTCATGCGTCCCTACCTCGTCGAGGAGGTCCAGTCGGCGGACTACGACACGCTCGAGACCACCGACCCGGACGAGCTGCGCGACGCGGTGTCGCCCGAGACCGCCAGCCAGGTCACCGACCTGATGGTGGCGACCGTCGACGTCGGCACCGCCTCCCCCGCCGCGATCGAGGGCGTCTCGGTGGCCGGCAAGACAGGCACCGCCCAGCGCGGCATCGAGGGAGAGCCGCCGTACGGCTGGTTCACCTCGTTCGCCCCCGCCGAGGACGCGGAGGTCGCGGTGGCAGTGATGATCCAAGAGGCACCGGGGAAGTCGATCGCGGGAGGCGCCCTCGGGGGCCCGATCGCCAAGGCAGTGATGGAGGCGGTTCTCGCCGATGACTGAGTACGCCGACGCAGCGCACCGCTACCGCCTCGACAGCCGGATCGCCACCGGCGGGATGGGCGTGGTGTGGCGCGCGACCGACACCCGTCTCGACCGGCAGGTCGCGGTGAAGGTGCTCAAGCCGGAGTACGCCGACGACCCGCAGTTCCGCGCGCGGTTCGAGACCGAGGCGCGGAACGCCGCGGCCCTCCACCACCCGGGGATCGCGGGCGTCTACGACTACGCGTCGGACGGCGCCGCGGGCGCCGCGCCGTACCTGGTGATGGAGCTCGTCGACGGCCAGCCGCTCTCGGCGCTGCTCGCCCAGGCACGCACCGCCGGGAGGACCCTCGACCCCGAGGTGGTCCGCGACCTGATGGCGCAGACGGCGACCGCCCTGGCCGTGGCCCACGACGCCGGGATCGTGCACCGCGACATCAAGCCCGCCAACCTGATGGTCACTCCCGAGCGGGACGTGAAGGTCACCGACTTCGGGATCGCCCGGGCCGGGGACTCCGCACAGATCACGCGCACCGGCGCGGTGATGGGGACGCCGCAGTACCTCGCGCCCGAGCAGGCCCGCGGCAACGCCGCCACCCCGGCGACCGACGTCTACTCCCTGGGAGTGGTGGCCTTCGAGTGCCTGGCCGGACGGAGGCCGTTCGAGGCCGACACCCCGGTCGCGACCGCGCTCGCGCACCTCCAGCAGCCGGTACCCGACCTGCCCGGGACAGTGCCGTCGGACCTCGCCGCCGTCGTCCGGAAGGCGCTCGCGAAGGACCCGAGCGACCGGTTCACCGACGGCGCGGCGTTCGCCGCGGCGCTGCGCGACCCGTCGGCGGCCGGCATGCTGCCCGACTCCACGGAGCCGACGGCCGTGATCGGCACCGGCACCGCGGTGGTCCCTCCGGTCGGAGGGGCCGCACCTCAGGTCGAACGGCTGGAGCCGGCGTCGTCGTACTCGCCCGAGCCAGCCCCGGCGCGCGAGGAGCGACGGCGCCGGTCCTTCCCGTGGCTGCCGGTGCTCGCGGTGCTGCTGGCCGTGGCCCTGGCAGTGGTCATCGCCTTCCTCGTGTTCGGCGGCGACGACGAGGAGCCGTCAGCGGACGCGCCCTCCACCTCTGCGTCGAGCTCGACGAGCCAGGACGGTCCGGAGACGGTCCGGCTCGATCCGGACGACTACGTCGGGCAGCCCTTCAGCGTGGTGGAGGCCGAGCTGCGGGCGCTCGGACTGAGTGTCGAACCGTCCGAGGTGGCCAACGACGGCAGCGGCGAGGAGGGGATCGTCACCGAGATC
>Ga0196960_10000511_pt1 | contig 13188 bp, 11 predicted proteins | sample S3v_5metaG_FD_183187 | JGI IMG/M metagenome (GOLD analysis project Ga0196960, IMG submission 183187) | Soil microbial communities from Anza Borrego desert, Southern California, United States - S3+v_5 | ecosystem: Environmental > Terrestrial > Soil > Desert | place: USA: California | collected... | reverse complement strand
CTCGTCACATTCGTGCTGGTGCTGCGCAAGCTGCCCAAGGACATCGGCGAGCGGCACCGGCCGCGCGAGCGGGTGGTGCGCGGGGCGATCGCGGTGGCCGTCGGCGGGCTGATGGCGGGCGTCGGCGCGGTGGCCCTGGCCGCGCGCACCGCCGTTCCGGTGTCGGTGGACTACCCCGAGGAGGCCTACGACTTCGGAGGCGGCAAGAACATCGTCAACGTGACCCTGGTCGACATCCGCGCCTGGGACACCCTCGGCGAGATCTCGCTGCTCGTGGTCGCCGCCACCGGCGTCGCCAGCCTGGTCTTCCTCCGCGGCCGCACCGGAGGGGTGGACCGGCTGGAGTCGGTGGCCGAGGCCGCGCACGAGCCGGTCGGCCGGGCGCCGCGGCGGCGCTGGCTGGCCGCCAGCGCGACCCTGCCGCCCGAGCGCCGCTCGGTGGTGCTCGAGGTGATCACCCGGGTCCTCTTCCACACCATCCTGGTGTTCTCGCTGTACCTGCTCTTCTCGGGGCACAACGAGCCCGGCGGTGGGTTCGCCGGCGGGCTGGTCGCCGGGCTCGCGCTGGTGCTGCGCTACCTGGCCGGTGGGCGCTACGAGCTGGGCGAGGCCGCGCCGGTGGACCCGGGCCTGCTGCTGGGTGCCGGTCTGCTGTTCGCCGGCGGCACCGGCGTGGGCGGCCTGCTGCTCGGAGGCGAGGTGCTGCAGACCGCGATCCTGGAGACGACGCTGCCGGTGCTCGGCGACGTCAAGCTGGTGACCTCGCTCTTCTTCGACATGGGGGTCTACCTGATCGTCGTCGGCCTCGTCCTGGACGTGCTGCGGAGCCTCGGCGCCGAGCTGGACCGCCAGGACGACGAGCAGGACCCGATCGAGGCCGCCCCCGGAGAGGTGATCGTCCGATGACGCCGACCGTCGTGCTCCCGGTGATCATCGGCGGGCTCTACACCGCGGGGGTCTACCTGCTGCTCGACCGCAGCCTCACCCGCGTGCTGCTGGGCTTCCTCCTGCTCGGCAACGCCACCAACCTGCTGCTGCTCTCGACCGGTGGGCCCAGCGGCATGGCCCCCATCCTCGGGTACGCCGAGCCGGAGGAGATGAGCGATCCGCTGCCCCAGGCGCTCATCCTGACGGCCATCGTCATCACCTTCGGGGTCGCGGCCTTCGTGCTGGCGATGATCCACCGGTCGTGGCGGCTGGCCGCCGACGAGGGCGTCGGCACCGACGAGGAGGACCGCAGGGTGGCCCGGCGGTCCGGCACCGACGCCGACGAGCTCGACCCCGACGACCTGGCACCCGAGGACCGGCCGGCCGGGCACGCCGACAGCCTGCATGCCCCCGCGGCCGAAGCAGCCGACGACGTCGACCTTCCTCTGCCCGGAGGTCGCACGTGAGCTCCGTCCTGACGCCGCTGCCCGTGCTGCTGCCGCTGCTCGGCGCCGCGGGCACCCTGCTCGTCGGCCGGCATCCCCGCACCCAGCGGACGGTCAGCATCCTGGTCCTCACCGCGGTGCTCGGTGTCTCGCTCGCGCTGCTGCTGCTCGCGGACTCCGAGGGGCCCACCGCGGTCGCCGTCGGCGGATGGCCGGTGCCGCTGGGCATCGTGCTGGTCGTCGACCGGCTGTCGGCGCTGATGCTCGTGGTGGCCTCGACCGTCGCGCTCGGCGTGCTCGTCTTCGCCGTCGGCCAGGGCTCGGCCGACGGGTCGGAGGCGACCCCGCTGTCGATCTTCCACCCGACGTTCCTGGTGCTCATCGCCGGTGTGAGCAACGCCTTCCTCGCCGGTGACCTGTTCAACCTCTACGTCGGCTTCGAGATCCTGCTGATGGCCAGCTACGTCCTGCTGACCCTGGGCGGCTCGGCCCCGCGGGTGCGCGCCGGCATCACCTACGTCGTGGTCAGCCTGCTGAGCTCGCTGATCTTCCTGGCGGCCATCGGGCTCATCTACGCGGCGACCGGCACGGTGACGATGGCGCAGCTGGCGGGACGGCTGGCCGAGCTGCCCGAGGGCACCCAGGTGCTGCTGCAGTCGATGCTGCTCATCGCGTTCTGCATCAAGGCCGCGGTGTTCCCGCTGTCTGCCTGGCTGCCGGACAGCTACCCGACGGCGCCGGCCCCGGTCACCGCGGTGTTCGCCGGCCTGCTCACCAAGGTCGGCGTCTACGCGATCATCCGCACCCAGACGCTGCTGTTCCCCGCGGGCGCGCTCGACGACGTGCTGATGTGGGCGGCGCTGGCGACGATGGTCATCGGCATCCTCGGCGCGGTCGCGCAGACCGACATCCGCCGCATCCTGTCCTTCACCCTGGTCAGCCACATCGGCTACATGCTGTTCGGCATCGCCCTGGGTACCGCCGGCGGCCTGGCCGGGGCGATCTTCTACGTGGCCCACCACATCGCCATCCAGACCACGCTCTTCCTCGTCGCGGGCCTGGTCGAACGGACCGGCGGGTCGACGGCGATGGACCGGCTGGGCGGGCTGGCCCAGCGCTCCCCGTTCCTGGCGGTGCTCTTCTTCGTGCCCGCCATGAACCTGGCCGGCATCCCGCCGCTGTCGGGGTTCATCGGCAAGCTCGGCCTGCTGCAGGCGGGCGTCGCGGAGGGCAGCGGGCAGGCGCTCGCGCTGGTGGCCGGCGGCGTCGTCACCAGCCTGCTCACCCTCCTGGCGGTGGCCCGCGTGTGGACCCGGGCCTTCTGGCGGCCGGCCACGCAGGAGCCCTCCGCCGACACCGCCGCGGCAGCGGCCATCGACGCCGCTCCCGCTCCGCGCGAGCCGGTGCCCGTGGGGGACGGCGGAGCCGGTGCGGGCGAGCGGCAGACCGCCTGGCTGGCCGCGTGGCGGCGGCACGAGGACGTGGCGACCGCCGGGACCGCGGTGCGGGCGACGCGGGCCGGTGCGGTGCGCGCCCTGCGGCCGCTGCCCGGGGTGATGGTCGGGGTGACCGCGGTGATGGTCGCGGTGACGGTGTCGCTCACCGTCGTCGCCGGTCCGCTGTACGGGCTGACCCAGCGCGCGGCCGAGGACCTGGTCGAGCGGACTCCCTACGTCGAGTCGGTGTTCACCGACCCCGTGCCGGCGGAGGACGGGGAGTGACCGCCGTCGAGCGCACGGGCATCCGGCTGCGGCACCAGCTGCCGCTGCTCGCCTGGCTGGTGGTCGTGTGGATCCTCCTGTGGGGCACCTGGTCCTGGGCCAACCTCGTCTCCGGCATCGCCGTCGCCCTCGCGGTCACGCTGCTGCTGCCGCTGCCCCCGGTGGCCGGTGGCGCGCGGGTCCGGCCGCTGGCCCTGCTCTCGTTCGTCGGCCACTTCCTGGTCGACCTGGGGGTCTCCGGCGCCCAGGTGGCCTGGCGGGCGCTGAGCCCGGCCGGGGTCCGCAGCGGCGCGATCGTCCAGGTGCAGCTGCGGGTGGACTCCGACCTGCTGCTGACGATGGTCGCCGAGGCCGTCTCGCTGGTCCCCGGGTCGCTCGTCCTGGACCTCGACCGCGAGCGGAGGCGGCTCGCCGTCCACCTGCTGCACGCCGACGACCTCGCCGACGTCGAACGGCAGAAGCTCGCCGTGCTGACCACCGAGGAGCGGCTGGTGCGCGCCTTCGGGTCCACGGCGGACCTCGCCGCCCTGCGGAGCGAGGAGGCGTCGTGACCGCCGTGGCGGTGGTGGCGCATGCCCTGCTGGGCGGGGGCGCACTGCTCGCGCTGGTCCGGCTGGCCCGCGGGCCCTCGCTGCTCGACCGCGTGGTGGCCACCGACACCCTGCTGGTCATCATCTCCGCCAGCCTCGCGGTGCACGCCGCCCTGGAGCGTGACCCCACGGTGATCCCGGTGCTCGTGGTCGTCTCGCTGCTGGCGTTCGTGGGCTCGGTCTCGATCGCCCGCTACATCGGCGGGATGCTGGTGGGCTCGAGCGGCGACGGCCAGGACGTCGGGCTGCCGCCGGCCGCCGAGCTGGGGGAGGGGCGCCCGTGACCGCGGTGGCCGACGTCGTCGCCGTCGCCTGCCTGCTCGGCGGGGCGCTGCTGTGCCTCACCGCCGGAGTGGGCCTGGTGCGCTTTCCCGACGTGCTCTCGCGGATGCATGCCGGCACCAAGCCGCAGGTGCTCGGCGTCCTGCTGATCATGGTCGGCGCGGCGATCCGGCTGAACGGCTGGTCGAACAGCTGGATGCTGCTGCTCGTGGCCGCGTTCCAGCTGCTGACCGCGCCGGTGAGCGCGCACATGATCAGCCGGGTGGCCTACCGCCGGCGGCACGTGCGCCGGGACCTGCTGCTGGTCGACGAGCTGCGCAGCGCCGGTCAGGACCGGGTCTACCAGGGCGACGAGCCGGCCGACGCGCCGCCGGAGGAGCCGGGCGCCGCGCTGGCCGAGAGCCGCCGCGAGGAGGACGGGGCGCGCTGAACGTTCCGCGCGCCCCGTCCCCGCCGATCAGCGCTGGGCGCGGTTGACCGCCGAGATGACGGCCCGCAGCGAGGCGCTGACGATGTTCGGGTCGATCCCGACGCCCCACAGGACGCGGTCGCCCACGGCGCACTCGACGTAGGCCGCGGCGCGGGCGTCACCGCCGGCGGACATGGCGTGCTCGGCGTAGTCGAGCACCCGGACGTCGACGTCCAGGCGCCGCAGCGCGTCCACGAACGCGGCGATCGGGCCGTTGCCGCGCCCCTCGACGGTGACCGGTGCACCCGAGTCGAGCAGGTCCACGGTCATCTCGTGCACCTGGTCGCCGTGGGCGGTGTGCCGGAGGCCGGACAGCGAGAACCGGCCCCACGGAGCGTGCGGGTCGGGCAGGTACTCGTTGCTGAAGGCGGCCCACATCTGCTCGGCGGTGACCTCGCCGCCCTCGTCGTCGGTGTGCCGCTGGATGACCGCCGAGAACTCGATCTGCAGCCGGCGCGGCAGGTCGAGGTGGTTCTCGGTCTTCATGATGTAGGCGACGCCGCCCTTGCCGGACTGGCTGTTCACCCGGATGACCGCCTCGTAGCTGCGGCCCACGTCCTTGGGGTCGATCGGCAGGTACGGCACCGCCCAGGGCATCTCGGCCACCGTCTTCCCGGCCGCCTGCGCGTCGCGTTCCAGGGCCGTGAAGCCCTTGTTGATCGCGTCCTGGTGGGAGCCGGAGAACGCCGTGTAGACCAGGTCGCCGCCGTAGGGGTGCCGCTCGTGCACGCCGAGCTGGTTGCAGTACTCCACGGTGCGGCGGATCTCGTCGATGTCGGAGAAGTCGATCTCCGGGTCGATGCCCTGGCTGAACAGGTTCAGGCCCAGCGTGACCAGGTCGACGTTGCCGGTGCGCTCGCCGTTGCCGAACAGGCAGCCCTCGATGCGGTCGGCGCCGGCGCGGTGGCCGAGCTCGGCGGCGGCGACCGCGGTGCCCCGGTCGTTGTGCGGGTGCAGGCTGAGGACGACGGAGTCCCGCCGGGCCAGGTTGCGGTGCATCCACTCGATCTGGTCGGCGTAGACCGTCGGCTCGGCCATCTCCACGGTCGCCGGCAGGTTGAGGATGGTCGGCCGGTCGGGGGTCGGCTCCCAGACGTCGGTGACGGCGTTGCAGACCTCGACGGCGAAGTCGAGCTCGGTGCCGGTGAAGGACTCGGGGGAGTACTCGAAGCGGATGTCGGTGTCGCCCATCTGCTCGGCGAGCTTGCGCACCACCTGCGCGCCGTGGACGGCGATGTCGACGATCCCGGCGCGGTCGGCGTCGAAGACGACCCGGCGCTGCAGCGTGCTCGTCGAGTTGTAGAGGTGGACGATCGCCTGCTTCGCGCCGCGCAGCGACTCGAAGGTGCGCTCGATCAGCTCGTCGCGGGCCTGGGTGAGCACCTGGATGGTGACGTCGTCGGGGACGAGGTCCTCGTCGATCAGCTGCCGCACGAAGTCGTAGTCGGTCTGGCTGGCCGCCGGGAAGCCGACCTCGATCTCCTTGTAGCCCATGCGGACCAGCAGGTCGAACATGCGCCGCTTGCGGTCGGGCGTCATCGGGTCGATCAGGGCCTGGTTGCCGTCGCGGAGGTCCACGGCACACCAGCGGGGGGCCTTCGTGGTGACCGTCTCGGGCCAGGTGCGGTCGGGCAGGGCGACCGGCGGAAAGGGCGCGTACCGGTGGATCGGCATCCCCGACGGCTGCTGCGGGTGGCGGGCGTGCGGGTGCGTGTCGCTCATGAGGAGGCTCCTGGTGCGGGCTGCCGTGCGCGGAGTGCGCACGGCTCCGGTGGACGGTCAGCGACGCCGGGAACGCCTGAACCCCGCGGCGAGGAAGCCGACCTAGGAGAGGGCCTCGCCGCGGCGGGTAAGCAGGAGGCTGCCGCGCACATCCCCACGGTAGCAGCGGATCAGCCCACGTCGCAGCAGCACCGGCAGTCGTCGGCGTGGACCGGACGGCCGCTCCAGTCGTCGAGCTGGTCGCACCGGGGCGGGCAGGTGCACTCGAACGGCTCGGGGCGGTCTCGGAGCTCGCCGGCGAGAAGTCGTCGCTCCCGCTCCGCCGCCTGGCTCCGCAGCTGGTCCCGGCGGCGGGCTCGGGCCCGTTCCTCCGGCGCATCGCCCGGTCGTGGGCGCAGGTGGTCGTCGGGCCGGCCGACGGCGCGGCTGGCCGGGTCGGTCCGCGGTGTGCGCCGGTCGAACGTGTAGGTGGGCTGCGGGCGGTGCGGCCGGTGCTCCCAGCGCGAGCCGCGCTGCTCGCTGAGCAGGGTGTCCAGGTGTGCCGGAAACCGGCGGTCGCCGCGGTCGCGCACCGCGTCGGGATCCATTCCGGGCACCTCGGTGCCCGACAGGTCGAGCAGCGCGATCCGGAGGTCGGCCACCTGCGCTGCGGCGGCGACCAGCCGGGCGTCGAGGCCGGCGGCGCCGGTCTCGGCTGCGGCGATCGCGGACTTCGAGGTGCCGATCCTCGCGGCCAGTTCACGCTGCGACAGATCGGCACGCCGACGGATCCGGCGCAGGAGACCGCAGAGGTCGAAGGCGTCGGGCACCCGTCGATGGTGCGGGCCGCCCGGCTCCACCCGGAGGGGCACACCCCTTCTGTGGACAGTCGGTCTCTGCCCACAGTCCTGGGCAGAGACCGAGCGAGCGACCGACCTGTTCTCGCCGCAGTAGGTCTCTGCCCATCCGGGTGGGCAGAGACCTACGTTGCCCGGGACATCTGGTGACCGGGTGCCCGCCGGGTCAGAACTCGTGCCTGAGGCGCAGGCGCAGCGGGCGGCCGTCGGGATCGTCGAGCAGGCGGTAGACCGGCGTCGCCCAGAGGCGGGTGGACCAGGGAAGTCGCTCCGCCCGGTGCTCGCGGACCCGGCCTGCCGGGCGCGGTCCGCTGCGCCCGCCGTCGTGCCATGCATCGAGAGCGGCCGCCCGCTCGTTCAGGACGTCCACGAAGCGGCCGGGGTCGAGCGCCAGCTCGTCCTCGCTGCCGTCGGCGGCCAGGTCCAGGTGCTCCCGGGCCAGTCCCAGTCGCAGGTCACGGGCGAAGGTGCGGGCGCCGTCGCCGGTGCCGGCCGGGTCGCGTGGCTCCCGCGGGTCCCGGGTGCTGTCGAGGACGGTGCTGGAGAGCTCGCTGTCGTGGGTCCACGAGCGCCGGTTGAAGTTGTCGCTGCCCACGCTGGCCCAGGTGTCGTCGACGACGCACACCTTGGCGTGCACGTAGACGGGGGTGCCCGCGTGGTTCTCCACGTCGAACACGTGCACCCGGCCCTCGCCGGCCCGCCGGCACATCTCGATCGCCTGCCAGCGGCCCACGTACTGCGGGCGCTCGGCGAGCGCGCCGTCCTGGTCGGGCACGCGCGGCACGACGACGACCAGGTGCAGGCCGGGGTTGTCCGCCAGCGCCTCGGCGAACAGGCGGGCGACCTCTCCGGACCACATGTACTGGTCCTCGAGGTAGATCAGCCGTCGAGCCCGCTTGATCGCCTTGGTGTAGCCGCGGGCGACCGACCGCTCGCCCTTCGGGGCGAAGTCGTAGGGAGGGCGGATCGCCGGATAGGTGCGCAGGGTCTGCACCGCGTGCGGGCCGCACTCCGGCGGCGGAGGGAGCTGCGGCGGCAGGGGATCGGCGTGCAGCCGCGCCCGGTGCAGCTTGTCGTGGAGCCAGGCCAGCGGGTGGTCCTCGTCGGGGCTGTTCGGATCGTCCCAGCGCTCCCGGAACACCGTGTCGAGCACGTGCACGGCCGGGCCGCGGATCTGCAGCTGCACGTCGTGCCACGGCGGGTTCCTCCCATAGGCGGCGGCCATGGGCAGGGCCTGCGGATCGCCGCCGTGGTCGGCGTCGTCGCGGCGGGAGTGGCAGAGGTCGATCCCACCGACGAAGGCGACGTCCCTCGACGGGTCCTCGTCGTGCCGGAGGACGACCATCTTCTGGTGGTGACTGCCCATGCGGCGGATGCGCTGGTCCAGGATCACCTCGCCGCCCCCGTGCTCGATCGCCAGGTCGAGCGCGCGGTTGGACTCCTTGTTCAACGTGAGCTGCTGCATGTGCGACCGCCACACCAGCCCGCGGACGCAGACGCCGCGTTTCACCGCCTCGGTGAACAGCTCGGCCACCGTCGGCCCGCCGTCGCGCAGCAGTTCGTCGGGATCCCCGCGCCAGTCGGTGAAGAACAGGTGGTCCCCGGCGTCGAGCGCGCGCACCTCGTCGACCAGCCGGTCGAAGTAGGCGACGCCGTGCAGCAGTGGCTCGGCGAGGTTCCCGGCGGTCCACGCGGGGATCGCCGTCGCGGTGTTCCCGCGCTCCTCGGCGTCGAGCAGCCACTGCTCGGGGAACTCCATCCGGTGATCACAACGCGCGCCCGTCGGGGATGCAACCACCGCGTGCCCGGCGCACGTCGGTAGCCTGTGAAGCCGTGGCCCTCGTCGTCCAGAAGTACGGCGGCTCCTCCGTCGCCTCCGCAGAGCACATGAAGCGTGTCGCCGAGCGGATCGTCGCCGTGAAGAAGAACGGTGACGACGTCGTCGTCGTGGTCTCGGCGATGGGTGACACCACCGACGAGCTGCTCGATCTGGCCGGCCAGATCACCGACGCCCCGCCCGGTCGAGAGCTCGACATGCTGCTCACCGCCGGCGAGCGGATCTCGATGGCGCTGCTGGCGATCGCGATCTCCGAGCACGGCTACGAGGCGCGCTCGTTCACCGGGTCGCAGGCCGGGGTCATCACCACCGGCAGCCACGGCAAGGCGCGGATCATCGACGTCACGCCCGGCCGGCTGCGCTCGGCGCTCGACGAGGGCTCGATCGTCATCGTGGCCGGGTTCCAGGGCGTGAGCCAGGACACCAAGGACATCACCACGCTCGGCCGCGGCGGGTCGGACACGACCGCCGTCGCGGTCGCCGCGGCGTTGGCGGCCGACGTCTGCGAGATCTACACCGACGTGGACGGCGTCTTCACCGCCGACCCCCGCATCGTCCCCAACGCCAAGCGGCTGGACACCATCACCTACGAGGAGATGCTCGAGCTCGCCGCCTCCGGGGCGAAGGTGCTCATGCTGCGCTGCGTCGAGTACGCCCGCCGCTACGGCATCCCCGTGCACGTCCGCAGCTCCTACTCACAGCTCCCCGGCACGATCGTGGCCGGCTCGATGGAGGACCTTCCGGTGGAACAGGCGATCATCACGGGCGTCGCGCACGACCGCTCCGAGGGCAAGGTCACCGTCTACGGGGTGCCCGACCGGCCGGGTGAGGCGGCGCAGCTGTTCCGTGTGCTCGCCGACGCCGAGGTCAACATCGACATGATCGTGCAGAACGTGTCGGCCGAGGCCAGCAAGCTCGCCGACATCTCGTTCACCCTGCCCACGAGCGACGGCCCGGCCGCGCTCGCCGCGCTGGAGAAGGTCAGGCACACCATCGGCTACACCGACGTCAGCTTCGACCAGCACATCGGCAAGGTCAGCCTGGTCGGTGCCGGGATGCGCTCGCACCCCGGCGTCTCCGCGAAGTTCTTCGGCGCGCTCGCCGACGCGGGCGTGAACCTCGAGCTGATCAGCACCTCGGAGATCCGCATCTCCGTGGTGTGCCGCGACACGGACGTCGACATCGCCGTCCGCGCGGTGCACGACGCGTTCGACCTCGGCTCCGAGGTCGAGGCGGTCGTCTACGGAGGAACGGGTCGATGAGCGGCAGCAGTGACGGCCTGCGGGTCGGGATCGTCGGCGCGACCGGCCAGGTGGGCCGGGTCGTGCGGGAGATCCTCGCCGAGCGGGAGTTCCCGGTCGCCGAGATGCGCTTCTTCGCCTCCGCGCGGTCGGCCGGCAGCACCCTGCCCTGGGCAGGTGGGGAGATCACCGTCGAGGACGCCGCCACGGCGGACCCCACCGGGCTGGACATCGCGATCTTCTCCGCCGGGGCGACGACCTCGCGCGCACAGGCGCCGCGGTTCGCCGAGGCCGGCGTGACGGTCATCGACAACAGCTCCGCCTGGCGCCGCGACCCCGACGTCCCGCTGATCGTCAGCGAGGTCAACCCGCACGCGCTGGCCGAGATGCGCAAGGGCATCATCGCCAACCCCAACTGCACGACCATGGCCGCGATGCCGGTGCTGCGCCCGCTGCACGACGAGGCCGGCCTCGAGCGTCTGGTGGTCAGCACGTACCAGGCCGTCTCCGGCAGCGGGGTGGCCGGCGTCCAGGAGCTCGACGGCCAGGTCAAGGCGGTGGTCGACAAGGCTGCCGAGCTCGCCCACGACGGGTCCGCGGTGACCTTCCCCGAGCCGCAGAAGTACGTGCGGCCCATCGCGTTCAACGTGCTCCCGATGGCCGGCTCGATCGTCGACGACGGCTCCTTCGAGACCGACGAGGAGCAGAAGCTCCGCAACGAGAGCCGCAAGATCCTCGGCATCCCCGATCTCCGCGTCTCGGGCACCTGCGTCCGCGTGCCGGTGTTCAGCGGGCACTCCCTGTCGATCAACGCCGAGTTCGCCCGGTCGCTGAGCGTCGAGCAGGCCACCGAGCTGCTGTCGTCCGCTCCCGGTGTGGAGCTGTCCGAGGTCCCCACCCCGCTGCAGGCGGCCGGCCGCGACCCGAGCTACGTCGGCCGCATCCGGCAGGACCAGAGCGTGGACGGCGGACGCGGCCTGGTGCTGTTCGTCAGCAACGACAACCTGCGCAAGGGCGCCGCGCTGAACACCGTCCAGATCGCCGAGTTGATCGCGAGCCGGCGGTAGCGGGATCCGCCCGGGCGCGGGGGCCGGACGCCTCCCGGCCGGGCGGATGAATGGCTTCCGCTCAGCCGAGGACGGCTCCTGGCGGCGATGTCGTCCGGAGGACGACCGGGTCAGGGCCGTACGTGTCGCAGGGCGAAGCCCAGGGCGAGCTCCATCTGGCGGATCGTCTCCTCGATGACCAGGGAGCCGTGGCCGGCGTCGAACCGGTACACCTCGTGCTCCTTGCCCAGCTCCTCGAGCCTCGCCAGGTAGTTGTCGATCTGGCGGATCGGGCAGCGCGGGTCGTTGGCGCCCGCGACCACCAGCACCGGCGCGGCGACGGCGTCCACGTAGGTGATGGGGGAGGAGCGCACGTAGACGTCGCGCTTCTCCTCCGGTGACCCGCCGAACAGCGCCCGGTCGTAGGCCCGCAGACCCTCCATCTCGTCCTCGTAGGCGGCCAGGTAGTCGGCCACCGGCACCTCCGCGATGCCGGCCGCCCAGCGCTCCGGCTGGGTGCCCAGGCCCAGCAGGGTGAGGAAGCCGCCCCAGGAGCCGCCGGTCAGCAGGGCCCGGTCCGGGTCGACGATCCCCTCCGCCACCAGCGCGTCGTACACCGCACCGATGTCCTCGAGCTCGGTCAGACCCGGCCGGCCGGTGAGCGCGTCGCGCCAGGTGGACCCGTAGCCGGTGGACCCGCGGTAGTTCACGTGCACGACGGCGTACCCGGCGTCGACGTAGGCCGCCCGTCGGGCGCGGTAGGAGTCGTCGTCGGCCGCCTCGGGACCGCCGTGCACCAGGAAGGCGGTCGCGTACGGGCCCTCGCCGGTGGGACGGACCAGCAGGGCGTGCACGTCGCCACCGGGGCCGGGGACCCAGCGGTCCTCGACCGGATAGGCGGCCGGGGGCTCCTCGCCCGGCACCGACAGCACCACCGCGCCGTCGTCCCGCCGGATCACCGGCGGGCGCTCGGAGTTGGACCAGGCCAGCTCCACGGTGCCGTCCGGGCGGGCGGTGGCGCCCCGCACCACGCCGCTCGGGGTGTCCAGCCGCACCAGCTCGCCGGAGGCCAGCTCGTAGCGGTACAGCTCGGTGCGGGCGGCGTGGTCGTGCCCGACGAGCAGGGCCGAACCGTCGGGGTACCAGCCGGCGGTGACGTCACCGGGCAGGTCGAGGACGAGCTCGGCCTCCGTGCCGGTCCCGACGTCCCAGATGAGCAGCTCCTCGCGACCGCGCCGTTCGTGGCCCACCAGCAGGCGGCGGTCACCGGGCAGCGGCGCGAACTCCAGGGCGTGCAGTCCCCGGCCTTCGCCGTCCCACTTCTCGGCGACGACCGCGGGAGCGTCCTCGGTGGTGGTGGCGGTCCGCAGCACGCGCAGCGCGGGGTAGCGGGGGTCCCCGTGCTCGGAGTGCGACACGACCAGGAGCTCGTCGTCGCGGGTGAGCGCGTCGACCGACGCCGGATCGGCGTGCCGGTAGATCACCCGGGGCGATCCGCCGTACGGCGCCAGCCACAGCTCGCTGCCGTCGTCGGTGCTGCGGCCGATCGCGACCAGCGAGCGGCCGACCTCCAGCCCCGCCGGGTACGCGGGGCCGACCTCGGCGACCGCGATCGTGTCCTCCCCGCCGGCGAAGGGCTGGGTCATCCAGACGCCGAACTCGTCGCCGTCGGTGTCGGAGAACCACCAGATGGTCTCGCCGTCCGGGCTGAGGGTGCCGATGAGCGTGCCGTTGGGCCGGTCGGTGGCCTGGCGGTGCTGGTCGGTCCCGCGGTCCCAGGCGTACTGCTCCACGACGCCGCTCTGGTCGGAGGAGTACAGGTTCCGGTGCGGCGCCTGCTCGGCCCAGTCGGGCAGCGAGATCCGCGGCGCACGGAACCGTGCCTGCCATCGGGCGGTGACCTCGGGGGGAAGTGCGGGAACCGTGCTCGGGTCGCTCACCTCCCCATCTTCCCCCGGCGCCCATCCCGGTCACGGCATCGCCCCGGGTGGCGGCCTGCTCCGCCCGCTTCCCCCGCGGCGGCGCCCGGCGGCGGCGTCCCGCACGCGGCCCAGGTGGGCGCCGGCCCTGC
>Ga0196960_10000510_pt1 | contig 13225 bp, 10 predicted proteins | sample S3v_5metaG_FD_183187 | JGI IMG/M metagenome (GOLD analysis project Ga0196960, IMG submission 183187) | Soil microbial communities from Anza Borrego desert, Southern California, United States - S3+v_5 | ecosystem: Environmental > Terrestrial > Soil > Desert | place: USA: California | collected... | reverse complement strand
GCGCGTCCGGAGGACGCCGCGGCCCGGTGCGCGGACGGGTCCGCCCGCGCACCGGGCCTTCGGGGCCGGGCTCATCGCATCCGCGTGGCCCACTCCTGGACCTTCTTGATCCGGTCCTGGATCTGCCCGGCCGTCGCCTCCGCGCTGGGCGGCCCGCCGCACACCCTCCGCAGCTCGGTGTGGATCACGCCGTGCGGCTTGCCGCTCTGGTGCGTGTACGCCGACACCATCGTGTTGAGCTGCTTACGCAGCTCCAGCAGCTTCTTGTGCGTGACCACCGGCCGGTCCTCAGCCGCCTTCTCCAGGAGATCGGCCTCCGCGGCCGGCTTCTGGCGGCTGTGCGCGATCTGCCGGGTCTGCCGCTTCTGCAGCAGCAGCTGCACCTGGTCCGGTTCGAGGAGGCCCGGAATGCCCAGGTAGTCCTGTTCCTCCTCGCTCCCCGGGTGCGCCTGCATGCCGAATTCGGCGCCGTCGTACAGCACCCGGTCGAAGACCGCGTCGGACTCCAGCGCCTCGAAGGGCAGCTGCTCCTCGGTCTCCTCGTCCTCCAGCTTCTCCGCGTCCGCGAGGAGCTGGTCCTCCTCGGCGAACGGGTTCTCCTCGTCGCTGCCCTTCTTGGGCTTGTCGAGCACGTGATCGCGCTCGACCTCCATCTCGTTCGCGAAGTCGAGGAGCATCGGAATGGTCGGCAGGAACACCGAAGCCGTCTCACCGCGCCGCCGCGACCGCACGAAACGGCCTACGGCCTGGGCGAAGAACAGCGGTGTGGAAATGGTGGTGGCGTAGACGCCGACCGCGAGGCGCGGAACGTCGACACCCTCCGACACCATCCGGACCGCGACCATCCAGCGCGACTCGTCCTGGCTGAACTTGTCGATGTTCTTCGACGCGGCCTTCTCGTCGGAGAGCACCACCGTGGGCTTCTCCCCGGTGACCGACTTGAGGATCTTGGCGTAGGCGCGCGCCGACTCCTGGTCCGTGGCGATGACGAGCCCGCCCGCGTCCGGAATGCCCTTGCGCACCTCGGTCAGCCGCTTGTCGGCGGCGGCCAGCACGTTCGGGATCCAGTCCCCGGTGGGCGAGAGCGCCGTGCGCCAGGCCTGCCCGATGGCGTCCTTGGTCATCGGCTCGCCGAGCCGCGCGGCCACCTCGTCCCCGGCCTTGGTGCGCCAGCGCATGTTGCCGCTGTAGCTGAGGAAGATCACGGGGCGGACGACGCCGTCGGCGAGGGCGTTGCCGTAGCCGTAGGTGTAGTCGGCCGAGGAGCGGCGGATGCCGTCGTTGCCCTCCTCGTACGCGACGAAGGGGATCGGGTTGGTGTCCGACCGGAAGGGCGTACCGGTGAGCGCGAGGCGCCGCGTCGCCGGGTCGAACGCCTCCTGGCATGCCTCGCCCCAGGACTTCGAGTCACCGGCGTGGTGGATCTCGTCGAGGATCACGAGCGTCTTGCGCTGCTCGCACCGGTTGCGGTGCAGCATGGGGCGTACACCGACACCGGCGTACGTGATCGCGACCCCGTGGTACTCCTTGCTCACGGGGCCGGCGCTGTAGTCGGGGTCGAGCTTGATACCTATACGGGCCGCGGCCTCGGCCCACTGCTTCTTGAGGTGCTCGGTGGGCGCCACCACGGTGATCTGCTGCACCACGTGGTGGTGCAGCAGCCATGAGGCGAGGGTCAGCGCGAAGGTGGTCTTCCCGGCGCCGGGGGTCGCGACCGCGAGGAAGTCGCGCGGCTGCTCCTGGATGTACTTCTCCATGGCACCCTGCTGCCAGGCGCGCAGCTTCCCGGCCGTCCCCCAGGGGGCGCGGCCGGGGAAGGCGGGTGAGAGGTGGTGGGAGGCGGTAGTAGTCACGGTCTCCGGTTCGGGGCACTCGGGTACGTGGGGCGCTGCCCGTACGGGCCGGAAGCAGCCCGTACGCGATATGACAACCGGGCCACCCTACCGGCGGATGGGGCGGGGCCTTTCCCGGACGACGCCGCTGCGGAGAATAGTGCGACAGCTCTCACACCTCGGCGACGACCAGCTCACGCAGACCCTGGGCGATGGACTTCACCTCGTCCGTCTCGCCGCTCGCCACCGCGATGACCAGGCGTTCCGCCGCATCGGTGTCCGGGCGCAGATCCACTCCGTTCATCGCCGGGAACGAGACGCAGGACAGCCATGCCGTCCGCTTGTCGCCGCCGAAAAGTGGACGGCTGACCGCGAGCGACCGGAGAAGCGCCGCAGCCTTGTCAATCACGTCCGGGTACGCCTCCTCCCCGAACACGGCAGCGGACGGACGGTGTGCCGCAGACTCCAGCAGTCCCGCGTCCCGCACGACGACCCGCATGTCGTCGCAGGCGTATCCCGCGATGACGAGGATGTCCTCGGAAGAGAGGTGGACGCAGGTCACTTGAGCCGGTCCATGAGCCCGCCCCACTTGGCCGCCTGCTCCTTGGCGGTCTTGCGGACGATGGCCTCCTGAGCCGTCCGGGCGAGATAGTCGTCCACAGCCTTGAGCAGTATCGCGTGCATGCTGGTGCCCTGCTGCTCGGCCCGCTGCTTGAGTGCCTCGGTCTGGTCGTCACGGAGGCGCAGGCTCATAGCCATGCCGGAACGGTACCGCTGCGTGGGGTCATATCAGTACTACGGTCGGCTTACCGGGGCTGCACCCGGCTCGCGACCCACACCCCCGCCAGCGCCACCACCGCCATCGGCAGGAACACCACCGTGAACGCCCCCGGATGCGCCGTGGCCGTACCGCTGCCCACGGCCCCGTGGGCGGCCGCACCCACCGCGCCGCCGCCGAGCGCGGCGAACGCCGCACCGCCCGCGGCGAGCAGCAGTACGTTGGCCAGGCCGTCCGAGATCTGGAGGGCGGCCGAGTTGGCCCCGGCCTCGTGCGGGGCCGACAGCTTCAGCAGCAGCACACTCGTCGACGCGATCACCATGCCCATGCCGAAACACCCGAAGCCCCAGACCAGCGCCAGTGTCCACACCGGCACCGCCTCGATCAGCACGCTCGGCGCGGCGGCGATCGCCAGCGTCACGCACACCATGCCCAGCACCATGAGGGCCCCTCGGTGGGGCTCCAGCCGGGGCCGGGCCAGTACGTACGAACCGAGCGCCCAGGTCAGCCCGCCGGCGGCGAGGGAGAGGCCGGCCAGCGTCGGGGACAGGCCGCGCTGGGTCACCAGCATCAGCGGGACGAAGGACTCCGCGACGATGAACGAACCGGCCGATATCCCCCGCAGCAGGATCACGGCGGGCAGCCCCCGCGCGGCCCGTACGGTGCCCCGGGGCAGCAGTCCGCGCACGGCGGGCACGAGCAGCGCGGCACCGGCCAGCGCCGGGACCAGCGAGGCCCATCGGAGCTCCTGGCCCGCGTACTGGAGGAGCCCGGCGCCCGCCGAGATCCCGAGGGCGAGCCGGATGCGGCGCCGGTCGAACGGCTCCGCCGCGGCCTCGGCGTCCGTGGGCCCTCCTGCCATCCGCCGGATCGCGGGCAGCGCGAGGCCCAGCGGCAGGAGGATGAGGACCGGGATGCCGACGAAGACCCAGCGCCACCCGAGGTGTTCCGTCACGGTCCCCGAGGCCAGCGGCCCGATGACGGACGGGACGATCCACGCCGCCGAGAAGCCGGCCATGATGCCCGGCCGGATGTGCTCCGGGTAGGCCCGTCCGATGACCACGTACAGCGCCACGATCACGAGCCCGCCGCCGATGCCCTGGACGGCCCGCCCCAGGATGAACATCCACATGCTCCCCGCGGTTCCGGAGAGCACCAGCCCGGCCCCGAAGGCACCGATCCCCGTGGCGAGCGGAGCGAGCGGCCCACGCCGGTCGGCCCACTGCCCGGAGAGCACCATCGCGAAGAGGCTGGTGGTGAAGTACGCGGAGAAGGCGAACGCGTAGAGCGGGATGCCGTGCAGTTCCCTGGCCGCGACCGGCATCGCGGTGCCGACGGCGGTCGCCTCGAAGGCGATGAGCAGGACGACGGAGACGATGCCGATGCTGAGCGCCCGGTAGGTCCGCCCGAGGACCCCTTCCACCGGTTCGGCGACGGTGGTCTCGGTCTCCACGAGGGCGGCGGTGACCTCGGCGTCACTGGGTTCCAGGGCAGTCATGCGCCCCAGCGTAAGGGCCATGCCACCGGGTGACCCCTGTCGGTGGTCGGTAGCGGGCCGGGCCTTTGGTCGTACGTCCGCAGCCCCGCCCGGACCGCCGGACGTGAACACGGTATGGCAGTCGTGTTGCGGCCCGCCCGCACCCCTTGAGCCCGGTCTCCCCGGGCCCGTACGGTCGGCAGCAGATCAAGAAACGCACGGCCGTGTGCCCGAGAGGCTCAGGGGCTCGACTGCAACTCGAGTTACACCGGTTCGAATCCGGTCACGGCCTCCACACGGGAGAACCCGAAAGAGGAACGGCCGCCCCCATAACGCGGGGCGGCCGTTCCTGCGTGCGTGGACCTGACAGTTCTCCCGCTCCAGCAGGTGAAGGTGACGACGCGCGGTCCGCTGTTCAAGGACTCGGGCTCCGGCCTACGTGAACCTCTTGGTGAGTTGCTAGCTTGGCCTGAAGCTGAGGCGCCCATCGAGCGTGGCAGGAGCGGAGCAGGCAGGCGGGGGAAGGATTGTCCATGGCATGGGACGAGTGGGAGCAGCTGAAGGCGGACGCCGCCGATCGGCAGTCGGCCGGGATGCAGTTGAACCAGCTCGACCCCGGGAGCGGCGGCTCTGCGGCTCTGCCCGGGCAAACGGGCGATCTCAAGGTGGGCCACAGCGATCTGGTGAAAATCGGCAGTCAGGCGCACGGCCTCTATGACGACCTCTGGAACAAGGCCCGGGTGGCCATCCCCAGTAGCGACAAGGCCGCCGGTGACCTCAGCGGTCAGGGCTTCGCGCTGGGCGGCGGGCTCAAGCACGTGTCGAGCCGGTGGGACGAACAGCTGAAGTCGCTCATGGACGCGTGCGCCCATATCGCCAACCACATGCAGGTCACCAAGAAGGTCCACGCGGGCGACGAGCACTACATCCAGCGACAGGTGAGCAGCATCGACGCCCTGGATGCCGGATTCGACGAGCGGGCCGGCGCGCCCGGCAAGAGGAACCCGGCGTACGAGCCGAAGAAGTAGCGGCGCGATCACAGACGTACAGGAGAAACGACAACTCATGGATCTCGACGCGCTGCGTTTCGCCAACTTCTCGACGCTCGATGACGCCGTCTCCGACTGGGAACTGCTCGTACGCCACCTCGTGGAACTGAAGCGGCAGGCCGAGGACGGGCTGCACAAGGCCGCCAACACGGCCGACTGGTCCGGCCTGAACGCTCAGGTCACCAAGGAGTTCGTCGGCAAGACCGCCGGCGAGTTCTCCGATGCCCACACACAGGCCGACACCATTCACAAGATTCTCGGTGACACCCGGGACGAGCTGCGGCAGTACAAGAAGGATCTCGAAGCCGCGATCAGCCGCGGGCAGAAGAAGAATCTGACCGTCACCAGCACCGGTGACGGCGGTTTCACGGTCACCATGAACGTCCACCCGGACCGGGCCGTGAAGGGCACGCCCGTTCCGGAGCACAGCGAAAGCGATGTCACCGCGCTGCGTGACGAGGTGCAGGGGATTCTCAAGAAGGCCTCGGAGAGCGACAACTCAGCGAGCAAGGTGCTGACCGCGATAGCCGATCAGGCCAGGATGGGCTTCTCGGAAGTCACCTACAAGGATCGCGACTCCGCGGCAGAGGCTGTCCAGGCAGCGGAGGACCTCGCCAAGATCGCGGCGAAGAACCCCAAGGACCTCACCCCCGCCGAATTCGACAAGATCAACAAAGGTCTGACCAAGCACAAGGACGATCCGCTGTTCGCCGAGCGGTTCGCCACGCAGCTCGGGCCCAAGAAGACCCTCGAGTTCTGGCAGGGCATCAACGATCCTGCCGTGAACCCGAGCCTGAGCTACGAACGGCTCGACAAGTTCGACGGCCTCCAGCGCAATCTCGGTCTGACTCTCGCCACCGCCACACAGAGCGACTCCGCCGACATGACGAGCTGGAAGGGCAACATGATCAAGCTCGGCGAACAGCCCATCGGCCGGGACGGCGGCGGCCCCATGGGCTTCCAGGTCATGAGCAACCTGATGCGGACCGGCGACTACGACGACCAGTTCCTCAAAAGCTATGGCACCAAGCTCATGGAGACGGAACGCAAACTCACCGGCAACGGCGAGCACGCCAACATGGCGTGGCAGCACATGGGGCCGGACCCGTGGCTCAACCGGATCGGTGACGACAGCGGCGACGACCCGCTGGCCGGTTACCTCAAGGGTCTGTCCAACAGCCCGGACGCGGCGACCGACTTCTTCAACGAAGAGTACGTCTCCAAGGACGACTCCCCCTTCGAGCGCGACACGGACGGCAACGGCAAGAACGGGAAGGTCCCGCTCTCCAACTTCCAGTACCTGTTCGAGGAGCGGGAGTGGCCGCAGGAGAGCAATCTCAAGGGCGACGACGACAACACCGGCCGCAGCAATCTCGCCCTCGCCCTGGAGGCCGCCACGACAGGGCACCCGGCGGGCGAGTTGCCGACCGCGGACACCCCGGCCCACAACGACCAGCAGACCAAGCTCTTCGAGTCGATCGTGTCCTCCGTCTCGGACGACAACGGACGGCTCACGAAGCACAGTTACATGTCCGACAGCATCGGACAGATCACCTCGGAGTACCTGCCGGACATCAACCGGGCCATGACGAACGACCAGGACAAGGAGACGAACAATCTGTTCCCCGTAGCCGGCAGCTCCGCCACGCTCAACCACCGCGATGTGAACGCCCTGTTGCTGACCGTTGGGCAGAACCCCGAGGGGTACGCGGCGGTGGAGGTGGCCAACAAGGAGTACATGGCGAACCTCATGGACTACCACATGAACCCGGATCTGCCGGCCGACGAACGCTACTCGAAGGACATGCAGTTCACCGTCGAGCAGATCGCCCAAGGGTCGGGCGAGGTGTCCGGCACCCTGGCCATCGGCCGCCAGGAGGCGGTCGCCGGCGAAGCCGAGGAAGCAGACAAGAAGTACGAGCAGTCCGTGGCGCAGTGGAAGAACGCCATTTCTGGGGGCATCGGTACGGGTATCGGCGTCGGTACGTCGTTCGTCGCCAGCCCGGTCGGCGGCGCGGTGGCCGGTGGCGTGGCGGAGACGGCGAGCAGCCTGGTCCTCGAATCTCTCTTCAAGGACGCCGAGGGGAAGGCCAAGGACAACGCCGGCCCCGTCATGGGCGAGAATTGGGAGAGCGGCCTCGAACAGAACTCGAACTACGCCGAAAAGGCCGTGGAGACCGCAGCGAAGGCGCACGGCCGTAGTGACCTGATGGACGCCAGCATCGACGAGAAGGCGCGCGTGGCCGCCCAGACCGGGTTCCGGGCCGCAGGTGTGAACACCCTGCACATGTCCCCTCACCTGAAGACGGACATCTGACCACATCTCCGGGGTCGGCACACGCCGCATCCCCCGCCCCATTTCCGAAAGGCTCGCGTTGTCTGTCCACGGATCTCTTCAGCGCCACCGGTTCATCGGCACGGTCGTGTCCCTGTCCGCCACCGTCGCCCTCGCCTCCACCCTGTCGGCGTGCTCCGGCGACGAGCCGCCCAAGAAGGCGTACACCATGCCCACCTCCCTGTGCGGGATTCCCGTGGATCCCGCGCTGGTGAAGGCCGCGCTGCCCGGCGGTGACTCCATCTCGACGGCCACCTCGAAGCCGAACGGTGGAACGGTCCGCTGCAATGTGTCCGTGGACGGCAAGGCGGCCCTGAGCCTCGCTCAGGCCTGGTGGGGGGATGGCGACAACGCGGCGGGGGTCTCGCAGGGATACGCCGACACGGACGACGGGACGTTGTCGGACGACGGCCGCTTTGTCCACACGGGGAAAGCCGGCGTCGGCAAGACCGCATCCTCCTGCGCGTCGTCGGACCATCCGGAGCAGGACCTCTACACGGTGGTCCAGGTCCTCGACTCGGGCGTGGACGACCAGGCCGCCATCGAAAGTCTGATCATCGCCTACACCAAGGCGGTCGAGGGGTCAGCAGCCTGCCGGTGACCTTGCCGCGCGGTGAGGATCACCTCTTCGCCGGTGCTGCTTCGACGTCGAGGGTGCCGCACTGGGGAAACTCGAAGTCCTTGCCACCCCCTGCTCCTTCAGCACCTCGTCCCCACAGCCGTCACCACCCTCCCCACATCGCATGGATGTGGATCGCGTCCTGGTGGTCACGCTACGCAGTCACCGCGATGCTCATAGCCATGACGAGCAAGAAGCTTCCCGAATGGGTACCCGCATCGGGGCTCCAGCTCCACCTGATCGGCATCCACTTCGATGCCATCCGGCTGTGCGGCGTCCGGGGGGAGGCGGTGCTGCACCACCTCGCCACCCTCACGGACGGCGATCCGGGGCCCCTCGTGCGGGAGATCGCGGGGGCGCGGTGGACGTACTTCCTGCTGGAACCCGGCGCGAGCCAGTACTTTGGCTGGCCGCCCGGCGCGAAGTGCTTCGGTCCGGCTGCCCGCGACCGGTACGTGGGGATTCCGGCCGCCCACGGCAACACGTATCCGCTGAGCTGGCGGTGCGGGCCTCCGCAGGACGGGGACTTCGTGGACGTGGAGCTGCTGCACGGGCTGGTGATGGCCCAACTCGCCCCGAAGGAGAGTGCGAGGCACAGAAAGCCCTGCACGTGACCGACGCCTGAGCGCTCAGGGCGTGCGCATCAGGTTGCGGAGACCGGCGACGAGGGCCGGGACGTCTCGCTCGACCTCGGCCGCCGGGGCTGCGGCCTCTGCCGACTCCGCCGGCTGGTGCGTGGTCCCGCAGGGGCGGCAGAGGCCGTCCGGGAGCGCTTCGGCCGGGCCGGGGCGGCCGCATTCGGTGCACTCGACCAGGACGCTGCGGACGGCGGCACCGGAGAGCCCGCCCTGGGCCGGTGCGGGTGCTGTGGGCAGGTGGGGCGGCATCTTGTCGGTGAGGCGGCGGCGTACCAGGCCGATGGGTGAGCCGATGCGCTCGGGCAGCCCGGCGGTGAGCGCCGAGGTCAGGTAGTGGGCGCTGACACCACGCGCGAACCATGCGGCGGCGAGCGGTTCCAGCGCGGCGCAGTCGGCGGCGGAGAGCGCCAGGCGGGGTTCGCTGCGGCCGAGTTCGGCGAGGGCGAGGTAGGCGGGGGGCGGGGTCGCGACCGCCGTGGGGGTGCCTGAGCTCGGCTCGTCCTGCGGCGCCGGGGGCGTGGGCGGACTCGGGCTGGGCCGCTCCGCAGCGCGCTGCTTCGGCACGACCGCCGGTTCGGCGGAGGGTGCGGGTGCCTGCTCCGGGGCGGCGGTCGGCGCGCCTGCGAGCCTGGCGGTCCACCACTCGTTGTCGTGGGCGGTGCGGGACCAATAGGTGAGCGTCACCCACCGGCACTGACCGGCCCCTTCCACCCGGCAGCGCACACGGCGCAGGTGTCCGGCCACGGCGAGGGTGCGCAGCGCGGTGCCGATGGCCATCTGGCCGTACAGCGGCAGGTCCTTGGCCAGCGACTTGATGTCCATGGCGGCGCCGTCGGGCAGGTGGTCGACGTACCCGGCGACATAGCGCTCCCGCTCCGGCAGGAGGGCGAAGGCGCCTGCGTTGGTGGGGCCTTGGACGGAGACGGTCTGCTTGCCGTAGCCGGTAGGGGCCTTGCGGTAGGGGCGCGAGGCTGCGGGGGCGGGCGGGGCGGAGCTAGGCTGCTGGGTAGCCACGAGATCGTCTTTCTTTGTGGATCGATCTTGGGTCAGACCCCGGCCGGTGCTGTGAACACCGTGTCGGGGTCGTCTCGTTGTGGGCACCGTAAGCAGTCATGACTCTCCGCTGCAACTCGGCCACGATTAGTCATATTTGCTGGCCGTGACGGGGCAGGGAGGGGAGGTTCCCCAAAAGCCCTTACCTACCCCCCGGATGAACAACACAGCTCGAATCCCGGCCCTCGCGTCTCAGCCCTCGAAGCCCGAAGCTCAAGCGTCGGCCCGTGGGCATCCCCCGACCCCCGAACGAGTGACAGGGCCACCCAGGGCGCTCGAACCCCGAGCCTCGGGATCCGAGCGCCCTGGTACGAGCGTGGCGCACGACCACATCCGAAGCGTTACGGCTTGGCCGTCGCCACCGCCGCCTGGGGGCGGATCGGGAGGCGGTTGACCGGGCGGCCCGTCGCGGCGCGGACCGCCGATGCCACCGCTGCGGGGGACGTCACCACCGGGACCGCCGAGGCCGCCTTGGCTCCGAAGGGGGCCACCACATCGCGTTCCTCGATCAGTTCGACGATGTGGATGTCCGGCGCGTCCAGGGACGTCGGAAGCGCGTACCCGGTGAGGTCCGGGTGCCGGATCAGACCACGGGCGGTGCGGAGGTTCTCCGTGAGGGCCGCGCCGATGCCCTGGGTGACGCCCGCCTCGATGCGGGTCGCCAGCTGGGACGGGTTGAGGATCCGGCCGACGTCCTGGGCGACGGCCATCTCGACCACCCGGACCGAGCCGATCTCGATGTCGACGTCGACCACCGCGCGGACCGCGCAGAAGGCCAGGCCCACGAAGGCGTCACCCTGACCGGACTCGTCCAGGGGCTCGGTGGGGTGGGGGCGGCACTGGGCGGTGGCCCAGAGTTCCTTGCCCTCCATCGCCTCCATGACCGTCGTGGACAGCACACCGTCGTACGAGGTGATCTTGCCGTCGGCGATCTGGAGGAGCTCCGTGGACATCCCGAACTTGTGGGCCAGGGGCTGGAGGAGCTGGGTGCGGACCATCTTGGCGGCACGTTCGACCGCACCGCCGGAGACCCAGGTGTGGCGGCCGTGCGTCGCCGGGCCCGCGGGGGGCTGGTCGGTGTCCACCGCCGCGACGTGGACCTCTTCCACGCCCAGGGTCTCCTGGACGATCTGGCGGGCGAGTGTGGTGAAGCCCTGGCCGGTCTCGACGGCCGCGCAGATGACGGTGGCGACACCGTCGTGGACCCGGACCGTGGCCGTGGAGACCTCGTCGGCGCCCTCGGCCCCGAGCATGTGGACCATGCCGAGGGCGTAGCCGACACCCCTGCGTACGGCACCCGGCTCACCGGCGCCCTCCGGGCCCCCGGGCAGCAGCCAGTCGTCCTCCGGGACGTCCTTGGGGAGCGCGGGGAGCGGGAAGTCGCGGAGCGCGCCGAGGAGTTCGGCGACCGGGGCGGGGCAGGTGACGGTCTGGCTGGTGGGGAGGATGTCGCCCGTGGAGAGGGCGTTGCGCAGGCGGAGCTCGACCGGGTCGATACCCAGTTTCGCCGCCAGCTTGTCCATCTGGCCCTCGTAGGCGGCGCAGACCTGCATCGCGCCCTCGCCGCGCACATGCCCGGAGGGCGGATTGTTCGTACGCACCGCCCAGCCCTCGATGAAGGCGTGCGGGACGACGTACGGGCCGCAGGCGAAGGCCACGGCGGCGGCCAGGGACTCGGAGGAGAAGTCGGCGTACGCCCCCGCGTCGAGGAGGATCTGGGCCTCGACCTTGACCAGCCGGCCCTCGGTGTCCGCGTGGTGGCGGTAGCGCAGCAGGGTCGGGTGGCGGTGGGCGTGCCCGAGGAAGGACTCCTCGCGGGTGGCGGCCAGTTTGACGGGGCAGCCGGTGCGCAGGGCGAGCAGGCCCAGCGGGATCTGGAAGCCGGGGTCCTCCCGGTCGCCGGTCGCTCCGGGGACTCCGGTCACGACGACCTTGACCCGCTCGGGGTCCAGGCCGAAGCAGGCGGCGGCCAGATCGCGGTCGGTGTGCGGGTCGGTGGACGCCGTGTAGAGCTCCACGCCCCCGTCCGGGCGGGGCACGGCGAGTCCGGCCTCCGCGCCGATCGGGGCGGGGTCCTGACGGCCGATGCGGTACAGGCCCTCGACGATGACCTCACCCACGGCGTCCGGGTCGCCGTAGCGCAGCGGGATGTGGCGGATGAGATTGCCGTCGGGGTGCAGGGGCTCGGCGGCGAAGGCCTTCTCGGGGTCGGTGACCGGTTCGAGGACCTCGTACTCGACGGCGATCGCCGCGGCGGCCAGCCGGGCGGTGTCGGGGTGGTCCGCGGCGACGGCGGCGATCGCCTCGCCGTGGTGACGTACGAGCTCGGAGGCGAACACCGGACGGTCGACGACACGGCGGCCGTACGAACCGTCCCCGGGGATGTCCTCGTGCGTGATGACCGCGCGTACGCCGGCCATACCGGCGGCGGCCGTCGTGTCGATCGACAGGATGCGCGCGTGCGGGTGCGGGGAACGCAGCACCGCGGCCCACAGCAGCCCCTCGGCCCACAGGTCGGCCGCGTACGGGAAGGTGCCCTCGGTCTTGGCCCGGGTGTCGGCGGGCGGCAGCGAGGTGCCCAGACCGAGCGCGGGCGGCTCCTGGTCCGGGCCGGTGCCCTCGGGCGGAGATGTCGTACGTGTGGCGCTGGTCGCGGTGGCTGCGTCGCTGGTCACGCCGCCTCCTTGTCATTCGCTCCGCTACGGCGGCGGTGGGTGGTGGTGGAGACCGGTGCGGGGGACGACGCGGTGCTCACCGGACGTCTCCCTCGGGTGCCTGGGCGCTGCCCGCACCAGGGGCGGCCTGGTGCGGGATGCGCGGTCCGGCGTCCTGCGGAGCGGTCGCTTCCGCCTCCGCGGCCGCCTCCCGGCCCGCGACGACTTCGCGTACGGCGTCGAGCACACCCCGGTAGCCGGAACACCTGCAGAGGTTGCCGCAGAGGGCCTGGCGGGTCTCCAGCTCGCTGGGGGCGTGGTTGCCCTCCAGGAGGTCGTGGACGGTCATGGCCATTCCGGGGATGCAGAAGCCGCACTGGACGGCCCCGCACCCGGCCAGGGCCCGCTGGACGTCGGACGGTTCGCCGTCCACCGCGAGGCCCTCGACGGTGCGGACCTCGCTGCCCGCCGTCGTGGCGGCGGGAACCAGGCAGGAGGCCACGAGGCGGCCGTCGACCTGGACGTTGCAGGCACCGCACTCGCCCTGCGAGCAGCCGTCCTTGGCACCGGCGAGGCCGAGGCGCTCCCGCAGCACGTACAGCAGCGACTCGCCGATCCAGGCGTCGCTGACGGGGCGGTCCACGCCGTTCACATGGAGGACGTACGAAACCGAGGGGTGCTCGCTGGGGCCCTCTCCAGGAGAGACCGAGGCCGGAGCAGCGGGCTCCTCCGTGGCCACGAAATCGTGCTCGGGGGCGTGCTCGGGGGCGGGAGCGTCCTCGGGGGCGGG
>Ga0196960_10000509_pt1 | contig 13244 bp, 13 predicted proteins | sample S3v_5metaG_FD_183187 | JGI IMG/M metagenome (GOLD analysis project Ga0196960, IMG submission 183187) | Soil microbial communities from Anza Borrego desert, Southern California, United States - S3+v_5 | ecosystem: Environmental > Terrestrial > Soil > Desert | place: USA: California | collected... | reverse complement strand
CCCGGAGACCGGATCAACGTCGAGTGTGACGTAGTCGCCAAGTACGTGGAGCGATTGGTGGCACCATTCGCAGGAAAGGAGCAGGCGTGAGTCAGATGGCCGAGGAGACCCAGCGACAAGAGAAACTGACGGAGGCGGGGGGGAGCCCGTTCGCGACGATCGAGGAAGCGATCGAGGAGATCCGCGCCGGCCGCATGGTCGTCGTCTGCGACGGCGAAGACCGCGAGAACGAGGGCGACCTGGTGATGGCTGCCCAGTTCGCGACCCCGGAGGCGGTCAACTTCATGGCCAAGGAGGCGCGCGGGCTGATCTGCCTGGCGCTGACCGCAAAGCGCTGCGAACGGCTCGGCCTCAACCTGATGACGGCGAAGAACGAGGCTCCGCTGGAGACCGCCTTCACGGTCTCGATCGAGGCCGCGGGCGGCGTCAGCACCGGGATCTCCGCCCACGACCGCGCCCACACGATCCAGGTCGCGATCGACCCTGAATCGGGGCCGCGCGACATCGTCGTTCCCGGCCACATGTTTCCGCTGCGGGCCAAGGAGGGCGGCGTGCTGGAGCGGACCGGCCACACCGAGGCCAGCGTCGATCTCGCTCGCCTCGCCGGCCTGACGCCCGCCGGGGTGATCTGCGAGGTGATGAACGACGACGGGACGATGGCCCGCGTCCCGGACCTGGTCCCGTACTGCGAAAAGCACGGCCTGAAGATGATCACGGTCGCCGACCTGATCGCCTACCGGCGCCGGACCGAGAAGCTGGTCGAGCGGGTGGTGGGGACGGCCCTGCCGACCGCCTTCGGCGACTTCCAGGCGGTCGGCTACCGCTCGCTGGTCGACGACAAACACCACGTGGCGATGGTCAAGGGCGAGGTCGACGGGGCCGAGGACGTGCTCGTCCGCGTCCACAGCGAGTGCCTCACCGGCGACGTCTTCCACAGCATGCGCTGCGACTGCGGCGAACAGCTGGAAGCGGCGCTCTCGATGATCGAGCGCGAGGGCCGCGGCGTCCTCCTCTACCTCTCGCAGGAGGGGCGCGGGATCGGCCTGCTGAACAAGCTCCGCGCCTACAAACTGCAGGAGGAGGGGGCCGACACGGTCGAGGCCAACCTCAAGCTCGGCCTGCCCGCCGACCTGCGCGACTACGGGATCGGCGCCCAGATCCTCGGCGACCTCGGCCTGACCAGCATCCGCATCCTCACCAACAACCCGAAAAAGATCGTCGGGTTGGAGGGCTACGGCCTCTCGGTCACCGAGCAGGTGCCGATCGAGTCGGTCCCCAACGCCCACAACGAGGCTTACCTGCGCGCCAAGCGCGACAAGATGGGTCACTCGCTGCACCACCAAGGCCTCGCCCTCGACGAGGAGATGATCCACGACGAGGAGGAACGCGACGCCCGGGACGGCAAAGGCGCCCAGGACGGCGATGGCTGAGGCGGGGGCCTTCCTCGAGGAGTTCGGCGAGGAGGAGCGCACGAAGCTGGCCCCCCTGCGGTTCGGGGTCTGCGTCGGGCGCTTCTACGAGGACCTTGCGCAGCGGCTGCTGGCCGGGGCGCGGCAGGGGTTCGACCTGGCCGGCGTGGCGGAGGACTCCGTCACCTACACCTCCGTCCCCGGCGCCTACGAGCTCCCCCTCGCCGCCAAGTTCTTCGCCGAGGCCGGCTTCGACGGCGTCGCCTGCCTCGGCGTCGTCATCCGCGGCGAGACCGACCACTACGACTTCGTCTGCGCCGAGTCCGCGCGCGGCATCCAGGAGGTCCAGCTGCAGACCGGCGTCCCCTGCGCCTTCGGCGTCATCACCTGCGACAACATGGACCAGGCGCTGGCCCGCTCCGGCGGCGACAAGCGCGACCAGGGCCGCAACGCCGCCCTCACCGTGGCGCGGATGGCCCTGCTCAAGCGCCAGATCGGCTGACCCGGGTCCGCGGACTCCGGTACCATCCCGCGACCGATGGCCAAGGTATGCCACAGCTGCGGCAAGGGACCGGCGTTCGGCCACTCCCGAAGCCACTCGATGGTCGCCACCAAGCGGCGCTTCGATCCGAACCTCCAGAAAGTCCGGATCCAGGAGAAAGGCCGCCCCCTCCGCGCCTACGTCTGCACCCGCTGCCTCAAGGCCGGCAAGGTCATCAAGGCCGCGTAGTCCCTCCTTCGCGTTTAGTTTCTCTCCGCGTTTAGCTGAAGTTCCAGCCTCCCAGGGGGGCGAGAGCGTGGGGCCTGTCGACTTATGTGCCCACGTGGGTCAAAAAAGCGACACCCCCGACATCGAGGTGGCTGCGATCGCTGCGCGGCAGCATGGGGTGGCTGCGCGGTGGCAGCTCGAAGCGGCTGGTTTGGGGGCGCGGGCGCTTCGGAATCGGGTGGAGCGAGGGCAGTTGCACCGCGTACATCGAGGCGTCTACGCCGTCGGCCACCGCGGCTTGAGCCTCCACGGACGCTTCATGGCCGCCGTTCTCGCTTGCGGCGAGGGGGCGGTGTTGAGCCACGCCTCCGCCGCGGTTCTCTGGAGGCTCCTCAAGCCACTCGACGGCCCCGTCCACGTCTCGGTCCCGACCACCTCGGGCCGCGCACGCCGCCGCGGAATTCACCTCCACCGCACCCAAGCGCTCGCGAAGCCGTCTCCCTCGCCCTCCTCCTTGCCAATTAGAGGAGGGCGAGGGAGACGGCTCCTGACCACCTACCGCGACAACATCCCCGTTACCACCGTCGCCCGCACGATCGAAGACCTCCGTCACACCTCCATGTCGCCGCGCCTCGTCCGCCGCGCGATCCGTCAAGCCGAGTTCATGGGGTTGCGCCTAGACGGGATCGAAACCGACCGCACGCGCAGCGACCTGGAGACGACATTCCTCAACCTTTGTCGCCGCCACCGCCTGCCACCACCCGAGGTGAACGCGAAGCTCGGGCGCTGGGAAGTCGACTTCCTCTGGCGCTCACAGAACCTCGTGGTGGAGACCGACACCTGGACCTACCACCGCGGCTCGGTCGCCTTCGAGGACGACCACGCGCGCGACCTCGACCTGCGCTCCGCCGGCTTCGACGTCCTCCGCTTCACCGACAGGCAGCTCGAAGGCGAACCGGAGCGGGTCGTCGCGGATCTTCGGAGGGGGCTGGGGCTGAGCCGGCGCTAGCGGTCCGACTCGCTCAACGCGGGCTCGTGCGTCGCGTGGACGCCGTCGGGCCGGGGGTTCTCCTCTTCGGGCTCGACGTGGAGGCGGGGGAGGATCTTGTCGAGCCAGTCGGGGAACGCCCAGGCGCGGGCGCCGAGCAGCTGCATCACCGCGGGCACGAGGACCGAGCGGATGATCACCGCGTCGATGAAGACGGCTGAGGCGAGGCCGAGGCCGAAGAGTTTGATGATCCGGTCGGGGCCGAGCATGAAGGAGAGGAAGACGGTGACCATGATCGCCGCGGCGGCGGTGATCACGCGGCCGGTGAGGGCGAGCCCGCGGGTCACGGCTTCGGTCGCGTCCTTGCGGCCCTCCCACTCCTCGTGGATCCGCGACATCAGGAACACCTCGTAGTCCATCGAGAGCCCGAAGATGATCGAGAAGAGGAAGATCGGGAAGAACGAGATGATCGGGCCGGTTTTGTCGACGCCGATCAGCTCCGCGCCCCAGCCCCACTGGAAGACGGCGACGACGAGGCCGAAGGCGGCGCCGATCGAGAGCAGGTTCATCGCGACCGCCTTCAGCGGCACCCAGATCGAGCGGAAGACGATCATCAGCAGCAGCGCCGAGAGCAGGACGACGACGCCGATGAAGAGCGGCAGCTTTTCGGAGATCGCCTTGCCGAAGTCCTCGAAGATCGCGTTGATGCCGCCGACGTGGACCTCCGTGCCCGTCTGCGCTTCGATCGGCGGGATCAGGTCGCCGCGGATGTGATCGAGCAGGTCGGTCGTCTCGGTGCTCTGGGGGGAGGTGGCCGGGTAGACCTGGAAGACCGCGGTGTCTTTCGCCGGGTTGAGCACGACCGGCGTCGTCCCGGCAACGCCCGCTTCCGCGTCGAGCGCGCTGCGAAGCTCTTCGACACCGCTGTCGTCGCCTTTCTGCGGCAACGCGGAGGCGATCACCAGCGGGCCGTTGAAGCCGGGCCCGAAGCCCTCGGCGAGCAGGTCGTAGGCCTGGCGCGTGGTTTTCTCGGTCGGTTCGGTGCCCGCGTCGTTGACGCCGAGGCGAAGGGAGAGCGTCGGCACGCAGAGCAGCAGCAGCAGGCCGCCGGAGATCAGCGCGGCGAGGACCGGCCGGCGCTGGATCGCTCGGCTCCAGCGGAACCAACGGCCGCCTTCCCCTTCGCTTCCGCCCCGTTTGCCGAGGCCGGGGATGCGAAGCCGGTCGATGCGATGGCCGACGATCGTCAGCAGCGCCGGCAGCAGGGTCAGCGCCCCGATCATCGTGAAGAGGACCGCCAGCGCCGCCGCCGCGGCCACCCCGTAGAGGAAGGAGAGCCCGAGCAGGAACATCCCCATCAGGGAGATGATCACGGTGATCCCGGCGAAGAGCACCGCCCGCCCTGCCGTGTCGACGGCCTTGATCGCCGCCTCCCGCGGCTCGACCCCTTCGTCGAGGCAGTTGCGGAAGCGGGTGACGATGAAGAGGGCGTAGTCGATGCCGACCCCGAGGCCGATCATCCCCGCCAGGATCGGCGCGAAGTCGGCGGTGGGGAAGACGTGGGTGCCCAGGGTGATCAGGGCGAAGGCGACGCCGAGGGCAAAGAGGGCGGTGAGGATCGGCAGGCCCATCGCGACCGCCGAGCCGAAGGTGATCAGCAGGACGACGACCGCCGCCCCGAGGCCGACGAGGAAGGAGATGTCGCCTTCTTCTTCCTGGGCTTCCGTGATCGGCGCGCCCCCGAGCTCGACCTGGAGCCCGTTGCCCCCGGCCCCTTGCGCGATCTCGATGATCTCTTCGGTCTTTTCCTCGTCGATCTTTTCGGTGGTGACGTCGTACTGGACCGTCGCGTAGGCGATCTTGCCGTCCTCGCTGATCGCCGCGGCGCCGTCGCCTTTGTACGGGCTGGCGACTTCGCTGACGTGCGGGAACTTCGCAACCTTCGCGAAGACGCCCTCCATCTTCTGCTTGACCGCCGGGGCCTCGACCCCCTGATCGGCTTTGAAGACGATCTGGGCGGCATCTCCCGACTGGGCGGGGAAGCGCTTTTCCAGCAGGTCGAGGGCCTGCTTGGAATCGGAGTCGGGCAGCTTGAATTCTTCGCTGAAGTCGTCGCCGACGGCTCCGGAGATCGCCATCATCCCGATGAGGGCGACGATCCAGCCGATGATCACCGTCTTGCGGTGGCCGGTGGTCCAGGTGGCGAAGCGTCTCATTGGCGCGCGCACCGTACCAATGCCCCCGGCGGCCGGGCGTGCGCATCCTCACGTCGCACCCGGCCAATAGATTCTCCCTGGATGCCCGAAACCCAGATCGCCCGCTTCCGGCGGGTAGTCAGCTCTGCCTACGCCTCGCTGGAGGCGCGCCGCCAGGAGGTCAACGACCTCAACGTCTTCCCCGTCGCCGACGGCGACACCGGGGACAACATGGCGATGACGCTGCGCGCGGTGATGGAGGAGCTCGACCGCCTCGACGGCCAGGAAGTCGACGAGGTCGGCCGCACCGAGCTGGTCCAGGCCCTGGCGCGGGCGGCGTTGATGGGCGCCCGCGGCAACTCCGGCGTGATCCTGAGCCAGATCGTCCGCGGCGCCGCCGAGGAGCTGGCGAGCCGGCCGGGCGAGCTGATCGACCCGACCCTGGTCGCCGCCGCCTTCGCCCGCGCCGCCGACGCCGCCTACGACTCGGTCCGCGAGCCCGCCGAGGGGACGATGCTGACCGTCTTCCGCGAGATGGCCCACTCGCTCGCCCGCCAGCTCGCCCACCTCGACCAGGAGAAGCAGCGGCTCGGGCCCGACGCCAGCGAAGAGCAGCAGGACGCGGTCCTCGCCGAGGTCCTGGAGCGGGCGATCGCCGACGGCGAGCGCGCCGTCGCCCGCACGCCCGAGCAGCTCGAGGCGCTGCGCGAATCCGGCGTCGTCGACGCGGGCGGCCACGGCCTCGTCCTCATCCTCGCCGGCGTCGTCGCCGGGCTGCGCGGGGACGGGGGGGAGCTGCCCGAGGTCCAGCACCACGAGCCGCCGCGCCGCAGCCTGCCCCACCACGAGGACAGCCGCTACCGCTACTGCACCAACTTCATCGTCGCCGGCAAGGGCCTGCAGAACCGCGAGTACCTGCCGCGGCTGGAGAAGCTCGGCGACTCGGTCCTCGTCGTCGGCGACGACGTCACCCTCAAGGTCCACGTCCACACCGACGAGCCCGAGGCCGCGGTCGCGGTCTTCGACGGGGTCGGCGAGGTGACCAACCTCGACGTCGCCGACATGCGCGAGCAGATGGCCGAGCGCGACGCCCGCCTCAGCGCCCGCACCGGCGTCGTCGCGGTCGCCGCCGGCGACGGCATGCAACGGCTCTTCGGCGAGCTCGGCGCCCACGTCGTCCCCGGCGGCGAGACCCTCAACCCCTCCACCTACGAGCTCCTCGCCGGCATCCACAGCGTCGCCTCCGACGAGGTCCTCGTCCTGCCCAGCTCCTCCAACGTCGTCATGGCCGCCGAGCGCGCCTGCGAGCTCTCCGAGAAGCCGGCGCGGGTGGTGCCGGCGACCTCGCAGCAGGCGAGCCTGCTGGCGCTGGTCGAGCTCGACCCCGAGGCCCCGCTGAAGGAGAACGCCGAGCGGCTGGGGGAGGCGCTGGAGGGAGTGGTGACCGGCGGCATCGCCCCCGCCGCGCGCGAGGACGCCCAGGGGCGCTTCAAGAAGGGCGACGCGATCGGCTTCGTCGACGGCGAGATCGTCGCCTGGGGCGGGGCGGGGTCGACCCTGGCCCAGACCCTGCAGCGCCTGGCCGAGGGGATGGAGATCGTCACCGTGATCGCCGGCGAGGGGGCGCCGCTCTCGCTCGAGGAGATCGAGACCTACGCCCCCGACGGCGTCGAGGTCGAGACCCACGAGGGGGGACAGCCGAGCTGGTGGTGGCTGCTGGCCGCCCAGTAGCGCGGTCCTTCGCGGGCGTCCGCGAGCTCGAGCGCGGCGACCTGCTCGCCGCCCCCGTCCACTGGCCCCGCCCGAGCGTGATCGAGGTCGGCTTGAGCGCGCTGAAGGGGGTCGGCCCCAAGCTCGCCGAGGTCGCCGCGGAAGCGGGACTCAACACGGTCGGCGACCTCCTCTACCGCGTGCCGCGCCGCCACCGGGACCTGCGGATACGGCAGCTCGGCGCCGTCGAGCCGGGCGAAACCGCGACCGTCCAGGTCGAAGTCCAGGGCGCCCAGCCGCGCCCCTTCCGCAAAGGGCGGCTGCGGATGGTCAGCGTCAAGGTCGGCGACGAGACCGGCCACGTCCGCGCCACCTGGTTCAACCAGCCCTGGGTCGCTTCGAAGCTGACGCCGGGCACCCAGCTCCTGATCACCGGCAAGTACTCGGGCCGCGGCTTCGCGGTCAACGAATGGGAGATGGTCTCCGAGGGCGGGCGGGAGTCCTCCTCCGAGGGCCTCGTCCCGCTCCATCCCGCGACCGAGAACCTGCCGCCGCAGAAGATCCGCGAGTGGGCCGAGCAGGCGGTGGCCTGGGCGCCGCACGCGATCGAGGGGCTGCCGAGCGAGATGCGGGCGCGCCGGCGGCTCGCGGGGATCGGCGACGCCCTGCGCGCCGTCCACTTCCCGGAGAGCGCGAAGGAAGTCGAGGAAGCCCGCGAGCGGCTCGCCTTCGAGGAGCTCTTCCTCCACCAGGCGCTGCTGGCGACGCGCAAGCGCAGCCACCGGGTCGCCCGCCCGGCGCCGCGGTTCGGCAGGCCCGGCGAGCTGGTCGGCCGCTGGCTCGAGTCGCTGCCGTTCGAGCCGACCGGCGACCAGCTGAAGGCGTTCGACGAGATCGAGTCCGACCTCGACTCCGGCGAGCCGATGCAGCGCCTGCTGATGGGCGAGGTCGGCTCCGGCAAGACCGTCGTCGCTGTCTACTCGATGCTGCGGGCGCGGGAAGCGGGCTACCAGGCGGCGCTGATGGCGCCGACCGAGACGCTGGCCGAGCAGCACGCGATCACCCTCGGCAAGCTGCTGGCCGCAGAGGCGACGCCGTTCGCGCTGCTGACCGGCTCGACCCCGGCGCCGCGCCGTCGCGAAACCCTCGACCGCCTCGCGAGCAACGAGCTCGGCCTGCTCGTCGGGACCCACGCGTTGATCGAGCCCACCGTCCGCTTCGCCCGCCTCGGCCTCGTCGTTGTCGACGAGCAGCACCGCTTCGGGGTCGGCCAGCGGCAGGCGCTCGACGAGAAGGGGGTGGAGGGGATGGCGCCCCACGTCCTCCACATGACCGCGACGCCGATCCCCCGCACGCTCTCGCTGACCGCCTACGGCGACCTCGACACGACCGCGCTGCACGAGCTGCCGGCGGGGCGGCAGCCGGTCACCACCCACCTGGTCGAGGAGTCCCAGCGGGGCCAGGCGTTCGAGTTCCTGCGCCGGCAGTTGCGCGAGGGACGCCAGGCGTTCGTCGTCTGCCCGCTGGTGACCGAGTCGGAGAAGCAGCCGGGCAAGGCGGCCGAGGTCGAGGCGGAGCGGCTGCGGGCGGGCGAGCTGCGCGAGTTCCGCGTCGGCCTCCTGCACGGGCAGATGCACTCGGCCGAGAAGGCGGAGGCGATGCGCGCCTTCGCCGCCCACGAGACCGACGTGCTGGTCTCGACGACCGTGATCGAGGTCGGGATCGACGTCCCCAACGCGACCGTGATGATCATCGAGGGGGCCGAGCGCTTCGGCGTCTCCCAGCTCCACCAGCTCCGCGGCCGAGTCGGCCGCGGCGAGCATCCCAGCCAGTGCCTGCTCTTCGCCGAAGAAGCGGGGGAGCCGGCGCTGGAGCGACTGGCGGCGGTAGTCAAGGAGAGCGACGGCTTCAAGCTCGCCGAGGTCGACCTGAAGCTGCGGGGTGAGGGCGAGATCCTCGGCACCCGCCAGAGCGGCCTGCCCCGCTTCGCCGTCGCCAAGCTGCCCGAGGACGGCGCGAAGCTGATGGAGGCCCGCCGCGAGGTGCTGGAGCTGCTGCGCCGCCACGGCTCCCTCGCCGACCCCGCCCTCGGCCCGCTGCTCGACGCCGCCCACCGCCGCTTCGGCGCCGGCGCCGCCGACCCGATCCCGCTCTAGGTTTCCCCGATGAGGATCATCGCCGGAGAGCTCAAAGGCCAGCGCCTGGTCGCCCCGAAAGGCTGGAAGGTCCGCCCGACCTCCGACCGCGTCCGCGAGGCGATCTTCTCGGCCCTCGGCGACCGCGTCGAGGGCGCCCGCGTCCTCGACCTCTACTGCGGCACCGGCGCCCTGGCGATCGAGGCGCTCTCGCGCGGCGCCGCCTCCGCCGTCCTCGTCGACCGCGACACCCGCTCGGCCCTCGGCAACGTCCAGCGGCTCGGGCTGGAGGAGCGGGCGGAGCTCGTCCGCGCCGACGTCGGCCGCTGGCTGGGACAGGTTTCGCCCGCGCTTGCAGCGGGAAAGTTCGACCTCGTCTTCGTAGACGCCCCGTATAGACTCGCCGACCGCGTGGCCCAAGACCTCGACACCCACCTTCCTCAACTGCTCGCCGCGGAGGGCCGAGCGGTGGTCGAGAGCGGCGCCCGCCGGCCGCTGCGGATCGACTCGCTGGAGCCGCTGCGGCAACGCCGCTACGGCGCCGCCGACGTCACTATCTACGGAGAGGCGGCCGAGTGAGCGAGCGCAACGGGACGGTCGTCTGTCCGGGCAGCTACGACCCGGTCACCAACGGCCACATCGACATCATCACCCGCACCTCGAAGGTGTTCGACCGCGTCGTCGTCGGCGTCGTCAACAACCCGGTCCGCAAGCAGAAGACGCTCTTCACCGCCGAAGAGCGGAAAGCGTTCATCGAAGAGGCCACCGCCGAGCTGCCCAACGTCGAGGTGCAGATCTTCGCCAACCTCCTGGTCGAGTTCGCCCGCGACAACGACGCCCGGTCGATCGTCAAGGGGCTGCGGGCGATCTCGGACTTCGAGTACGAGTTCGAGATGGCGCAGCTGAACCGCAAGCTCGACCCGGGGATCGAGAGCATCTACGTGATCGCCTCTCCCCACTACAGCTTCCTCTCGTCCACCGGGGTGAAGGAGATGGCCACCTTCGGGGGCGACGTCTCCGACCTCGTTCCACCGGCTGTCGCCGCCGCGCTGGGCGAACGCCTGGGCGACAGGTAGGCTGTGCTCCACCAGTCACGTCCGCTTGGGCGACGCCTTGCAAAAAAACGCTCGTTGAACAGCAGCTTCCCCAAAATCCCCGCATACACGTAGGCTTACGACCTTCCCATGGACGTTCTGGTCCTCATAGACAAGCTCGATGACGTAGTTCACAACGCCCGTCCGGTCCCGTTGACGGATCAGGTGCGCGTGGATCGGGAGGAGATCTACGACCTCCTCGATCAGATGCGCGCGACGATCCCCGAGGAGATCAAGCAGGCGCGGTGGATCGTCAAGGAGCGCCAGGAGATGCTGGCGGAGGCCAAACGCGAGGCGGAGCGGATCGTCCGCGAGGCCCGCGAGCAGCAGGCCCGCCTGATCTCCGACGAGGAGGTCACCAAGCAGGCCGAGCGCGCCGCCGACGAGATCGTCGAGGACGCCCGCACCCGCGAGCGCGAAATCCGCCTCGGCGCCGAGGACTACGCCGACGAGATCCTCAACACCCTCGAAGTGAACCTGCAGAAGTTCCTCGCCGCCGTCCAGCGCGGCCGCGACCGGCTCGCCGGGCGCGAGGAGGAAGCGCAGCCTGAGCTGGATCAACAGCCTTAGCGCCCGCCCACGCCGCTGCGGCAGATGAGTTGGGCGACGATTGGCGAGTTGATCTGCCTATAGCGAGGCTAACTCGCCAATCGCTACTCGAGCTTGAGGTCTTTGAGGGCGGCCCAGCGGGGGTCGGTGGCCGTCTCGTGTTCGTGGTCTGCCGGGTCGGCGTCGTTGAGGGGCTCGCCGCAGTCGGGGCAGAGGCCGGCGCAGTCGGGGCGGCAGAGGATGCGGGTAGGGAGGGCGAGGATGGTGGCGTCGTGGGCCCAGCGGCCGATGTCGAGTTCGTCGTCCTCGACGTAGGGGCTGCGCAGTTCGGGGTCGTCGGTCCCGGCCTGGTCGACCTCGCGCGCCTCCACCTCCAGATCGAGGGTCGCCGGTTCGAGGCAGCGCATGCAGGGCCCCTTCAGGTGGACCGGGAACCCGATCCGGAAGGCGAAGCCGTTGCTGGGGCGGGAGACGTCGAGCCGCACCGTCGGCGACCACGGGTCGGGCTTGTAGGTCTGGCCGGCCAGCTCGAAGGGCTCCAGCGCCACCGGCGTATCCAGCCGCTTCCCGTCGCCGTGGGACAGCGAAAGGCGGGACAAATCGACGATCGTCTTCGGCGCCTGGGCCATTGCCGGACCTCCGCTGGGTTGGACACTTACGATGGACAGCCTCCCGACGAGGTTACGAAATGGACCGATTCGACTGGAAGCCAGACAACTACCTGGAGCGGATCCGCTCCGAGATCCCCCGCTACGACGAGCTGCAGGAGCAGGCGATCGCGGCTGTCCCGTTCCCGCCCGAGCGCGTCCTGGAGCTGGGGATGGGGACCGGGGAGACGACCCGGCGGCTGATCGAGGCCTACCCGGACTCCTGGGTGATCGGCCTCGACGCCAGCCCCGACATGGTCTTCCGGGCGCGGGAGGCGTACGACGACGTGCAGCTGGCGCGGATCGAGGACCCGCTGCCCGACGGCCCCTGGGACCTCGTGATCGGCGTCCTCTCGATCCACCACCTGCGCACCGAGCAGAAGAAGAACCTCTTCCGCCAGGTCCGCGAGCAGGCCCGCTCGTTCGTGATCGGCGACATCGTCAAAGCCGACGTCCAGGTGGCGCCGCTCGACCCCGACTACGACTTCCCCGAGTCCGCCGCCGACCTCGCCGAGTGGTGCGGGGGAGAGGTGACCTGGGAGGAGGATGACCTGGCCGTGATCCGGGCCGTCTACTAACCAGCTACCATCCCGCGACCGATGGCCGTCCCCAAGAAGCGAACTTCCAGCGCCCGTCGCGACAAGCGGCGCGCCCAGCACAAGGCCGGGAAGCCGAATCTGAACAGCTGCCCGCGCTGTCACAGCCCGCGGCTGCCGCACCGGGTCTGCCCGACCTGCGGCACCTACGCCGGGCGCGAGGTCGTCGCGCAGCGGATCGCCGATCCGTCGGCGCCCCACACCCACGAGTAATCGTGGCGCCTGAGCGCGCGGTGACGGTCGCACTCGACGGGTTCGGCGCCGAGCAGGGCTTCGACGTGCTCGCCGAGGGGGCGCGCATGGCCGCGGCCGACGGCATCGGCGTCCGCGTCTTCGGTCCGCAGCGCGCGCTCGGCCTCGACGGCGCCGAGGGGATCGAGGTGATCGACACCCGGGACCACATCGCCAACGAGGAGGACCCGGTGCGGGCGGTCCGCGCCAAGAAGGAGGCCTCGGTCGTCCGCGCCGCCCGCGACGTCGCCGAGGGCAGCTCCGCGGCGCTGGTCAGCTGCGGCTCGACCGGGGCGACGATGGCCGCCGCCACCTTCGGTCTGCGCCGCCTCAAGGGCGTGCAGCGGCCGGCGCTCGCGGTCCAGCTCCCGGTCCCCGGCAAACCCGTCCTCTTCCTCGACGTCGGCGCCAACGTCGAAGTCCGCGCCCAGCACCTGGTCCAGTTCGCCTTCCTCGGCGCCGCCTTCAGCGCCGCCGTCCTCGACGTCGAGGACCCCTCGGTGGGGCTGTTGACCGTGGGGGAGGAGTCGGGCAAGGGGCGCGAGGAGGTGGTCGAGGCCCACCGCCTGCTCGGCCGGGCGCCCGGCATCCGCTTTGCCGGCAACGTCGAGGGGCGCGACCTGCCGACGGCGAAGGTCGACGTCGTCGTCACCGACGGCTTCACCGGCAACGTCTCCCTGAAGCTGCTCGAGGGCACCGCCAAGACCGTCGCCGCAGCCGTCGGCGACGCCGCCCGCTCCAACCCCGTCTCAGCTCTCGGCGGCCTGATGCTGAAGCCGGCGCTGAACGGCCTGCGGCGCGAGCTCCACCCCGACACCACCGGCGGCGCGATCCTGCTCGGCCTGCGCGGGATCGCCGTCGTCGGCCACGGCAGCTCCGGCGCCGAGGGGATCGCCAACGCCGTCCGCCTCGCCGCCCGCTGCGCCGAGGTCGACGCCGTCGGCCGCACCGCCGCGCTCCTGGCCGAGGGCGGGGCAGGCC
>Ga0196960_10000508_pt1 | contig 13249 bp, 10 predicted proteins | sample S3v_5metaG_FD_183187 | JGI IMG/M metagenome (GOLD analysis project Ga0196960, IMG submission 183187) | Soil microbial communities from Anza Borrego desert, Southern California, United States - S3+v_5 | ecosystem: Environmental > Terrestrial > Soil > Desert | place: USA: California | collected... | reverse complement strand
CTGCTCCCCCGACACCCGGCGCCCGGAGACGGGGGCGTAGGCGCTGACGAGGCTGAGCGTCGCGCCGGTGAGCTTCGCCAGCTCGATCGCCTTGCTGACCGCCTCGGCGGCAGTCTCAGAGCCATCGGTCCCAACCACGATGCGAGTGAACACGCCGCCTCCTTCGGTCGCTGAACGGGCCCGATACTAAGCGCTTCAGCGCTCCTTCGCGGGAAGGCCGCGGAAGCCGTCGCCCATGATTTCGGTCGGCGTGGTGGCGAGGCGGTAGGCCGCGATCACCATCGAGGCGACGAGGCAGACGACGAGGATCGCCATCCCGGCTTTCCAGATCGGGGGCACAGGAGAACCCTAATGGGCCGTTAGGGTGCTGGCCCATGGCACTGGAGAAGGTGGCCGACGGAGTCTGGCTGCTGCGCGGCGACTTCCGCGGGGCGATGAACGTCTACTTCATCGAGGACGGCGACGGGGTCGTCCAGTTCGACGCCGGGACCAAGGCGATGCGCAAGAAGGCGCGGGCCGCGGCCGAGGAGCTCGGCGGAGTGAATCGGGTCATCCTCGGCCACGCCCACGCCGACCACCGCGGCACCGCCCCCTACACGGACGCGCCGGTGCTCTGCCACCCCGACGAGAAGGTCGACGCCGAAAGCAGCGCCTGGCATCCGCCCTACTGGGACCTCTCGCAGCTGCCGGTGGCGTGGGTGCGCTGGCTCTACCAGCTGTTCCTGCTGCGGCGCTGGGACGGCGGCGCGGTGCGGATCGCCGACACCGTGATCGAAGGAGACGAGGTCGCGGGCTTCCGGGTCCTGCACTTCCCCGGCCACGCCCCCGGCCTGATCGGGCTCTGGCGCGAGAGCGACCGGGTGGCGCTGGTCTCAGACCTCGTCTACCTCGTCGACTCGACCCGGCTGAAGCCGTTGCCGCACGGCGAGGCGAGCGTCCCCCACCCCGCCTGGGCCTGGGACCACGCCAAGGCGAAGGAGTCGGTGCGGCGGCTGGCGGCGCTGGAACCGCGGGTGCTGGGGACCGGGCACGAGCCGCCCCTGCGCGGCGAGAACCTGCGCGAGACGCTCGAACGCGCCGCCGAGAAGTACTGAAAACGCCCGCTGCCTTAAGTTCCAACGCCTGATGATCGCGACCTACGCCTCGGCGGCGCTGATCTGCGCCGTCTCGCTGCTGGTCGGCCGGGCCGTTCTCTCGCTTGCCGGCAGGCGCGAGTGGTCGTGGCTGGAGCCCGCGGTCGGCTTCGGCGCGGTGCTGACGGTGACCGGCCTGCTCGCGCGCGCCCCCGGCCACGGCACCTCGGCGACGCTGGGCGTGGTGCTGCTGGCGCTCGCCGCCGCGGCGGTGGTCTGGCGGTCCGACTACCGGGCGCCTGGGGCTTGGCGAGAGGGGCTGCCGGTGGCGCTGGTCGTGCTGCTCGCGCTCTCGATCCCGTTCGCGGTCAGCGGCCGCTGGGGCCTGCTGGGGATGGGCTTCAACAACGACCTCGGCCTGCACCTGGCCTGGGCCGAGTGGCTGCGCAGCGGCTTCGGCCCCGACGCCGAGCCCGGCTACCCGCTGGGGCCGCACGGGCTGGCGGTGGCGACCGCGGCGGTGCCGGGAATCGGCCTCGGCCAGGCGTTCATCGGCGAGATCGTCGCGATCGGCGTGATGACCGGCCTCACCGCGCTGGGCGCCCTGCGGAAGCTGGCCCCAGGTCGGCGCACCCTCGCCGCCGCCATGGTCGCCCTCCCCTACCTCGCCGCCTCCTACTACGCCCAAGCCGCCTTCAAGGAGACCGCCGCCGCCCTCCTCGTCCTCGCCTTCGCGATCTGGCTGACGACCTTCAAGGAGCTGCAAACGCCGGGGCCTGGCAGCAGGGTCGATCGGGGTCCCTCGCCAGACACTCAACAGCGAGTACGACGAGCTGTGTCTGGAGAGGGACTCCGATCGGCCCTGCCCCCGCTGGCGCTGATCGGCGGCATCTTCTTCTCCTACAGCTTCGCCGGGGTGGCCTGGCCCGTAGCGATCATCGCCCTCTGGAGCCTCACCCTGCCAGCGGTGCGAGCGGCGCTGCGGCCGCGGGCGCTGCTGCGCTTCCTGCTGCGGCCGCTGACGTTGCTCGGGCTCGTCGTCCTCGCCGGCCTTGCCTTCCTCGTCACCGTCGGCCCGATCGGCTTCGGCGGCGCCTTCAACAAGGTCGCCGCCAGCAACACCTACGGCCCCGTGTCCCCGCTGGAGGCGCTCGGGATCTGGCCCACCTCCAACTACCGTCTCGACGCCGAAGGCGGCGTTCGCCTGCCCGGCCTCGCCGGCACGATCGCGGTCCTCGCCCTGCTCGCGGGGATCGCCTGGTGGGTGCGACGGCGCGAAGCGACGATCCCGATCGCCCTCGGAGGCACCGCCCTCCTCTACCTCGCCTCGCTCCCCACCAGCGGCGACTACTCCCAGGCCAAGGCGCTGATGATCATGGCTCCGCTGGCGATGCTCGTGATCGTCCGCCCCCTCCTCGAAGAATTTCCGCGCCTCGGCCGCCGACGGGCCGAAATGTCCAATTCCCAGGGTCGACGGGCCGAAATGTCCAATGAAGAAGGACGAATCGGCCCGTCGGCGGAGGGGTTGGGACGGATCGGCCCGTCGTTGCGGCTCGGCTGGACCGTTCTGGCGGTGGCGTTTGTCGGGGGTGCCGCCTACTCGAGCTTCCTAGCGCTGCGGGACGCGCCGGTGGGGCCACCGGGACACGGGGCCGAGCTGCGGGCGTTCCTGCCGATCTTGCACGGGCAGCCGGTCCTCTACGGCGGCCAGGACCGCTTCGCCGCCTACGAGCTGATGGGGGCCGACACCCACGTGCCGCTGGTCGAGTTCCCCGACGACGCCGTCTCCCCCAACTCGGAAAAGCCCTTCGACACCGGCGACGCCTACAGCCCGATCGACTTCGACTCCTTCTCGAAGGGAACGCTGGACCGCTTCGCCTTCGTGATCACCGGCCGCGCTGCCTGGAACAGCCAGGCGCCGCCGAACTTCAAGCGGATCGCCACCACCCCCTCCTACGTGCTCTGGGAACGGACGGCGCTGACGCCCGAGGACCGCCACGTCCTGCTCGAGGGCACCGAGGCCGGGGCTTTCGCCGGCTGCGAGGCGCCGGAGATCCGCATCCTCCTCGGCAACCCCGGCCGCGCCGGCCTCTTTCCCGACGCCGCGATCGGCCACAAAGACGAGTGGAGCGGGGGCAGCATCCTCGAGACCGGCGCCGGGACCTCGCAGTCGCTGAAGTTGCCGGCGGGGACCTGGAACCTCTCGATCCAGTACTTCTCCCCCTTCGACCTCACGCTCTCGGCGCCCGGCTTCGACGAAGAGCTGAAGGCCGCCCTCGACGGGCAGCGCCCGAACACGATCAGCCTCGGCAACAACGGCCAGTTCTGGCCCGCGGGCCGCTACGAGAGCAAGGGCGGCAACGTCCGCTTCACCGTCGCCGCCGCCGAGGCGAGCGCGCTGCAGAGCCTCACCGGCTACGACGGCAAGGCCTACCTCGGCGAGCTGGTCGCGGTGCCGGCCGAGCCGCACCGGACGGTGCCGCTCGGCCAGGCGTGCGACGAGTGGATCGACTGGTACGAAAGCCCGGAAGCACCCTGACCTGAGGGGCTGCTTCTAGCCGGCGGCTTTGGCCTGCCGGCGCTCCGGGCTGACCCGGACGACGTCCCAGACCAGGCCGACCTTCTCGAGGCCGTTGATCACCAGGGAGGAGATGTCGATCTGCCACCAGCGCAGGCCGTGGGTGGCCGAGGTCGGGAAGGCGTGGTGGCTGTTGTGGTACGCCTCGCCGAGGGTCGGGATCGCGATCAGCGCCAGGTTGCGCGAGTGGTCGGTGGTCTCGAATTCGCGGCGGCCGAAGGTGTGGCAGAGCGAGTTGATGCTGTAGGTGAAGTGGTGCAGGACGAAGACCCGCACCAGGCCGCCCCAGAGCAGGCCGGTCAGCCCGGCGACGAGGGTGCCGCCGATGATCCAGCCGAGGAAGAAGGGGATCAGCAGCCCGAGGATCGCCCAGTAGATGAAGGTGCGGTCGACCCAGCTGATCACCGGGTCTTTCAGCAGGTCCGGCGCGAAGCGTTCCTTGTTGCCGCGCTGGGTGTGGATGAAGATCCAGCCCAGGTGGGCGTGGAAGAGGCCCTTCATCGCCCCCTTCCAGCCGCCGCCATGGTCGACGTGGGGGCTGTGGGGGTCGCCGTATTCGTCGGAGAAGGTGTGGTGCTTGCGGTGGTCGGCGACCCAGGAGATCACCGGCCCCTCGATCGCGGCCGAGCCGAGGATCGCGAACAGGCCGCGCAGCCACGGGTGGGTCTTGAAGGAGCGGTGGGTGAGGAGGCGGTGGAACCCGACGGTGATCCCGAGACCGGTGAGGAAGTACATGCCGACGAAGAGGAAGACGTCGGTCCAGTGCAGAGCGCTCCCCCACACCTGCCAACCGGCGATGCCGACGGCGATGAAGGGGATCAGCGTCACCAGGCCGGTGATGATCCGGTCCCGGGTCTCGTTCTCGACGGGCTGGATGTCTGAAGGAAGTGGTCCGGTGGTCGTCATGCGGGTGATGATAGGGCCGCCGATCTTGGCCTCGCGGCCAAGCGCTTGTGGGTAGGCTCCCCGCCGATGCCCTTCGCAAACACCGTGCCGCTGCGACGGGAGATCGAATCCCGCCTGCCGGAGCGGCCCTTCACGATCGAGTTCTGGGACGGCTCCAGGCTCCCCTCCACCTCCGGCGACGGCCCCGTCTTCAGCGTCCGCTCGCCGCGCGCGCTCGCCCACGCGCTGCGGGCGCCGGGGCAGCTGGGGATCGGCCGCGCCTACGTCAGCGGAGAGCTCGAGGTCGACGACATCGACAAGGTGATCGCGCTGCTGGACGGCTGGCAGCCGCCGGCCCTGGACGCGCCCGACAAGCGGGCGCTGATGATGGGCGCCGTGCGGGCGATGGGGGTCGTCAAGCCGCCGCCGCGCCCCGCCGCCGAGCTGCGGCCGAGCGGCCGCCGCCACAGCAAGGAGCGCGACGCCCGCGCGGTGCGCCACCACTACGACGTCTCCAACGAGTTCTTCGAGCTCTTCCTCGGCCCGACGATGGTCTACAGCTGCGCGATCTGGCGCGGCGGCGAGAAGAAGACGCTGGAGGAAGCACAGGAGGAGAAGCTCGACACGGTCGCGCGGAAGCTGGCGATCAAGGAGGGCGAGCGCGTCCTCGACGTCGGCTGCGGCTGGGGCGGCTTCCCGCTCTGGGCGGCGACGAAGTACGGGGCGAACGTGGTCGGGATCACCCTCTCGCCGCCGCAGGCCGAAAAGGCGCGGCAGCGGGCCGAGGAGGCGGGCGTCGCCGACCGGGTCGACATCCGCGTCATGGACTACCGCGACCTCGCCGGCACCGGCGAGAAGTTCGACGCGATCGCCAGCATCGGCATGGTCGAGCACGTCGGCTCGGCCAACATCGACCTCTACGCCGAGACCCTGGCCGGGCTGCTGGACTCCGGTGGGCGCCTGCTCAACCACGGCATCACCCGCCTCCGCCACACCGACCCCGAGGCCGGCGACTTCTCCGAGCGCTACGTCTTCCCCGACGCCGCCCCCCTGCACCTCTCGCGCAACCTGCTGGCGCTGGAACGGGCCGGCTTCGTCGTCCACCACGTCGAGGACTTCGGCCCCGACTACGCGGAGACGCTGAAGCACTGGGCGCGGAACCTCGACGAGAACCGCGAGCAGGCGACCCGCCTGGCCGGCGAGGAACGAATGCGCGTCTGGCGCCTCTACCTGCGCATGGCCCGCAACGGCTTCGAGTCCGGCTTCCTCAACATCTACCAGGCGCGCTGCAGCAAGGCTTAAGCGCTTCCGTCAGATCGGGAAGCCCGACGTCACGTCGGCGATCGCCCAGTCGGCGCCGGCGTCTTTGAGCTCGTCGACCGAGTAGGAGCCGGTGGCGACGCCGACGACGTGGATGCCGGCGCCGTGGCCGGCTTTGACGTCGCGGGGGGTGTCGCCGACGGCGATCGTCTGGTCGGGATCGAGCGGCTTGCCGGAGATCTGGCCGCCGCGCTCCAGCGCCTTCTTCGTCAGCTCGGTGCGGTCGCGCGAGTCGGAGCCGTAGCCGCCGAAGGCGAAGAAGCGGTTGAGGTCGCCGCGGCCGAGCTTGATGTGGGCGGCGGATTCGATGTTGCCGGTGACGATGCCGAGCAGGACTCCGTCCTCGACCAGGCGCGGCAGCAGCTCCTCGATCCCGGGCATGACGACGTAGCCGTCGGATTCGGCGACCGTGTCGGCGAGGTGGCCGAGGTAGCAGCCGATCGCCTCGGCGCGTTCGCCGTCGCTGCCGTCCCGGCCCATCACCTCGCGGAAGACGATCTCGGCGATTTCGGGGTCGGTCATCCCCGCGTGCGTGTGCTCCTCGATATTCGCTTCGACGCCGTAGAGCTCCTGGAAGGCACGCTGCCAGGCGACTGCCCCGGCGCCGCCGGTGTGCAGCAGGGTGCCGTCGATGTCGAAGAGGATCGCCTTGATCACGGCGGCGCACCCTACCCGCGTGTCGCTTTTTGGTCCCCTGTGGGCACCTAAAGCGACACCACCGCTCAGTGGTCGGACTCGAGCAGGTCTTTCTGCGCCAGCGTGTAGAGGAGGGCGAGGGACGGGAGGACGACGACGGCCGCGGCGGCGAAGACGATGAAGATCATCGTCATCGTCGCGTCGGGGGCGGCGGCCTGGTCGATGCGGAGGCTCTCCGGCAGCAGGTAGGGGAACTGGGCGACGCCCCAGCCCCAGATCACGGCGACGACGGCGCCCGCGGCGAGGGGGCGCAGGAGCCTGCGGCCGCCGCGCAGGAGGACCGGGAGTAGGGCGGCGCCGCAGAGCAGGGAGAGGACCACGAGCGGCAGACCTTGGTCGACGAGGCGGTCGAAGACGTAGCGCGCTTCGGCGTGGAGGGCGAAGAGGCCGGTGACGGCGAAGGTGCCGGCGACCACGGCCGCCCCGAGGGCGCGGCGCTCGAAGTAGCGCTCGATCTCCTCGTCGCCAGTGCGGCGGGAGTCGCCGACGAGGAAGACGGCGGCGAGGTAGGCGCCGGTGGCGACGAACATGGCGCCGATCAGCAGCGGCAACGGCTGCAGCCAGCTCGAGAACGGGTCGCCGTTGCCGTCGGCGGGCACGTTGCCGGCGGCGATCGCGCCGATCACGGTCCCCATGAAGAACGGCGTCAGCAGCGAGGAGATCGCGAAGGTCGCGCCCATCGCCCGCCGCCCCCGCAGGCCGACGATCGACTTGCGGAAGGCGAAGCCGGCGCCGCGCAGGACGATCCCCAGCGCCGCCAGCGCGATCGGCACGTAGAGCGTCGTCATCACCGCCTTGAAGGCGGGCGGGAAGGCGGTCCAGAGGATGACGAGGACGAAGATCAGCCAGACGTGGTTGGCCTCCCAGACGGGGGTGAGCGAGCGCTGGATCGCGTCGCGCGGCCGCTGCCCGCGCTCGGGGCCCCCCGCGACCAGGTCCCAGAAGCCGCCGCCGAAGTCGGCGCCGCCGAAGAGCGCGTAGAAGGTCGCCCCGACCCAGAGGATCGCCGCCGCGGCGTCGGCCTTGCTCATCGCGCCTCCTCGGTATGGGGCGCGTAGGGGCTCTGCACATCCTCGGCCCCCTTCTCGCGCCAGCGCCGCGACATCGCGCGCAGGACGAGGACAAGGCCCGTCCCCAGCGCCGCGTAGAGCGCCAGCACCAGGCCGAAGGTGAACCAGATCCCGTCGGCCTCGGTCACCGCTTCGGAGGTGCGCATGTACTGGTAGACGATCCAGGGCTGGCGGCCGACCTCGGTGACGATCCAACCGCACCACAGCGCCACGATCGAGGCGACGCCGGAGACCGCCACCGCGCGCAGGAACCAGGGCGTCTGCGGGAAGTCCCGCCGCCGCCACCAGGAGAAGGCGAGCCAGAGCGCGAGCGCGAACAGCGCCGTGCCGATCCCGACCATCGCGTCGAAGGAGAGGTGGAGAAGCGTGTGCGCCGGGGGCTCCTCGTCGTCGGGGACGTCGTTCAGGCCGGTCACCTTCGTGTCGGTGCTCCAGCCGACCAGGAACGAGTTGAGGCCGGGGATCCCGATCGCCCCCTTCACCCCGTCCTCGGTGCAGATGCCGCCGACGTACTCGGTCTGATTGGTGCCGGTCTCCTGGATGCACTCCATCGCCGCGAACTTCGCCGGCTGGTCTTTGGCGACCTCACGGGCGGCGATGTCGCCGACGAAGAGCTGGACCGGGATCGCGAGGCAGCCGATCGTCAGCGGGATCAGCAGCCCCAGCCGGTGCAGCCGGTCGCGCCGCCCCCGCAGCATCCCGACCGCGTAGATCGAGGCGACGAGGAAGCCGACGACGACGTAGGCGGCGAGGATCATGTGCGGGACCTCATAGCCGGTCGCCGGGTTGAGCAGGACCTTCAGCGGCTCGACGTCGACGACGCGGCCGTCGGGGCCGAGCGTGAACCCCTGCGGCTGGTTCATCCAGGCGTTGGCGGAGACGACGGCGGTGGCGCCGCCGATGCCGGTGATCACCATCGGCACCCCGGACCAGAAGTGCGCCCAGCCGCCGAGCCGCTTCCAGCCGTAGATGTAGACGGCGAGGAAGATCGCCTCGACGAAGAAGAAGATGCCCTCGATCGCGAAGGCGATCCCGAAGGCGGCGCCGAAGCGGTCCATGAACTCGGGCCAGAGCAGGCCGAACTCGAAGCTGAGGACGGTGCCGGTGACGGCGCCGACGGCGAAGGTGACGGCCATGACCTTCGACCAACGCCGCGCCAGCTCCATCGCCTCGGCGTCGCCGCGCTTGAGGCCGAGGTAGTTGGCGACGAGGATCGTCGCCGGCAGCGCCACCCCGACGCAGGCGAGGACGATGTGGAAGCCGAGCGTGAACGCCATCTGGTTCCGCGCGGCGAGGAGATTCGACGACTCCGCGGCGAGGGGGAGCACGTCGAAGAGGGGCATGGCTACTTCCGGTCCCTCCGGTAGCGCCGGATCAGCGCGTTGGTGGAGCTGTCGTGGCGCAGCTCGGGCTCCTCGGCGGCCTCGAGCTCGGGGATGATCGCCTGCGCCAGCACCTTGCCCAGCTCGACCCCCCACTGGTCGAAGGAGTCGATCCCCCAGATCGCCCCCTGGACGAAGACGCTGTGCTCGTAGAGGGCGACCAGCGCCCCCAAGGTCTCCGGCGTCAGCTGCTCGGCGAGGATCGTGTTCGAGGGCCGGTTGCCCTCCATCACCCGGTGGGGCACGATCTCCTCCGCGGTCCCCTCGGCCCGCACCTGCTCGGGCGTTTTGCCGAAGGCGAGCGCTTCGCCCTGGGCGAAGACGTTGGACATCAACAAGTCGTGGTGGCGGCCGAGCGGGTTCAGCGAGTTGGCGAAGCCGATGAAGTCGCAGGGGATCAGCCGCGTCCCCTGGTGGATCAGCTGGTAGAAGCTGTGCTGGCCGTTGGTCCCCGGCTCGCCCCAGTAGACGGCGCCGGTCTCGTAGTCGACGTGGGCGCCGTCGAGGGTGACGTGCTTGCCGTTCGACTCCATCGTCAGCTGCTGCAGGTAGGCGGGGAAGCGGTGCAGGTACTGGTCGTAGGGCAGGACCGCCTGCGTCTCGGCGCCGAAGAAGTCGGCGTACCAGACCGCCAGCAGGCCCATGATCATCGGCAGGTTCTCGGCCGTCGGCGCCTCGCGGAAGTGCTCGTCGACCGCGTGGAAGCCGGCCAGCATCTCGCCGAAGCGGGCGGGGCCGATCGCCAGCATCGTCGAGAGCCCGATCGCGGAGTCCATCGAGTAGCGACCGCCGACCCACTCCCAGAAGCCGAACATGTTGTCGGTGTCGATCCCGAACTTCCCGACCTCCTCGGCGTTGGTCGAGACGGCGGCGAAGTGCTTGGCGACCGCCTCCTCATCGCCGCCGAGACCCGCCAGCGCCCACTCGCGGGCGGTATGGGCGTTGGTCATCGTCTCCAGCGTCGTGAAGGTCTTCGAGGAGATGACGAAGAGCGTCTCCTCGGGATCGAGGTCGCGGGTCGACTCGGCGAAGTCGGTGCCGTCGACGTTGGAGACGAAACGGAAGGTCATCTCGCGCTTCGAGTAGTGGCGCAGCGCCTCGTAGGCCATCACCGGGCCGAGGTCCGAGCCGCCGATGCCGACGTTGACGACGTTGCGGATCGGCTTGCCGGTGTGGCCGCGCCACTCGCCCGAGCGCACCCGCTCGCAGAAGGCGGCCATCCGGTCGAGCGTCTCGTGGACCTGCTTGACCACGTCCTCGCCATCCACGATCAGCGAGCGCTCCCGCGGCATCCGCAGCGCCACGTGGAGGACGGCGCGGTCCTCGGAGACGTTGATGCGCTCGCCTCTGAACATCGCTTCCCGCCGCGCCTCCACCCCGCGCTGGTGGGCGAGGCCACCGAGCAGCATCAGCGTCTCGTCGGTGATCCGGTTCTTCGAGAAGTCGAGGTAGAGCCCGGCGCCCTCGGCGACCAGCCGCTCCCCCCGCTCGGGGTCGGCGGCGAAGAGGTCGCGCAGGTGGGCGTCGCGGATCTGCTCGAAGTGGGCCTGGAGCTCGGCCCAGGCGGGCGCCTGGCGCAGCGCCGAGGGGGCGGTCACCCCGCTGCGACCCCGCTCTGGGACTCGATCGACTTCAGCAGTTCGGCCCAGGACTTGTTGAAGGCCTCTTTGCCCTCGTCCTGGAGGCGGGAGGCGAGGGCGGCGACGTCGATCCCGGCCTCGACGAACTCGGCCAGGACCTGCTCGGCGTTGCCGCCGTCGGCGGGGAAGAGCTCGGAGACGTCGCCGTGGTCGGCGAAGGCGTGGAGAGTGGGCTCGGGCATCGTGTTGACCGTGAACGGCGCCGCGAAGGCCTCGATGTAGAGGACGTCGGAGGCGTCGGGGTCCTTGGTCCCGGTGCTGGCCCAGAGCAGCCGCTGCGGCCGCGCGCCCTCGTTCATCAGGCGCAGCATGCGGTCGGAGCGCAGCAGCTCGTGGTAGGCGCGCTGGGTGCGACCGCCGATCGCGATCCCGAGCCGGTTGACGAGGTGCTCCGGCACGTCCTTGCCGACGGCGACGTCCCAGCGGCTGATGAAGAGCGAGGCGACCGAGGCGACGTTCGGGTCGAGCCCGGCCTCGATCCGGCGCTCGATCCCGCGCATGTAGGCGTCGGCGGCGCCGAGGTACTGCTTGTCGTCGAAGAGCAGGGTGACGTTGACGGGGACGCCGGCGAAGATCGCCTCCTCGATCGCCTCGCGCCCGGCCTGGGTGCCGGGGATCTTGATGAAGAGGTTGTCGCGCCCGGCCTTCTCGTGCAGCGCCTTCGCCTGCTCGATCGTCGCCGCGGCGTCGTCGGCCAGGAGCGGCGAGACCTCGAGCGAGACGAAGCCGTCGACGCCGGCGGTGCGGCGGTGGACCTCGGCGAAGAGGTCGGCGGCGTCGCGCAGGTCGGCCAGCGCCAGCTCGAAGAAGATCCGCTCCTGGTCGTTGGCGCCGACGCCCTCTCCGGCGGCCGCCTTCGGCGCCAGCTCGGCGATCTGCTCGTCGTAGGCCTCGCCGCCGGCGATCGCCTTTTCGAAGATCGACGGGTTCGAGGTGAGGCCGGTGACCGAGAGGTCGCGGATGTAGCCCTCGAGCACCCCCTCGCGCAGCATCGGCCGGGTGATGTTGTCCAGCCAGAGGCTCTGCCCCAGTTCGTGCAGCCGCTCGGTCGGCTTCATCAGCGCCTCCTCAGGTCGTCTGGTTTGCGGTCGCGCGCTCGGCGACCTGGCGTGCCACCTGGACGACGTTGTCGACGGTGAACCCGAACTCGGTCTCGACGTCCTTGAACGGCGCCGACTGTCCGAAGGTGGCCATTCCCATGATGGCACCCTCCCGGCCCACGTATTTCTCCCAGCCCAGGGCCGAGCCCTCCTCGATCGCGACCCGGGCGAGGACGTCCGGCGGCAGCACCTCGTCGCGGTAGGCCTGGTCCTGGCGCTCGAACGCCTCCCAGCAGGGGAGGCTGACGACGCGGACGCGGACGCCCTCCTCCTTCAGCTGCTCGTAGGCGCCGACGGCGAGCTGGACCTCGCTGCCGGTGGCGATCAGGATCAGCTCCGGGTCGCCGCCCTCGGCGTCGGCGAGGACGTAGCCGCCGCGGCGGGCGCCCTCGGCCGAAGCGTATTTCGTGCGGTCGAGCACCGGCACCGTCTGCCGGGTCATCACCAGGGCGACGGGGTTGTGGGTGCGGTCGATCGCCAGGCGCCAGGCCTCGACGACCTCGTTGGCGTCGGCGGGGCGGATGACGTCGAGGTGGGGCATCGCCCGCAGCGAGGCGAGCTGCTCGATCGGCTGGTGCGTGGGACCGTCCTCGCCGAGGCCGATCGAGTCGTGGGTGAAGAGGTGGATCACCGGCAGCTCCATCAGCGCCGAGAGGCGGATCGAGGGCCGGCCGTAGTCGGAGAAGGTGAGGTAGGTCGACCAGAGCGGGCGCAGCTTGCAGAGCGACATCCCGTTGCAGGCCGCGGCGGCGCCGTTTTCGCGGATCCCGAAGTGGATCTGGCGGCCGTCGAAGCTGCCGGGCTCGAACTGCTCGACGCCGTCGAAGTTGAGCCGGACCGAGGTCGAGTCGGTGAGGTCGCAGGAGCCGGCGAGCACCCACGGCACCCGTTCGGCGATCGCGTTCTCGACCTTGTTCGAGGCCTTGCGGGTGGCGAGCCCCTTCTCTTCGTCGGCCTCGAAGCTGGGCAGGTCGGCGTCCCAGCCGTGGGGCAGGCGGCGGCGCTGGATCATCTCGATCTCGGCCGCGTGCTCGGAGGCCTCCAGCTTCTCGCGCCAGGCTGCGCTCAGCTCGGCGCCCCGCTTGCCGAGCACTTCGTCGAAGTACTCGCGGACGCCGTCGGGGACGAGGAACTGCGAGTCCTCGTCGGGCCAGCCGTAGGCGCGCTTGGTCAGCTTGATCTCCTCCTCCCCCAGCGGTTCGCCGTGGGCGGACTCGGTGTCCTGCTTGTTCGGCGCGCCCCAGCCGATGTGGCTGTCGACGACGATCAGGGTCGGGCGGCCGGTCTCGGCCTTGAACTCCTCGAAGGCGCGGCCGAGCAGGGCGGTGTCGTTGGCGTCGCCGACCCGCAGCACGTTCCAGCCGTAGCCCTCGAAGCGGCTGAGGACGTCGTCGCTGAAGGCCAGCGCGGTGTCGCCGTCGATCGAGATGTGGTTGTTGTCGAAGATCCAGCAGAGGTTGTCGAGCTTGAGGTGGCCGGCGAGCGAGGCGGCTTCGTGGGAGATC
>Ga0196960_10000507_pt1 | contig 13259 bp, 13 predicted proteins | sample S3v_5metaG_FD_183187 | JGI IMG/M metagenome (GOLD analysis project Ga0196960, IMG submission 183187) | Soil microbial communities from Anza Borrego desert, Southern California, United States - S3+v_5 | ecosystem: Environmental > Terrestrial > Soil > Desert | place: USA: California | collected... | reverse complement strand
CACACGACCGACCGCAGCGCGTCGAGCGCGGCGACGGCGTCGAGCGGAGCCGGCGCGGCGGCCAGGTGGCCGGCGCCGGCGGCGAGCGGCGCGAGCGCTCCGCCCGGCTCGAGGTCGTTCAGCGCGGCATCGCCCGCCAACGCGGCGGCGATGGCCGCGCACAGCCGCGGCGCGTCCTCCGCGAAGCGCGGCCCGGGCAGGCGCGCGGCGCGCTCCAGCGGCGCCAGCGCCACGAGCTCCACGAGCCACGCCTTGGCGACCTCGCCCCCGTCCAGGGCAGGCGCGTCGGCGACGGGCCGCGCGCGCCTGCGGCCGAGGGTGGAGGTGGGCATGGGACGGGTGCATACCGTTCGCGTCGGACGAACCGCCGTTCCGACCCCGCAAACACCGCCAAGTTCCGGGGCCTGCCACCATCCTCGGTCGACATGGCTCCTCTGCTCTCGATCGACGAGGCGCGCGCCGCGGTGCTCGCTGCCGTGACGCCGCTGGAGGCGGAGGCGATCTCGGTCGCCGACGCGCTCGGGCGCGTGCTGGCGGAGGAGCTCGCGGCCGCCGGCGACGTGCCGCCGTTCGCGAACTCCGCGATGGACGGCTTCCTGGTCCCCACGGGGCCCGCGGGCCGCACGCTCACCGTCACCGGGGAGTCCCGCGCCGGCCATCCCGCCGACGCGGCGCCCGAGCCCGGCACCGCGATCCGCATCTCGACCGGCGCGCTCGTCCCGCCCGGCGGCGAGTCGGTCGTCCCGATCGAGCAGATCGCGTTCAACGAGGACGGCACGATCACGCTGAACGCCGAGGCGAAGCCCGGCCAGCACATCCGCCACCCGGGCGAGGACGTCACGGCGGGCACGACGCTGCTCCCGCCCGGCACGCTCTTCGGCCCCGCCGAGGTCGGCGCCGCCGTCATCGCCGGCCGCGCGCACGTCCAGGCCGCGCGCCGCCCCAGGCTCTCGATCATCGCGACCGGCGACGAGCTCGTCCCACCCGGCCGCCCGCTCGAGCCGGGCCAGATCCACGAGTCGAACGGGATGACGCTCGGCGCGCTCGCCGAGCAGGCCGGCGCCGACGTCCTCGTGCGCGCGCACGTGAAGGACACGCCGTCCGCCACGCGCAGCGCGCTCGAGCACGCGCTCACCCGCAGCGACGTCATCATCGCGTCGGGCGGCGTCTCGGTCGGCCCGCACGACCACGTCAAGGGCGCACTGGACGACCTGGGTGTCGAGGAGCGCTTCTGGCGCGTGGCGCTGCGGCCCGGCAAGCCGACGTGGTTCGGCACGAAGGGCGACACGCTCGTCTTCGGCCTGCCCGGCAACCCGGTCAGCGCGATGGTCACCTTCCTCCTCTTCGTCCGCCCGGCGCTCGCCAGGCTCCAGGGCGCGGACCCCTCACGCACGCGCGTGCGCGCGCGGCTCACCGAGCCGCTCCCCCGTCTGCCCGGCCGCGACGAGGCGGTGCGCGTGAAGCTCGCCTACACCGACGCGGGCCGCACCGCGACCCCCACCGGCCCGCAGGGCTCGCACCAGCTCACGTCGATGATCGCCGCCGACGGCCTCGCGCTCCTCACCGCGGGCGGCGCCGTCGCCGAGGCCGGCACCGAGCTCGACGTCGAGCTCATCTAGAGCGCGCAGAGGCACCGACGTGTCGGTGCCGTCCGGCCGACGGGCATCATCCACGTCGTGGCCCTCAGCCAGTTCGCACAGCCGCCTCTCACGACGATGGTGAAGACGCTCTCCCGCAGCCCGACGCTATCGGTGATCGTCGGCGCGGGCGTCTCGGCCGAGGCGCGCCTGCCGGTGTGGCGGCGGCTCGTCGAGGATCTGCTCGACCGGGCCGCGGAGGAGCGCCTCGAGCTCACCGAGACGGCGCACCGCGCGGCGTGGAAGGCGCAGATCCTGAGCGGCGAGTCACCTCTCGGAGCCGCCGCCGTCGCGGAGGCGCTCGCCGGCGACGATCTGCGCGAGTGGATCCCGGAGGCGCTGTACGGCGAAGCCCCCGAGCGTTTCCAGCCCGGCCCGATCGCGCAGCAGCTCCCAGTGCTCCGCGAGGCGTTCGGGACCGGCCTCACGCTGCTCACGACGAACTACGACGACCTCGTCGAGGCGGCGTTCGGAGCCGGGGACGGGCCGGTCGCCGCGGTGCCCTACACCGGCCCGGGCGACGATGCCCCGCCCACCGGCGAGCGTCATCAGCGGGTCGTGCACCTCCACGGCTTCCTGGCGCGGGACGGCCGGCGCGCGGGCGATGTCGTCCTCACCGAGGGCGACTACCAGACGGTCGCGACGCAGGACTGGCAGGCCGCGCACGTCGGGCACGCGCTCATGGAGACGCCCTGCCTCTTCATCGGCTCCAGCCTCACCGACCCGAACCTCCTGCGGTACCTGCACCGCCACCGCGGCGAGGGCGCGGTGCGGCACTTCGCCATCTTCACCCGGCAGGACGCGTACGAGCCGGGCACTCCGGCCGAGGTGGTCCGCGCGCGCGAGATGGCGCTGAAGGAGCGCTGGCGAAGCAGCAACCTCGAGATCGTCTTCGTGGACCACTACGCCGAGATCGCTCAGGCACTGGCCGAGGTCGCCCGCGCGAAGCGCGAGGACGACGCGTACGTCCCGCTGCCCGAGCGCCTCGCCGCATGGCACCAGCGGGTCTCCGACGAGCTCCTGCTGCCCGACGGTCCGGAAGCGTTCGCCGAGGCGCAGGAGTACCTTCACGAAGCGCTGCGCATCGCCCTCGACGTGGCGCTGAGCCAGGCCCGGGATCTCGGTCACGATCACGGCGACGAGGTGCTCGCCGCGGCGCTCTTCCTCTTGGACGAGTCGGGGAGCACGCTGACCAACTGGGCCACCACCGATCGCGTTCATCGCGACCAGGCGACCATCGAGGCGATCCCGATCGGCGAGCGCAGCAGCTGGGCCGCGGTGCGTGCGTTCTGCCGCGGCGTGGCGCTCGGCGAGCCTCGCGACGTCTACGCGTCACGCTGGAAGTACATCCGCGCGCTCCCGTTCAGCACCGCCGACGGGCTCCCCGCTGGGGTCATCACGGTCGCCAGCCTGCGTGCCAAGGAGACCACCATGCTCGACGGCATGCCCGATCCCGTCGAGGCCGCCTTCGACGACGCTCTCCGCGCCGTCGTCAGGGATATCCTCACCTTGCCCTTCGAGTCCACCTGACGGCCCATCCGTCCGACACCCCCGGCACCATGAAGCGCATGGCGAGCGAACATCCCAAGATCGAGCACAAGCTTCCCAACGGGGACGTGCTCATCATCGCCACCACGAAGCGCGACCCGGCGGTGGACGCCAAGTTCGAGGCGGCTGTGGCGAAGGCCCGCGAGGCAACCCGCGCCCGCTTCCTGCAGCTGCGCGCCAGCCGCCAGGCGGCCTGAGCCTGCCCTGACGCGCTAGAGCGCGCGGCCTTCGAGATAGCCGATGGCGCGGTTCATGAGCGCCGTGAGGGCGGGCGTGGGCGTCTCGGCGGCGAGCGGGCGGTCTCGGAGCAGCGCCTCGAGCTGGGCGCCGTAGGCCGGGTCGACCTGTGACGTGAGCCGGGCGGCGACCTCGGCGGCGCGGCGGACGGCGCGCGGGTGGACGGTCCAGATCGCCTCGAAGCGGCGGCGCGCGTCGTCCTTGCCCATCGGCGCGAAGCCCTGCGGGTGCTCCCACCCGAGCAGGCACGCGGCGTAGCCGGGCGAGTCGACGATGACCGCCCACTCGTTGCCGATAGCGTCGTCGAGGTCGATCGGGATCTCGACCGGGCCGCCGCCAGGCACCTCGCGGCGCACCTCGGGGAAGTCGGCGAAGACGGTCGCCGCCTCGGCCTGACGCGCCATCCGCCGGTAGCGGGCCTGCGCGGGCCGGTAGGCCGCCTCGACCTGGAACGTCGCGAAGATGACCGGCGACGTCGCGCTGGCCAGCGTCTCGTGCTCGATCGCCCGCGACAGCGCGAGCATCGTCGACTTCTTCAGCAGCTGCGGCCGCGCCTGATCGTCCACCGCGACGACCGCCGCGTAGATCGAGGGCTGGTCGAGCATCGTGGTGTCCGCCGCCATGACGCGCTCGATCGCCGCCGGCACGGACAGGCCGAGCCGGCGGTACGACGCCACGCGCCGCAGCGCCTCGACGTCGTCGACGCTGTAGCGGCGGTAGCCAGAGGCCGTGCGATCCGGCACCGGGAAGCCGTACCTCTGCTCCCACATCCGGATGGTTCCGGCGGCGATGCCCGTGCGCTCGGCGACGTCCTTGATCGCGAGGCTGGTCATGGTCGATTCACGAACGGTACGAGCGGGCGCGCTCGGAGGGTCAAGCGGCTGCGCGCCCGGGGTAGGAGGTTCGACCGTGACCTCTTCGATCCTCGTCACCGGCGCGACCGGCTACGTCGGCGGGCACGTCGTCCGTGAGCTGGTCCGGCGCGGCCACCGCGTCCGTGCGCTTGCCCGCACCCCCGCCAAGGCGGACCTGCCCGATGCCGTGGAGGTCGTCCAGGGCGACGTCATCAGCGGCGAGGGCCTGACCGAGGCGCTCGATGGCGTCGACGTCGCCTACTACCTCGTCCACTCGATGGAGGGCAAGAGCGGCGACTTCGCCGAGCGCGACCGCCAGGGCGCCCGCACCTTCGGGGGCGCCGCGGCGCGCGGCGGCGTGGGGCGCGTGATCTACCTCGGCGGGCTGGCCGGCAAGTCCGAGCACCTGGAGAGCCGCGAGGAGGTCGCGCAGCTCCTCACGCGCGAGCTCGACGGGCGCGGGCAGGTCGTCCACGTCCGCGCCGCGATGGTGATCGGCGAGGGCAGCGCCTCGTTCGTGATGCTCCGCTCGCTCGTCCACCGGCTCCCGGCCATGATCACACCGCGGTGGATCGACACGCGCACCCAGCCCGTGGCGATCCGCGACGTGGCCGGCACGCTGGCCGAGCTGGCGACGTTCGACGGCCCGCCGGACGAGGTCGAGCTGGGCGGCGTGGACGTCCTCAGCTACCGCGAGATGATGGTCCGGTACGCCCGCGTGGCGGGCCTGCGGCCGCGGCCGATCGTCAAGGTCCCGGTCCTCACCCCGGCGCTCTCCTCGCACTGGGTCGGGCTCGTCACCCCCATCGACGCGGCGCTCGCACGCCCGCTCGTGGAAGGGTTAGGCGCAGAGATGCTCGTCGAGCACCCTCCACCACCCGGGTTGAACGACCACCCCCTGACCTTCGAGGAGGCCGTCCGTGAGGCTCTGGATCATCCTGGCTAGCGCCGCCGCGCTCGTCACCGGCGCCGTGCGCGCGCTGCGTGGCCGCCCCAAGCCGGTGGCGCACGCGCTCATCGTCACCGCCGACGACCACACCGTCTACGACGGCCAGGGCGCCGTCCGCTCCGTCCAGGAGGCGGACCTGATCCTGCCCACCGAGGCGCTCGACGCGATCTGGGCGCCGCGCCACCTCGAGCGGCTCGCGCGGACGTACTGGCGCTGGCTCTCCCGCGCGACGCTCGGCCTCGTGCGGGTCGACTACGAGGGGCACGGGCGGCAGGTCAAGGCGCTCGGGCTCATCCCGCTGCTCACCTTCCAGGAGCCGGAGTACGAGATGGACGGCGAGCGCGGCGTCGTGCGCTGGCGGATCGATCGGGGCGTGCTGGTCGCCGGGCCCGGCCGGGGCGGCGCCGGGTACCTGGAGATCGACATCGCGCGCCGCCCGTCGCAGGACTACGAGGGGCAGTCGATCGCGCACGTCGAGGTGGAGGTCGCGAACTTCTACCCGGCGCTCGCGTTCTCGCTCAGCCGCTGGTTCTACGAGAACACGCAGTCGCGCATCCACGTCATCGTCACCCACGGCTTCCTGCGCAACCTCGCCCGGCTGGACCTCGAGGAGTCGAAGGTCGGCCGGTTCGCGGACATCGACGAGCTGCCGGACCCGAAGCCCAAGCCGGCGCGGACGACGATGCCGGCATGAGCGCGGACGCCGAGGCGCGCTCGGCGGAGGAGCCCGCCGACTGGACGGGCATCGCCGACGCCGACGCCCACCTCGGCCGCCCGGTCCCGCTCCCCACCGCGCCGCTGCCGCTGATCCGGTGGGTCGAGGTCCATCCCGCCGGGCCGGGGGCGGTCGAGGTGGAGTGGAACCTGGACGACACGCGCCCCGGCGCGCGCGGCCGCCTGGCGCTCTACGCCGGCACGGCGCCCGCCGATGAGCGGCCGTGGCCCGTCGAGCCGGCAGTCCACGTCCTCCACGGCGCGCGGGCCGAGCATCGGACGATCCCGCTCGACGAGGCCGAGCCGCCGCTGCGGCCCGCGCACGAGCTGCGCTGGGAGGCGGGCGGCCTGCACCTGCGGCTCACCGCGCAGGGCCCGTGGACGCCGGACGAGCTGCTCGCCGTCGCGGCGTCCATCGAGCCCTGAGGCAGCGCGCGGCCCGCCCTTACTGGCGCAGCTTGCGGCGGAAGCCCGACGTCGCCTTGTTGCCGGCGAGGTCGGTGGCCGCCACCTCCACGATCACGCGGCTGCGCACCGAGATCCGCCGCTTGAGCCTGACCTTCACGGTCACGAGCTTCCCGGCCTCGGCGGAGAACGCGGCGCTGCCGAGGAGCTTGCGCTTGGTGGTCCGGATCCGCACGCGGCCCCTGCAGGCCTCGGCGCACCGGAAGCGGGTGGTGACGCTGCGCCCGCGGAGGGTCAGGATCCCGTTCACCGAGATCTTCGGCGCGATCGTGTCGGCGAGCGACGCGGGCGGTCCGGCCGGCCCGGTCGGACCCGCGGGCGCGGGCGCGGGCGCCGCGGGAGCGGGCGGCGTCTGCGGTGGGGACTGGGACGGCCGGCTGAAGGCCGCGGCGGCGTTGACGGCCGCGTACGCGTCGATCAGGCCAGCGCCGTACTGCGGGTCGACGCCGCGGCTGCCCAGGTCGCGCGCGGTCGACTTGAGGAGCCCCTCCACCTCGTCGGGCGACAGGTCGGGCCGCACCGCCTTCATCAGGCCGACGAGCCCCGCGACGAGCGGCGACGACATCGACGTGCCGCTGATCGCGTTGTAGTTCGCGTCGCTCTGGGAGAACGACATCTGCGGGTCGCGCCGGTCCCACGTGGAGACGATGTTCGTCCCGGGCGCCGCGATGTCGACCCAGCTGCCGTTCGACGACGACGGGTTGATCGCGTCGTTCTCGGTCGTGTTGGCGACCGCGATCACGCCCGGGTACGAGGCCGGGTAGATCGGCGCGTTCGGCTGCTCCTGCTGGAAGTTGCCGGCCGAGGCGACGACCGTGATCCCCCGCGCGCGGACCGCCGCGATGGCGTCCGCGAGCGGCGGGTGGTTGCGCGTCGTACCGAGCGACATGTTGACCACGCCGACGCCGCTGCCGGCGATGTAGCCGAGCGCCTCGGTGAGGTCCGCCACGAAGCCCGCGTCGACCGGGTTGCCGCCGCCCGGCGTGAAGCTCGTGCGGATCTTGACCGGGACGAACGTCGCGTCGAAGCTGCCGCCCGAGACGCCGATCCCGTTGTCGGTCGACGCCGCCGCGATGCCGGCGACGTGCGTGCCGTGGAGGCTCGCCACGCTGTCGCCCTGGGTCTTGCCCGTGTGGTAGTCGGGGGTACCGCTGCTCGTGTTGTACGGCGAGCGGACCTTCGCCTGCAGATCCGGGTGGCCGGTGTCGAACTCGCTGTCGATGATGCCGATCGACGCGCCCTGGCCGGTCGTGCGGTCCCACGCGGCGGGGAAGTTCGTCTTCGCCAGGTGCCAGGCGACCGACTGCTGCGCGCCCTCCGGCGTCTGGAAGGTGAACGACCAAGCGGGGTCCTTGGGCTGGTAGGCGAGCGTGAGGTCCTCCCCGCGGGCGAGCGCGTCCGCGTCGTCGACCGCCCGGTCCTGCTCGAGCCGCTCCAGCGTCGCGGCCGCGTCCGTCGTGCCGGCCGGCGTCGCGAGCTCGTACCAGCCGATCCACGGGAAGCTGCGGGCGACCGTCAGCCCGTGGCGGGCGGCGACCTCGGCCGCCTCCGCGGCGGACCCCACCTCGACCATCACCGTCGGGGTCGACAGGTCGGGCTCCGCGGCGGTGGCAGGGGTGCCGGCGGGGTTCGCGAGCAGGGCGATGGCGGCCGCGCACGTCACCGACGTGCGGGCCGTACGGGAACGGCGCATGAGGCGGACCGACTCCTTCGGCGAGGGTTCTCCGGCGTCCGGCCGGCGGCTCGATCGACGCTAATCCGGTCCGTCCCCGAGGGGAACTAGCAGGGGGGACTGACTTGGCGCGCGGGGTCGGGTGGAGCCTTCGCGGTCTCCACGTCAGTAGGGTCAGGCGCGATGGACCCTCGTCGACTGACGTGGCACGAGGTCGTGGCGCTCGCCGGTGGCGTGCTCCTCGGTCTCGGCCTCTTCCTGCCGTGGTACAGCGCCGAGAACTCGCGAACCGCGATCAACGGCACTCCGGGCCCTGGCGACTTCACCGCCTGGGAGGTCCACCCGATCCTGCGCTGGCTGCTGCTCGCCGCAGCGGTCGCGCCTCTCATCCTCGCGTACATCATCGTTCGCGGGCACAAGCTCTCCTGGGCCCGCGGCGAGATGACCGCGGTCGTCGCGATCGCGTGCCTGGGCCTCGTCGGCTACAACGGCATCGTCGAGCGGCCCGGGACGGTCTCCGGGCTCGTCGGGATCAAGTACGGATGGATCCTCTCGCTCGTCGGCGTCCTGCTGATGCTGGTCGGCTCGGCGCTCCGCGCGTCCGAGGTGGAGCGGGCCCGCAAGCCTCCAGGAGTCCTCTGAGCACCATGAACACGATCGAGCACCAGGTCTTCGAGGGAGCGACGGAGGGCCGGCCGGACCGGAACCTCGCGCTCGAGCTCGTCCGCGTCACCGAGGCGGCCGCGCTGGCCGCCGCGCGGTGGGTCGGCATGGGCGACAAGAACGCCGCCGACGGCGCCGCGGTCGACGCGATGCGCGTCGTCCTCGACACCGTGAAGATGGACGGCGTCGTGGTGATCGGCGAGGGCGAGAAGGACGAGGCCCCGATGCTCTACAACGGCGAGCAGATCGGCGACGGCTCGCAGCCCGCCGTCGACATCGCCGTGGACCCGCTCGAGGGCACGACGCTGACCGCCAAGGGCATGCCGAACGCCCTTGCCGTGATCGCCTTGAGCGAGCGCGGGTCGATGTTCGATCCCGGCCCCTGCGTCTACATGACGAAGATGGCCGGCGGCCCCGAGATCGCCGACCTGCTCGACCTCGACCGCCCGCTCCGCGAGACCGTGAAGCTGATCGCCGAGCGGCGGACGTGCGACGTGCGCGACGTGATGGTCGTCGTGCTCGACCGCCCGCGCCACGAGGACGCGATCCGCGAGATCCGCGAGGCCGGTGCGCGCGTGCGGCTCATCTCCGACGGCGACGTCGCGGGCTCGATGCTCGCGGTGAGCGAGAACTCGCCCGTGGACCTGCTGTACGGCGTCGGCGGCACGCCGGAGGGCGTCATCTCCGCGTGCGCGCTGAAGTGCATGGGCGGCGAGCTGATCGGCCGCCTGTACCCGCGCAACGACGAGGAGCGCCAGGCGGCGCTGGACGCCGGTTACGACCTCGAGAAGCAGCTCACGTCGAACGACCTCGTCAAGAGCGACGACTGCTTCTTCTCCGCCACCGGCGTGACCGACGGTGACGTCCTCCAGGGCGTCCGCTACAAGGGCACGACGTCGGCGACCACCGAGTCGCTCGTCATGCGCTCGCGCTCGGGCACCGTCCGCCGCATCTCCGCCACGCACGACCGCTCCAAGCTCCGCCAGCTCACCGGCGGCACCACCCAGCGGTACGGCTAGGCCGCTCCGCCGCTCCCGCTCGTCCGCCGCCCGCGTGCAGCTCCGGCGCCTGCTTCCCGACCCCGCGTCCGTCGACGCCGCGACGTACCTGGCGGACGTCGACTTCGGGGCGCTGGCGCCGCGGGAGCGGCCGTACGTGCTGGTGAACATGGTCAGCTCGGTCGACGGGCGGGCGGCGGTGGAGGGCGTGAGCGAGGGGCTGGGGACGCCGGCGGATCAGGCGGTGTTCTTCGCGCTACGGGGGTCGGTGGACGCGGTGCTGGCCGGGACGGGGACGTTGCGCGCGGAGCGGTACGGGAAGCTGATCCGGGACCCGGAGCGGCTGGCGGCGCGGGAGCGGCGGGGGCTGGAGCCGGAGCCGGTGGCGCTCGTCCTCTCCCGCAGCGGCGACGTGCCGCGCGACATCCCGCTCTTCGACGACCCGCAAGCTCGGCCCGTCGTCCTCACCGGCGACGACGCGGACCCGGCCGCGGCGCTCGCGCACGTGCGGCGTGAGCACGGCGTGCGGTCGTTGCTCTGCGAGGGCGGCCCGACGCTCAACGGCTCGCTCCTCGCGGCCGGCCTCGTGGACGAGCTGTTCGTCACGCTGAGCCCGCTGGTCGTCGGCGCGCCCGACGCCCCCAGGATCGTCGAGGGCCCCGGTCTCCCGGGGCCCTCGAAGGCCGCCCTCGTCTCGGTGCACGAGGCGGACGGCGCGCTGTTCCTGCGCTACCGGCTCACCTAGAGCCCGGCCTCACGCCACCGCGCGGGCCGGCCGCGGCAGCCGCCGGGCGAGCGCCCGCGGCAGGTACCAGTTCCAGTCGCCGAGCAGCTTCATCGTCGCCGGCAGCAGCACCGCGCGGACGATCGTCGCGTCGATGAGCACCGCGGCCGCGAGGCCGACGCCCATCTGCTTCATGTCGACGAAGCTCAGCGTCCCGAAGATCGCGAACACCGCGACCATCACGACCGCCGCGCTCGTCACCACCGACGCCGTCGACTTGATCCCGTGCGCGACCGCCTGCTCGGACGACATCCCGCCGTCGTACGCCTCGCGGATCCGGCTGAGGATGAACACGTGGTAGTCCATCGACAGGCCGAAGAGGATCACGAACAGGAAGATCGGCAGCCACGAGGTGATCGAGCCCTGCGACGCCTCGTCGACGCCGAGGACCGACGCGCCGACGCCGTGCTGGAAGACGAGCACCAGGATGCCGTAGGCGGCGGCGACCGACAGGAGGTTGAGCAGGATCGCCTTGATCGGGATGACGACCGAGCGGAACTCCACCAGCAGCAGGAGGAACGCCAGCGACAGGACGAAGCCGAACACGACCGGCGCGGCGGCCTTCATCTCGTCGTTGAAGTCCTTCGACCCGGCGGTCATGCCGGTCACGAGCGCGCTCTCGACGCCCGGCGCCCGCTCGACCGTCTGCGGGACGACCGACTCGCGCAGGGTCGCCAGCGCCTCGTTGGACTCGTCGTCCGTGCCGTTGCCCTGGATCGGGATCGAGACCGCCGCGACCGTCTTGTCCGGCGACACCTCGACGCCGATCGGCTCGTCCATCTGCCCCGTCTCGAGCGCCGTCCGCTCCAGGTCCGCGATCGCCGCCTTGACCGGCGCGGCCCTCACGTCGTCCGCCCGCACCACCACGACGGCCGGGATCTGCCCGCCCGGGAAGGCGGCCTGCATCTTGTCGTACGTCTGCATGATCTCGAGGTCGCGCGGCAGGTCGTCGACGCCCGAGTTGGCGGTGTGGAGGCCGAACGCCGGGATCGCCAGCGCGACGAGCACGGCAGACGACAGCGCGACGGAGACGACCGGGCGGCGCAGGACGCGGTCGAGCACGGCGTTCCACACCCGCGACTCGCCGTCGGCGCGACGGAGGCGGTGCAGGAAGGGGACGCGGCCCTTGTCGACCTTGCCGCCCAGCGCGGCGAGCGTCGCGGGCAGGACGGTGAGGGAACCGACCATCGCGACGGCGACGACGAGCATCGTGCCGACGGCGAAGGACGCGAAGACGGCGTTGCCGGTGAAGAACATGCCGGCCATCGCGACGAGGACGGTGAGGCCGGAGACCAGGACGGCGCGGCCGGAGGTCTCGGCGGCGATGTCGATCGCGGTGAGCCCGTCGGCGCCCTTGGCCTTCTCCTCGCGCTCACGGCGGACGTAGAAGAGCGCGTAGTCGACGCCGACCGCCATGCCGATCAGCAGCACGACCGACGAGATCGCCTCGTCCACCGGCATCAGCTGCGACGCGAGGCCGATGAGCCCGAGCGCGGCGCCGACCGACGACAGCGCCAGCAGCACCGGCACGGTCGCGGCGACGAGCGCGCCGAACGCGATCACGAGGATCACCAGGGTGATCGGCAGCGAGAGGACCTCCGCCTTCTGGAAGTCGTCCTCGAACCGCTCGCTCAGCGCCTTGTCGGCGGACGCGTCGCCGAACTGGCCGATGGTCAGCGCGGGGTGCGCCGCGGCGGTCTCGTCGACCGCGGCCATGATCGGGACGATCGCCTCCTCGGCCTCGTCGTCCTCCTTCTCGGGCAGCTTGAACTGCACGAGCTGGGAACGACCGTCCTTGGAGGTCTCGGTCCCTTCGAGGACGAGCCCGTCGAACCGCTTCAGCGCGGCCCGGACGTCGGCGACGCCGGCCTGGACGGCGGCCTTGTCGCCCTTGGAGGACTGGACGAGGACCGATTCCTCGGTGGCCTTCGGGAACGCCTCGTCGTAGATGTTGTCGGCGCGGACCGAGTCGCCTGAGCCGTCGTCGTTGTCGCCGAGCGTCTGCGTCCCGGCCATGCCCCCGATGACGACGGCCAGGGCGACGAACGCCAGCCACCCGAAGATCGCCTTCTTCTTGTTGCGCGCGCTCCAGTGCCCCGCTCGCGCCGCGATGTTGTTCCGCTTCCGTTCCATGGTCGTAAGCCTCTGCCGATGCGAGGCTCACGGCCATGCGGGATCTACCCGAGCGGGGGTGGGGTTGTCCCTACCGGGTCAGGTGTGGTGATCCGCTGCGGGCCAGGGGGCCAGGACGAGCAGGAACCTGGAGTCCTCGACGGCGCGGACCTCGTGGCGCTCGTGCGGCTCGAAGTGCGCGAGGAAGCCGGGGCCGGCCTTCTCGGTGCTGCCGTTCGCCTCGATCTCCAGCGCGCCGCTGATCACGATGACGTACGCGTGCTCGCGCACCTCGTGATCCTGGAGCTGGTCGCCCGCCGGCAGGTTGATCGCGACGGTGCGGGCCACACCCTCCTCGGAGATCAGCACCTCGGGCTTGTGGACCTCGATGTCGAGGGTGGAGACGTCCCAGGTTCTCATGGCGGCAGCCCTGCCCCGTAGGGTCTCCGGCCATGCGCATCGAGGGAGCAGGAGCAGTGGTGTTCGGCGGGGCCTCGGGTCTCGGGGGCGCGGCGGCGGCGGCGCTGGCGGCGCGCGGCGCGGCCGTGGTCATCGCGGATCTGAACCAGGAGCGCGGGGCGGAGCACGCGCGCGAGATCGGCGCGCGGTTCGTCCGCGCGGACGTG
>Ga0196960_10000506_pt1 | contig 13280 bp, 9 predicted proteins | sample S3v_5metaG_FD_183187 | JGI IMG/M metagenome (GOLD analysis project Ga0196960, IMG submission 183187) | Soil microbial communities from Anza Borrego desert, Southern California, United States - S3+v_5 | ecosystem: Environmental > Terrestrial > Soil > Desert | place: USA: California | collected... | reverse complement strand
CGCCCTGTGGGCGGCCGCCCGCCACGTGCTGCCGGCGGGTTCGCCGTGGCGGCTGCCCGCCGCACCGCCGCTGCGCGGGGTGGTCGCCCTGGCGCCGATCGGGGACTTCGCGAGCGCGGTGGAGCTGGACGTCTGTTCGGGTGCGCTGCACCAGCTCCTGGGCGGCGAGGAGCACTTCGAGGCGCGGAGCGCGCACGTCGATCCGGCTCTGCTGCTGCCGACCGGGACAGCGACGGCCGTCGTCCAGGGCGTGGACGACATCACCGTGCCGCAGGCCGTCACCCGGGCGTTCGTGGAGGCGGCGGCGAAGGCCGGGGAGACGGTGGGGCTGACGCTGCTGGACGGGGTGGGGCACTTCCCGCTGATCGACCCGTCGGCCGACGCCTGCGCCGTGGTGGCCGAGGAGATCGCCCAGCTGGCCTGGTAGTACTTGCGACGGACGGCGGAGGATCCGCATCACTGCTGACGACCGGGGCGCAGGGGGACGCCTACCGTGTGAGCGTGACCGAGACGAAGACCAGAAGCCCGGAATTCCGGCTGGCCGCAGGGGCGATGGACGGCCTGCGGCAGGACCTCTTCCATGATGTGTTCGCATACCGTCCGATGGGGCCGCTGGGCACGGACGGCCCGGTGATCCGGAGGCTCCCGAAGCCGATCCGGACGCGGGCCGTCTGGTTCCCGCACGCGGTGGTGGCCGCGGTCGCGCTGATGGCCCTGCTGGGAGGCGTCTTCTCGGCGAACACCTACTCCCCGTTCGGGATCGCGACACTCATCACCGCGTTCCTGCCGGCCGCCGCGTTGATGATGACGCTGCTCCGCCCCGTCCTCGCCTTCTGGGCGTCGATCGCCCTGGTCCCGGTGACGGCCGTCGTGGGCAGCGGGGACTGGCCGTGGGCGCCTCACACCTTCGTGTGCCACCTGGGCGTCCTGATCGTCGTCGCGGCGCGGACCAGGCCGCGTACGGCGGCCTGGATGTGGGTGATCACCCTGCTCCCCGGCTTCTTCATGGCCGCCCTCGGCTCCTACGACCCCTCCTCGACCAATGGCGGCATGGCCTTCACGTCGGCGTTCGCCCTGCTCGTCGTGACGGTCGTGCAGACCCGCCGTGAGGCCCAGCGCGAGGTGACCGTGCAGCGCACCGTCACCGCCGTGGAACGCGACCGGCGCACGCTCCTGGAGGAGCGCACCACCATCGCCCGTGAGCTGCACGACGTCGTCGCCCACCACATGTCCGTCGTCGCGATCCAGGCCGAGGCCGCCCCGTACCGGGTGGACAACCCGCCGCCCGAGCTGGAGCAGGCCTTCGTCACCATCAGGGAGAACGCCGTCGCCGCGCTCACCGAACTGCGCCGGGTCCTCGGCGTCGTACGGGCCGAGGACTACGAGGCACCGGACGCCCCGCAGCCCACCCTCGCCGAGATCGACCGGCTGCTGGACAACGTCCGGGAGGCCGGGCTGGAGACGGAGAAGACGGTCACCGGCGCGGTGCGCGAGCTTCCGCAGGGCGTCGAGCTGTCGGCGTACCGGATCGTCCAGGAGGCGCTGAGCAACACGCTCCGGCACGCGCCGGGCGCCACCGCCAAGGTGGAGATCGGCTATGTGCTCGGCGGGCTGGGACTGCGCGTCGTCAACGGTCCCGCCAGGGGCCTGGTCAAGCCCTCGCCCGGCGCCGGTCACGGGATCACCGGGATGCGGGAGCGGGTCGCGATGCTGAACGGGGAGATGACGGCCGGGGCGGCACCGGACGGCGGCTACGAGGTCGCCGTGTTCCTCCCCGTCCCGGCGGCCGAGGCCGCCGCCACGAAGGGCGGCACCGCATGAACGACACCATCCGGGTCCTGATCGTCGACGACCAGATGATGGTCCGCGAGGGTTTCTCCGTGCTGCTCAACGCGATGCCCGGCATCGAGGTCGTCGGCGAGGCCGTCGACGGGCGGCAGGCGGTCGCGCAGGTCGCCGTCCTGCGGCCCGACGTGGTGCTGATGGACATCAGGATGCCGGAGCTCAACGGCATCGAGGCGACCCGTGAGATCGTCGCCGCCGACGCGGACGCCAAGGTGCTCGTGCTGACCACGTTCGACCTCGACGAGTACGTGTACCAGGCGCTGCGGGCCGGAGCCTCCGGCTTCCTGCTGAAGGACGCCTCGGCACGGCAGCTCGCCGAGGGCGTGCGGGTGGTGGCGTCCGGCGAGGCACTGCTCGCCCCGACGGTGACCCGGCGGCTGATCACCGAGTTCTCGAAGATCGCCGAGGCCCCCCGGCCGCCCGCCATGGCCAGGATCGGCGATCTCACCGAGCGGGAGACGGAGGTGCTGGTGCTGATCGCGCAGGGGCTGTCGAACCTGGAGATCGCCTCGCACCTGGTGGTCGCCGAGTCGACGATCAAGACGCACGTCAGCCGCATCCTGGTGAAGCTGGGGCTGCGGGACCGCACCCAGGCGGCCGTGTTCGCGTACGAGGCACGGCTGGTCACCCCCGGATGACGCCGCCCCCCGGATAGCGTCGGCCCATGCACGTGTCCTTCGACCCCTGGTCCCCGGCGTTCGTCGCCGACCCGTACCCCGCCTACGCCGCACTGCGGGCCACCGGCCGGGCGCACTACTTCGAGCCGACGGGGCAGTGGCTGATCCCGCACCACTCCGATGTGTCCGGGCTGCTGCGCGACCGGCGGCTGGGACGGACGTATCTGCACCGCTTCAGCCACGACGAGTTCGGCGTCACCGCCCCGCCGGCCGCCCACGAACCGTTCCACACGCTCAACGGGCACGGGATCCTCGATCTGGAGGCCCCCGACCACACCCGGATCCGGCGGCTGGTCGCCAAGGCGTTCACGCCCCGCAGGGTCGAGGCGCTCGCCCCGGTCGTGGAGCGGCTGGCCGCCGGGCTCGTCGACGACTTCGTCGAGGCCGGCGGCGGTGATCTGCTGAGCGCGGTCGCGGAGCCGCTGCCGGTGGCCGTGATCGCCGAGATGCTGGGTGTCCCGGAGGCCGACCGGGGACTGCTGCGGCCGTGGTCGGCGGCGATCTGCGGGATGTTCGAGCTGAACCCGCCGGAGGAGACCGCGTGGGCCGCCGTGCAGGCGTCGGTCGAGTTCTCGGGCTATCTGCGTGAACTGATCGGGGCACGGCGCGCGGACCCGGGGACGGATCTGATCTCCGGGCTCATCGCCGCCCATGACGACGAGGACCGGCTGACCGAGCAGGAGATCGTCTCCACCTGCGTGCTGCTGCTCAACGCCGGCCACGAGGCGACCGTCAACGCCACCGTCAACGGCTGGTGGATGCTCTTCCGGCATCCGGGGCAACTGGCCTCCCTGCGCGGCGACCACAGCCTGTTGCCGACGGCGGTGGAGGAACTGCTGCGCTATGACACCCCGGTACCCATGTTCGCGCGGTGGGTCCTGGACGACATCGAGGTCGACGGCACCGTCATCCCGCGTGGTTCGCAGGTCGCGCTGCTCTTCGCCTCGGCCAACCGGGACCCGGAGCGGTTCGCCGACGCGGAGACGCTCGACCTGTCCCGGAAGGACAACCCGCACATCTCCTTCGGCGCGGGCATCCACTACTGCCTGGGCGCTCCGCTGGCCCGCCTCGAACTGGCGGCTTCCTTCGGGGAGTTGCTGCGCAAGGCGCCCGGGATGCGGGTGACGGCCGAACCGGAGTGGAATTCCGGGTACGTGATCAGGGGGCTGCGGGAGCTACTGGTCGAGATCTGAGGCGAGGACACCCCGGCCGGTACGCGGCTGGCGGAGACGGCGGAGTTCTTCGCGTTCATGCAGACGGAAGTGGCCGGTGTCCTGGACCGGTGGCAGGAGAGCCGCAGGACGCCGGGCTGAGGCCGGCAGGCCCGGCCCCCGGACGCCGGCCGCAGGTGACACCGGCCCCTCAGATGCCGGCCGCAGGGAGTACCGGTCCTCAGGCGCCGACCGCTGGGAACACCGGTCCCTCAGGTGGCCGCCGCGCGGAGCGCCGGTCCTCAGGCGCCGGCCGCAGGGAGCACCAGTCCCCAGGCGCCGGCCCGGACCGTCCATGTGCGGGTCCTGACAGGACCCGCGACCTGTATGTCCGCGCGGTAGCGGAAGTCCGGGCCGGAGACCGTGACCGCCTTGGCCTCCAGCGTGTGCGTCTCGCCGGAGGCCGTGTGGATGACCACGTCCGCCAGCCCTCCGTCGCCCTGGGCGGTCACCGAGACGTCCTCGACCGGCCGGTCCAGGTCGTTCAGCAGGACCCCGTCCGCCTCGACCCGCAGCCGATGGGCCCGGGAGGGATCGGCGAGCGAGGGCGGCACGGGGCGGACCAGGGAGGCCACGAGGCTGCGGCAGGTGTCCCAGACCGTGTGGGGCGGACCCTGTGCGGGCCTGGCCGCCGGAATGCGCAGCTCGCCGAGGACGACTCCGTCGCTGTCGTCGACGAGCAGGTCCAGCCGGCGGGCGGCACCGTCGAGTGCCGTGCGCGCCGCCGCGACCGCGCCCCGGGGCACGCCGAGCGCGTGGGCGAGTTCCAGCGTGTGCGCAGCGCCGACCGGGATCAGGGCCAGTGCGCTGTCCGCGAGCTCCCGCTCCCGGTGGAGCTGGGACACGGCGCGCAGCAGCGCGTGGTCGTCACCGACGACGACCGGACGTCTGGAGCCCCGCCGGGACAGGGCTCTGGCGAACTCGTCAGGGCTGTCCGCGAGGCAGATCTTGGCGTGCGCGCCGGCGCTCAGCACGTCCTTCGCGATGCGCACGGACTCGCCGTCGTAGCGGCGGGCAAGGGGATCGATGAGTACCAGTAGCTGGTGGTCGCCGTCGCCGGGGGGCTCTGCAGCCGACACCTCGGTCCTTCCTCGGGTAGCATCTTGGTGCAAGAGCCCCTTGCGCTATTGCGCCAGGGGCTTCGTCTATTCCGGGGCACCCGGTTCGACGGCTCAGGCTTTGCCGTACATCGTCGTGCGGCAGGTACGACCTTTACGTACGCCCCCTGGCCTTGGACATGCCCCGCCCGGAAGGGGTGTACGCCTGTGCCCGCACTTGTGCTGCTCGGTGCTCAGTGGGGTGACGAGGGCAAGGGGAAGGCCACCGACCTCCTCGGTGGATCCGTTGACTATGTGGTGCGTTACCAGGGCGGCAACAATGCCGGCCACACGGTTGTCGTAGGCGACCAGAAGTACGCACTGCATCTCCTCCCCTCCGGAATCCTGTCGCCGGGGTGTACCCCGGTCATCGGTAACGGTGTCGTCGTCGACCCGGCGGTCCTGCTCTCCGAGCTGAGCGGTCTGAACGAGCGAGGCGTCGACACGTCCAAGCTCCTGATCAGCGGCAACGCTCATTTGATCACTCCGTACAACGTCACCGTCGACAAGGTGACGGAACGCTTCCTCGGGAAGCGCAAGATCGGCACGACCGGGCGCGGTATCGGCCCGACCTACGCCGACAAGATCAACCGGGTCGGCATCCGCGTCCAGGACCTCTACGACGAGTCGATCCTGGAGCAGAAGGTCGAAGCGGCGCTGGAGCAGAAGAACCAGCTCCTGGCCAAGGTCTTCAACCGGCGCGCGATCGAGCCCGGGAAGATCGTCGAGGAGATGCTCCAGTACGCGGAGCAGATCAAGCCGTACGTCGCCGACACGACGCTGATCCTGAACGACGCCATCGACGAGGGCAAGGTCGTCCTCTTCGAGGGCGGCCAGGGCACCCTGCTGGACGTCGACCACGGCACGTACCCCTTCGTCACCTCGTCGAACCCGACCGCGGGCGGCGCCTGCACCGGGGCCGGTGTGGGCCCGACGAAGATCAGCCGGGTCATCGGCATCCTCAAGGCCTACACCACCCGCGTCGGTGCCGGACCCTTCCCGACGGAACTTCTCGACGAGGACGGCGAGGCGCTGCGGCGGATCGGCGGCGAGCGCGGTGTCACCACCGGCCGTGACCGTCGCTGCGGCTGGTTCGACGCCCCGATCGCGCGGTACGCGACCCGTGTCAACGGCCTCACCGACTTCTTCCTGACCAAGCTGGACGTGCTGACCGGCTGGGAGCAGATCCCGGTGTGCGTGGCGTACGAGATCGACGGCAAGCGCGTCGAGGAGCTCCCCTACAGCCAGACCGACTTCCACCACGCGAAGCCGGTCTACGAGATGCTGCCGGGCTGGTCCGAGGACATCACGAAGGCCAAGACCTTCGGCGACCTGCCGAAGAACGCGCAGGCGTACGTGAAGGCGCTGGAGGAGATGTCCGGCGCACCGATCTCCGCGATCGGTGTCGGCCCCGGCCGCACCGAGACGATCGAGATCAACTCCTTCCTGTAGGGGTTTTGCTGCTCCCCCCGGGGGAAGCAGCGCGACGGCGGCCGGACCTTCTCCCGTGGAAGGTCCGGCCGTCCTTTGCTTCCGGCCGCCCTGCGCTTCCGGCCGTCTCCTGCTTCCGGCCGTCCTTTGCTCCCGGGTCCTGCCTGGGCAGATCCCCGCCCCTACCCGGGCAGGGCCCAGCCCTCCCCGCAGAGCCGCATCCCCTTCGGCGTCGCGCAGGGCAGGTGGCCGTTGGTGCGCATGATTTCCTCGCCGTAGTTGTCCAGGTAGTTCAGGAATCCGGCCACCAGGGAGTTCGCGGGCGGCGACCCGTAGGTGTACGCGTACTCGATCTCCCGGTACGGGTAGCTGCTGGTGGCGATCGTCTCGACGGACGGCGTGGTGCCGTCGATGGCTGTCCGGTGGGCGCCTTCGGGCACCGCACCGCCCCGCAGTTCGGTGTAGCCGATCGCTCCGTCGAGCTTGGCGACCTCGCTCAGCACCTGGTCCGTCCCGTCGAGTTCGCAGCGCAGGACCGGGGCATCGGCGTAGTCCTTGGTGATGCAGTCGCGCGAGGACGTGGCGGGCTCGTTGGCGCCCAGCACGCGCCGCTGGAACACCTCGCGGGTCCCCGAGTTGGCGTCCCGGCTGACGAGCCGGATGTCGAGGTCGGGGCCGCCCTCGACGACCTCGTTCCAGTTACGGACCTCACCGCGGTAGATCCGTCTGATCTGGTCGAGGGAGAGGTCCTTCACCGGCACGGTGTCATTGACGACGAGCGAGAAGAGCGAGATCGCGACCCGCTTCTCGTGCAGCTCGGTGAGAGCGGCCGGCCTGGGGCCGTCGGACAGGGCGATCATGGAAGGGGAACCGTCGGAGCCGGACTTGAGGCCGGTGGCGGCGAGCTTGCGCACACCGGCGTTGCTGCCGTGGATCTCCAGGCGGATGCCGGCACCTTCGCACTCGTCCTCGTACTTCTTCTTCAGTTCCTCCATGACCGGCTTGAACGCGGTGGAGCCGGTGACCGTGAGGGTGCCCTGGGCGCAGTCCATCGGGGGCGGGGAGTCGTCCCGTACGACGATGATCCCGGCGAGTGTGACGACGCAGGTGGTGAGGGCCACGGTGATGATCCTGGCCGCCGGTCCGAAGAGCGGGGGCTTCTCGTCGGGGCGGGCGGCCTTGTTCCGTGCCACGACACCGTCCCGGATGCCCCCGGAGACCCTGATCGGACCGCCCACGTGCGAACCGGTGAGCAGGACCAGGAGCTTGAAGTGCTCGTTGCGGTTGAGGGGGACGCGCGGCAGCCGGATCACCGAGCCGTCGTGCCGCAGGCCGGCCGCCGGGGTGAAGTGATCCATCAGGTGCTCGGCGTCCGGCGAATGGGTCACGGCGATCCCGCGGACCGTCCGTCCGGTGAACTCCGCCGTGAGGCCGTTGAGTTCACCGCGCCCGGTGTAGTCCTCGTCGCCGATCGACTGCGAGCCGTCGTTCTCGATGCGCAGCAGGACGAGGGTGGCGTCGGCCATGTCGGGGGTCTCGTTGAAGAGACCGAGCCGCACATTGGCCCGGCCCTGGCTGACTTCGCTGCCTATGGGGGTGTCCATCTGCACGCGGTAGCCGATGCGTTTGCGGCGCGGGACGCGGCGTTCGTACCAGAGCACGCCCGCCGAGGTCGCGACGCCCAGGAGGGCGGTGAGGACGGCGATGACGTTCTCGGGGGTGAACAACGGACCCATGGTGCTCGCGCTCCCTCGTGGGTGCGGTGTGCCGGATGGCTCACCGTACGGCTGGGGGCCCGGTGGTAGGTGCGCCTCCGTTTTCCTTCCGGTGAAGTTCGTCTCGCGTTCAACAAGAGTGCCGCTCGGTGCGGTCGGAGGAGCGGGAGAAGAGGCCGAGTTCTGGTCTAGACCTTGACAGGTCCAGACCATCGACGCTTGAGTGGCCGTAACCCCCCATGGCGGCGCCCGCTCAGTGCGGGCGTCGCGTCGAAGGAGTGATCACGTGGCCAAACGTGTCATGAGCCTGATCGTCGCACTGGGCGCGGTCATCGCGACGTTCGTCTTCCTCCCCGTCTCCACGGCGTCGGCCGCTGCCTGCGCCCCGGCCTGGAGCGCCTCCGCCGTCTACTGGGGCGGCAACTCCGCCTCGTACAACGGGCGCAACTGGTCGGCGAAGTGGTGGACCCAGAACGAGCGGCCCGGCACGGTGGATGTCTGGGCCGACCAGGGCAGTTGCGGCTCCGGCGGCGAGACGGACCCGGGGGAGCCGGACCCCTCGGGCTTCGTCGTGAGCGAGTCGCAGTTCAACCAGATGTTCCCGAGCCGGAACTCGTTCTACACCTACAACGGCCTCAAAGCGGCGCTGAGCGCCTACCCCGGCTTCGCCAACACCGGCAGCGACACGGTCAAGAAGCGGGAGGCGGCGGCGTTCCTCGCCAACGTCAGCCACGAGACCGGCGGCCTGGTGCACATCGTGGAGCAGAACACCGCGAACTACCCGCACTACTGCGACACCAGCCAGCCGTACGGCTGCCCGGCCGGCCAGGCCGCCTACTACGGGCGCGGACCGATCCAGCTCAGCTGGAACTTCAACTACAAGGCCGCCGGTGACGCGCTCGGTATCGACCTGCTCGGCAACCCCTGGCAGGTGGAGCAGAACGCGGCCGTGGCCTGGAAGACCGGTCTCTGGTACTGGAACACCCAGTCGGGACCCGGCACCATGACGCCGCACAACGCCATCGTGAACGGCGCCGGCTTCGGCGAGACGATCCGCTCGATCAACGGCAGCATCGAGTGCAACGGCGGCAACCCCGCCCAGGTCCAGAGCCGCATCAACAAGTTCCAGGCGTTCGTCCAGATCCTCGGCACCACCCCCGGCTCGAACCTGAGCTGCTGAACCACGGCCCCGACCCGGGGACGGGGGGCGCGTCCGGCCGGTGCCGGACGCGCCCCCCGTCGGTTTCCACGGACGGGCGGTCGGCAGGATCACACCATGGACACGGACAGCGCGGGCACCCCGCCCATGACCACCGGGGCACGCCTCGCCCTGATCGACACTGCTCCCGCCCTGCCCTTCCGTGCCCTTCCCGGCGGGGGAGGAGGGCGAGGACAGCGCCCCGGAGCCGATGGGGCAGCTCTGCAATCCGGCGGGCAGCATGCAGGTCTGGCGGGTGCCCGGGGGTTCGCGGTGGCTCGCGGTGGCTCGGGCTCACGGTGGGCCAGGCCGATCCGGACTTCCCCGTCCGGCTGCTCGCCGCAGTCGGCGGGACGGCGGACCTTCCGGGGTGAGGACCTGCCGCCCTCCGAGCAGGGCCCACCCCTGAGGTGAGTCAGAGCAGGGGCGGCTTCACCGACATCAGCAGGTGCTGGTGCGTGGCTGCCCCGGGGTCCTCCCCATGGGTGATCATGGCGCGCTGCCCCGGTCCCATCAGCTTCAGCCGGACCGTCGTGTCCTCGAAGGAGGACAGGGCGTCCATCAGATACGCCGGGTTGAAGGCCACCGTCATCCCGGCGGTACCGTCCAGGGCCGCCGGAAGCCGTTGCGAGGCCACGTCGTCCTCGAATCCCGCCTGCAGCAACACCGAGCCGTCCGGCGCGGCGGAGAACGTCATCTGCAGCGGGCTGCCGCCGTCCGCGACCACGGAGACCCGCTTCACGGCCTCCACCAGGCTCGCCCGGTCCATCGTCGCGACCGCGGGCTCCGTCATGGCGAACAGCTTGTCGTGGCGCGGCAGCCGACCGTCCAGCAGACGCACCGTCGTACGTGTCCCGGCGTGCTCGAATCCGGCCGATCCGCCGTCCACGGCGACGTCGACCTGTCCGGTCCTGCCGAGCGACCGGGCGATCTCGGCCAGCCGGCGGGCCGGGACCAGGACATCGGCCGTCACGTCCGGTGCCGTCGCCTTGAACGGCAGGCCGCGCACCGCGAAGCGGTACCGGTCGGTCGCCGCCAGCGTCATCGTGGAGCCGTCGAGTCCCAGCCGGATCCCGGTGAGCGCCGGCAGGGTGCCGTCCCGCCCCGCTGCCACCGCCACATGCGCGACCGCCGAGGCGAACTCCCCCGCGTCCACCGTCCCGCGGACCTCCGGCAGCGGCGGCAGCGAGGGGTAGTCGTCGAGAGGCAGGACCGAGAGACCGAAGCGCGAGCCGTCCGCCGTGACCGTGAGACGAGAGCCCTCCACCGCGCACTCCACGGGCCCCTCGGGCAGCACCTTGCAGATGTCGAGCAGCCGCCGGCCCATGACCAGCGCCTTGCCGGGGCGGACGGTGTGCGCCTGGGCCTCGACGCGCACGGAGGCCTCGAAGTCCGTCCCGGACACACGCAAGCGGCCGGCATCCGCATCGAGGAGGAGCCCTCCGAGGACGGGAACGGGCGAACGCACGGGCAGGACACGAGCCGCCCGGGAGACAGCATCGGTCAGTTCGCCACGCTCCATGCGGAACTCCACGGCAGGGGCCTCTCGTCCGGCGTACGACACGGTCGAGAACCACGCTAGGCGGCACCACTGACAGTCGCGGCGGACCGACGACAGCGACCACCCCCGTGAGCCGCTGCCGCCGTGCCGTCCGGACGTCCCCCGACGTCCTCGGGCCCCCGGGGCCGGGCTGCCGCGACGTCCCCCGACGTCTCCCGAACGCCCCGGAACACGCTGGGGAGTCTAGAGGGGCGGGGCGGTGGGCCGGGAGCTTCAATGCGCACTGTGTGGCCCACGACGGGTATCGGACCGCACAGCCGGGCCGGTACTCTGCACCCCGGTCCCGGGGAGGAACGGAGAAAGACGTGCGTGCGCGGGAACGGGCCGACGACGTACTGCTGATGTACCGGCTCGCACGGACCGGTGGATCACCCGAGCTGCTGCGCGGACTGGCCGGGCGGGCCGGGGGCTGGGCCGGGATCCTGGACGGTGACGGCACGGTGCTCCAGGCCGTGGGCGGGAACGCCCGGTGGCCGGGGCACGAGGCGGCCGGGCTGGCCTCCCGGGCCGCCCGGGAGTTGACGGCCCGGGGGACCGGTTCGTACTCCCTCGACACCGAGGAGTGCTCCGCGCTGCTGCTTCCCCTCGGCCGGCCGTCCGAGAAGCACGGCCCGGTCCTCGCCCTCGTCGCCCCCAAGCCGCTGCCCGGCGGACTGACCACACTGATGGCCGACGCGGTGATGCCGCTCTCCCTGTCCTGGGCCTCGGAGAGCGTCGAACGCAAACGGCGGCGGGTGGACCTGGCGGAGTCCCGGGGCCGCGAGGCCGTGCTGCACCTGCTGATGACGGGACAGCTCTCCATCGCCCACCAGGTGGCCGGCGCCCTGCGGCCGAAACTCCCCGACCCCGTACGCGTGTGCGTCGTCGAGTGCTCCGGCGGACAGCGCGACGAGGTGGCCCGGATCTGCGCGGACGTCTCCGGCGGCCGTACCTGGATCGTGCGCTGCCCGGTGTACGCCCGTCATCTGATCCTGATCGCGCCGGCGGACGAAGAAGCGGAAGCGGAGGGACCTGCGAGCGGCCGTACCCTCGGCCTGGCGATCGCCGGACTCGTGGACGACTGCGTCGTGGGCGTCAGCGAGGAGGTGCGGCTGCCCGACACGGCGACCGCCTACCAGCAGGCCTTCCACGCCCTCGCCGTCGCCCGCGGCGTACCGGGGCGCCACGCCGGATTCGGCGCCGCCCAGGAGCCCACCCTGCTCGTCGGCGCCGCCGGGGCGAGGTGGGCCGACGCCCTGCTCGAACCCCTCCTCGTCCATCTGCCGCGCCGCTCGCAGGACCCGGGCAGCCAGGAGCTGTCCGCGACCGTCGCGTCCTGGCTGGCGTTCTCCTCCCACGCCACCCAGCACCTGAAGATCCACCGCAACACCCTGGCCGCCCGGCTGAAGCTCGTCGGCGAACTCCTCGGCCTGGACCTCAACCGGCTCGCGGACCAGGCGGCCGTCGACCTGGCCCTGCGGATCAGGGCCACCCCGGCCCTGCACCGCGCCCGCCCCGAGGACCCCGCGGCGTCCGAGGACCTCGACACGGTTCTGCGCTCCCCCGGCGTCCGGAACTGGGCCGTCCAGCAGCTGCGGCTCCTGGACCGGGCCGGCCTCATGGGCGAGGAGACCCTGCGGACGTGGCTGCGCTGCGAGGCGCAACTGAGCCCGGCAGCCGCCGAACTGGGCATCTCCGTGCCCGGCGCGCGCAAACGCCTCATCCGGCTCGAAGCCCTGTTGTCCCGGTCGCTGCTCCGGACACCGAGCGCGCGTTACGACCTGTGGCTCGCGTTCCGGGCGGTGGACCTCGCGGCGTGAGCCGCTCAGCCCGTCTTCGTGTACGTCAGGCTCTTGCCGGTGACCGTGCCCTCACGGCGCAGGGTGCCGTCGGGCAGCAGCGTCAGGACGGTGGGCTCACCCGGGGCGCACGACGACATCGGTTCGCCCTCGGTGACCCGGGAGGACCCGATGCGGACGGGCCCGCCGGAGGAGGGCTCACCGTCCAGGTCGGCCTGGAAGACGCAGCGGTAGGAGCCGCCGGTGCCGAGAGGGCCCTCGGCGGTGAGGGACAGCACGGTGTCGCCCACCTCGCCCTGCTGGACGACGAGCCGGCGGGTGGAAGGGCCTCCGCCGCCTTCGACGGTCCCGGACCAGGCGCCCAGGAACCCGGCAGGGACGGCACCGTCCGCGCCCGCGCCGCCGGAACCCTTGCCGTCCGTGTGCGTGCCGCCCGTGGAGGCGCCGGCAGCGGAAGGCGGGACGGTCCCGGTACCGGACGCCGTGGAACCGCCGCTCCCACCCTGCATGAAGGCGTACACCCCGCACCCCGCACCCACCGCGACGAGCAGCGCGACACCGGCCAGCAGCAGGGTGGAGCCCGTCCTGCGGCGGCGCTCGGGTGCGGGCGGGGCGAAACGGGCCGGGGCAGGCCCGTACGGAGGAGTGGGCCCGCGGCCGTACCCGTGGGCGGGCTGCGGCGGGTAGCCGTACGGAGGTGGCGGCGGGGTCTGCCGCGGCGCGGGCGGGCCGGCCGGTGCGGGAAGCCCGTGCGAGGCGCCGGGAAG
>Ga0196960_10000505_pt1 | contig 13283 bp, 14 predicted proteins | sample S3v_5metaG_FD_183187 | JGI IMG/M metagenome (GOLD analysis project Ga0196960, IMG submission 183187) | Soil microbial communities from Anza Borrego desert, Southern California, United States - S3+v_5 | ecosystem: Environmental > Terrestrial > Soil > Desert | place: USA: California | collected... | reverse complement strand
GTGGGGGAGACGAGCTGGCCCTAACCTTGGACGGTCAACCGATCCCCGGTTGGTCTGCCGGCAGGGCCCGCCTGACTTTGAATCAGGACTAGCGACGTAGGTTCGACTCCTACCCGGGGAGCTCAGCAACGGTCGTGGCTGACGCCGACCTGCACGAGCCTGCCATGAGGTCGAACCACGGTCGCGATCCGGCGAACAGGTGTAGGGACTCGATGTCCGGGTATCGGCGTGGCACCGGGTGTCCCGGTGGATGAGGCCCCGACGTCCCGAAGAGAGGCATCGCTGTGGCTGACGTCAGCACACCGACCGCGTCCACCACCGAAGAGGGTGGACTCAGAAGGTCGATCACAGGCAAGCAGCTGTTCTTCTACACGCTCGGCGACGTCCTCGGTTCGGGCATCTACGTCCTGATCGGCCTGGTCGCCGCCGCCGTGGGCGGAGCGTTCTGGATCGCCTTCGCCGTCGGCGTCACCATCGCCGCGATCACCGGCACGGCCTACGCCGAGCTCGTGACGAAGTACCCGAAGGCCGCGGGAGCCGCGCTCTACGTCAACAAGGCGTTCGGGAACAAGGCGCTGACCTTCATGATCACGGTCTCGTTCCTCTCCGCCAGCTTCGCGGCCGCCGGATCGCTCGCCGGAGGGTTCGCGTCGTACTTCGCGACGCTGTGGGAGGGCCCTTCCCCACTACTGGTGACGCTTCTGTTCGTCCTCGCGCTGTCCGTCGTCAACTTCATCGGGATCACCGAGTCCGTGGTGATCAACATGCTGATGGCCTTCGTCGAGATCGCCGGTCTGCTCCTGATCCTCTTCATCGCGATCTGGTACATCGCCGAGGGCGACGCGGACTTCGGCACGCTGACCGAGTTCGACACCGGCGACACCAACTGGTCCCTGGCGATCCTCGCCGGAGTCGCGCTGTCCTTCTTCGCGATGACCGGCTTCGAGAACACCGCGAACGTCGCGGAGGAGACCATCGATCCGCACCGGTCCTTCCCACGATCGCTGATCGGCGGCATGGTCACCGCCGGCGTGGTCTACGTGCTCGTCTCGATGGCGGCGGCGCTCACCGTGCCGACCGACGAGCTGGCGAAGTCACCCGCCGCGCTGCTCGAGGTGGTCGAGAAGGGCATCCTGCCCTTCGTCGACACCGGGTTCATGAGCACGCTGTTCTCGGTGATCGCGATGATCGCCATCACGAACACCACGCTGGTCGCCATCGTGACCCAGCCGCGGATCCTCTACGGCATGGCGAACGAGGACGTCGTCCCGGGCGTCTTCGGCAAGATCCACGCCAGCCGCCGCAGCCCGTGGGTCGGGCTGATCTTCAGCGCCCTCGTCGTCTGCGCCCTCCTGGTGGTGGGCGACGTGGCGCCGAAGGTCGAGGGCACCCCGCTCGTGGAGCGCCTCGCGCTGGTCACCGTGGTGTTCCTGCTCTTCATCTACGCCCTGGTGATCGTGTCCTGCCTCAAGCTTCGAGGTCGCGACGAGGACGAGAGAGCCTTTCGAGCGAACACCCCGCTGCTCCTGCTCGGCCTGGTCGGCAACATCGCCATCCTGGGCTGGACCGTCTACGACGACCCGACCTCGCTGCTCTGGTGCGCCGGGCTGGTCGCCGTGGGAGTCGTGCTGTTCCTGCTGGAGTACCTCTTCGGGAACCGTTCCGACCCGCCGGACGCCGGACGTGGCGACGCGGCCGTCGCGGCTGGCAGGGAGAGCTGACATGCACGTCATCGTCGCCACCGACGGGTCGAAGCAGTCGCTCGCCGCTGCCCGGCACCTCAAGTCCTTCGCCGACCCGACGAAGGTCACCGACATCTCCGTGGTCGCGGTGGTGCGCCCGCTCGCCTCGGTCGCCTTCGCAGACGACCTCAGCCCGGTCGACAAGCGGAGGGCCGACCTCGAAGCGGGTGGATTCCGGGCCGCGGCCGAGAGCGCCGTCGCCACCGTCGCCTCCGTCTTCGACGGTTGGGGGCCCAAGGTGCACCAGCGGGTCCGCTCCGGGTCGCCGGCCAACGAGGTCATCAAGGCTGCTGGACAGCTCGGCGCCGGACTGGTGGTGGTCGCCAGCGGAGGGCGCGGCCTCAGCGACGTCGTGCTCCTCGGCAGCACCGCACAGCGGGTGCAGCAGTACGCGCCCTGCCCGGTCCTGGTGGTGCGGCCCGCGCCGAAGAAGAAGCGAGCCAAGTGACCATCTCGCGCCGGCACGGGTGGGACCACACCGGTCTCTCACGGATCGCCTGTGACTCCTCCCCGCAGCCGTGGGGGTGGTCACTCCTACACTGCCGATCGTGGAGGCAGGGGGACCCGATCCGGAGGGCGTGGTCTACGAGCTCGTCGGGATCGTGATCGAGTGGCGCGGGCCGGCGCCGTTCTACTACCTGCCGATGAGCGTCGAGGACAGCGAGGACCTCAAGGACGAGGCCCGCGGCCTCGAGTACTGGGGGCAGGTCCCCGTGGTCGCCGAGATCGGGGAGACCCGGTTCACGACCGCGCTGTTCCCGAAGGACGGCCGCTACCTGGTGCCACTCAAGGACGCCGTCCGCAGGCCCGCGGGGATCGGGTTGGACGACGAGGTCAGGATGCGGCTGTGGCTCAATCGGAGCCGCGCGGACCGTTGAGCCCGGTCAGCTCATGCCCCCGTCGACCGCGAGCACCGCGCCGGTGATCATCCGCGCGGCGGGGGAGGCGAGGTACGCGATCGCCTCGGCGATCTCCGCGGGTGCGCTCGGCGGTCCGGGCAGCAGGGCGAACAGGCGGTCGGCGACCCGCTGGTCGAGGTCGTCCGGGAAATTCTCGGCGACGCCCGCGACCAGCGGGGTGTCGACCGTCCCTGGGCAGACCGCGTTGACCCGGATGCCCTCCGGAGACAGCTCGATCGCAAGGGCGCGCGTCAGCATCGTCAGCCCTCCCTTCGCCGCGGAGTACGCGGCCGAGTAGGGCTGCGCGGCGTTGCCGGCGACCGACGACACGTTGACCACGCAGCCCTTGACGCCGTCGCGCCCGACCCGGAGGAGCGGGAGCGCGGCCTGGATCAACAGGAACGGGCCCTTGAGGTCGACGGCCTGCACGCGGTCCCACTCGGCCTCGGTGATCCGGTCGACGTGCCCGAACTGGACGATGCCGGCGACGTTGGCGAGCACGTCGATCCGCCCGTGGGTCCGCGCCACCTCGTCGATCGCCGCGTCCACCTCCGCCTTGGACGACACGTCGCACCGGCGGTAGGCGATCCCATCGGGGACGGAGTCGGTGACGTCGAGGCCGAGGACGTGGTCGCCCCGCTCGCGGAACAGCTCGGCGGTGGCATGGCCGATGCCGCTGGCGGCGCCGGTGACGACGACGACCCGGGGTGCGGCCGCAGCCGCCGCCGTCATCGCTGCTCCAGCGGGATCGTGAGGTGCTGCGTCACGTCCCCGGTGCGGCCCAGTCCGAAGCGTCGCTCCTCGAACCGCCACCGGTCCGCGCCATTGGTGCGGACGAACGTGTCGACATAGCTCCCCGTGATGATCGGCTGGAGCGGCAGGTCCGGGGTCGCCTGGAGGACGAGGTACGACGACCGCGCCACGACGCGCTCGTCGTCGACCGGCTCGAGGATGGTGTTGGTGAGCACGTGCTGGGTCAGCGGCGTGCCGTCGTCGTACCTCCTGGTGATGGAGCGGTAGAGACCCGCGATCTGCTCAGAGCCGGACGCCAGCACCGTGCCGCTCTCGTCGCAGACCCGTGCGTCTGCCATCAGCCGCCCGATCCCCGCGAAGTCGCCGGCGTCGACCAGCCGGCAGTAGGTCCCCAGCAGGTTGCGGATGACGTCGCCGTCGGTGAGCACTGCCGCAGGCTACTCGAAGGACTGGAACACGTTCTCGTCCCGGCCCGGACGCAGCCACCGGTCCTCGTCGTAGGCTCGGCGCCATGGCTGCCCCGCTGACCGTCGTCGTGCTCGCCGCCGGCGGCGGCACCCGGATGAAGTCGAAGACGATGAAGGTCCTCCACCGGGTCGGCGGGCGCAGCATGATCGGCCACGTCCTCGACGCGGTGAGTGCGGTCGAGCCGGCCTGCGTGTGCGCCGTGGTCGGCCACCAGCGTGAGCAGGTCGCCCCGCACGTCCTCGACCAGCTGGGGGACGCGGTGCTCGCGGTCCAGGAGGAGCAGCTCGGCACCGGGCACGCCGTCCGGGTCGCGCTCGAGGCGCTGGAGAAGGAGGGCCGCGCGCCGGAGGGCGGCTCGGTCCTGGTGGCGTACGGCGACACGCCGCTGCTGCAGGGCGACACCCTGCGCGCGTTCGCCGCCAACCACGAGGCCGCGCAGGCGGCGGTCAGCATCCTGTCCGGCGTGGTCGCCGAGCCGACCGGTTACGGGCGGATCGTCCGCGACGGCGACGGCGAGGTGCTCGCCATCGTCGAGGAGAAGGACGCGACGGAGGAGCAGCGGGCGATCGGCGAGATCAACTCCGGCATCCTCGCCTTCGAGGCCTCGTTCCTGCGGGAGTGCATCACCCGGCTCGGCAACGACAACTCCAAGGGCGAGTACTACCTGACCGACCTGGTCCAGCTCGCCCGCGACGGTGGCCTCACGGTCACCGCCTACCCGATCGACGACGTCTGGCAGACCGAGGGCGCCAACGACCGCGCCCAGCTGGCGGCCCTGGGACGTGAGCTCAACCGCCGGATCGTCACCCGCTGGATGAAGGACGGCGTCACGGTGATGGACCCGGACACCACGTGGATCGACTCCGACGTGGTCCTCGCTCAGGACGTGACGATCCTTCCGGGCACCCAGCTCCTCGGCACGACCGTCGTCGCCGAGGACGCGGTCATCGGCCCCGACACCACGCTGGAGGACTGCGAGGTCGGACGGGGCGCGCGCGTCGTACGGACCCACGGGCAGCTGGCCGTGGTCGGCGAGGAGGCGACCGTCGGACCGTTCTCCTACCTGCGTCCGGGCACCCACCTCGGCGCGCGCGGCAAGATCGGCGCCTTCGTCGAGACCAAGAACGCCGAGATCGGCGACGGCGCCAAGGTTCCGCACCTCTCCTACGTCGGCGACGCGGAGATCGGCGAGGGCACCAACATCGGGGCCGGCACGATCTTCGCGAACTACGACGGCGTCCAGAAGCACCGCACCAAGGTCGGGCGGCACGCCAAGACCGGCTCCAACAACACCTTCGTCGCCCCGGTGGAGGTCGGCGATGGCGCGGGGACGGGGGCGGGCACCGTCGTACGACGGGACGTGCCGCCGGGAGCCCTCGCCGTCAGCGCCGCCCAGCAGCGCAACCTGCCCGGCTGGGCGCAGTCCCGGCGTTCCGGGACGCCCCAGGCGGAGGCCGCCGCGGCCGCCGGGAACGGTGAACCGTCCGAAAACGCGCAGGAAATTGGGAGCGACCCGGGGGAGGCGGCACAATCCTGAGTAGCAGCGGCCGGCGACACCAGGAGCACGCGTGAGCGGTATCCAGCGGACCACCCAGAAGAACCTGATGGTCTTCAGCGGCCGGGCCCACCCGGAGCTGGCCGAGGAGGTGGCCGAGATCCTCGGCACCCCGATCGTGCCGACCCAGGCCTACGAGTTCGCGAACTCCGAGATCTACGTCCGCTACGAGGAGTCGGTCCGCGGCTGCGACGCCTTCGTGATCCAGAGCCACACGGCTCCGATCAACGAGTGGATCATGGAGCACCTGATCATGGTCGACGCGCTCAAGCGGGCCTCGGCCAAGCGGATCACCGTCGTGATGCCGTTCTACGGCTACTCCCGCCAGGACAAGAAGCACCGTGGCCGCGAGCCGATCTCGGCCCGGCTGATGGCCGACCTGTTCAAGACCGCGGGCGCCGACCGGCTGATCTCGGTCGACCTGCACGCCGACCAGATCCAGGGCTACTTCGACGGCCCGGTCGACCACCTGATGGCGCTCCCGCTCCTGACCGACTACGTCAAGGGCAAGTACGGCGGCCAGCCGCTGTGCGTCGTCTCCCCGGACGCCGGGCGGATCAAGGTTGCCGAGCGGTGGTCGGCGAAGCTCGGCGGCGCACCGCTGGCGTTCATCCACAAGACCCGCCGTACCGACCGGCCCAACGAGACCGTCGCCAACCGCGTCGTCGGCGAGGTCGCCGGCAAGATGTGTGTGCTGGCCGACGACATGATCGACACCGGCGGCACGATCGTGAAGGCCGCCGAGGCGCTGATGGACGAGGGGGCGGCCGGCGTGATCATCGCCGCCACCCACGCGATCCTCTCGGACCCCGCGGTCGACCGGCTGAAGAACTCCCCCGCGGCCGAGGTCGTCGTGACCAACACGCTGCCGATCCCCTCGGACCGGGAGTTCGACAAGCTGACGATCCTGTCGATCGCGCCGCTGCTCGCGCGGGCGATCCGCGAGGTGTTCGAGGACGGCTCGGTCACCTCGATGTTCGACGGTCACGCCTGACCCGGCTGCCACCTCGCCCACGTCATTCGGCAACGAGCTCCAGTCCGTCTCCGGTGAGGAGGGAGCGGTCGGGCAGGCGGCCGGAGGCGAGCATCAGCAGCTCCTGCATCGGACCCTTGACGGTGGGGCCGGAGCCGCGGGCCCAGTCGAGGTCGGTGGCGACCATCCGCACGCTCCCGAGCAGCTTTCGCGTGCCCATCAGGAAGGACAGGCGGCGGACCCGGTCGGCCGCGAGGGCGGCGGCGGTCGGGTCCATGTCGTGTGTGGTCCCGAGCGGCCGGACGATGTCCTGGTGGTGGAGGAGGGCGTCGATCAGGGGCTCGACGGAGGTCGTGATCGGGACGTGACTGGTCGAGCCGGCGTACCGCTCGTACTCGCCGAGCACGTCCTCCGGGGTCTTCCGCCCGGAGATCCGCTTCACCTCGCGGAAGATCATCGTGTTGTAGCCGCGGCCGAAGTTGCGCGCGGACATCGCGACCACGTCTCGCCAGCCGATCTGCGGGACCGAGATCACGTGGGCTGCGATGTCGTGGACGGTCCAGCCCGGGCAGAGGGTGTCGTGCTGCCAGTCCTCGGGAGGCAGGTCGGCGAGGGTCGCGGCGAGCGCCGCCCGCTCCGCGTGGATGTGTCGCCAGACCTCGGACTTCTCCATCGCGGCGCCTCCTCCGGTAACTTGGTCAGGTGACCTGACCGAAAAAGTCAGTCTGCCTGACTAAATATTGAGGCTTGACTGGGCCGGATGTCAAGGAGGGACGGGGTGGCCGAGATCAGCTCCGCGCTGCTGATGCACATAGCGGCGCGCCACGCGGAGACCCGGGTCTTCGACGCCGTCGTGGCGGCCGGCTACGACGACGTCACGCCCGCGATGGGACGACTGGCAGCACAGGTCACCGAGGAGGGGATCCGGGTGACCGAGCTGGCCGAGCGGACCCGGATGACCAAGCAGAGCGCCAGCCAGCTGGTCGAGCAGCTCGAGCGGGCGGGATACGTCGAGCGAGTCCCGGACCCGCGTGACCAGCGAGCACGTCTCGTCCGGATGGCCGCCCGCGGCCGCAAGGTCCAGGACGTCGCCCGGCGGGAGGAGCGGGCGATCGAGCGAGAGTGGAGCCGCCACCTCGGAGCCGACCGGATGCGGACGGTGCGGGACGCGCTCGCGGACCTCCGCGAGATCACCGATCCCTACCTCTGATCACCGCCACCGTCTGGGATTTCGCCTCCGGCGCGGACCTTCGCTAGGCTCGTCCGGTTGCCTCGGCGAGGGAGCACCCGCTTCTGTGACTCCGTGATCGACTGGGCCGGCTTGTGAACGACGCCGCGCGCCTGCCCGCTCGATCCGAGGGTCAAGGGAGCGCGGCGTTCTCGCTTCTCCGGGGCCCGACCCAGACCGACGTCCTTACAGGAGCAGCGATGACCACCGAGAAGATCAAGGCCGAGGCCCGCACCGAGTTCGGCAAGGGTGCCGCCCGCCGGATCCGCCGCGAGCACAAGGTGCCCGCCGTCGTCTACGGCCACGGCAACGACACGATCCACCTGACCCTCCCGGGCCACGAGACCATGATGGCCATCAAGCACGGTGGCTCGAACGCGCTGCTCGAGCTCGACATCGACGGCACGACCCAGCTCGCGCTCACCAAGCAGGTCCAGGTCGACCCGGTCCGGCGCGTGCTCGAGCACGTCGACCTGGTCGCCGTCCGCCGTGGCGAGAAGGTCACGGTGGACGTCCACGTCGTGACCCTCGGCGACGCCGCCTCGGAGACGCTGGTCGTCGTCGAGAGCTCGACCATCCAGATCGAGGCCGAGGCCACCCACATCCCCGAGTCGATCGAGGTCGACATCGCCGACGCCGCGGCGGGCACCCAGTTCCTCGCCGGTCAGCTCCCGCTGCCGGAGGGCTCCACGCTGCTCACCGACCCCGATACCCTGGTCGTCAACGTGACTCAGGCCCAGTCCGCAGAGCAGGTCGAGGCCGACCTGGAGGAGGCCGAGGCCGAGGCGGGCATCGAGAGGGAGGCGCCGGAGGAGTCGCCCGGCGAGGCCGCCGGGACGACCGCCGGCGACGCCGAGTCCGAGGGCGGCGACGAGGGGTGACCCTGGGGCTCAACCAGCACGCGAGGCGCGCGGCCACCTCGGCGCGTTAGCCGGGTTCGGGCCGATACTGTGAGGCCGCTCGCCGAGTGGGCAAGTAGATCGCGGTGGTTCCTGGGGCGGTTGATCTTCCCCGTCCGCGGTGAGTCCGCGGGAGAGCCGGTCACGCTCACCGACACGGCCGAGGAGATGCCCATGGGTGACAGCGCCGCCGACGTCTGGCTGGTCGTCGGTCTCGGCAACCCCGGGCCGTCGTACGCCGGGCACCGGCACAACGTCGGCGCGATGGTGGTCGACGAGCTCGCCCGCCGGATGGGCAGCCCGTTCCGGGCGCACAAGACCGGCCGGGCCGAGGTCGTCGAGGGACGGCTCGGCGCGCCCGGCACCCCCGGGCCACGCGTGGTGCTCGCGAAGTCGCGCACCTACATGAACGAGAGCGGCGGGGCGGTGAAGTCGCTCGCCACCTTCTACAAGGTGCCGCCGGCCCGCGTCGTCGCGATCCACGACGAGCTGGACATCCCGTTCGGCACGATGCGCGCCAAGCTCGGTGGCGGCGACAACGGCCACAACGGCCTGCGCTCGATGCGCTCCTCCCTCGGCACCGGCGACTTCCACCGGGTCCGGGTGGGGATCGGCCGTCCGCCCGGCCGGCAGGACCCCGCCGACTTCGTGCTCTCGAACTACTCGTCGGCGGAGCGCAGGGAGCTGCCGCTCCAGGTCGACGCCGCGGCCGACGCCGTGGAGGTGCTGATCACCGAGGGGCTGGAGAAGGCCCAGCAGCGGTTCAACTCGTGAGCGCCGCCGGCCTGGGGGCCGGGGGGCGGTGACCCGCGCCCGCTGTGGCTTGTAACTCAGTGTTACGCACGCTCCCTCGGCGATGTGACCAGTCATAACGCCGTGGTAGATGTTCGAGCACCGAGGTAGTGCACCGCAGCCGTACGACGGCCGCGGGCAACGTCGCCTCGACGGGCATCAGCGTCGGCGACCGTCGTACCTTCCGACCGCGCGACTACCTCGGTGCTCCGTCCTCCACCACGGTGCTGTGACGAGTCACGACCCCGTGGTGGACGACGTAACACTGAGTTACAAGCCTGACCGGCCCGGCCGCCCCGCCCCCGACCCCCGCCCCTGGCGGCCCTACGCTGTCCCGGTGACTTTCGAGCCCGGAACACCCGCTCCCGAGGTCGTCGCCGACGACCACCTGTTCGCCGCCTGGCTGGCCGAGGCCGCGGGCGGGCGCCTGCTCGAGGTGCGGGGTGAGGGGCTGGAGGGCAAGGAGCTCAAGGACGCCGGCGACCGGGCCGCGCACGAGCTGTTGATGACGCTGCTCGCGGAGCTCCGCCCCGACGACGCGGTGCTGTCGGAGGAGGCGTTGGAGAGCGCGGAGGACAAGACCGCCCGGCTGCGGGCGGACAAGGTCTGGATCGTCGACCCGCTCGACGGCACCCGCGAGTTCTCCGAGCCGCCGCGCGAGGACTGGGCGGTGCACGTCGCGCTGTGGGCGGGCGGCGAGCTGACCGCCGGGGCGGTGGCCCAGCCGGCACTGGGGGAGACGTTCAACACCGGCCGGCCGCCCGTCGTACCTCCCCGGACCTCCGCGCGGCCCCGGATCGCGGTCTCCCGCACCCGCCCGCCCGCCTTCGTCCAGTCGCTCGCCCTGGAGCTCGACGCCGAGCTGGTCCCGATGGGATCCGCGGGCGTGAAGATGATGTCGGTGGTGCGCGACGTGTGCGACGCCTACGTGCACGCCGGCGGGCAGTACGAGTGGGACTCCGCCGCACCGGTCGCCGTCGCGCGCGCGGCCGGCCTGTTCACCTCGCGCACCGACGGCAGCCCGCTGGTCTACAACCAGGAGGACGTGTACCTCCCTGACGTGGTCGTGTGCCGGCCCGAGCTCTCCGAGCCGATCCTGCAGTTCATCCGCACCCACGGAACCGACTGACCCCGGCGCCTAGGCGCCCAGGCGCCCGGCGGCGCCTGCAAGTTCTCGCCCGTGCGGCAGCACGCCCCTACGCTGACGGCCATGCCCCGCATCCTGGCCTCGATCGGCGTGTTCGTGGTCCTCGTCGCGGTCCTCCTGCTGCCGGCGCTGTTCTACGACACCGGCGGCGAGATGGAGTCTGTTTACGAGCCGACGTCGATCACCAGCTACGACGCGGAGTTCACCGTCGACGAGAACGGTGACATGGACGTCGTCGAGACGATCACCGTCGACTTCCCGACCAGCGACCGGCACGGCATCTTCCGGTTCTTCGACCGCACCGACCCCGACGACGACAACGTGCGCTACCTGGTCGAGGACGCCGAGGTCACCATGGACGGCGAGGACGTCCCGGTCGACGAGCTGCTCGAGGGCGGCCGGTACGACGTGCTGAAGATCGGCGACCCGAACTCGTTCGTGTCGACCGGCGAGCACACCTACGAGATCAGCTACCACGTGCCGGGCGTGATCTCGCCGGGCAACGAGGACGTCGGCACCGAGTCGCAGTTCTACTGGAACCTGATCCCCCAGGGGTGGCAGCAGGCGATCGAGCGGGCCCGGCTGACCGTGCACCTGCCCGCGTCCGCGGACGACGTCACCTGCGGCGTCGGGCTCGGCACCGACGTGGAGGACTGCCGGATCAGGGGCGAGGGCAGCCAGACGCTCACGGTGACCGCCGCAGACCTCGACGACCACACCCCGGTCACGCTGCTCGCCGGGCAGGAGCTGGCGACGCCCGAGCAGGTCACGCTCCCGTGGACGCCCCGGTTCGACCAGGTCTTCGGCACCAGCGTCGGGCTGCTGGCCACGATCGGCGTGATCGCGCTGGTGATGGCCGGTGTCGGGATCTGGCTGGCGCAGATGTCGGTGGAGCACGCCCCGCGGTTCCCGCTGATGTACGGGCCTCCCGACGGTGTCGGTCCGGCCCAGGCGCACTACATCCTGCGGGAGTCGGTCGGTCAGGAGCAGTTCGTCGCGACGCTGATGTACGCCGCCGAGCACGACGCGGTGGAGCTCGACCGCAACGACAACGCCTGGACGATCACCGACAAACGCGGACCCGACGGCTGGGCGGCCCTGGACCCGGTCACCCGCGAGACGGCGGGTCTGCTGTCCGGCCCGGGGACGACGTTCGTCGCCACGCCCAAGGACGTCGGCGCCGGAAAGCGGATCCAGCAGGAGCTGGGTGACTTCCAGTCCGCCACCCGCGCCTGGGCGGAGCGGGAGGGGCTGGTCACCAAGGCCGGCCTCGGTGCCCTGGGCGGGGTGCTCGTGCTCGCCGGCCTGGCCGGCGTGATCGCGATCGCGATCTGGAACCCGCTGCAGATGACGATGTGGGGGCTGCCGGTCGCGGCGTTCGGCGCCGCGGGTGTTCCCCTTCTCCGCACGGGGGCCTCGACGAAGCGCACCGCGGCCGGCCGCGACCTCTGGTCGCGGGTCGGTGGCTTCGAGCGGGTGCTCTCGACGCCGTCCAGCCAGGACCGGTTCGACTTCTCCGGGCGCCAGGAGCTCTACACGAGGTACATCCCCTGGGCGGTCGCGTTCGGCTGCGCCGACCAGTGGGCCGAGAAGTACCGCCTCGAGACCGGCCAGGAGCCGCCGACGCCGCACTACATCGGCGGCTACGGGGTCGGGTACGGCGCGGCCGCCGTCAGCTCGATGGTCGCCGACTTCGACAGCACCCTCAGCAGCGCGATCTCGTCGTACCAGGCAACCCAGAAGTCCTCCTCCTCCGGCGGCGGAGGCGGGTTCTCCGGCGGCGGAGGCGGCGGCGGTGGCGGCGGCGGGTCGTGGTGACCTGCTCGCCCTGACCGCCGCGCTGGCCTAGATTCGTCGCAACTGCCGAGAGGGAGACTCCCATGCTCATCGCCATCATCGTGATCGCCGTCGTGCTGGTGCTGCTCGTCGTGTTCTTCGTCGTCGGCTTCAACAAGCTCCGCAAGAACGACGTCGCCGCCCAGGAGGCGCTCGGCGGGATCGACGTACAGCTCACGCGCCGCGCCGAGCTGATCCCGAACCTGGTCCAGACCGTCAAGGGGTACGCCGCGCACGAGTCGTCGGTCTTCGAGGAGATCACCAGGGCGCGGGCCGGCGTCGCCGCCGCCGCCTCGGGCGACAGCGTGCCCGCGAAGGCCGCCGCCGACGCCCAGCTGTCCCAGGCGCTGGTCAGGCTGAACGCGGTCGCCGAGGCCTATCCGGACCTCAAGGCCGACGCGAACTTCCGCGACCTCCAGCAGCAGCTGGCGCAGACCGAGGACCAGATCGCGTTCGCGCGGCAGTACTACAACGACGCGACCCGCGAGCTCAACGAGTCGGTCCGCACCATCCCCTGGATGTTCTTCAGCGGCGTCGCCGGAGTGAAGGAGCGGGAGTTCTACGACGCCCCCGCCGAGCACACTGCCGCCCCGGGCGTCGAGTTCTAGGGAAGCGCGCGGCTGTCGCCCGCAGGGCGGCGGAGCCGGGGCCCGGCTTCGGCGCTCAGAAGACGTTGAGCGGTCGGAACTGCACCGACAACCGACGCCCCGCCTTGGCGACCTTCGGCACGGAGTGCTCCCACGTGCGCTGGCACGAGCCGCCCATCACCAGCAGGTCCCCGTGGCCCATCTCGAACGAGATCGAGTCCCCGCCGCCGCGGGGGCGTAGCGCGAGCTTGCGCGGGTCGCCGACGGAGACGATCGCGACCATCGTGTCGTGGGTGTTGCCGCGGCCGATCCGGTCGCCGTGCCAGGCCACGCTGTCGCGGCCGTCGCGGTAGTAGCAGCAGCCGGCGGTCCGGAACGGCTCGCCCAGCTCGGGCAGGTAGTGG
>Ga0196960_10000504_pt1 | contig 13302 bp, 13 predicted proteins | sample S3v_5metaG_FD_183187 | JGI IMG/M metagenome (GOLD analysis project Ga0196960, IMG submission 183187) | Soil microbial communities from Anza Borrego desert, Southern California, United States - S3+v_5 | ecosystem: Environmental > Terrestrial > Soil > Desert | place: USA: California | collected... | reverse complement strand
CAGGCGCTCCTCCGGGGTCAGCTCGGTCTCACCCTTGGGCGTGACCTTGCCGACGAGGATGTCGCCGGCGACGACCTCGGCACCGATACGGATGATGCCGCGCTCGTCGAGGTCGGCGAGGACCTCCTCGGAGACGTTCGGGATGTCCCGGGTGATCTCCTCCGGGCCGAGCTTGGTGTCACGGGCGTCGACCTCGTGCTCCTCGATGTGGATCGAGGAGAGGACGTCGTCCTGCACGAGGCGCTGCGACAGGATGATCGCGTCCTCGTAGTTGTGACCCTCCCACGGCATGAACGCCACGAGCAGGTTCTTGCCGAGCGCCATCTCACCGTTCTCGGTGGCGGGCCCGTCGGCGAGGACCTGGCTCTCGATCACGCGGTCGCCCTCGGAGACGACGACCTTCTGGTTGACCGAGGTGCCCTGGTTGGAGCGCGAGAACTTGGCGATGCGGTACGTGGTGTACGTGCCGTCGTCGTTCGTCACGGTGATGTAGTCCGCGGAGACCTCCTGGACCACACCCGCCTTCTCGGCCTTGAGCACGTCGCCGGCGTCGGTGGCACAGCGGTACTCCATGCCCGTGCCGACCAGCGGCGCCTCGCTCTTGATGAGCGGGACGGCCTGACGCATCATGTTCGCGCCCATGAGGGCACGGTTGGCGTCGTCGTGCTCCAGGAACGGGATCATCGCGGTGGCGACCGACACCATCTGGCGCGGCGAGACGTCCATGTAGTCGACGTCGTCACCGGGGATGTAGTCGATCTCGCCGCCACGACGGCGGACCAGGACGCGGGCCTCGGTGAAGCGCATGTCCTCGGAGAGCGTCGCGTTCGCCTGGGCGATCACGAAGCGGTCCTCTTCGTCGGCCGTCAGGTAGTCCACGTCGTCGGTGACGACACCGTCGACGACCTTGCGGTACGGCGTCTCGATGAAACCGAACGGGTTGATGCGCCCGTAGGAGGCCAGCGAGCCGATCAGGCCGATGTTCGGGCCTTCGGGCGTCTCGATCGGGCACATGCGGCCGTAGTGCGACGGGTGGACGTCACGGACCTCGAAGCCGGCCCGCTCACGGGAGAGACCACCCGGGCCGAGGGCGTTGAGACGGCGCTTGTGCGTCAGGCCCGACAGCGGGTTGTTCTGGTCCATGAACTGGGACAGCTGGCTGGTGCCGAAGAACTCCTTGATGGAGGCGACGACCGGCCGGATGTTGATCAGGGTCTGCGGCGTGATCGCCTCGACGTCCTGGGTGGTCATGCGCTCACGCACGACGCGCTCCATACGGGCGAGACCCGTACGGACCTGGTTCTGGATCAGCTCACCGACGTTACGGATACGACGGTTGCCGAAGTGGTCGATGTCGTCCGTCTCGACCATGATCGAGCGGCCGGACTCGCCGACCGTCTCGGACTCACCGGCGTGCAGCTTCACCAGGTACTTGATGGTGGCGATGATGTCGTCGCTGGTGAGGACACCGGCGTCGAGCGGCTCGTCGGCGCCGAGCTTCTTGTTCACCTTGTAGCGGCCGACCTTCGCGAGGTCGTAGCGCTTCGGGTTGAAGTAGAGGTTCTCGAGCAGCGTCTGAGCGGCCTCACGCGTGGGCGGCTCGCCCGGACGCAGCTTGCGGTAGATGTCGAGCAGCGCGTCGTCCTGGCCCTGGGTGTGGTCCTTCTCCAGGGTGGCGCGCATCGACTCGTACTCGCCGAACTCCTCGAGGATCTGCTCGGTGGTCCAGCCGAGAGCCTTCAGGAGGACGGTGACGGACTGCTTGCGCTTGCGGTCGATGCGGACACCGACCATGTCGCGCTTGTCGATCTCCATCTCCAGCCAGGCACCCCGGGAAGGGATGATCTTGGCGGAGAAGATGTCCTTGTCGGACGTCTTGTCGATGGAGGAGTCGAAGTAGACACCCGGCGAACGCACGAGCTGCGACACGACGACACGCTCGGTGCCGTTGATGACGAAGGTGCCCTTGTTGGTCATGAGCGGGAAGTCGCCCATGAAGACCGTCTGGGACTTGATCTCGCCGGTCTCGTTGTTGGTGAACTCGGCCGTGACGAAGAGCGGCGCGGCGAACGTGAAGTCGCGCTCCTTGCACTCGTCGATCGAGTTCTTCGGGGGCTCGAAGCGGTGGTCGCGGAAGGTGAGCGACATCGACCCGGAGAAGTCCTCGATCGGGGAGATCTCCTCGAAGATCTCCTCCAGGCCGGACTTGGTGGGGACGTCTTGTCCGCTGTCCAGAGCAGCCTCGACGCGAGCCTTCCAGGCGGCGTTGCCGAGGAGCCAGTCAAAGCTCTCGGTCTGCAGCGCGAGGAGGTTCGGAACCTCGAGGGGCTCCTTGATCTTTGCAAAAGAGATGCGCAGCGGGGCGGTGCTGGCACCGTTGTTCGTATTCGAGGTCGAGGCGTTGCGCGAGGCGGCCAAGAGGGGGTCCTTCCGAGGGCTCGGACTCACTACGCGCGTACCGGCCCCAAGCCCTGCACAGAGACGGGAATCCCTAGGTCAGGGAAGGTCCGGTCGTCGGTGCCAGGCGTGGGCATGCCCCTGGTGACGGGCAGGAGGCAGCTAACAGGCAGCGCAAAGGGTCAGTGTAGCCAAACGCCACACTGATGTCCAGTCGCGGTTCTCAGAGACCCACGTTGCTCTCAACAGCTGTTCTCAACACCTATGAATAGCCCTCGCGCGGTGTGCGCTCTTCTTTACTGCCCTCTTCGCTCTCGATCCATGCCTCGGAAGCGGATCGAGATGACGACGCGTCCTGAGAATTGCGCGCCGCGTGCGGTTCGTCAAGGCCCCGAGGGCCTCGGCGGACGTCCGGCGATCTTCACCTGCGTCCGGAGGACGCTGGTTGACGCCTTACGGCGACCCGGAGAAAAGCACGGCGAAGATCACCCTACTCGTCGCGCGCGGAAGTTCAAGGCAGCCTCCGGGGGCACGCCGAAGGGCGACCACCCGGATGGGTGATCGCCCTTGGCGATGTGACGTCCCTGCCTCACGGCAGGGGCTGCCTTGCGGAGTCAGAGGACTCGCAGGGTCACTTGACCTCGACGGAAGCGCCGGCGGTCTTGAGGGACTCGGCAGCCTTGTCGGCGGCCTCCTTGGCGACCTTCTCGAGGACGGGCTTCGGGGCGCCGTCGACGAGGTCCTTGGCCTCCTTCAGACCCAGCGAGGTCAGCTCACGCACGACCTTGATGACCTGGATCTTCTTGTCGCCGGCAGCCGTGAGGATGACGTCGAACTCGTCCTGCTCGGCCTCGGCCTCGGCAGGGGCGCCCGGGCCGGCGGGGCCGGCAACGGCGACCGCGGCGGCGGCGGTGACGTCGAACTTCTCCTCGAAGGCCTTCACGAACTCGGAGAGCTCGATGAGGGTGAGCTCCTCGAACTGGGCGAGCAGGTCTTCCTGGCTGAGCTTCGCCATGATGGCGTCCTTCCACTAATTCGGCAGGTGCCGGATGTATATGTAGGCGGGCGTACGGGCCCGCTGCGAGCCGTGGACGCGGAGTGTTACTCCGCCACCTCGGCATCGGCGGGAGCCGGGGTACCGGCACCGCCCTGCTCGGCCTTCTTGGCACGAAGCGCTTCCGCGGTGCGGACGAACTTCGAGGGCAGAGCCTGGAAGAGCTGCGCAGTCTGCGTCTGCTTGCCCTTCATGGCACCGGCCAGCTTGGCGAGCAGAACCTCGCGGGACTCGAGGTCCGCGAGCTTCTTGAACTCATCGGCGGTAACGGCCTTACCATCAAGGACACCGCCCTTGATGATGAGGCTCGGGTTCTCCTTGGCGAAGTCACGAAGACCCTTCGCCGACTCCACCGGGTCACCGGTGACGAAGGCAACCGCCGTCGGACCCGAGAACAGGTCGTCCAGCGTGTCGATCCCGGCCTCGTTGGCCGCAATCTTGGTCAGCGTGTTCTTCACCACGGCGTACTGGGCGTTCTCACCGAGCGAACGGCGCAGCTGCCTGAGCTGTGCCACGGTGAGACCCCGGTACTCGGTCAGCACGGCGGCGCTCGAGCTGCGGAACTGGTCCGTCAGCTCGGCCACCGCGGCAGCCTTGTCGGGCCTTGCCATGAGCGTCGGCCTCCTTCCGGGTGATGAGGACCGCTCAGAAGGGGCCGGGAAAGACGAAACGCCCCAGCGCAGGCGCCAGGGCGTAGCTCTACCGGATTAATCCGGGAGCTTTCCACAGTCACCTGCGCGGGTCGCCCGTTCTCGACGGATCCTTCGGTCGCCGTCCCCTCTGACGAGAGTGCGGCAACGACCAGCGGTCTTTGGCTTCTTGTGGAGCTTACGCGACCGGAGCCGTCCGGAGCAAATCCGTCCCGGTTCGACCGGTCCGGGAGGTTTAGGAGCCGCCCGAGCGGCCGAGGGCAAGCGCCCGGGGCGTACGCGGACGGGCCCCGCAGTCTCCGAGGAGGCTGCGGGGCCCGTCCCGATGCCATGACGGCGGCTACCGGGTGAGCACGGGGGCTCAGACGGCGGCCGGGTCCTCCTCGACGAGGAGGTTGCGCACGCGGTTGGCGTCCAGCGGGATGCCGGGGCCCATCGTCGTGCTCATGGTCGCCTTCTTGATGAAGCGGCCCTTCGCGGCGGACGGCTTCAGACGGAGGATCTCCTCCAGGGCCGCGCCGTAGTTCTCGACCAGCTTCGTGTCATCGAAAGAGGTCTTTCCGATGATGAAGTGCAGGTTCGAGTGCTTGTCGACGCGGAACTCGATCTTTCCGCCCTTGATGTCGTTGACGGCCTTGACGACATCGGGGGTGACGGTGCCGGTCTTCGGGTTCGGCATCAGACCACGCGGACCGAGCACGCGGCCCAGGCGGCCGACCTTGCCCATGAGGTCCGGCGTGGCGACGACGGCGTCGAAGTCCAGACGGCCCTTCGCCACCTCGTCGATGAGCTCGTCGGCGCCGACGATGTCGGCGCCCGCGGCTTCCGCGGCCGCAGCACGGTCACCGGTCGCGAAGACCAGGACCCGGGCGGTCTTGCCGGTGCCGTGCGGGAGGTTCACGGTGCCACGGACCATCTGGTCGGCCTTGCGAGGGTCGACGCCCAGGCAGAACGCGACCTCGACGGTGCCGTCGAACTTGGTGGTGGCGGTGTCCTTGGCGAGACGGACGGCCTCGAGCGGGGCGTACGTACGCTCCCGGTCGATCTTCGCGTCCGCAGCGCGGAGGTTCTTGCTGCGCTTCACATCTACTCCTGTGGTGTTCAGAGTGTGGAGTCGTGGTGCGGACCAGCGCTTGGTCCTACCACTGAAGGCCTACGGGGCTGGTTCAGCCTTCGACCGTGATGCCCATGGAACGGGCGGTGCCGAGGATGATCTTCGACGCGGCGTCGAGGTCATTGGCGTTCAGGTCGGGGAGCTTGGTCGTGGCGATCTCGCGGACCTGGTCGGCCGTGATCTTGGCGACCTTGGTCTTGTGCGGCTCGCCGGAGCCCTTGTTCACACCTGCGGCCTTGAGGATCAGCTTGGCGGCCGGCGGAGTCTTCGTGATGAAGGTGAAGGAGCGGTCCTCGTAGACCGTGATCTCCACCGGCACGACCATGCCACGCTGCGACTCGGTCGCGGCGTTGTAGGCCTTGCAGAACTCCATGATGTTGACGCCGTGCTGGCCCAGTGCGGGGCCCACCGGCGGCGCCGGGTTGGCCGCACCGGCGTTGATCTGGAGCTTGATGAGCCCCGTGACCTTCTTCTTCTTGGGAGGCATTGCTCTCTCCGGGTCCTAGTGAGAGTGTTTCGCCCCCGTTCCGGTCATCCGGATGGAGGCATACCGCACAACGATAACGGGTATAGCTGCGCGACCAAAAACCGAGCAGGTCAGACCGGCTGCGAAGCCGGTCCGACCTGCTCGGTAGGCATGTGTCCAGAGACGGGCGGAAAGCCGGTCAGTTCTTCTGGATCTGGTCGAAGCTGAGCTCGACCGGGGTCTCGCGACCGAAGATCTCGACGAGGCCCTTGACCTTCTTCGAGTCGGCGTTGATCTCGTTGATCGTCGCCTGCAGGGTCGCGAACGGGCCGTCGGTGACGGTGACCGAGTCGCCCACCTCGAAGTCCAGGACCTGGACCTCGACCTTGCGGGCCGGAGCCGGCTTGCCCTCGGCCTCGGCCGCCTCGCGGGCCGCCTTCTCCTCGGCCTCGGGGGCGAGCATCTTGACGATCTCGTCCAGGGTCAGCGGGTACGGGTCGTAGGCGTTGCCGACGAAACCGGTGACGCCGGGCGTGTTGCGGACAACACCCCAGGACTCGTTCGTCAGGTCCATGCGCACCAGGACGTAACCCGGGAGCTTGTTCTGACGGACGTTCTTCCGCTCACCGTTCTTGATCTGGACGATCTCTTCCTCGGGCACCTCGGCCTGGTAGATGAAGTCCTCGACGTTGAGCGAGACGGCGCGCTGCTCCAGGTTGGCCTTCACGCGCTTCTCGTAACCGGCGTACGTGTGGATGACGTACCACTCGCCGGGAAGTCCTCGCAGCTCGTCGCGCAGGGCGGCGACGGCGTCGACGGGGGCGGCCTGCTCGGTCTCCTCGGAGGACTCGGCGCCGGACTCGTCCGTGGCCTCTTCGTCCTCGTCGGATTCGTGCCCGTCGGATTCGTCCTCGTCGGACTCCTCCTCGTCGGCGGACTCGGCGGACTCTTCGTCCTCGTCGGTCTCGACACGCAGGGCGTCCTGCTCGGCGGGCTCGCCCGCGGCGGCGTCAGCAGCGTCGACCTGGTCCGGGGCCACGGCATCCGCCGCCTCGACGATGTCGAGCTCGTCCTCGGCGGACTCGACGGCGCTCGCCGTGGGCTCGGCGTCGTCGTTCAGGTTCGGGTCAGACACGATGGCTGCTTCTTCCTGGATACAAATGGGTGGAACATGCGAAAGGGGCGCCGATGAGGCGCCCTCCGCGGGGATCAGCCGAAGACGTACTTGACGATCCGCGCAAATCCGAAGTCAATCACGGTGACGAGACCGATCATGACGACCACGAACACGATCACCACGGCCGTGTAGGTGGACAGCTGGCTGCGCGTGGGCCATACGACCTTGCGAAGCTCGGCGACGATCTGGCGGTAGAACAGCGCGAGACGGCCCAGAGGGCCCTTCTTTCCGCGCTTTCCGCCCTTCCGGGTCTTCTTCTGCGACTCGGGGGCTTCGTCCTCGGCATCAGGCATGTCGATGGAGCCCACGGCGTCCGTCACGCTACTCACCTGATTCCGGGTCGTGGCCGTGCCGCGCCCGGTGGAGCCGCACGGCGGTGCATTGAAGTACGTACATGCGCACACATCCTGGCGAAGGAGTGTGTAGCAGGGCCGGAGGGACTTGAACCCCCAACCGCTGGTTTTGGAGACCAGTGCTCTACCAATTGAGCTACGACCCTTTGTGGTTTCCACCAACCTACCGCATCCTCCCCGGCAAGCCGGTCGGGAAAACGGTGCGACTGATGAAGGCCAACGACAGGTGAGTGTACGTGCTCAGGGGCGCCGCGTCGAACAGACAACAACCGACCGGTCCTGTCCGGATGCTGTCCACGTCCTGTCCGGTCCCTGAAACCCCTGTGCCGCGGGCATTTCCGGTCTGGGAGCATGGGGGCCATGAGCGCTGCAACTTCTCCGTCCGAGCGCCGGGTCTCGGCCCGCATCGGTGCGATCTCCGAGTCCGCCACCCTCGCCGTCGACGCCAAGGCCAAGGCCCTCAAGGCCGCCGGGCGTCCGGTGATCGGTTTCGGCGCCGGTGAGCCCGACTTCCCGACCCCCGGCTACATCGTCGACGCCGCCGTCGAGGCCTGCCGCAACCCCAAGTACCACCGCTACACCCCGGCCGGCGGGCTCCCCGAGCTCAAGGCCGCCATCGCGGAGAAGACACTGCGCGACTCCGGCTACGAGGTCGACGCCTCCCAGATCCTGGTGACCAACGGCGGCAAGCAGGCCATCTACGAGGCCTTCGCCGCGATCCTCGACCCGGGCGACGAGGTCATCGTCCCCGCCCCGTACTGGACCACCTACCCCGAGTCCATCCGTCTCGCCGGCGGGGTGCCGGTGGAGGTCGTCGCGGACGAGACCACCGGCTACCGCGTCTCCGTCGAGCAGCTGGAGGCGGCCCGCACCGAGCGCACCAAGGTCGTCCTCTTCGTCTCCCCGTCCAACCCGACCGGCGCCGTCTACGGCGAGGCCGAGACCGAGGCCATCGGCAACTGGGCCGTCGAGCACGGCCTGTGGGTCATGACCGACGAGATCTACGAGCACCTGGTCTACGGCGACGCCGCGGCCGCCTCCCTCCCGGCGGTCGTGCCCGCGCTCCGCGACAAGTGCATCGTGGTCAACGGCGTGGCCAAGACGTACGCCATGACCGGCTGGCGGGTGGGCTGGATCATCGGCCCCAAGGACGTGGTCAAGGCGGCGACCAACCTGCAGTCGCACGCCACCTCCAACGTCAGCAACGTCGCGCAGGTCGCCGCGCTGGCCGCGGTCTCCGGTCCGCTGGACGCGGTCGCCGAGATGCGGAGTGCCTTCGACCGCCGCCGCAAGACGATCGTGCACATGCTCAACGAGATCAACGGCGTGCTCTGCCCCGAGCCCGAGGGCGCGTTCTACGTGTACCCGTCGGTGAAGGGACTGCTGGGCAAGGAGATCCGCGGCAGGCGTCCGGCGGACTCCGTCGAGCTCGCGGCCCTCATCCTGGACGAGGCCGAGGTCGCCGTGGTGCCCGGTGAGGCGTTCGGCACCCCGGGTTATCTGCGGCTGTCCTACGCGCTGGGCGACGACGACCTCGTCGAGGGCGTCTCCCGGCTCCAGAAGCTGCTGGGCGAGGCCCGCGACTGACGCGGGCCCCTCGAACAGAAGGCGGCTCCCGGCTCCGGCCGGGGGCCGCCTTCTGTTCGAGGGGTAACTCACAAGGGGATCCGGCTACCGCGGCACCCCTCATGTGCGGCAAGATCCTTCAATGGAGCGTGACGTACGGCAGTTGCCCAAGGCCCATCTGCACCTGCACTTCACCGGGTCGATGCGGCCCACGACCCTGCTCGAACTGGCGGACAAGTACGGGGTCCGTCTGCCCGAGGCCCTGACCGGCGGTGAGCCCCCCAGACTGCGGGCCACGGACGAACGCGGCTGGTTCCGCTTCCAGCGCCTCTACGACATCGCCCGGTCCTGTCTGCGCTCGCCGGAGGACATCCAGCGGCTCGTGCGCGAGACCGCCATGGAGGACGTCGCGGACGGCTCCGGATGGCTGGAGATCCAGGTCGACCCGACCTCGTACGCCCCGCTGCTCGGCGGGCTGATCCCGGCGATCGAGATCATCCTGGACGCCGTGGACCGGGCGGCCCGCGACACCGGGCTGGGGATCCGCGTGGTGATCGCGGCGAACCGGATGAAGCACCCGCTGGACGCCCGGACGCTGGCCCGGCTCGCCGTGCGGTACGCCGACCGGGGCGTCATCGGCTTCGGCCTCTCCAACGACGAGCGGCGCGGGATGGCCCGCGACTTCGACCGCGCCTTCGCCATCGCCCGTGAGGGCGGTCTGCTCGCGGCGCCGCACGGCGGTGAGCTCTCGGGCCCCTCCAGCGTCCGGGACTGCCTGGACGACCTCGACGCGGCCCGGATCGGGCACGGCGTACGGGCGGCGGAGGACCCGCGGCTGCTGCGCGAGCTCGCCGAGCGGGGGGTGACCTGCGAGGTCTGCCCGGCGTCCAACGTGGCTCTCGGCGTCTACGAGAAGCCCGCGGACGTACCCCTGCGCACTCTGTTCGACGCGGGGGTGCCGATGGCGCTCGGCGCGGACGACCCGCTGCTCTTCGGTTCCCGCCTGGCAGCGCAGTACGACCTCGTGCGCCGGCACCACGCGTTCACCGACGAGGAACTGGCCGAGTTGGCCCGGCAGTCCGTGCGGGGATCCGTGGCTCCCGCCGAGGTCCGGGAGAAGCTGCTGGGCGGGATCGACGCGTGGCTGGTCAGCTGATGCCGTTCAGCAGGGCGCGGGCGGGGGACGCGGCGCCGGTCGGCCCGCTGACCGGGTCGTACCGGACGGCCGTCGGCGGCACCCCGCGCAGCGGCCGGTCCCTCGCGCGGGCCGACGTGGCCCGCGCGATGCCGGCGCCGGTCGATGATCCGGCCGCGGTGAAACAGGGCGTGGGCGTCGCGTACTGAGGGCGCCCGGGGCGTGGGTGTCACGTACCGAGCGGAGGGCGCCCGGGGCATGGGCGACCGCGTACCGGAAGGCGCCCGGGAAGGCCGGGCTACAGGGTGACGCCGACCGTCACCGGTTCGTTGACGAGCGTGACCCCGAAGGCCTCGTGGACTCCGGCGACGACCTCGCGGGCCAGGGCCAGCAGGTCCTCGGTGGTCGCGCCGCCCCGGTTGGTGAGGGCGAGCGTGTGCTTGGTGGAGATGCGCGCGGGGCCGGTGCCGTACCCCTTGGTGAAGCCCGCCTTGTCGATGAGCCAGGCGGCCGAGGTCTTCACCCGGCCGTCACCCGCGGGGAAGGCCGGGGGCGTGACGTCCGCGCCCAGGCGCTCGCCGGCTCGGGCGAGGAAGGCCGCGTGCTGCGCCTCGTCGAGGATCGGATTGGTGAAGAAGGATCCGGCCGACCAGGTGTCGTGGTCCTCCGGGTCGAGCACCATCCCCTTGCCCGCCCTCAGCCGGAGGACGGTTTCACGGGCCGAGGCGAGGGGGACGCGGTCCCCCTGCTCGACGCCCATGGCCTTGGCGGTCTCGGGGTAGCGGAGGGGTGCGGACCGTCCGCCGGCGTCCTCCAGCCCGAACCGGACGCGGAGCACGACGAAGCGGCCGGGTTCGGCCTTGAAGCGGCTGTGGCGGTACGAGAACGCACACTCCTCGTTCGGGAGGGTGACCGTCTCCCGGGTGTGCCGGTCGTAGGCGACGACCTCGGTGATGACCGAGGACACCTCCTGCCCGTAGGCACCGACGTTCTGGATCGGCGTCGCCCCGGCGGACCCGGGGATTCCGGCCAGGCATTCGATCCCGGCCAGTCCTGCCTCGACCGTACGGGTCACGGCGTCGGTCCAGATCTCACCGGCGGCGAGTTCGAGCGCCGTACCGGTCAGCTCGAAGCCCTCGGTCGCGATGCGCAGGGCCGTTCCGTCGAAGCCCTTGTCGCCGATGACCAGGTTGGAGCCACCGCCGATGACCAGGAGCGGGGTTCCGCTGTCGTCGGCCTCGCGCACGGCGGCGATCACCTCCGCGTCGGTCGTGGCCGTCAGGAGGCGGCCGGCGGGACCGCCGAGCCGGAAGGTGGTCAGGGGGGCGAGGGGGGCGTCGTGGAGTTCCTGCACGGGACAAGAGTACGGTCCGCAGCCGTACCGCCCGGGGCGGGCCGCGGAGCGCGCGAAGGGCGCCCTCCCGGGGGAGGACGCCCTTCGGCGGACAGCGGCAGCCGCCGGTCAGGCGAGGCGGACGACCGCGCGGGACATGCCCAGCACCTTCTTGCCGTCGCTCATCGCCGTCAGGTCGACCCGCACGAGGTTGTCGTCCAGCTTGGCGGCCACCTTGCCGCTGACCTCGATCAGCGCCCCGGCCCCGTCGTCCGGCACGACGACCGGCTTGGTGAACCGCACGCCGTACTCGACGACCGCGCCCGGGTCGCCGGCCCAGTCGGTCACCACCCGGATCGCCTCGGCCATGGTGAACATGCCGTGCGCGATCACGTCCGGCAGACCGACCTCGCGTGCGAACCTCTCGTTCCAGTGGATCGGGTTGAAGTCTCCGGAGGCGCCCGCGTACCGCACCAGCGTCGCCCGTGTCACCGGGAACGACTGCGCCGGCAGTTCCGTACCGACCTCGACAGCTCCGTAAGCGATGCTCGCCGTCATCACGCCTCCTCGGCGGCACGCGCCACCAGCTTCGTCCACGCGGTCACGACGTGCTCACCGGACTCGTCGTGCACCTCGCCCCGGATGTCCACGATCTCGTTGCCCGCCAACGACTTGACGGCCTCGATGGTCGAGGTGACCGTCAGCCGGTCGCCCGCCCGTACGGGGCGGGTGTAGGCGAACTTCTGGTCGCCGTGCACCACACGGCTGTAGTCCAGGCCCAGCTGGGGGTCCTCGATCACCTGGCCCGCCGCCCTGAAGGTGATCGAGAAGACGAACGTCGGCGGAGCGATCACATCCGGGTGCCCCAGAGCCTTGGCGGCCTCCGGGTCGACGTACGCGGCACCGGTGTCACCCACCGCCTCCGCGAACTCCCGGATCTTCTCCCGGCCGACCTCGTACGCCGGGGTGGGCGGATAGGTCCGCCCCACGAAGGACTGGTCGAGCGCCATGAGCTCCGTACCTCCTGGTGAAAAGTCGAATAGGGCGAGGGACGACCCGCATACAACGACACGAGGCCGCCCCCTATGGGGACGGCCTCGTGTACGAGCCTGTTTCAGCGCGTTTCGCGGTGCGCGGTGTGCGAGTTGCAGCGCGGGCAGTGCTTCTTCATCTCAAGACGGTCCGGGTTGTTACGCCGGTTCTTCTTGGTGATGTAGTTCCGCTCCTTGCACTCCACGCAGGCCAGCGTGATCTTCGGGCGGACGTCGGTGGCAGCCACGTGAGTGCTCCTTGGACGGACGATGGACGGATGAACGCATAAAAGAGTAGCCGATCGAAGGACCGACCCCACAATCGGCTACCGTTAGTAGCGGTGACCGGACTTGAACCGGTGACACAGCGATTATGAGCCGCTTGCTCTACCGACTGAGCTACACCGCTTTGATGCCGGGCTCCCCCGCCGAAGCGGGGTTTCCCGATCACCAGAGCCCCAATGCGGAATCGAACCGCAGACCTTCTCCTTACCATGGAGACGCTCTACCGACTGAGCTATTGGGGCGAGCGAGGAAGACATTACACGGTCTCTCGCCGATCGCCCAAATCCGTTTCCATCGCCCGTCCCGGCCCCACTCCCCCGCTCCGGGCGGCCCCTGCCGACACCCCCCTGACCAGGCCCTTGATCAGCACGTACGCCGCCTCCGCGGACCACCTCCCGGGCCGCCTCGCGGGCCCCTGCGGCGCCCCTCTTCCCGCCCGCCTCACAGGGCCACATCCGTACGACCGGTCCGCTCCTCCGCGGGGCGGAACGGGACTGCGCCTAGGCTCGGCGCACGCTGCGCGAATCTGCATCCCTTCCAGGAGCGCTCGATGCCCGAAAGCCCCGCCGACCCCTCCGCGCTCCTGCTCGGCGGGGCGCGGCTCGCGGACGGACGCACCGCCGACGTGCTGCTCGGCGGCCCGCGCATCGAGGCGGTCGGGACGGCGGGCAGCCTCACCACCCGGGGAGCCCGTCTGGACCTCCGCGGCTACCTCCTGCTGCCTGCGCCCGCCGAGCCCCA
>Ga0196960_10000503_pt1 | contig 13309 bp, 10 predicted proteins | sample S3v_5metaG_FD_183187 | JGI IMG/M metagenome (GOLD analysis project Ga0196960, IMG submission 183187) | Soil microbial communities from Anza Borrego desert, Southern California, United States - S3+v_5 | ecosystem: Environmental > Terrestrial > Soil > Desert | place: USA: California | collected... | reverse complement strand
GCCGTCGCGGGGCGCGCGCCCGCCGGCTGGACGGACCGAACGGGTCAGGCGAGCTGCTCCTGGCAGTGCGGGTCGAACGCGATACGGGGGGCGAGCGCCCGCAGGAAGTCAGGGGCATCGAAGATCTCGCCGGCGGAAGCGACGCCCACGGCCTGGACGCGGCCGGTGAGGACGCGGTCGAGGGCTTCGACGACGAGGGGCGCGGTGATGGCGTAGATGTCCTGGCCGGCGGCTGTGGCCCTGCGTTCGGCGCCACCCGAGCGGACGACGACGTCGACGAGGAAGGTCTGGCCGGAGCATCCGCTCCCGTCGGCGGCGGCCGGGGCCGGTGTGTCAGGGGCGGCGACATCGCGGGCCGCCTCGGCGTTCATGTAGGTGGTCACGTCGGGGATGGCCAGATGCTGGGGGACGGTCACGACGTCCGCCATGGTGAACTCCGCGACCACGGAACGGCGTCCCACCGGCTCCGGGAAGGTCCACTCCGCGGTGGGCGCGGCATCGGTGCGGCGCTCCCACTGTCCGCCGCGGTAGCGCAGGCGGAAGTTGCCGCGCCGCTCGCGGGAGACCGCGCCCGACAGCCGGGTGCCGGCGGTGGGGTGCCAGTCGCTGAGCGCGTAGGCGATGTGGGCCTCGTCGGCCGAGGTCCAATCGCCCATCGCCGCGGTGGCCAGCAGGTCGCCGAGACCACCGAAGAACGCCATGGCCGGGACGATCACGGCTCCCGCGTCCCGGGCCCGCTCGCGGAAGTGCGCGAAGGTGTCGAGGTTGGCCTCGATCTCGGCGGCCACATCCAGGTACGGAACCCCGGCCCGGAGCGCGGCTTCGATCACCGGGCCGGTGGTCGAAGCGAACGGGCCGGCACAGTTGATGACCGCCGCCGCACCGGCCAGGGCCCCATCCAGCGAGGCCGGGTCGTCGACCGACGCCGTCCGGGCCTCCAGCCCGTACTCGTCGGCCAGTTCACCCAGCGCCCGCGCGTTGCGCCCGGACAGCACCGGGACGAACCCGCGCGCGGCGAGTTCCGCGACCACGAACTGTCCGGTGTGACCGTACGCACCGAACACCGCCACCAGCCGGCCTGACTCCATGTGACTGCTCCCGTGTACTCGATCGTCCGCTGCGATGCCGATCCGCCGGCGGCCTGACACCCCCATCCTGTCCCTCCGGCCAGGCCCCGCGCGATCGTCGGAAACGACATGTCACATACACTTTCGGACATGCATCGCGTCGCGCTGGTCGTCACCGAAGGCATGCTCCACTACGAACTGTCCGTGGCCCTCGAGGTTTTCGGAGCCGACCTGACCCACGTCGTGGACCCCTGGTACGACTTCGCCCTCTGCGGACCCGGCCCGGTGCGCATCGGCCGCTTCCGCCTGGAGCCCGACCACGGACTCGACCACCTCCCGCGGGCGGACACCGTGCTCGTGCCCGGCTGGGCCGACACCGGCCGCGAACCTCCGGCGGAACTGGTCGACGCGGTGCGCGCGGCCCATGCGGCGGGTGCCCGGGTGGCCTCACTGTGCACCGGCGCCTTCGTCCTGGGTGCCGCCGGCCTGCTCGACGGGAGGCGCGCCACCACGCACTGGGCCCACACCGGGGAGCTGGCCCGGCGGCACCCGGCCGCCACCATCGATCCGGACGTCCTCTACGTCGACAACGGCGACGTCCTCACCTCGGCGGGCAAGGCCGCCGCCATGGACCTGTGCCTGCACCTGGTCCGCCTCGACCACGGTTCGGCCGGCGCCAACAAGATCGCCCGCCGCCTGGTCGTCCCTCCGCACCGCGACGGCGGACAGGCCCAGTTCATCGCCACCCCCGTCCCCGGGCCGGCCGATCACCCCCTCGACGAGCTCTTCCCCTGGGCCCTCCAACGCCTCGACCAGCCCCTCACCGTCGAGGACCTCGCCCGCCGGGCCGGTCTGAGCTCACGCCATCTGGCCCGCCGCTTCAAACACCTCACCGGCACCACGCCCCTGCAGTGGCTCCACATCCAACGCATCCGCCGGGCACAGGAGTTGCTGGAGACCACGGATACCACCGTCGACGCCGTCGCCGAGGCCGCCGGAATGGGCACCGCCACCACCCTGCGCCGCCACTTCCAGCGCACCGTCGGCGTCCCGCCCGACACCTACCGCCGCACCTTCCGCCCCTGAAGGAACAGTTCCGGGGAACCGGCGGCGAGAGGTCAGGCGGTCAGTGCGGGGATGACCGTGGAGCCGTAGGCGTCGATGGTCGCCTCCCGCGCGTCGTGCATGTTGTAGAGGGCGAACTGGTCGACGCCCAGTTCGCGCAGGACCCGGAGCTTCTCGATGTGGGCCTCGGCCGGCCCCAGCAGACAGAAGCGGTCCACGATCCCGTCGGGGACGAAGGCGGTGTCCGGGTTCCCGGTGCGGCCGTGATGGCTGTAGTCGTAGCCGGAGCGCCCGGCGATGTACGCCGTGAGGGCCTCGGGCACGAGGCCGGAGTGCTCCCCGTACCGGGCCACGAGGTCGGCCACATGGTTGCCGACCATGCCGCCGAACCAGCGGCACTGTTCGCGGGCGTGATCCAGGTCCTCACCCACATAGGCGGGCGCGGCGACACAGACGGTGACGGAGTCCGGGTCGCGTCCGGCTGCGGCGGCCGCGTGGCGCACCGCCTTGACCATCCACTCCGTGAGGTAGGGGTCGGCCAGCTGGAGGATGAAGCCGTCGGCCTTCTGCCCGGCCAGCGCGAGGGCTTTGGGGCCGTACGCGCCCATCCAGACGGGCAGTCTGCCGTCCTTCACCCACGGGATGCGGACCGGCTGTCCGTCGATGACGGCTTCCCGGCCCTCCGCGAGGTCCCGGATCACCTCGATGGCCTCACCCAGTTCGGCCAGCGTGCCGGGCTTGCGGCCCGCCACTCTCATCGCGGAGTCCCCCCGCCCGATGCCGCAGACGGTGCGGTTGCCGTACATCTCGTTGAGCGTGGCGAAGGTGGAGGCGGTGACCTCCCAGGTCCGGGTCCCCGGGTTCGTCACCATCGGGCCGACGACCATCCGCTCGGTGTGCTCCAGGATCCGGCTGTGGATGACGAACGGCTCCTGCCACAGCACCGCCGAGTCGAAGGTCCACCCGTAGCGGAACCCGTTCCGCTCCGCGCGGCGCATGAGTCCGACGACGGCCGAGGCGGGCGGGTCGGTCTGGAGGACGAGTCCGAAATCCATGACAGATGCTCCTGCTCGAAGTACTGGCACATGGCGCGCGGGTACGGATGCCGTGGCCGGACCGGCGGGCGAGCCGCCCGCCCGCGTACGCCGGGCGGTCGGCGCGCGGGCGGAAGGGCGGCGGGCGGTGCCCTCGGCGACGTCCTCCGGGCAGAGCTTTCCACATCGGGCAGCCCCCGGCCTGCTGCCACGGCTCATGGGACGCGAGTCGCGGAGGGACAATCCTGGACTGCTTCCCGGGCTTTGGGAAGGGGGAGTCTACGCGCGGAGCGTCCGGACGCGCGGAGCGCGGCCGGCGGGTTCCCGGAGCCTGACCGGTGGATCAGCCCTGGTTCACCGCCGGTGCGCCGGTGCCCCGGCCGAGCAGGGCCGCCGACTCCCTGCGGCGCCGCTGCTGCGTGACGTCGGCCACGGGAGCGGAGAGCATGAGAGCACGGGTGTAGGGATGCCGGGGACCGGTGGTGACGGCATGGGCGTCACCCGTCTCCACGAGGGATCCGCCCTTGATCACCGCCACCCGGTGGCTCATGAAGCGCACGACCGAGAGGTCGTGGGTGACGAAGAGGTACGCGACACCCGTCTCCTCCTGGATCTCCAGCAGCAGTTCGAGGACCGTCCGCCGGGTGGTCAGGTCGAGTGCGGACACCGGCTCGTCGCAGATCACGAGCCGGGGGTGCAGCGCGAGTGCCCGGGCGATGGCGACCCGTTGGCGCTGGCCCCCCGAGAACTCCCGGGGCAGACGGCCGGCCGCGTCCGACGGGAGGTGGACCCGCGCGAGGAGGTCGCCCACCCGGCCGCGCGCCTCGCGGGCGCCCATACCGTGCCCCAGGAGCGGCTCGCTGAGCGTGTCCCCGATGGTGAGGGAGGGGTTCAGGGAGGTGTACGGGTCCTGGAAGACGACCTGGAGGTCGCGGCTCAGCTCACGGCGGCGTGAAGGCCCCGCCGTGTCGATGCGCTCACCGTCGAACGTGATGCTCCCGGAACGGGTGGGGACGAGCCCGAGGACCGCGCGTCCGATCGTCGTCTTGCCCGAGCCCGACTCGCCGACCAGCCCCAGGGTTTCACCCGGTCTGATGTCGAGGGACACCCCGTTGAGGACCTCGGTCCGCGGGGCGCGCCATCCCTTGCCCGGATAGGAGACGTGGAGATCCCGGATCCGCAGCAGGGCGTCGGGGAGGGCGGATGCGGTGGTGCCGGTGTCGGTCATGCGGTGGTCTTCCTCGCCTCTCGGGGCTGCCAGGGCTCCCGGGCCGGGGCCTCGTCGAGAACGGCGCCGAGCAGTGCCCGGGTACAGGGGTCCTGAGGGGAGCGGAGTATCCGATCGGTGGTTCCGGTCTCGACGATCCGGCCGTCGCTCATCACGGCCACGCGGTCGCAGAGGTCGGCCACCACCCCGAGGTCGTGGGTCACCAGCAGCACGCCCAGGCCGCGGTCCTGCTGGAGCCTGCGCAGCAGACCGAGGATCTCGGCCTGGACCCGGACGTCCAGCGCGGTGGTGGGTTCGTCAGCGATGAGGAGGCGCGGATCGCAGGACATCGCGCCGGCGATCAGGACGCGCTGGGCCATTCCGCCGGAGATCTCGTGGGGGTACAGCCGCATCGTCCGCCCGGGGTCGGGGATCTCCACCAGGCGCAGCAGGTCGAGTGCCCGGACAGCTGCCTCCTTGCGCGAGATGCCGAGGACGTGACGCATGGGTTCCATGAGCTGGCTGCCGACGGTGAAGGCGGGGTCGAGATTGCTCATCGGCTCCTGCGGGACGTAGGCCACGGTGCCTCCCCTCAGCGCGCGGTGAGCGCGCTCGGGCAGACCGACGGTCTCCTGTCCCTCGATCATGATGCTGCCCGAGCCGATCCGGCCGCCCTCGGGCAGGATCCCGAGCACCGAGAAGGCGGTCTGGGTCTTGCCGGAGCCCGACTCCCCCACCAGGCCGACGATTTCACCGGGGTGGACATCGAGGTCGATGCCGTGCACCACTTCTCTGCCGGTGCCGTCCGGGCGGTCGTAGGCGACGGTGAGACCGCGGACCGACAGGAGCGCGGCCGCTTCCGACGGCCTGTCAAGGACCTCGGGCGCCGGGGAGGCCGTCCGGGTGCGGGGCCGTCCGCGGCGCCGTCCGGCCGGCTCGCCGCCGCGGTCCTCCAGTACGTCGCGCAGCGCCCCGGCCAGCAGGACGAGACTGCCGTTGGTCAGGCCGAGGGCGAGTCCGGGCCACAGGATGAGCAGGGGTGCGCGCTGGATGTTCTGGAACGCCTCGTTGAGCATCGCTCCCCAGGTCGCCGCCGAACCGCTGCCGACGCCGAGGAACTCCAGACCGGCCTGGAGGCCGATGGCGATCCCTGCGACGAGGGCCACCTGGATGATGAGGGGGCCGCGGACGACGATCAGGATGTGCCGGGCGACGATGCGGGTGTCGGAAAGCCCCGACACCTTGGCGGCGTCGACGTAGAGCTCCTTGCGGACGTTGGCGACGATGCCGCGGACCAGCCTGAAGAAGCCGGGGGCCACGAGCACCCCGAGCACGATCATCAGCACGAGGACGTCGGGGCCGAGGATGGCGCGGGAGGCGAGGAGCACCACCATCGCGGGCAGCGCCATGACGAGGTTGACGGCCCAGTTGGCGACGGAGTCGAACCGGCCGCCGTAGTAGCCCGCGTACAGTCCGGACGGCACGCCCAGGGCGAGCGCGATCGCCAGGGCGACCACCGCGCCGCCGAGTGTGCTGCGTCCGCCGTACAGGATGCGCGAGAGGATGTCCCGGCCCGCGGAGTCCATGCCCATGGGGTGTGCTCCGTCGGGCGCGGCGAACGCGTCGCCGAGCGAGGAGACGTCCGGGGCCTGCGGTGCGAGCAGGGGTGCGAGGACGACGGCGACGACGAGCAGGAGCAGCACTCCCGCGGAGACCGCGCCGAGCGGGTTGCGCAGGAGCCTGCGCAGACTGCCGTCCGCCGGGGGCGCGGGCCGGGCGGTGGAGGTGCCGGGGGCGGGCGCGGACGGACGGGGACCGGTGGGCACGGCGGCCGGGAGGTTCTCGCTCATGCGGCCCTCGCCTTCGGGTTGAGCCAGCCGATCATGGTGTCGACCAGGAGGTTGATCAGGACGACACCGATCACGGTGAACATGACCAGCGCCATGATCACGGGAATGTCGCCGCGGGTGGTGTACGTGACGGTCATGCTGCCGATACCGGGGAGGCCGAAGATCTGCTCCACGAGCACCGCACCGCCGAGCAGGCCGACGAACTGCATGCCGAGGACCGAGAGCGCCGGTGCGGACGCGTTGCGCAGGACGTGCCGGAAGACGATCCGGGAGGTGGGCAGGCCGCGGGCGCGCAGGGTACGGACGTAGTCCTGGCGCAGTACGTCGACGACCGCGCCCCGGACCTGCTGCGAGACCCCCGCGACGGAGGCGACCGCGAGGGACAGGACCGGCAGGGTGATGGTGGAGAGCCACCCGCCGGGCGATTCGGTGAACGCGGTGTACCCGATCGCCGGGAACCAGTTCAGGTTGACCGCGAAGACCAGCACGATCACCAGGGTGACGAGGAAGCCCGGCAGTGCGTATCCGATCACCCCGAGGACCTGGACGAAGCGGTCGGCCGCACCGCGCCGGACACCCGCCCAGACGCCGAGCAGGAACGACACGACGGTGGTGACGAGCGTGACCCCCAGCGTGAGGCTCGCGGTGACCGGCAGCCGGCCCGCGACCGCGGTCCCGACGTCCTCACTGGTGAACCAGGAGGTGCCGAGGTCGCCGCGGACGGCGTGCGCCAGCCAGTCGGCGTACTGCGTGAGGACGGGCCGGTCCAGGCCGAGCGAGGCGTTCTTGGCGTCGACGGCGGCCTGGTCGGCGCCCTGGCCGAGGAGCTGCCTGCCGACGTCCGCGTCGGGGACCGACAGCAGCAGGTAGGAGAGGAAGGAGATGACGACCAGGAGCACGGCCCCCGCCGCGATCCGTCGGGCGATGAATTTCAGCATGGCACTCGGTATCTGTTCGGCACTCGGTTGTCCATGGCCGGCCGCCGGGGGCTGTCGCACCTGGCCGACGGCCCCCGGCAGGGCCTCATGAGGCGGGGGCGTAGTTGTATATCGACGGCACGGCCATGCCGGACTGCGGAGTGATCTCCACCGTGCCGTCCGAGACGTGCAGGTAGGACATCCGGTAGAAGGGCACGAACCAGCCCTCCTGGACCAGGTGTGCGTTGAGCGCCTTCGCGGCCTGCTCCGCTTCCGCTCCCGTGCCTGTCTGGATCTGCGGTATCAGTTTGCGCACCGTGGCGTCCGTCGTACCGAACATGTTGAAGGCACCGGGAGTGACCAGCTCGTTGACGACGACCCAGTCGGAGGAGGACTGCCCCATGTTCATGACCATGCCGGAGTAGGCGCGGTCGGTGAAAACCTTCTGGACGGCCGAGCCGCCGTCGAGGTCGTCCCAGACCAGATCGACGCCGATGGCCTTGAAGTCGGTGGCGAGGGAAGCGGCGAGGGCGTCGTTGACGATCGCGGCGATCCGGGGGAGCTTCAGCGTGAAGCCCTTGGGGTGGCCCGCCGCCTTCAGCAGGCTCTTGGCCCTGGCCGGATCGTGGGAGTAGTACGTGTCCAGCTCCGGGTCGTACCCCTGCGTGCCGGGGCCGAAGACCTGGCTCGTGGCCTTGCCCCTCTTCTGCCGGATGGTGGAGAGCATCGTCCCGCGGTCGATCGCGAGGTTGAGGGCCTGACGGACCCGGGGGTCCTTGAGCGCGGGGGTCAGCCGGCCGGCCCGGTCGAACAGCAGCAGTCCCTGGAAGTCGAATTCCTGCTCGGTCGTCTTCACCCGGGGGTCGGCCTCGATACTGATCTGCTGGTCGGCGTTCTGCAGGAGGGCCGCGTTGACCTGGCCGGTCCTGATGCCGTTGACGATCGCGGTCTCGTTGTCGAAGAAGCTGATCGTGAGGTTCTCGTAGGGCAGCTTCTCGCCCCAGTAGTCCTTGTTGCGCTCGTAGACCCACTTGGTCCCGATGGTCGTCCTCGCCTTGACGAGACGGTAGGGCCCGGTGCCGTCGGGGGTGGTCCTGAGGCTGTCGGCCTTCGCGAACTTCGCCGGGTTGGCCATCAGGCCCGCCGCGTCACTCAGGTAGAACAGCATGGCCGGGTTGGCCTGCTTGAGCCGCAGGATCACGTGCGTGGGGTCCACGACCTCGACCGTCTCCAGGTCGTTCAGCCACTTCGCGTCGGCGCCGCCGCCCTTCTTGAAGTGCTCCATGTTCGCCTTGACGGCCGCCGCGTCGAAGGCGGTGCCGTCGGCGAACTCGACGTCCTCGCGCAGGGTGAGGGTGAGCTCGGTGGCGTCGTCGTTGTACGTCCACCCGGTGGCGAGCATGGGGCTGAACTCACCGTCCGGCTCCCGCTTGACCAGGGTGTCGTAGGTGGCCTGGAAGAACGGCAGCGCGCTGCCGACCGCGTGCGCGGGGTCGAGGCTCTGCGGGAAGCTCAGCGTGGCGATGTCCAGCTGCGAGCCGCCGGAGCTCCTGGTGCCCGGGCCCGCGCATCCCGCGAGGGCGAGGGAGATCGCCAGGGCAGCGGCGAGAGCCCCGGTCCGAGTGGTTCTGCTCATGAGATTCGCTCCGTCTGGAGGGCCGGGGAAGGACGTCCCGGGTGAGAGTGGCGGTGAGCCTACACACGGAATCAACCAGTTGGTAGGTTTTTACGGGGAGAGTTCATCCGCCTGGTAAATTCCTGGGGCGCATGACGAATTCGCAGGTCAGGGCAGGCATGGTGAGCCGACCGTGCGAGCGGTGGGGTGGACGGCCGCCCCGCGACGGCAGGAGGCCGCCGAGGTGAACGACCGACCCGAGGACGCCCCGCAGCGCCGGTCGAAGGGTGAGCGCACCCGCGCCCGCATCCTCGACTCGGCGGCGGAGCTGTTCTCCCGCACCGGCTTCAACGCGGTCTCGCTGCGCGACATCGCCGCGCATGCGGGGATGACCCACGCCGGGCTGCTCCACCACTTCCCCGGCAAGGAGGCCATGCTCCTCGAAGTGCTGGCGCGGCGGGACCGGACCGACGCACGGACCGTCTTCCCCGGCATCGTCCGGCCGGGAACACCGGCCCGGGCGTCCGACCGCCTGCGCGGCCTGGTCGACCTGGTGGTGCGCAACAGCCGTACGCACGGCATGGTCGCGCTCTACACGAAGCTGTCGGCCGAGGCGACCGACCCCGGCCACCCCGCGCACCACTACTTCAAGGAGCGCTACCGCGTCGTCAGGGCGGAGCTGACCGAACTCGTCGGGGCGCTCCGGGCCGAGGCGGATCCTCCCGCCGACGTGGAACCCGCCGTCGTGGCCGTCCAGTTGCTCGCACTGATGGACGGCCTCCAGACGCAGTGGCTGCTGGAGCCCGAGGCCGTGCCCATGGAGGCGCTGGTGCGCGCCTTCCTGGCCGGGCTCGGACTCGCCCCCGACGACGGGGCGGGAAGAAGCCCCGTCAGCGCGTGAGCGTCGCGAGTGCGGCATCGGCCGTGCTTCTGTGCCCGGCGGCGTTGGGGTGGAACCCTGCCGCTTCCGCCGTGTCCCCGGGCTCGATCCAGCGGACGCCCGCCGGCTTGCACACGTCGTGCCCGACGGAGGGCGTGTACGCGTCCACGTACACGTCCTGCCGCTCCTCCGCCTGCTGCGCGAGCATGGAGTTGAGCTGCTTCTGCTTGTCCCTGATCCACGGGAAGTCCCCGGTCGCGAGGGGCACCGTCGCCCGGCACGCCGTCCCGTCGTCGGGGAAGATCGCGGGATATCCCACCACCAGCACCCTGGCCTGCGGTGACCTGTCGTGGATCTGCGCCAGCACCGACGCGACCCCGGGGGCCGTGGAGGCGATGCGGGAGCCGATCTCGTCGGTGCCGAGCAGCGTGTAGCTGGTTTTGCAGGGCGCGCCGTACGGGGCCAGCTGGCCGAGGACGACACAGCGCGTGAGGATCCCGGTCAGATCGAGGTCGTTGCCGCCGATGCCGAGGGTGACGAGGGTGGTGTCGGGTTCGAGCGCGTCGAGCTGCGGGGGCACCGTCTCCTGCGGGTTCGTCATATGGCTGGTGTCCGCCCCCGCGCAGGTGGCGTCGGTGAACGACACCGCGCCGAGCTCCGCAGCGATGAGGGAGGGATAGTTCCTGGCCGAGCGGCCGCAGGTCACGTCGGTCTGTTCGGGTATGCCCGGTCCGGAGCTGAAGGAGTCGCCGAGTGCGACGTACCGGACGGCCTCCCGGTCTCCCGCACCCTGGCGTTCCTCCGCCGGGCCGGCGGTGGCGGAGGCGGCGGAGGCGGCCAGCGCCGCCATGACGGTGGCGGCGGCGAACGTGACGCGTGCCGCCCGGCGGAGGGGACCCAGGAGTGTGTTCCGTGCATACGGCTGACTGACAGGAGGCATGACCGTTCCTCGTTTCGTTGCTGGAAAAGAGGCGCGGCCTCAGGACGGGGTGCACTGCACGTCCCGGAGCGGCGCTGCTCGAGCGCGAAAACCGTACGTTGAACGGTTTCTAGTCGTCAAGGGGTCCCGCAGCGGTCACGACGCCGTGCGGCGCCCCCGTCCGCCGTACGGCTGACGCGAGGGCGCGAACCCTTGACGTCCAAAACCGATCAATTTACGGTTTTCAGATCGCGCGGTCACCGGACCGGGCCCGCCCGACCGGCCGGATGCCGCCACACCGCTTCTCCCGCCCCGACCCTTAGGTGCCGCATGACCCAGCAGACCCCGCCTCCCCCGGCCGTGGAACCGGCCGCTCCACGGCTCTCCCTCGCCGAGAAGGCATCCCTGACCAGTGGCGCCGGTGACTTCGTCACGACGGCCGTTCCGGATGCGGGGATCCCCGCCGTCACCCTGTCCGACGGTCCGCACGGGCTGCGGCTCCCCAAGGAGAGCGGCGACGGGGGCCAGGTGGATCTCCACAGCGCCGCACCGGCCACGTGCTACCCGCCCGCCGTGGCGCTCGGCAGCAGCTGGGACCCGGAGCTCGCCCGCCGTGTCGCCGGTGCGCTGGCGGACGAGGCGACCGCGCACGGGATCCGTGTGCTGCTCGGACCGGGCATCAACATCAAGCGGTCCCCGCTGTGCGGACGGAATTTCGAGTACTTCTCCGAGGACCCGCTGCTCACGGCCGAACTGGGCGGCGCCATGGTCCGCGGACTCCAGGAGTCGGGCGTCGGCGCGGCACTCAAGCACTACGCGGCGAACAACCAGGAGACCGACCGCATGCGCGTCAGCGCCGACATCGACGAGCGGCCGCTGCGCGAGATCTATCTGCGGGCCTTCGAACGCATCGTCCGCCGCGACCGCCCCTGGTCCGTCATGTGCTCCTACAACGCGGTCAACGGCACTCCCCTGACCGAGAACACCCGGCTGCTCACCGGCATCCTGCGCACCGAGTGGGGCTTCGACGGCATCGTGATGTCGGACTGGGGCGCCGTACGCGACCGGGTGGCCGCCCTCCGCGCCGGACTCGACCTCCAGATGCCGGGCACGCACGGGCGCACCGACGCCGAGGTCGTCGCCGCGGTGACGGCGGGAGAGCTCCAGGAGTCGGTGCTGGACACCTCCGTCGAGCGCCTGGCCCTGTTCGCCCGGAGGGCGGCCGGGGGCGGACGGCCCGGCGGCCGCATGCCGGCCGAGGAGCACCACCGTCTCGCCGGGGAGGCCGCCGACCGGTGCGTCGTACTCCTCAAGAACGAAGGGAACGTCCTTCCGCTCGACCCTTCGAGGGGCAGCGTGGCCGTCATCGGCGAGCTGGCACGCACGCCGCGCTACCAGGGTGCGGGCAGCTCCCAGGTCACCCCGACCCGGCTCGACACACCTCTGGACAGCCTGCGTGGACTGGCCGAGGGCACCCGCGTCGACTTCGCCCCCGGCTACACGGTCCCCGGTGGCGCGGCGGACGCTCCGACGGCGGACGCCGCCGGTGCGCTGAGTGACGAAGCCGTGCGCCTGGCGGCCGGCTGCGACACCGTGGTCGTCTTCCTGGGCCTGTCGGCGGCCGATGAGTCCGAGGGCTTCGACCGCGGCCACATCGACCTGCCGGACGGTCAGCTGCGGCTGCTGGAACGCCTCGTCGCGGCGAATCCGCGCGTCGTGGTCGTGCTGTCCAACGGCGGTGTGGTGCGCACCGCCCCCTGGCACGACACCGTGCCCGCACTGGTCGAGGGCTGGCTGCTCGGCCAGGCGGGAGGCGGTGCGCTGGCCCGGGTGCTCTTCGGCACCGTCAACCCCTCCGGCAAACTGGCCGAGACCGTCCCGCTGCGCCTGGAGGACTCGCCCAGCCACCTCTCCTTCCCCGGAGAGGAGGGTCACGTCCGTTACGGCGAGGGCGTGTTCGTCGGGTACCGGGGGTACGACGCGGGGGCCCGCGAGGTCGCCTTCCCGTTCGGCCACGGGCTGTCGTACACGACGTTCTCCTACTCCGGCCTGCGCGTCGTACAGACCGGGGACACCTTCTCCGTGACCGTCACCGTCACCAACACGGGTGCGCGCCCCGGACGCGAGGTCGTCCAGATCTACAGCAGCGGCCCGCCCGGGTCCGCGGTCGCCCGTCCCCCGAGGGAACTGCGCGGTTTCGCGTCCGTGACCCTCACCCCCGGTGAGAGCCAGGAGGTGTCCGTCGAGGTGGCGCGCGGCGAACTCGCCCACTACAGCGCACGCGAGGGCGCGTGGCGGGTCGAGGGCGGCGACTACGGCATCGAGGCCTGCGCGTCCTCCCGCGACATCCGGCAGTCGGCCGTGATCCGTGTGGAAGGTGACCCCTCGGGCATCGCGCTGAGCGGCCGCAGCACGGTCGCCGAATGGCTGAACCACCCGGTCGGGGGGCCGCTGCTGATGGAGAGGTTCCTGGCCGCCCGCGCCGAGGCGGGGGCTGCTGCCGGCGCCATGGAGGACCCGGTGATGGCCCGGTTCCTCGCCGGGATGCCCCTGGAGGTGATCGCCGAGTTCCCGCAGAGTCCGGTGGGGCCGGACGGGGTGGCCGAGCTGACGGCGCTGGCTGCCGCCGGCGCGCCTCCCGGGGGCGCGTGAGATGGCGGGGCGCCCGCAGGGGGACGGGAGCGTGCGGCAGGCGGCGGGGCGCCCGGAAGTGGGCGGGAGCGTGCGGCCGGGCTGGGAGGCGGTGCGGGACGCC
>Ga0196960_10000502_pt1 | contig 13332 bp, 10 predicted proteins | sample S3v_5metaG_FD_183187 | JGI IMG/M metagenome (GOLD analysis project Ga0196960, IMG submission 183187) | Soil microbial communities from Anza Borrego desert, Southern California, United States - S3+v_5 | ecosystem: Environmental > Terrestrial > Soil > Desert | place: USA: California | collected... | reverse complement strand
CCGTCCCGGGCGGCGTCGCGAGCGCGCTGCTCGCCGGCGTGCTGCTCCCCGTCTGCCTCGCGCCCGCCCGCGCGGCGGTGGAGGTGCCGGAGCTGGCGCTGCCGGTCATCGCGGCGTGGGCGGTGCTGATCGTGGTCGCGCGCCGGTGGGCGGTCCCGGGGTCGCTCGTCGCGGCCGGCATCGCGCTCGCGGTGAACGGGAACCTCGACGGCGGCGCGCTCGACGACCCGCTCCCCGTCCTCACCCTCACGACGCCGCACTTCGCGCTCGGCACGATCGTCGGCGTCGCGATCCCGCTCTTCCTCGTCACGATGGCGTCGCAGAACCTGACGGGGCTCAGCGTCCTGCAGCTCAACGGCTACCGGCCCGAGCTCGCGCCCGTCCTCGTCACGACCGGCGGCGTCTCGGCGGCGATCGCGCCGCTCGGCGGCCATGGGATCAACCTCGCCGCGATCACCGCCGCGATGACCGCGAGCCCGGACGCGCACCCCGACCCCGGCCGCCGCTGGGTCGCGACCGTCGTCAGCGGCGGCGTCCACGTCCTCCTCGGCCTCACCGCCGGCGCCGCCACCGCGCTCGTCGCCGCCTCCCCGCCGCTCCTCATCCAGGCGGTCGCGGGCCTCGCCCTCCTCGGCGCGCTCACCTCCGCGCTCACCGCCGCCTTCGCAGACGACGCCCACCGCGACGCCGCCACGGTCACCCTCGTCGTCACCGCCTCCTCGATCGCCGTCGCCGGCATCTCCGCCCCCTTCTGGGGCCTCCTCGCGGGCCTCGCCTTCCTCGGACTGCAGCGCATCCGCCGATAGCGCTTGACTCTCCACCCGGTGGAGGCCGCAGGGTTCGGGGAGATGACGATCGGCCAGCTGGCAGAGCGCACCGGGTTGTCCGTGCGGACGCTGCGGTTCTACGCGGACGAGGGCGTGATCCCGGAGGCGGGGCGGACGGAGGGCGGGTACCGGCTCTTCGGGCCGGACGCGGTGGCGCGGGCGCGGCTCGTGCGGACGCTGCGCGAGCTGGGCGTCGGCCTCGACGACGTCCGGCGCGTGCTCGCCGCCGAGACGACGCTCGCGGACGTCGCCGCCGCCCACGCCCGCGCGCTGGACGCCCAGATCCGCACGCTGCGCCTGCGCCGCGCCGTGCTGGCCGCCGTCGCCCGATCCACCGAGCCAGAGGAGCTGGAGCGCATGACGGACCTGACCACGATGACCGCCGAGGAGCGGCGCCGGATCGTCGACGACTACGTCGAGGCGGTGTTCGGCGAGGCCGGCGACGACCCGGGCGGCGTCGCCGGCAAGCTGCGGATGGGCGCGCCCGAGCTGCCCGACGACCCGACCGCCGACCAGGTCGCCGCGTGGGTCGAGGTGGCGGAGCTGCTGCGCGACCCGGACTTCGTCGCGACGAGCCGGCGGATGGCCGAGCGCGCCCGCGCGGAGGGGCCGGAGCCGGACCCGGCGCAGTTCGCGGTCGGCAAGGCGGTGGGGGAGCACGCGGGCGCGGCGGTGGCGGCGGGGCTCGACCCCTCGTCGCCCGAGGCGCGCGCGGTCGTGGAGCGGATCGAGGCCGCGGGGCCGCCGTCAGGCGAGGACCGCGCGGTGGCCGCCGACCGCATCGACGCGTTCACCGACCGCCGCATCGCCCGCTACTGGACGCTCGTCGGCATCGTCAACGGCTGGCCGCAGACCCAAGCGCCCGCGCCGGACGCCCTCATCGACGCGTGGGCCTGGTACGCGCAGGCCCTCCGCGCGCACCCGCGCGGCTGACCCCGACGGGCGTCCGTAGACTCCCCGCCATCGGACTCCTGGATCGCCTGCTCGCCAAGGGACGGTTCCCCGCCTCCGTGCGGGAGGAGCTCGCGCGTGAGCGGATCGTGCTGCTCGCCGAGCCGCTCCAGGCGTCGGTGAGCGGGGAGGATCTGCGCGCCGCGGGCGTCCCCAAGGGCCGCGCGCTCGCCGCGTTCGCGCTGACCCAGCAGCGGCTCGTGCTCCACCTGATGGGGGAGCCGCTGGTCGACGTGACGTGGGACAGCGGCGACGCGCGCGAGCTGGAGCTGGAGGCCGGGGACGACGGGCTCCGGATCGGCTTCGACGCCGCGCGCTTCCGCGAAGGGCGCTCCGGCCACGTCGTCGTCCTCCTGAAGCTGCCGGACCCGGCGGCCGTCCTCGCCGCCATCGAGCAGCGCCGCCGCCCGCTCGATCCCAAGCGCCACCTGCGGAACCGTCCGGGCGACGAGTAGCCTCGCTCGGCGCATGACCGCCGCCGCGCCGCCCGCCTCAGAACCCGCCGCCGCGCCGCTCTCCCGCTGGCGCGCCTCGCCCGGGCGCCTGCTGACGCTGTTCGTGGGCCTGTACGTCTTCGGCGCGGGCGAGGCCCTGCTCGTCGCGTCCGACCTGGGCAACTCGCCGTGGACGGTCTTCGCCGAGGGGCTCTCGCGCCAGACGCCGCTGACCGTCGGCTCGGCGACCATCGTCATCAGCGTCTTCGTCCTCCTGCTCTGGGTCCCGCTCCGCCAGCGGCCCGGGCTGGGGACGATCTCCAACGCCGTCGTGGTCGGCCTGGCGATCGACGCGACGCTGCACCTGCTCCCCGACGCCGACGCGACGCCCCTGGCGGTGCGCTGGATCGAGGTCTTCGGCGGGATCGCGGTCGTCGCGGTGGGGAGCGCGATCTACCTGCGCACCGCGCTCGGCGCGGGCCCGCGTGACGGGCTGATGACCGGCCTGCACCGCCGCACGGGCCGCCCGGTCGCGCTCGTCCGGGCGCTCATCGAGATCTCCGCGCTGATCGCCGGCGCGCTCCTCGGCGGCACCTTCGGCGTCGGCACCGTCGCCTTCGCCCTCCTCATCGGCCCGGCCGTGGCCCGCGCACTGCGCCTCGCGGGCGTCGCGCGCGCGGGCGACCTCTAACGCGGGCCGGGGCGCCAGGGCTCGCGCACGTGCGTGAGCCAGACGAGCTCGGGGTCGAGGGCGAGGACGCGGAGCTGGCCCACGGACGAGGGCTCCTCCAGCTCGCCGTGCCAGACGGCCACGTCGCCGCCGACGACGATCGGGCGCGCGCCGGTCTCGATGACGACCACCTGCAGGCCGTCGCAGTGGCCGGGGGCGGGGAGGAGGCGCAGGCCGGGGAGGATCTCGTGCTCGCCGTCGACGGCGACGTACGAGACGCCCGGCGCGTCGACCCACTCGGGGATCGTGTAGGGCTCCGGCCCGCGCGCGACCTCCAGCTCGCGCCGCTGCACGTAGATCGGCGTCCCGGCGAAGAGGTGGTTGCCGCCGCAGTGGTCGAAGTGCAGGTGGGTGTTGACCACGAGGTCGATCGACGCGAGATCCAGGTCGTGCTCGGTGAGCGGCATCAGGCGCGGGTCCATGTCGGCGGCGGCCGGATGGAGCTCGGTGATGCCGGTGTCGACCAGCACGCGCGCGTCCGGGTGGTCGATCACGTGCACGTACACGGGCATCAGCTCGCCCTCGGCGACGAGGTCGGCGACGTGGTACGGCGTGACGGTGATCGCGGCGGAGAGGGTCATGTGGTCCTGTGACGACCGGGAGGACGAAGATTCATCGCGACCGGCCGATGAGTTCCGACGGCCCGCCCCGTCTTGCTCCCAGAACCCCCGATCCACCGACTGGAGCTTCCCACCATGACCACCCCCACGCACCCCGGCCGCAACCTGTTCATCACCCTGCCCGTCGCCGACCTCGAGCGCAGCAAGGCGTTCTTCGCCGGCCTGGGCTTCAGCTTCAACCCGGCGTTCAGCGACGACACCGCCGCGTGCATGCTCGTCGGCGAGCAGGCGTTCGTGATGCTCGGCACCCGCGAGAAGTTCGCCGAGCTGTCGAAGCTGCCGGTCGGCGATCCCACCGCCAGCGCGCTCTCGCTGTTCTGCTTCAGCGTCGGGTCGCGCGACGAGGTCGACGCGATCAGCGCCAAGGCGCTCGCGGCGGGCGCGCGCGAGGCCGACGAGGCCGAGGACTTCGGCTTCATGTACTCGCGCAGCTTCTTCGACCTCGACGGCCACGGGTGGCAGGTCATGTGGATGGATCCGGCCGCGGCCGAGCAGGGCCCCGAGGCCGTCGCGCAGGAGGCCGGCGCTCCCGCCTGACCTGCCGCGCTCGCCGCGTTCCTACCGTGTGGGCCTCGATGACGTCGAGGTCCACCCAGGTCGTGATCGTCGGCGCGGGCGCCGCCGGGATGATGTGCGCCCTGACCGCCGCGCAGCGCGGGCGTGAGGTGCTGCTCCTCGACCACGCCAACAAGGCGGGGAAGAAGATCCTCATGTCCGGCGGCGGCCGCTGCAACTTCACGAACATGTGGGCCGAGCCGGCGAACTTCTTCTCGCAGGGCGCCAACCCGCACTTCTGCAAGTCGGCCCTCGCCCGCTACACGCCGTGGGACTTCATCGCGCTGGTCGAGCAGCACGGCGTGCCGTACCACGAGAAGAAGCTCGGCCAGCTCTTCTGCGACCACAAGTCCAAGGCGATCCGCGACCTGCTCCTGGAGGAGTGCGCGCAGGCCGGCGTCGACGTGCGGCTGCGGACCGCCGTCCACCGGATCGAGCGGACGGAGGCCGGGGCGTACGCGCTGGAGACCGACCTCGGCGACGTCACCACCGAGTCGCTCGTGATCGCGACCGGCGGCCTGTCGATCCCGACGCTCGGCGCCACCGGCTTCGGCTACGACGTCGCGCGCCAGTTCGGCCACACCGTGCTGCCCACCCGCGCCGGCCTCGTGCCGTTCACGCTCACCGACCCGAAGCTCAAGGAGCTGTGCACCGAGCTGACCGGGACGTCGGTGGACTGCGTCGCGCGCTGCGCCGGCCACGAGTTCCGCGAGAACCTGCTCTTCACCCACCGCGGCCTCAGCGGCCCGGCGATCCTCCAGATCTCCTCGTTCTGGGAGCCCGGCGACGCGGTGGAGATCGATCTGCTGCCCGACCGCGACGCGCTCGCGTGGCTGGAGGAGCGGCAGGCCGCGCGCCGCGACAGCGAGCTGCGGACCGTGCTCGCCGAGGTCTTCACGAAGAACATGGCCGGGCTGCTGGCCGATCGCTGGTTCGGCGGATCGAAGCCGATGAAGCAGCTCACCCCGCCGCAGCTGAGGGCGATCGCCGAGAAGCTCAGCGCGTGGCAGGTCGTCCCCGCCGGCACGGAGGGCTACCGCACCGCCGAGGTGACGCTGGGCGGCGTCGACACCCGCGAGATCTCCTCCAAGACGATGGAGTCGCTGAAGAGCCCGGGCCTCTACTTCATCGGCGAGGTGCTGGACGTCAACGGCCACCTCGGCGGCTTCAACTTCCAGTGGGCGTGGGCCTCCGGCCACGCCGCCGCGCAGGTCGTCTGACCCGCGTCAGGACCCCGCCGCGCGCGCCCGCGTCGCGGCCGGGAGCGCCTGCTCGAGCTGCACGCGCGAGGCGATGCCGAGCTTCGTGAAGACCTTGCTGAGGTGGTACTCGACGGTGCGCGGGCTGATGAACAGCCGCGCGCCGATCTCCGGGTTCGAGAGCCCCTGCCGCGCGAGCTCGGCGATCTGCGCCTCCTGCGCCGTCAGCTCTCCGCGCGTGTCGTCGCTGCGCTTGCGCGCCTTCTCGCCCGTGGCGAGCAGCGACCGCTCCGCGCGGTCCGCGAACGCACCCGCGCCCATCGCCGCGAACATCTCCTGCGCCGTGCGCAGGTGCTCGCGCGCGTCGTGGCGGCGGCCGGTCCGGCGCAGCCACTCGCCGAGGTGCAGGTGCGTGCGGGCGAGGCCGACGCGCATCCCGGTGCGGCGCAGGCGCGTGAGCGACTCGTGGAGCAGCGCCTCGGCCGCGTCGTGCTCGACGAGCGCCCGCGTCCGCGCCTCGGTCCCCAGCGCCCACTCGGTCCCGCTGGCCTGCGTGAGCGGGATCAGCTCGGCGAGCCCGCTCGCCGCCCGCGCCTCGTCGCCGCTGAGCGCCGCCGCCTCGATCAGCTCCACCAGCGCCCACGTCGAGAGGCCCATCTCGTCGGGGTACTCGCGCGTCTGCTCGGCCGCGGCGGCCGCCTCCTCGAACCGGCCCAGGCCGTTGAGCAGCACCGCCCGCGCCCACTGCGTCGTCGTCAGGAGCTGGCCCGAGACATGCGCGGCGATGCGCTCCTGCGCCGCCGCGATCGCCGCGTCGGTCTCCGCCTCCCGGCCGGCCCACGCCGCCAGCGCGACGGCGCCGTAGACCGGCATCTTGCGGCGCCCGGTCGCGTCGCTCACCAGCTCCACCTCCGCGTTCAGCACGGCGGCCACGTCCAGCTCGCCGGCGAACAGGCGGTTGAGGAGCCGCAGGATGAGCGCGATCGGCAGGACGCCGATCGCCCCGGCCTCGCGGGAGCGCTCGACCAGCCGTGCCGACAGCACGTCCCAGCTCTCGAAGTCGAAGACGTTGAGCGCCATCCGCGCCGCGACGGGGAGCCAGTCGAGCTCCTGCCGGGGCGAGAGCTCTTCTGCGCGGAACCGCTCCAGCGCCGCGCGGACGGTCCGCGAGCCCGCGGCGACGTCGTCGCCGAGCATGACCGCCATGCCGTCGAGCAGCAGCTCCGGCGCTCCGGCGCGATCTGGCGATCGTGGCGCGTTGCGGGCCGCCGCCGCGACCTCGCGCGTCCCTCCCCCGTCCCGGAACCGGCCGGCGGCGAACGCGGCGTGGAACGCCTCGAGGTACGTGTCCCGGGCCCGCGCCGCGTCCAGCGGCGCCAGCCGCTCGGCGGCCGTCAGGAGGAGCGGCACCGCCTCGCTGTTCCGCCCGGCGACGAACGCGACCTGGCCCCGCAGCAGCGCGGCCCGCGCCGTGCCGAGCGGATCGAGCCCGCCCGATGCCTCGGCCAGGGCGAGGAGGTCGACGGCGTCGTCGAACGCCCCCGCCTCGAGCTTGGCCTGCGCGCTCGCCAGCGCCCGCGCCGCGCGCCGCTCCGGGTCGAGCGTCAACGCCGTCGCGCGTTCGAGGAACGCGGCGGCCGCCGAGAAGCCGCCGCGGACCTGCGCGCGTCCCGCCGCGCGCTCGAGCTCCTCCGCCACCGCCTCGTCGGGACCCAGCGTCGCCTGCGCGCGGTGCCACGCGCGGCGGTCGGGGTCGCGCTGCGGGTCGGTGACGTCGCACAGCGCACGGTGGGCCGCGCGCCGCTCGTCCGGCGCCGCGGCACGGTAGACCGCCGAGCGCAGCAGCGGGTGCCGGAACGTGACCCGCGCGCCGGTCTCGAGCAGGCCACCGGCCTCCGCGGGACTCGCCGCGTCGACCGGGATCCCGAGCTGCGCGAGCGCGCGCCACAGCAGCGTCGGGTCGCCGATCGGCTCGGCCGCGGCGACGAGCAGCAGCCGCTGCGTCTCGGGCGGAAGCGCGCTCACCTGCCGGCGGAAGCTCGCCTCGATCCGGCTCGGGAGCGGCACGCCGAGGCCGAAGCCGCCGTCCATCGCGCCAGGGCGCAGGCCACGCGGCAGCTCGAGCAGCGCGAGCGGGTTGCCGTGCGTCTCGGCGACGATCCGGTCGCGGATCCGCGCGTCCAGCGGGCAGGCGTGGGCCGTCGCCAGCAGCGCGCGGGCGTCGGCGTCGGTGAGGCCCTCGACCCGCAGCTCCGGAAGCCCGGCCAGCTCGTCCCGCGCCTGGTCGTCGCGCTCGGCGAACAGGAGCGCGACCGGCACGTCGCGGATGCGCCGGGCGACCAGGCCGAGCACCTGCGCCGACGACGCGTCGAGCCAGTGCGCGTCGTCGATCAGGCAGACGAGCGGCCCGCGCTCGGCCGCCGCGGACAGCAGCCCGAGCAGCGCCAGCCCGAGGACGAGCCGGTCCGGCGGGGCCGCCGCGCGCTCACCGAACGCGGCGCCGAGCGCGTCGCGCTGCGGCTCGGGCAGCGCGCCGATCCCGTCGAGCAGCGGCGCGCACAGCTGGTGCAGGCTCGCGAACGGCAGCTCCATCTCCGACTCGACGCCCGCCGCGCGCAGCACCCGCAGGCCGCCCGCGCGGTGCGCCGCGTGCTCGACCAGCGCGGTCTTGCCGATCCCCGCCTCGCCGCGGAGCACGAGCACGGCGCTCTGGCCCGCGCGCACGTCCGCCAGCGCGCGGTCCAGCGCGGCGATCTCGGCGGCGCGCCCGCGCAGCGTCCGCCCGTGGGCCTGGGGTGCATCGACGGCCATGGCGCGAGCCTATGCGGGCCTTCAAGTCCCGGACTAGGGAGTCGGACTGGGGAGTCCCCGATTCCACGCCGGCGGTGCGAGCGCAGGATCCCTCCCACCACGCCCGGCGCAGCGCCGGGCGGTCACGCAGGAGGAACGTCGTATGCCTGAGATCACCGTCGGCCAGGAGAACTCGGCCCCCATCCAGCTCCACTACGAGGACCTCGGCACCGGCCAGCCGGTCGTCCTCGTCCACGGCTTCCCGCTCAGCGGCCGCTCGTGGGAGAAGCAGACGTTCGCGCTGCTCGACTCCGGCTACCGCGTCATCACGTACGACCGGCGTGGGTTCGGCCAGTCCAGCCAGCCGAGCACGGGCTACGACTACGACACGTTCGCGGCCGACCTCGACACGCTGATGACCGAGCTCGACCTGCGCGACGTCGTCCTCGGCGGCTTCTCGATGGGCGGCGGCGAGGTCGCCCGCTACCTCGGGACGTACGGGACCGAGCGCGTCAGCCGCGCGATCTTCTTCGGCGCCGTCCCGCCGTTCCTGCTCCAGACCGACGACAACCCGGAGGGCGTGTTCGCGCGGGCCGACATCGACGCGGGCGTCGCGGCGATCCGCGAGGACCGGCTCGCGTACCTGACCGGCTTCAACGCCGACTTCTACAACCTCGACGAGACGCTCGGCAAGCTCATCAGCGAGGAGGTCGTGCGCGACAGCTGGAACGTCGCGGCGGCCGCGTCGGCGGTCGGCACCGCGGCGTGCCCGCCCACGTGGATCTCGGACTTCCGCGACGACCTGCACAAGATCGACGTCCCGACGCTCGTGGTGCACGGCGATGCGGACCGGCTGCTCCCCATCGAGGCGACCGCGCGGCGGATGCCGGAGTTCGTCGCCGACTGCACGGTGGTGGAGATCCAGGGCGCGCCGCACGGGATGCTGTGGACGCACGCCGAGGACGTCAACGACGCGCTGATCGGCTTCATCGGCGGCGACCGCACGCAGGCGCCGGCGGGGTCCATCGCGTGACGAGCGAGGACGTCCGCGAGCGGCTCGCCGAGCTGTCGGCGGGCGCCTGGACGGCGACGGCGGTCGGCGTCGCGCTGGAGCTCGGGCTGCCCGCGCGGATGCGCGAGCCGATCGGGGCCGAGGCGCTGGCGAGCGGGGCGGGGCTCTCCGTCCCGCTCGCGGCGGCCCTCGCCGAGGCGCTCGTCGCGGCCGGGCTCGCCCGGCGCTCCGGCGAGCGCTTCGTCGGGGCGCCGGAGCTCGTCGCGCTGATGGACGGTCCGGGCGGGCGGTTCGTGCGGGCCGAGACGCGCGCGGGGCTGCTCCAGATGGCGGCGTTCTTCGACGCGGCGACCCGGGGTGCGGCGGCGACGGGGTGGACGCACGCGGACGAGCGGATCCTCGACGCGCAGGGGACGATGTCCGGCGGCGCGATCGGGCAGCTCGAGCAGCACGTGCTCCCGCAGATGACCGGGCTGCGCGCGCGGCTGGACTCCGGCCGCGGCGTGTTCCTCGACGTCGGTGCCGGCGTGGGCGCGGTGACGATCGAGCTGTGCCGCAGGCATCCGGCGCTGAGGGCGGTGGCGCTGGAGCCTTTGCCTGCGGCGCGGGAGCTGGCGGAGCGGAACGTTGCCGACGCGGGGATGGCCGACCGGGTCGAGGTGCGCGGGGAGCGGATCGAGGAGCTTCGCGCGGTGGAGGAGTTCGACCTCGTCTGGCTGCCGGGGAACTTCCTCGGCCCGGAGCTGCTGCCGGGCGCGCTGGCGACGGTGTTCCGCGCGCTGCGGCCCGGCGGGTACGTGGTGAACGCGTCGCTGGGCAGCGCGGGCGACGACGCGCGCTCGGTCACGGCCCGGCTGCGCGCGGTGCTCTGGGCGGGGGAGACGGTCGAGCCCGAGCGGGTCGCGGAGTGGATGGAGCAGGCCGGCTTCTGCGAGGTCGTGCTGATGCCGCGCCAGCCGAACGGGCTCGTGCCGATGCGCGCTCGCAAGCCCTCGATCGCCTAGCCGCGCGATGCACCCCGCGCTCGATCTCGTCGGCATCTTCGCGTTCGCGATCTCGGGCGCGCTGCTGGCGATCCGGCGCGACTTCGACGTCGTCGGCATCGCGATCCTCGCGGTGGCGACGGCGCTCGGGGGCGGGATCCTGCGCGACCTGACCCTCGGCGCCACGCCGCCGCCCGCGTTCACGCAGTGGGAGCACCTCGCCATCCCGCTCGCGGCGGCGGCGCTCGCGTTGGTGGCCTCGCGGGAGCTCGAACGGTTGACCGGCGCGTTGCTGCTCTTCGACGCGGCGGGGCTGGGGCTGTTCTGCGTGGCCGGGACGGTGAAGGCGCTCGAGCACGGCCTCGCCCCGGTCGCCGCGGCGACGCTCGGCGTCACGACGGCCGCGGGCGGCGGCGTGCTGCGGGACGTGATCGCGCGCGAGACGCCCGCGCTGGTGCGCCCAGACTCCGAGCTCTACGCGGTGCCGGCGTTGGTCGGCGGGCTCGCGGTCGCCGTCGCGTGGGAGCTCGACGCGTACACCGCGTGGTTCGGCGTGGCGGCGGCGGTCGCGATCTTCGCCGTCCGCTGGCTCGCGATGCGCCGCCACTGGCGCGGGCCGCGGGCGCGGCGGCGCGGGACCTAGCACCCCCGACAGACTTGGCCGCGAGCCCTGTTCTTCGGCCACCGCCCCGGTTTACGGTGGGCCGATGTCCGCACGGATGGCCGGGTTCCTCCTCGCCGCGCTCACGCTCCTCCTGGCGTCGGCGCCGCTCGCCGGCGCCGCCTCGATCTCCGGCACGGTGTTCCGCGACGGCAGCAGCCCGCTCGCCGGGATCCAGGGCGTCTGCGTGGAGGCGGAGGGGCCGAGCGGCGTCCTGAAGGGGACCACGACGACGGCCGGCGGCGACTACGCGCTCACGGGACTGGCCGCCGGCACCTGGTCCGTGGAGGCCAAGCCGTGCGGCACGCCGTACACGGACGCGGGGAGCGCGAGCGAGGGGAGCCGCACCGTTACCGCCGACCAGTCCGTGACCGGCCTGACGCTCTACCTCGCCGCTGCCCCGCGCTCCATCGCCGGCCGCGTGACCGGCCAGGGCGGCGCGGCGCTCGCCGGGGCCACCGTCCGCCTCTATAACGGTCCATCGGGCGGGTCGACCGTCGACTCCGTGCGGACCGCCTACGACGGCCGCTACACGGTCGTCCCGAACGCCGCCGACACGGACTGGCGGCTCGAGTTCAGCGCGCCGCGGCACGCGACCGAGTGGCACCTGGACAAGCCGACGCGCGCGACCGGCGACGACGTCGCGGTCTCCGCCGGCGCGCCGCACATGACGGGGATCGACGCCGCGCTCACGTTCAACCAGGGCACGATCGCCGGCACGGTGACCGGGGCCGGCGGCGCGGCGCTCGCCGACGTGCAGGTCGTCGCGAGCGCGATCTCCGGCGGCGGCGGGGTCACCCGGCACACGTACACGAACGCGAGCGGCGCCTACACCATGGCCGTGCAGACCGGCACGTACACGCTGCGCTTCCAGCCCAAGCACAGCGGCGACGAGCGGCCGGTCACGTCGGGCGACTACCTGGAGGAGCACTGGAACGACACGGTCGCGCCGGGCACGACGGTGACGGTGAGCGGCGGCGCGACGTTCACCGCGAGCGCGCAGCTGGCCCGGGGTGCGCGCGTCGCGGGCCGGGTGCTCGACGAGCAAGGCCAGCCGCTCGTCGACTACGAGGTCAAGGCGTACGTCCGCGACGACGACCCGGCGCCGGACAGCCCGCTGCCGGCGGCGGTGACCTACACGAACGCCAGCGGCGAGTACGCGGTGCGCGGGATCGCGCTCGGCGCGGCGACCGACCGGCTCTACGTGCGCGCGACGCCGCACTGCTGCGACGTCCCGCGGACGAACGAGCTCAACCCGGGCGCGGCGAGCGCCGAGTTCTCGCTTGCGCCGGGCCAGCAGCTGACCGGCAAGGACATCGTCAGCCCGACGCTCGGCCGGATGACCGGGCAGATCACGCGCGCGGGCGGGCAGGCGCTGGGCGGGCAGTACGAGGTGCTGTTCCTCACCCCCGACGGGCGGGTCGTGGTGCGCAACACGGCGTTCGGCGGCCCGCGCGACTACCAGGGGCCGCTCCTGGAGCCGGGCCAGTACCGCGTCCGCGTGCAGCCGGACGCGCGCACCGTGTTCGGCTTCGAGCTCTGGCAGAACGCGACCCGGCTCGCCGACGCCACGCCGCTCACCATCGTCGCCGGGCGGGAGACCGACGCGGACATCGAGCTGCCCGCCCTGGCGGCGCCCCGGCCCGCCAACGACGACGTCGCGGGCGCCGCGAACCTGGGCGGGGTGGCGCCGGTCGCGGCCGCCTCGACCAACCTGGCCGCGACGCGCGAGCCGGGGGAGCCGTCGGTGCTCGGCGCGACGAGCTCGGTCTGGTGGCGCTGGACGGCGCCGGCCGACGGCGACTACGTGGCCGAGGGGTGCGGCGACGAGGCGTCCACCGATCTGCGCGTCTTCACGGGCATCGCCGCGAACGCGCTGACCGCGGTGCCCGGGCAGGCCTCCGACGCCGGGACGTGCTTCGGGCGCAACCGGCGGTTCACGGCGACGGCCGGGACGTCGTACCTCGTTGGGGGCTTCGCGTCGCGGTACGGCGACGTGGCGGTCGCGATCGCGCCGTACGACGCCGGGCTGCCCGAGTCGGGCGTGCAGGTCACGCCGGCGAGCCCGTATGCGGACGCCTACCGTCGGGCCGGGTACGCGCCGGGGACGCTCACCTTTCGGTTCTCGGCGGTCGCACGGGCGAGCGGCGGGGTGATCGACGCGGGGGCGCGGTCGTTCGAGTGCGCGGTGGACGGCGCGGCGTTCGCGGTGTGCCCGGCGGTGCATCCGGTCTCCGGGCTTGTCGCGGGGAGCCACGTGCTCAGCTACCGCGCGACGGTCGACGGCAAGACCGACCCGACCCCGGGGCGGCTGGCGTTCTTCGTCGGCACGCCGGATCCGGACTGCGCGTCGCCGGAGGACGAGGACGGCGACGGGGCCGCCGGGTGGCCGACCGACGTCGGCTGCACGTCGGACCTCGACGACGACGAGCGCGACGTCGGCGCCCCGATCGCGCCACCCGCGGACGCCGACGGCGACGGGGTCCCGGACGCGTCCGACGGGTGTCCCGCGGTCGCCGGGCCGGTGGCGAACCTCGGGTGCCCGGTCGTGGTCGTCCCGCCGGGGGACG
>Ga0196960_10000501_pt1 | contig 13418 bp, 16 predicted proteins | sample S3v_5metaG_FD_183187 | JGI IMG/M metagenome (GOLD analysis project Ga0196960, IMG submission 183187) | Soil microbial communities from Anza Borrego desert, Southern California, United States - S3+v_5 | ecosystem: Environmental > Terrestrial > Soil > Desert | place: USA: California | collected... | reverse complement strand
CGCACCGTCGGCACCGGTGGCGCCGGCCGGGCCGGTGGCGCCGGCTTTGCCTGCCGCGCCGGTGGCGCCGACCAGGCCTTCTTTACCCGGGATGCCTCGGAGTCCCTGCGGGCCCTGCAGGCCCTGGGGACCCTGCGGCCCGGTGGCCCCGGGCTTACCGGCGAACTTCTTGGCGATCTTCCTTACTTCTTTCTTCTCCGCGGGAGTCAGGGCGCTGTTGGCAGCGATGGCCGCGCCCGAGAGTGCGGCGACGAGCGCCACGATCGAGACGACCAGACCGGCCGTGCCGAGCTTGTTGTGAAGTCGAGAAAACATCTATTCCTCTCTTGGGATTTGCACTTTCAGAACAGCGCTCGCTCGGCAGCCCAATCGAACGCTCAAATGAGTTCGGGGCTATATCGGCAGAGAGAACCGAATTCTCTAGTGGGTGTACGAGAAGTCACCCCTGCTCGCCGCGCTCGGCAACGGTCATGCCGCTAAGGGGATAATCCGGTCATGTCACATCGCCTGCTCCGCGCCGACGACGCCTTCTGGCGACGGTCGAACCAGATGAAGACGCTGAACACGGATTTGGCGAAGCAGCTGGAGGCTTCGGCGCTGGGGGCGCGGATGTGGCGGCTGGAACCGGGGCAGGCGTCGACCAAGCACCGGCACTTCACGCAGGAGGAGTTCTACGTGCTGCTCGAGGGCGAGGGGCGGGTGCGGATCGGCGACGAGGTGCTGACGCTGGCGCCGCTGGACACGCTGTTGATCGAGCCCGACACGGTCCGCCAGCTCTTCAACGACACCGACGCCGACCAGCTGTGGCTGGTGGTCGGGGCGCCGCCGGAAGCGATCACCAGCACGCTGGAGATGAGCGAGGAGCAGCTGCGCAAGATGTACCCGGACGGTCCGAAGGCGCTGCCGCCGGAGCTGGGCGGCGGGCAGGCGGAGTAAGGGCCAGGCTAGAGGGCGAGGCTGACGGGCTCCTCGAGGAGCTGCTTCACCCGGGCGAGGAACTCGGCGCCCTCGGCGCCGTAGAGGATGCGGTGGTCGCAGGAGAGGGTCGCCTTCATCAGCCGGGCGGGGACGACCTGGCCGTCGCGGACGGCGGGCGCTTCGCGGATCGCGCCGACGGCGAGGATCGCGGCCTGGCCCATGTTGATCACGGCGTCGAAGACCTCGATCCCGTACATCCCCAGGTTGGAGACGGTGAAGGTGCCGCCCGAGAGCTCCGGCGGGGTCACCGACCCGTCGCGCACTTTGGCGGCGACGGCGCGGGTGTCGGAGGCGATCTGGCGCAGGCCCTTGCGGTCGGCGTCGAAGATCGTCGGCACGACCAGCGATTCCTCGGCGGCGACCGCGACGCCGACGTTGACCCGCGAGTAGAGCTCGAACCTGCCGTCGCGGTAGGCGCCGTTGGCTTTCGGGAACTCCCGCAGCGCGATCGCGCACGCCTTCACGACCATGTCGTTGAACGACGGCACGACGTCGCCCTCTTTCGAGGCGGCCTTGATCGCGGCGCGGGCGTCGACCGCCTTGCCCATGTCGATCTCGATCGTCAGGTAGAAGTGCGGGGCGGTGGCCTTGGACTCGGCCATGCGGCGGGCGATGGTGGACTGGAGCTTGGTGGGCTCGCGAGTCTCGACTTCGCCCTTGGCGGTGCCGCCCGCAGGACCAGCGCCCTGGCCAGCGGGTCCTGCCACGGGGGAAGAAGACCCGTGCTCTACAAACTGGACTGCGCGCGGGTCTTCTTCCCCCGTGTCACCCGCTGGAGGGGCCGCTCCCTCTGACGACTCCGCCTCCTCGACGTCATGCTTGACGATCCGGCCTCCAGGCCCTGAGCCCTGAAGCTGGCTCAGGTCCAGGCCTTTGTCTTTGGCTAGCCGTCGCGCGAGCGGGGAGGCTTTGATCCGCTCGCCGGCGACGTCGCCATCTGAAGATCTCGCGGGAGCGGTCTGAACCTGCTGCTCGGCCTCCTCTTCCGCGCTGGGAGAGTCGGCGTCGGACTCGGCGGCCTCTTCCGCGGGTGGCACGGGGGGCGAGGTCCCGCCCGCAGTCCTGTTTGCAGAGGACGGGGCCTCGCCCCCCGTGACAGGACCCGCGGCCGAGCTGCTCTGTCCCTCGGCCGAATCCCCAATCCGCGCAATCGGAGACCCGATCGGCAGCGTCTCCCCCTCCTCGGCCAGGATCTCGGTCAGCACCCCCGCCTCGTCCGCTTCGTAGGCCATGTTCGCCTTGTCCGTCTCGATTTCGACCAGGGCGTCGCCGACCGCCACCTCGTCCCCGACCTGCTTCAGCCAGGAGATGATCGTGCCCTCCTCCATCGAGTCGGAGAGGCGTGGCATCACGACCTCACTCATGGGGCAGCTCCATGCCTACAGATTGACACTTCGGGCCGCCGGCGCTCACCGGCCGGCGAGCAGCGTCCCGGCCATGAGCGAGGCGGCCGCCTGGCGCAGGACGTCGCTACCGACCTCGCCCATCATCGTCTCCTGCCGCGCCTGCAGCCGCCCGACCGTGGCGATCGGCTCGACGTCGGTCCGCGGTTCCGGCGGCGCGGTCGCCCGCGCCTGGCCGTAGGCGAGGCAGCCTTCGATTCCCTGGGCGATCAGCTGGGCGCGGTAGTCGGCGCCCTCTTCGATCGGGTGCAGGTTGTCGGCCTGCATCAGCTCGGGGTGCGTGAACACCGCCCCCTGCCAGTCGGGCACCTGCGTCCCCGGCCGCGAGGCGGCGAATTCCGCCACGACCCGGTTCTTGCCGCTGTCGTCGACGCCGCCGGGATGGAGGCCGTGGATCGTCGGCACGACCATGCAGCGGTCGCCGACGATGCTGGCCACCTTCTCCAGGTTGCCGGCGAGGATCTCCGGATAGGACGGGTTGTCGTTGGTCCCCGCGTCGAAGACGACCACGTCGACGGAGGGGTCGTAGCTTTCCTGGAAGAGGTCGAAGATCTGGTAGCTGTTGTAGCCGCCGACGGCGTTGACGGTGAGTTCGACACCGGGCAGGTAGCGGCTCAGGTAGGGGGAGGTCAGCTCTTGGAGGCTGTCCCCGACGACCAGCACGTGCGGGGCCGAGCGCGCCTGTGCCGACGGCGCGCAGAGGGAGACGAGCAGGACCGCCGAGGCCGCCAGCACCGCCCTCCCGAAGCTGCCGATGCGCCGCATGGAATGGTTTCTACACGACGTAGACTGCCGCGCGTGCCCGCCGCCGCTCGGCTCCAGCTCGCCAGCTGCGCCCTCGTCGCGGCGCTGCTCGTGTCCGGTTGCGGCGGCGGCGATCCGGAGACGACCGGCGGGGCGACGGTCACCAGCCGCGCCGTCACCACCACGCCGACCAAGCCGCCCCCCAAGAGGGACGGGCGGGCGCCCGCCGGCGAGCGCTGCCAGAGCCGGCTCGGCAGCTTCGTCGGCTCGATGGACGGGCTGCGGCGGCGGCTCGCGGTCGGCGTCACCTACGACCAATACGTCGCCGAGGTGCGGGGAATCCGCTCTACCTACGGCGAGATCCCGATCGAGAAGCTGCAGATCGACTGCCTGACGCTGGTCGCGACCCCCGGCGAGAAAGCCTTCAACCGCTACATCGAAGGCGCCAACGACTGGGGAGAGTGCGTCTCCGAAGTGGGCTGCGACACGGCGACGATCGAACCGGTCCTGCAGCGCCGCTGGCGGGTCGCCTCCCACTTCCTCACCGAGGCGCAGGACGGCTTGAGGGCGATCGGCTGAGCCACCCGGACGCACTTTTTCCCGCTATCCGGGAAGAAGTGCGTTCGCGCAAAAAGCGCCGAGGCCGCCCGATGGGCGGCCTCGGCCTGGTGCAAAGGGACGGACGCGAGAACTGCGACCGAGCGGGACAAGACTCGGCTCCCGACGTACGCCGGTGCCCGGGGTTGGATTCCGCCGGGCGCCCGAACCAGTGCGGCGCCTAGCGGCCCTGCACCTCCAGAGTCCCATCAAGCATGTGAATCAAGTTAGGACCACCTCCTTTCTCTGGTCCCACAAGTGAAGCAAATCCGGAGGTCGGGCCCGGGTGCCTAAATCGCCGAAACCTCCTCCGGCAGCTCGTCGCCGAGGATGTCCTTGCCGCGACGCTTCTGCAGCCGCCGCCATCCCTCGAAGCCGGCGGCGATCGCCATGGCGCAGGCGATGCAGGCGGCGATCGGCACCCAGGCGCTGTCCTGGAAGGTTTCGCCGCCGAGATAGCCGAGCATCGAGAGGTAGAGCGCCCAGACGACCGCGGCGCAGGCGTCGGCGAGGGCGAACTGGCGGTAGGGCATCTCCAGGGCGCCGGCGGCGAAGGTCGTCGCGGTGCGGCCGCCGGGGACGAAGCGGCCGACGCCGATCAGGACCGCGCCGCGTCGCGCCAGCGCTTCCTCGGCCCACTGCAGCCGCGCCTGGCCCTTCTCGTCGGCGAAGACGCGATCGGCGATCGGGTCGCCGATCTTGCGCCCCAGCAGGTAGCAGAGGTTGTCGCCGAGGAAGGCGCCGAGCGCCACCGCCGGCACCAGCAGCCAGATCAGCAGGTCCCCCTGCGCCGCCAGCACCCCGGCGGTGATCACGATCGTCTCCGAGGGGATCAGCGGGAAGAGGACGTCGGCCGCGGCGGCGAAGGCGACCACCGGATAGGTGACGGGACTCTGGGAGACCTCCTGGGTGAGCCAGTCGAACACGAGGCCCGGTTACCCGGATCGAATTGGTTTACCAATCCCTGGCCGGGTATTGAAGAAGCATGGACACCGTGTTGATCATCGTCGCCGTCGTAGTGGTCGCGATCCTCCTGGTCCTCGCCCTGAGGGCGGCGCGCCGGGCCAAGGCCAAGCGCGAGCTGCGCCGCGAACGGCTGAGCGAACAGGCCGGCGGCCACCGTCAGGAGGCCGATGTCCACGCGACCAAGGCGCAGGACCACGAGCAGCAGGCGCGGGAGGCGGCCGAACGGGCCGAGCGCGAGCGTCAGCTCGCCCAGCGCCACGGAGAGAAAGCCGACGACCTCGAGCGCAAGCTCTAGACCGTCCGACGGAAGGGAACTAGATGGTCATCGGAGTCGTAGTCGGAATCTGCGTCCTGTTAGCGATCCTCGGGTTCCTCGTCCCCAGGCTCTCCAACCACGCCCGTCGCGGCAGCGACAAGGGCTTCTCCCTCGGTCAGCGCGCCGGCAGCAAGGCGCCCGGGCCGATCGGGCGCCTGCTGAGCAAATCGTTCGGCAAATCCCAGCGCGCCGCCGACAAGAGCCACTCGGCCGGCAAGACGGCGCGCCAGAAGCTGCCGTTCTAGCTAGAAGCCGCCTTCCAGCTATTCGACTCCGTCGATCTTCCAGCCGTCTTCGTCGCGGAGCGCGACCGTGAACTCGGTCGTTTCGTCGGCTTCCTCGGAGCGGGCCGAGACCTCGGCGGTGGCGGTGCTGCCGTCGACTTTCACTTTCGAGACCTCGATCTCGGCCAGACCGCCCGGCTCGTCGTCGGCGCAGTCCTCGAGGAGAGCCTCCCGGTCTTTGCCGTCGTAGTTCTCCTCCAGCAGGGTTTCGGTGAAGTTCTCCTCGCAGATCGTCGCCGGGTCCTCGAAGGCGACGCTCTCCTCCACCAGCGCGGTGATCTCCGCCTCGGCGTCGCCGCCCGCCCCCTCGTCATCGCCGCCGCCGCAGCCGGCGCCGACCAGCGCCAGCGCCAGCAGTGCCGCCATCAGGGCGAGCAGGCGCGTGTTGAAGCTTCCTCTCATCGTTCCCTCCCAGCTCGGAAATAGATGCCGGGACCCTATGGATGCGAACGGCGGCTTAGAAACATCCGTGTTCCGGAGCGCATAGATTGGACCGACCAGCCCGCCAGTCACCCGTCCGCGCAAGCAAGAACTTAGGAGGTTCCGTGTCCCGTCTTACCCTTCTGTCGGCCGCTCTGGCCGCGGTCTTGGCCGTCTTCGGCCTTGCCGCCTGCGGCAGCAGCGAGTCCTCGTCGGAGGACTTCACCGCCGAATCCGACGAGGTCTGCGTCGAGCAGGTCCGCAACTTCCAAGCGGTGGAAGACCGCCTCGGCTCCTCGACCAGCATCGAGGAGGAGGCGAAAATCCAGAAAGAGCTGCTGCCGATCCGCGAGGAATCCCTCGCCGACCTCGAAGAGATCGAGGCGCCGGAGGAGTCCGGCAAAGAATGGGACCGCTACCTCGAGATCCGGCGTGAGCTGCTCGACCTGCGCAAGCAGCAGCTGGAGCTGCTCGAGAAAGGCGACGAAAAAGCGCTCGAACCGCTGAACGAGAAAATCAGCGACCTCAACGACGAGCTCGACGAAGTCGGCGAGGAAGCCGGCCTGCTCGCCTGCGCCAGCGTCCTGCCCAAAGACCAGGCCGAGGAAGCCGAAGAAGTCGTCAAAGAGGTGGCGCTGACCACCGACCCGAAACGGGTCTGCGACGAGCTCGTGACCCAGAACTACCTGGACCTCGGCTTCGAAGGCAAATACGAGGAGTGCGCCAAATTCCAGAAAGAGAACGCCGACGACTTCGCTGAAAAAGTGAAAGTCGAAGAGGTCACCGGCGTCGCCGACACCTCCGCCTCGGTGCGGATCACCGAAATCGGCGGCATCTACGACGGGGAAGAAACCACCTGGACCCTCCGCAACGAGGACGGCCAGTGGAAGGTCAACCTGATCTCCACCGGTTGATCCGCGAAGGGGGCGCTCCGGCGCCCCCTTCGTTTGCTGTCCCCTCAGTCCCCTACTAGTCCTCCCCCGGCTCGCCCCTGATCTGGACGAAGCGGGCGATCGTCACGAAGACGAAGCCGCCGACGAGGTTGCCGACGACGGCGATCGGGAAGTTCTGCGCCAGGTCCCCCCATCCGGCGTGGCCGGTGTCGGCGAGGATGCCGAAGCTCATCTCCCCGAAGCTGACCACCGCGTGGTTGAGGCTGGGGGCAGCGAGGACGAAGCCGACCAGCAGGGCGATCCAGATCCGCGCGATGTCGGTGTCGGCGGCGTGGACCAGCCAGGTCATCAGGGTCATCACCGCGCCGGCGACGATCGCGCTCAGCAGGGCGGCGCCGACGCTGCGGTCGGCGAAGGTCTCGGCGAGCGAGCCGGCGGCGTCCAGCGCCTCCGGCGGGACCAGCCCGGCGCGGCTGAGGATCAGGGCGAGCAGCGCCAGCCCGACCAGGTTGCCGATCAGCGTCCCGACCCAGAGCCGCAGCAGCGCGGCGCCGCCGGCCTGCCGCCGCAGGGCGGCGCTGATCGGGACCATGAAGTTCTCGGTGAAGAGCTCCGAGCGGCCGACGACGAGGAAGACGAAGCCGATCCCGAAGGTGAGCGAGCCGAGCAGGTGAGCGGTCGCCTCCGGCATAACCAGGTGCATCGCGCCGGTGGTGACGGTCAGGGCGAGGATTCCCACCATCACGTCGAGGCCGCCGACCAGGCCGGTGGCGAGGAGGCCGGTCGCCGAGCGGGAGAGCCGCCGCTCCCCCTCTTCCGCGCTCTGGTTCCAGATTTCGCCGGGGTCTCTGGTCGCCATTTGGGGGCGCTACCCCCGCCCCGGCGGCGGAAACTTGGGGTTTACCTAATGGAGCAGTCGGGGAAATCTTTTCTAGGCGCTTCTCGGCACCACCCCAGACGGCGAGCGCTTCCCAGTTCCTAACCCGACGCGAGGTAAGAGACGCCCCCACTCAGGGGCGCCCTTCGGACCAGTCGCGAATTTCCGAAGGAGACGCGTGTTCAAAATCGATGCTGCAACCAGTCGCGACCCGGAAACGGTTCGGTTTCCTACCTACGACCGGGCCGAGCTTTCACCTGGGATCGTCCACATCGGCGTCAGCGCCTTCCACCGTGCCCACCAGGGGACCTACCTGGACGAGCTCGCCGGGCAGGGTGTCATGGACTGGGGCGTGGTCGGGGTCGGCCTCCGCACCGCCGGCGCCCGCGAGGAGCTGATCGCGCAGGACTGCCGGTACGCGGTCCTGCAGCGCTCCGCGGACCGAGACGAGGTCCACGTCGTCGGCAGCCTGCTCGACTACCTCGCGGCACCGCGGGAACGCGCCGCCGCGCTGCGCGCCCTGACCAGCCCGGAGACGAAGGTCGTCAGCCTGACCGTGACCGGCAACGGCTACGGGATCGACGCCGACGGCGAGCTCGACCCCGAAGACGAAGCCCTCAACCACGACCTGCTCAACCCGGGGGAGCCCCGCTCGCTCCTCGGCTACCTGGTCAAAAGCCTGCGCCTGCGGCGGAAGCGGGGCATCGCTCCTTTCACCGTCCTCTCCTGCGACAACATCGTCCGCAACGGCGACACCGCCCGCCGCGCCGTCGTCTCCTTCGCCCGCCTCCGCGACGAGGGGCTGGCCGACTGGATCGAGCGCAACGTCGCCTTCCCCTCCAGCGTCGTCGACCGGATCACGCCCGGCTGCACGGACGAGACGCGGCAGCTGCTGGCGGACGAGTTCGACGTCCGCTGCGGCGCCCCGGTCGTCTCCGAGGACTACCGGCAGTGGATCCTCGAGGACGAGTTCTGCAACGGCCGGCCGCCGCTGGAGCGGGTCGGGGTCCAGATCGTCGCCGACGCAACGCCCTACGAACTGATCAAGAAGCGCCTGCTCAACGGCAGCCACTGCGCGATCGGCTACGTCGGCTACCTCTGCGGCTACCGGCGGATCGACGAGGCGATGGCCGACCCGGTCCTGCGCGGCTACGTGGAGTCGCTGATGGACGAGGAGGTGAGCCTGCTGCTGCCGCGGCCGCTCGGCTTCGACCTCGCCGCCTACAAGCGCACCCTGCTGGAGCGGTTCTCGAACCCGCGGATCGGCGACCCGCTGCAGCGGCTCTGCGGGCGGGGCTCGACGAAGATGCCCGCCTACCTCCTCCCCTCGCTGGAGGAAGCGCTCGAGCAGGGGCACCCCCACCGGCGGCTGACGCTGGCGGTGGCGGCGTGGGTCCGCTACCTCGGCGGCACCGACTTCGAGGGCAGGCCGATCGAGATCAAGGACAGGCTGCTGGCGAAGCTGCAGCCGCTGGCGCGGCAGGCCGCGCAGGATCCGCGGCCGCTGCTGGCGGTGCGCTCGGCCTTCGGCGACCTCGGCGAGGACGAGGTCTTCGCCGCCGAGCTGCGGGCGGCGATCCACACGCTCGAGCGGCTCGGCCCGAAGGCAGCGGTCGAAGCCTGCCCCTCCTCCCCGATGGCGGTGGCCGCCTGATGGCCGCGGGCGCGGGGTTCGAGCCGGGCGCGATCGAGGTGATCCTCTGCGACGCCGACGGCTGCCTCTTCCCCTCCGAGGAGCCGGCGTTCGCCGCCTCGGCGATCGTCACCAACGAGTTCCTGGCGACGATGGGGGCCATCGCCCGGTTCGACGGCGAGGAACTGCGGTTGGCGACGACCGGGCAGAACTTCCGCACGACGGCGGCGCGACTGGCCGAGGAAGAGGGCATCGAGGTCGACCCGTTCGTGCTCGAGCAGTGGGTCGACGAGGAGCGGTTCCGGGTCACCGCCCACCTCGGCCGCACCCTCACCCCCGACCCCGCCGTGATCGGGCCGCTGGCGCGGCTGGGCCGGGACCGCCGGCTTGCGGTCGTCAGCTCCAGCGCCCTGCCGCGGATCGAGGTCTGCCTGGCGGCGGCGGGGCTGGAACAGCTGTTCCCGCGCTGGGCGCGCTTCAGCGCCGAGAGCTCGCTGCCGCGGCCGACCAGCAAGCCCGACCCCGCGGTTTACCTGCTGGCGGGCGAGAGCCTCGAAGTCGAAGCCCACCAGGCCTTGGCGATCGAGGACTCGGTCCCCGGCGCCGAAGCCGCGATCGCCGCCGGCTTCCCCACCCTCGGCAACGTCACCTTCGTCCCGCCCGCCGAGCGCCAGGACCGGATCGCCGCCCTGATCGAGGTCGGCGTCCGCGGAATCATCCAGTCGTGGGGGGAGCTGGAGCAGCTGCTCGCGGGGCAGCGCCTCAGCGCCGCACCACTATCTCGGCAAACTCGAGGAGCTGTTTCGCCTTTCTCATCACCACCGTCAGCTCCCGCCGGCTGACGGGGAGGACCCCGTACTGAGCCTTGTCCTTGAGGTTCAGGAGATCCCGAAGCGCACGCGCGGCGCGCTTTCCATCCGGCTCGATCTGCTCCAGCAGCTCCTCGGCGTCGTGGTGGTTCTGGGAGCGGGAGCGTTCCTGCAGGGCAGCACAGGACGCAGCATCGGCGGCGGCGATTCCAGCAAGGACGGCGAGGGAAGCGGCGGCGCTCGGATAGACCAGAGACGCGTCCTTCCCACGCTCCTCGTCGACCAGGTCGGCGACCTCGAGGAACTCCCTCGCGATCTCCAGCCGCTGCTTCGCTTCGGTTGCGTCGCACCAGGTCTTCGTTCGACCTCCTCCCCGTGCCATCAGAGCCCCCTGAGAAACCCGCGGAGGAATCTGCCGCCCAGCTCGACGGCATCGGCCTTGATCTCGCCAGCCACCGGGGGCTCGCTCTCCTGCCAGAGAGCCAGGTCCGGCTCGTGAACCTCGGCGATGCCGGCGTGGTTGCCGGTCCAGGCGAGCACGTGATCGCCCAGCTCGTCGAGCTGCCGACGCCACACCGGGTCGTCTTCGCTCGTGGCCGCGGGCCGGACGACAAAGATGTCGACGTCGCTCGTCGAATCCCCGTCGCCGCGCGCCGTGGATCCGAAGACCGAGGCATGCGCGGGCGCAATGACCCACCCCTCTATCTCCTCCCGCAGACGGGTGAAGAGCTTGCTCCGGAGGTTCGCGAGGTCCTCGATCGCAGCTGCCGCAAGGTGTTCTCTGTTCAGCGTGTAGGCGCCGGAGCGCCCTACCGACGAAGCACGGACGAGCCCTTGTTCGCTAAGCCTGTCCAAGACCTTCTGTACCGCAGGCTGCGAACGCCCGGCCAGCCGCGCCAGCTCACGACCGGTTCGCGGTTTTCTCGATCCGGCCAGAACCGTCAGCACGGCAGTGTCAACTCCCGGGAGCAGGCCCTCGAACGGCTGGGAGATATCCATGCGATAAGTATAACTGTCATTTGACAGTTTTTCCTATCAATTGATAGGCGCGCTTATCAGCAGGCTAGCCTCGCCAGGCGGCGCGGAGTTCGCCCAGCAGCGTCTCCAGCGGAGGCAGCGCTTCGTCGCGGGGGGAGATGTGGGCCTCCTGCTGGGGCCAGGGGATCTGCAGGGCGGGGTCGTCCCAGTGGCAGCCGAGCTCGTCGGCCATGTCCCAGTAGTGGGAGACGGCGTAGACGTGGGTCGATGGCTCGTGGAAGTAGAAGCCGTGGCCGACGCCGTGGGGGATCGAGATCGCGGTCGGGCGCTGCTCGGAGAGCTCGACGCAGGCGGTGACGCCCTCGGTGGGGGAGCCCTGGCGCAGGTCGCGGAGGCCGATCGTGGCGCGGCCGCGGACGACGGTCAGGTAGTCGTCGTGGCGCGGGTGGACGTGGAAGCCGCGCAGCACCCCCGCCTGGGAGTGGACGGCGTTCCACTGGATCGGCTCGACCTCGGTCTCCCACTCCTCGCGGTAGAGCTCGATGAAGGTGCCGCGGTCGTCCGTGTGCGGTTCGAGCGGGGTGAGGCGCAGGTCGTGCGGGAGCGAGCCGACGACGTTGGTGGGGCCAGCGCTCATGACGGCACCCCTTCCTCGACGCCGGTCAGCTCGATCATCCCGGCGACGGCTTCGACGATCGCCACGCCCTCGGCCGCCGAGCTCTTCGGCGGCGGCCCTCCCCGCAGGTGCTCGACGAAGACCTGCAGCTCGGCCAGCAGCGGCATCTCGTCCCCGATCGGTCGGCGCTCGACCGAGTCGGCGTCGATCCGGCCGGCGGGGGCGACGACGACGGCGCCCGCTTCGGCACCGTCGAGCTGGGCGACGCCCTCCTCGCAGACCAGCCGCAGCTCGCGGCGGTGCCCGGGCGCGAGCGTCGTCACCTCGACCACCAGCCAGGGCGAGTCGCCGAGGAAGGCGGTGAGGCCCATCAGCTCGCCGCCGACCAGCTCGGGGACGGCGCTGCGCGGCGGCGGCACCTCGCCGAGGACCTCCAACGCGATCGCGAGGTCGTGGGGGGCGTGGATCCAGACCGTGTTGACGTCGGTGTAGCGATGGCCGAGGGTGACCCGGCGCGAGTGGATGCCGACGGGCGCGCCGAGCTCGCCCGAACGGGCGATCCGGGCCAGCTCCAGCGCGCCGGGGTGGTAGCGCCACTTGTCCATGACGAAGAGGCGCTCGGGCGCGGCGGCGGCGAGGGCGCGGGCCGAGGCGACGTCGGCGGTGAGGGGCTTCTCGACGAAGACCGGGACGCCGAACTCGAGCGCCTCCCCCACCACCTCGGCGTGGGTGGCGGTCGGCGTCGAGACCACGACCCCGTCGACCGGGCCGAGCGAGGCGACGTCGGGGACGATCACGCTCGCGCCGCCCTCGCGGGCGCGCTCGACGCTCGCCTCCGAGCGGGCGACGACGGGCACCTCGCAGCCGAGCGAGAGCAGGTCTCGGAGGATGTGGCGGCCCCAGCGCCCGCACCCGAGCAGCGCCACCCGCGGTGCGTCGGCGCTACCGGCGCTCAATTTGGACAGCGTGTTCAGCGGGGGCCACGGCCCTCGATCATAGAGACGCCGCGCGGGGCGCAGATAGGGTGCGCGGGATGATCCGGCTTCCCGCAGCGAGCGACCCGGAGGTCTCGGTGATCGTCCTCCTCGACGGCGCCGCCGAGATGGCCGAGCGGGCGCTGCGGGCGATCGCCGCCGGCGACCCGGACGTGCCCGCCGAGACGATCGTCCTGCTCAACGATCCCGACGAGGAGCTCGAGCGCCTGGTCCGCGGCTCGACGATCGGCGGCAAGGTGATCGCCTGTCGCGCCAACGCCGGCCCCGGCGTCGGCTGGAACCTCGGCGTCGCGGTGGCCGAGGCCCCGCGGATCGCCACCCTGCACGAGGACTCCGAGCCCCAGCCGGGCTGGCTGAGGCCGCTGATCGAGACGATGGACGAGACCGGCGCCGGCGCGGTCGGCGCCCGCCTCTTCAACGCCGACGGCAGCGTCCAGAACTGCGGCTGGGTCCTCTTCTCCGACGCCGGCCACTGGATCCTCGACGAGCAGACCGCGCCCGAGGTCGTCGCCGCGACCGAGCCCACCCCCGCCGACATGCTGAGCGGCGCCGCGATGCTGGTCGACCGCGAGGCGGCCCGCGCCGTCGGCGGCTGGGACGAGCGCTTCCACCCCGCCGTCTACATGGATATCGACGTCTCGACCGCGATGTGGGGGCTGGGCCGGCCGGTGCTCAGCGTCCCCGCCTCGCGGGTGACCCACGCCAGCGGCACCTTCGACCGCCGCCCCAACACGCCGGTCACCGGACCGCGCCTGCGGCTGTTCCTCGTCGAACGCAACCGCGACGTCTTCATCGAGAAGTGGGAGACGCTGATGGGCGAACTGGCGCCGCCGCCGGCCGAGATCGAGCCGGAGGCGATCAAGGCCGCGGTGCAGGCGGCGCTGCCGCGCACCCGGGCGCGGGCGGAGC
>Ga0196960_10000500_pt1 | contig 13462 bp, 12 predicted proteins | sample S3v_5metaG_FD_183187 | JGI IMG/M metagenome (GOLD analysis project Ga0196960, IMG submission 183187) | Soil microbial communities from Anza Borrego desert, Southern California, United States - S3+v_5 | ecosystem: Environmental > Terrestrial > Soil > Desert | place: USA: California | collected... | reverse complement strand
GCCGCGGCTGGAGACGATCGCCGACGACGGGCCGCGCTGGGTGCTGTGGCCGGGCCGCTGGGGGTCGACGCGGCGGCGCGAGTACTTCGAGGCGAACAGCCCGCGCGGGCCGCGGGAGCACCCGGGCTGGTGGGACCCGGCGGAGCTGCACCGGGAGGGGCGGCCGTGGAGCGGGGTGGAGCCGGAGGAGCCGGCGCTCTCCGGCGCGCCGCCGGCGCCGGAGCGGATCGAGGCGCGGCGGGAGGAGAACCTGGCGGTCGTCAGCTACAGCTTCCCCGAGCCGACGGGCGGGCAGCGGGAGCCGGTCCGGGCCGTCGCCGCCCCCGTCGACGGCAGGGAGGCCGCGGGCGCCGCCGCCTGCGTCGCGGTGGAGGGCAGGGCGGGCTCGTTCGCGGTCCAGCTCCCGGCGGGCGAGGAGTGGCGAGGCGTCCGCCTCTGCACCGCCTCGGACCTCGGCGTCCCCGGTCCCACCTTCACCGTCCCCTTCGAGTAGGCGCGCGTCAAGCCCCGGGCCGCTTCCGGCGGCTACCCTCACCGGGTGCGGATTGACGAAATCATCTCTGAGCGGCGGCCGACCTTCTCGGTCGAGTTCTTCCCGCCGAAGACGCCGGAGGCGGCCGAGCAGCTCTACGAGACGGCGCGCGAGCTGCGGGCGCTGGAGCCCGACTTCGTCTCCGTCACCTACGGCGCCGGCGGCGCCAACCGCGACGGCACGGTCGAGGTGACGACGGCGCTGAAGGACGAGATCGGCTTCGAGACGATGGCGCACCTCAGCTGCGTCGGCGAGACGACCGAGGGCCTGGCGCAGACGCTGGACCGGATCGAGGCGGCGGGGATCGAGAACGTCTTCGCGCTGCGCGGGGACCCGCCGCGGGGCCAGGAGGACTTCGTCCAGCCCGAGGGCGGGCTGGGGAGCGCCGCCGACCTCGCCGCCTTCATCTCCGCCGGCTGGGACTTCGGGATCGGCGGCGCCTGCTTCCCCGAGGTCCACCCGGAGGCGCCCGACCTCGAGACCGACCTGCGCTACCTGAAGACGAAGGTCGACGCCGGCGCGAGCTTCCTGATCACCCAGCTCTTCTTCGACAACCAGGTCTACTTCGACTTCGTGCGGGCGGCGCGCGAGCGGGGGATCGAGGTGCCGATCCTCGCCGGCGTGATCCCGGTCGCCACCTTCGCCCAGACGAAACGGATCTGCGACCTCTGCGACGCCTCGATCCCGTCGCGGCTGGAAGCCGCCTTCGAGGCGGCAGGGGGCGATCCGGAGCGCGAGTTCGAGCTCGGGATCGCTTACGCGGCGCAGCAGTGCGCGGAGCTGCTGATCGCGGGCTGCCCCGGGATCCACTTCTACGCTCTCAACAAGGCGCCGGCGACGCGGGCGGTCCTGGCGGCGCTGCGGGCGTCGCGGCCGTGGGAGCGGGTGCGGGGCGACGCTGCCGAAATGGAGCGAGCCGATTAATCTGTAGGGCCATGGGCAAGGGAGAGCGAGAAAGAGAACGGCTGCGGGAAGAGCGGATCGCCGCCGAAGAAAACGAAAAGCAGTCCGGCCGCAACCGGCTCCTCGTCGGCTACGCGGTGGTCTCGACGGTCGTGCTGGCGCTCGCGGTGGGGATCTTCCTCCTCGTCAGCGGCGGCGATGACGGCGGCAACGCCAATACCAACGAGGGCGGCGCCCACATCAACCTGAACGAAGAAGTCGGGAACACCAACGGCGTCGAGCCCGACGAGCGCGCCGGGATCATCCCGCCCGCGCCGAAAGTGACCGACGTCAAAGCGGCGGCCGAGAAAGCCAACTGCGAACTGCGCCTGGAGCTCCCGGACGAGGGCGCCACCCACCTTCCCGAGGGCTCCGAGCCCCCGAACTACAAGACCAGCCCGCCGACCTCGGGCAACCACGTCGAACCGCCCTACCAGCAGGCCGACGGCGCCTACGCCGAGGAACCGGAGCAGCTCAACGTCGTCCACTCGCTCGAGCACGGGCGCCTGGCGATCCAGTACTCGCCGAACCTGCCCGAGCAGTCCCAGCTGGAACTGAAGGGCCTTTTCGACACGATGTACGGGGCGAGCCTGCTCTTCCCCAACGAAGAGATGGTCTACGAGGTCGCCGCGGCCACCTGGACCAACCTGCTGGCCTGCCGCGAATACAAAGGCGCGGCCACGCTGGACGCGATCCGGGCCTTCGGCAAGGAGACCTGGGGCAAATACGGCGGCGAGGACGTCTTCGCCTTCAAATTCACCGGCCCGACGCCGGCTGAACCCGACGAAGGCTGAGCTAGGCGCGATAGGCGGGGAAGAAGCTCCCCGCTTCGCGGTTGCCGCTGAGCTGGGCGTAGCGCTGCTCGTCGCAGACGAGCTCGGAGGTGAGCCAGGCCTGCTGCCGGTTGGCGAAGCCGCGCTTGAACTCCTCGAGGGCGTCGCCGGGCCTGATGCCGCCGCCGAGGTTGAGCGGAAGGCCGAGCTCGGCCGAGTGCTCGACGAGGCAGGTGACGACGTTCTTCATCGGCGCGCTGCGCAGGTGCGGGTCGGCGCTGCCGCTGAGGTAGTAGTGGAGGCAGCCGTCGCTGGCGGCGGCGATCGAGGCGGCGGCCAGGTCGCCTTCGGGGCCGGTGGCGAGCGCGAGCCAGGTGCGGTCGGCTTCGAGGATGCGGTCGAAGTAGGCGGCGCCGAAGAAGTAGTGCGGCGCGGCGTTGGTGCGGCGCATCGTCTGCTCGTAGACGTCGAGGAACCCGGCGCGCTGCTCGGGCGTGGTCTCGGTGCCGGGGACCAACTCCAGCGCGTAGCCCGCTTCGAGGTTGCGCCTCACCTGCCGCCGGTCGCTGGGCCGACTCTTCCGCGGCAGCTCCGGGTCGGCGATCTGGACCACGTTGCGCTCGGTCGCTCCTGCGAGCGGCGAGGGCCCGAGCGTGTGGCGGAGGAAGACGCTGACGAGGCCGGTTGCCGAGAAGTCGATCGCGGCGGGGTCGAGGTCTTCCACCGGACCGACGAGGCCCGGGTAGCCATAGGGGGAGATCGCGTCGCGCGCGTCGGTGCCCTCGATCCCACGGACGATCAGGGGCGCGAGCAATTCGCCTTCGTCGGTCTCGATCCTGAGGGTGTGGGTCGCGCCTTCGGCGTCGAGGAAGGGACGGGAGCGGAAGAACTCGTCGTCGGCCGCGGCTTCCCCCCGGTCCTCGATCAGCTCGGCCTTGGCGCGGGTCACCGCAGCAGGTCCGCCGCGGCGGCGCGGAACTCGTCCGGCAGCACTCCCCAGACCTCGCAGTCGTCGGGCGGGGCGCCTTTGCGGGCGAGGTGGGCGCGCATCGTCCCCTCGTGCTTCCAGCCGAGGCCGGCGACGGTCTTCTTCGCGACCTCGTTGCGGGCGGGGATGCGACCATAGACGCGGTGGGCGCCGTACTCGTCGAAGGCCTTGGCGATCGTCAGCGCCTCGGCGCGGCGGCCGACGCCCTTGCCGCGGACGTCGTCGCCGATCAGGGCGCCGAGCTCGGGTGCGGTCTGGCGGAAGAGGCCGTAGAGGGCGGTGAAGCCGACCGGCTCCTCGTAGCCCTCGACTTCGATCGCGAACTTGCGGTCCTCGCCGGAGTCGTCCATCGCCCGCCGCGTCCACGCCTCCGCCTGCTCCAGCGTGAACTCGTCCCGCTGCTCCATCAGCGTCGCCGTCGCCTCCGGGTTGTTGAACCAGCGGTGGACGGCCGGCGCGTCGCCGGGCTCGAACGGGCGCAACGTCACCTTCGGTCGGTCGGTTGACACGGCCGAACCCTATCCCCACGGGCCGAAAGGACTAATCCAGTTCGCCGACGGGCCGATTTGTCGAACCACCGAGGACAAATCGTCCCGTCGGCATTAGTCCGGGGCCAGGCCCTGGCCGGTGAGGACGAGCCAGGCGGTCCGGACGAGGATGCGGAGGTCGAGGGCGAGGCTGCGGTGGTCGACGTACCAGACATCGAGCTCGATCCGCTCCTCCCAGGGGATGCCGGCGCGGCCCTGGACCTGGGCCCAGCCGGTGATCCCGGGCAGCACCTCGTGGCGGCGTTTCTGGTGGGGCGTGTAGTCGTCGACCTGGGCCTTGATCGTCGGGCGGGGACCGACGATCGCCATCTCGCCGCGGAGGACGTTGACCAGGTTCGGGATCTCGTCGAGGGAGGTGCGGCGGAGGAGGCGGCCGGGGGCGGTGACGCGGGGGTCGTCGCGGTAGACGACTTTGCCGACGCCGACGGGATCGGAGCCCTGGACCATCGTCCGCAGCTTCCACATCTCGAACTCGCGGCCGCCGAGGCCGACGCGCCGCTGGCGGTAGATCACCGGTCCGCGGCTGGTCAGCTTGATCGCGATCGCGGCGACGAGGAGGACCGGCGAGAGGATCGCGAGGGCGAGGGCGGCGATGAGGACGTCGAGGGCGCGCGGCATCAGCGGGTGCCCTCCGCCTTCTCCCACCGACCGCTCGCGCCGTGGCGCCAGCGGTCCCAGAGGCCAGCGGCGATCGAGGCGGTGGTCATCGCGTAGTAGCGGGCAATCCGCAGCGGCGCCAGGGGAAGGAAGCGGCCGAGCAGCGCCGCGGCGATCAGGGCGAGCTGGAGGGCGAAGGTGGCGACGTAGAGCGGGCCGTCGTCGAGGAGGAAGGCGTTGGCGACGAGGGCGACCAGGTGCAGCAGCGGGCTGAGGTAGCGGAGCACGCGGTGGGAGAGGATCTCGAAGGCGAACAGCGGCGGGTAGCCGCGCGGGGAGAGCATCCCCTCGCCGACGACGATGTCCCAGAGGCCGACCATCATCCGCCGTTTGCGGGCGAACTCGCCCTCGAGCGTGGGGACCATCTTCTCCTCGGCGCGGGCGGCGGAGGCGTAGAGGGAGCGGAGGTCGCGCTTGGCGAAGGCGAAGGGGAAGCTGAGGTCGTGGCTGCCGGAGGGGGCGAGGGGGATGTAGGCGCTCCGGCGCACGGCGTAGATCGCGCCGTTGCCGGCGGTGACGCCGCCGAGCGCCGACTCCATCTCCCGCACCATCATCTCGTATCGCCAGTAGGCGCCCTCCATGTTGTTGCCGCCGGGGTCGAGGAAGCGGACCTGGCCGCAGACGTAGCCGACCTCCGGGTCGGCGAAGGGGGCGACGAGCTGCTTGAGCGCGTCGGGAGCCCAGACGCTGTTGGCGTCGGAGAAGGCGAGGACCTCCCCGGTCGCCCGCTCGGCGCCCGCGTTGAGGGCGGCGACCTTGCCGCCCGGCGGCAGCTCGAGGACGAGGTCGGCCCCGGCGGCCCGGGCACGCTCGGCGGTCGCGTCGGAGGAGCCGTCGGAGGCGACGACGACCTGCAGCCGCTCCCGCGGATAGTCGAGCGCGAGCGCGTTGGCGACTTTCTCCGCGATCACGTCCTCCTCGTCGTAGGCCGGGACGATCAACGAGACGGTCGGCAGCTCCACCGCCGCGTCGTTTCCACCTTTTTCCTCGCTATAGGAAGGAGAAGGGTGGAAACGACATAGGACCCAGAGGACCAGGGGGTAGCCGAGGTGGGTGTAAACGATCAGGCCGGAGCTGAGCCAGAAGAGGATCGCGGCGGCAGTGTTCACGGTCGGGCCTCGATCAGCTCGCGATAGAGGTCGAGGGTGCGCCGGGCGGTCTCGTCCCAGGAGAAGGGGCCGGTGGCCGCGCGGGTCGCGGCGGCGGCGAGCTCGGCGCGGGCGGACTCGTCGGCGACCAGCTCCCGCAGGGTCGAGGCGAGGGCAGCGGTGTCCCCCGGCGGCACCAGCCGCGCGGCACCGGTCTCGGCCACCTCGGGGAAGCCGCCGACGGCGCTGAGGACCAGCGGCCTGCCGAAGGCGAGGCCGGTGTAGAGGACGCCGGAGTGCTCGGCGTCGAGATAGGGGAGGACGACGAGGTCAGCGCGGCGGAAGATCGCCGGGACCTCGGCGTCGTCGACGAAGCGGGTGACGAAGCGGACGCGGCCGCCGGCCTCGGCGGCCTGCCTGCGCAGCGGAGCGACATCCATCCGCGGGTTGCCGACGATCCAGAGCTCGGCGTCGCCCGTGGCGCCGTCGCGGACGAGCCGGCCGTAGGCCTCGAGCAGGTTCTCGATCCCCTTGTAGGGGCGGAGCAGGCCGAAGCAGAGGATCACCGGTCCCTCCGCACCCTCCAGCTCCGGCGGCAGCGGTTTCTCCTCCGGCAGCTTCGTCAGGTAGTCGAAGGCGCCGTGGGGGATGACGCGGACCTTCGCCGGGTCGAGCCCGACCTCGTCGCGGAGGCGGGCGGCGCCGTGCTCGGAGTGGGCGACGACCGCGTCCATGGCGCCGAAGACACGGCGGGCGCTCTTCACCTGCCGGCAGCTCGACTGGGGGGGAAGGATGTAATGGGCGGTCATCACCCGCGGCCGTCGCGGGGGCAGCAGGCGGACGTCGAGCGGCGGGATCGTCAGCCACTGGTAGTGGACGACGTCGGCGCCGACGTAGCGGCGGAAGCGGAGCATGTCCGGGAGGTGCTCGGCGACCTTGAACGGAAGGCGCGCCCGCGCGTCGAGGCCGCGGGCGGCGGTGCGGCGGTAGAAGCACTCCTCGACGCGGTATCCCTCGGCAGGGGGAACCGGCCCATAGAGGAAGCGGGAGGTCAGCAGCTCGACCTCGGCCCCGGCGCGCGCGAGCGCCGCCGCCAGGGCGCGGTCGTAGGGCGGCGTGAACGCCGAGGGGTCGACGAGCTGAACCTTCATCGGGACGGGCGGATTATCGTGACCCCCTTGGCGCCCACGCTCTCCTACTGCGTCGTGAACACGAACGGCCGCGAGTACCTGCTCGCCTGCCTGGCCGCGATCGAGCGCACGCACCCCGAGGACGTCGAGGCCGAGATCCTCGTCCTCGACAACGCCTCCGACGACGGCTCGGCCGATGCGGTGCGTGAGCGCGGCGGCGAGATCCGCCTGATCGCGCTGGAGCGGCGGACCGGCAAGGCCGAGAACGACTCGACACTGATGCGCGAGGCGCGCGGCAGGTACTGCCTGCTGCTGAACGAGGACACCGAGCTGCGGCCGGGGGCGACCGAGGCGCTGCTGGCGGCGCTGGAGCGCGAACCGAAAGCGGCCGCGGCGACGGCGCAGTTGCTCGACTCCGACGGCAGGCCTGTCCCCTCCGCCTGGCGCTTCCCCGGCGTCGGCACCGCGGCGATCGGCGCCCTCTTCCTCCACCGCCGGCTGACCGTGCAGAGCACCGGCCGGGAGACGCGGCGGGTCGACTGGGCGCAGTCGAGCGCGCTGATGGTCCGACGCGAGGCGGCCGCGCAGGTCGGCTACATGGACCCCGACTTCTTCGTCTACTACGACGAGTGCGACTTCGCCAAGCGCCTCCGCGAGGCCGGCTGGCACTCCCTCTTTGTCCCCGCCGCCGAGGCCGTCCACCACGACCAGCTCTCCACCGACCTCGCGAAGGGCCTCCCCCGCATCGTCGAATTCCACCGCAACCGCAACCTCTACATGCGCAAGCACCACGGCCGCGCCGCCGCGCTGGCGGTCCGCGCCCTCACCGCCTGGTCCTACGCGCTGCGGGCGCTGGCAGCCACCGCACTGCCGAACCGCCCCGCCCCGATCATGTGGGCCCACGCGCGGCAGGCGCTATTTCCCAGGCGGGGCGAATCGCTGCGCGACCGCGCTCAGGCCTGACGAGATCCAGGGGTCGTCAGGCAAGGACGCAGGGAGCGTGGCGTGCTCTGCACGCGAGCGACCGAGGACGCCGCATGGCGGCGCCTGGGTCCGTCAGGTGCGGACGTCCTCGTCGAGGCGCTCCACCTCGTAGGCCTCGGGGATACGGCCGTCGACGGCGGCGGGTTGGGTGCGCAGCGCGGTCAGGGCCGCCAGCAGATCGCCGGGGCGGCGCAGCTTGGCGAGCCAGCGGCGCTCCTCGGGGGTGAAGAAGCCGGTCACCCAAAGAGCCAGCGGATAGAGGGCCAGGAGGGCGGCGCGGATCAGGAAGCCGTCGGCGCCGTCAGTGGGCACGAGCAGTTCGGCGAGGCCGACCAGGGCGGTGACGGCAAGGACCACGCGGAGGAGCCGGCCCCACTCGTAGGGGACCGGGAAGAGGCGCTGGGTGAACGCGTACATCAGGGCCAGGCCGAGCAGGTAGGAGAGAGCGAGGGCGAGGCCGGCGCCGACGATCCCCAGCGGCGGCACGAGGATGAGGTTGAGGGCGACGTTGGCGACGAGGGCGCCGATCGCGGCGGGGAGGTTGAACCCGGTGCGGCCGGTGCGGCCGAGGATCACGATCAGGACCTGGTAGAGCGCGTACAGCGTGACGCCGATCGTGATCAGGCCGATCGCTTCGTAGGAGTCGAAGAACTCCGGCGCGGCCAGCGCCCGGACGATCCAGCGCGAGAACAGCCACATGGCGGTGACGACGAGGGCGCAGCCGGCGACGAAGAGGGTGACGACGGTTGCGTAGACGCGGCGGGCCTCCTCGTCGTCGCGGATCGAGTAGGCGAGCGGCGGCCAGGCGAGCTGGAAGCCGCGGACGAGGACGTTGACCGCCTGCGCGAACTTGACCGCCAGCGAGTAGAGGCCCGCCTCGGCGAGGCCGAGGGTGCGGACGATGATCAGGCGGTCGACGAAGTTGAGCAGGTAGAGCGAGACCTCGGCCGGCATCGTCGGCAGCCCGAAGCGGAAGAGGCGGCGCATCATCCCCATGTCGAAGCGCAGCGAGAGGCGGCGCCACTGCAGGGCGATCAGGACCAGCGCGAAGGCGGCGCCGGTGACGTAGCTGCCCAGCAGCAGCCCGCGCGCCCCCTCGTCGAAGCCGACGACGAGGACGACGGTGAGCGCGATCGAGGCGAGGACGTTGAGGATCGTGGTGACGAAGAAGGCCCGCGCCCGCTCCTCGAGCCGGAACAGCGTCAGCAGGAACTCCCACATCGTCAGCACCCAGAGGCCGCCGACCGCGATCCGCACCAGGTCGGGTGCGGACTGGTAGAGGGCATCGTCTTTGTCGAGTGGCAGCAGCAGCTCGGAGAGCGGCCCGGCGAACGGGAGCACGACCAGCACCCCTGCGGTCGAGAGCCAGAAGAGGCCGGCGAAGGTGCCGCGGACGACCTCGTCGGGGTCCTCGTCGTCCTTGTAGTAGAAGCGCAGGATCGCCTCGATCAGGCCGAAGCGGATGACGATGCTGGCGGCGACGACAGCGGAGAACAGGACCTCGGCGGCGCCGTAGTCGGTCGGGCTGAGGTACCGCGTGTAGAGCGGCAGCAGCGCGACCGCGATCAGCTTCGAGAGGATGCTCGCGGCGGTGTAGGCGGCGCCCGTGGTCGCCAGGCGTCGCAGGTATCCCGACGTCTGCGGTCGGGGAGCCTCGGGGGTGTCGGACACGAAACGAGCCTATGCAGGCTCGCGGACCGCCGGGGGCGTGGCGTGCGCCAGCGAGGCGCCGACCGCCAGCAGCACCCAGGTGATCGGGTCGTCGAAGAAGCCGGCGTAGGCGAGCGTGTGGACCAGCAGCGCGACGAAGGCGGCGAGCACCGCGACCCGCGCCGGCTGCCCGGCCCAGATGCCCCGGCTCAGCGTCCGCAGCGCCACCAGGATCAGCAGGAGGTAGGCGACGAGGCCGATCAGGCCCTGCTCGGCGGCGACCGTGACCGGCTCGGTGTGTGACTCGGTGACCGGCAGGTCCTTGTCCTCGCGGTGGTCGCGGTAGGCGCTCTGGAACGAGCCCGAGCCGTAGCCCTGGAGTGGCCGTTCGCCGAAGAGGTCGATGCCGCCCTCGACCAGGTCGGCGCGGCCGCCGGTGAGGATGTTGATCCGGTCGAGGTCGAATTTGCCGCCGGCCGCCAGCACCACCGCGACGGCGCCGACGCAGCCGATCGCCACCGCCGCCAGGGTCCAGCGCGGCCGGCCCCAGCGGATCGCCGCCAGCACCGCGAGCCCGGCGAGCAGCGCGATCAGGCTCGACTGCGAGTAGGTCGGCATCAGTCCGATCCAGAGGACGACGATCAGCCCGGTGAGGAGCCAGAAGTCCTTGCGCGTGCGCGCCCAGAGCAGCGCCGCGGTGACGACGACGGTGACCAGCGCCAGGTAGCGGCCGTAGACGTTCGGGTCCCAGAAGATCGAGTTGACCCGGAAGTAGGTGTGGAATTCGTTCGACCTGATCACCTGGTCGTTCCAGAAGAGGCTGCGGGTGGCGAGCTCGACGGTGCCGACGAGGACGAAGAGGGTCGCCTCGAGCCCGACCATGACCAGGGCGAGGCGCAGCAGCCGCGCGTCCCACTCGACCTCGCGCAGCAGCCGGTAGGCAACGGTGAACGGGACGAGGAAGAAGCAGACGTTCTGCAGCCCCTTCGAGAAGTCCTCCGAGTAGAGCGCCTGCAGCGCGTAGAGGACGATGACCGCGGCCAGCACCCAGGCCAGCGGGCGCGGCGGGTGCGCCTCCGGCGGCTCGGTCCAGTCGCGCAGCAGGGTGGCGGCGACCGCCGCGGCGATCACCAGGTACAGCGGCACCAGCAGGTTGGCGGTGTCGCCGCCGGCCTCCAGCGGCACCCGGAACGGGAGGGCGAAGATGATCGCCAGCGGCAACAGGATCGGCCGGCGGCGGAAGGCGTAGGCGAGGACCGCGATCACGGCGGCGGCGATCGCCAACAGGGCGACGACGCGCCCCTCGTCGTGGCGGAGGTCGACGATCTGGGCGGTGTGCCACTGGTCGCCGAGGATGAGGATCGGGAAGAGGGCCATCGCCAGCGCCATCGCGGCGCCGCGCAGGCGACCGGGCGGCAGCAGAATCGCCCCGGCGGCGGCCGCGGCGACGAGGACGAGGCCCGCCCCGGCGAGGAAGTCGCTCAACGGCATCGGGACCCGGCCTTCTCCGGCGACCGGTGCAGCCGGATCGAGCCCGGCGTCACCAGCGTCCGCTCCGACCCGAGTTTGACCCGCAGCTTGTAGCGACCGGGCCGCGCGGTGCCGCCGCCGCGCTGACGGCCGTCCCAGTAGAAGGTGTGGAACGTGTAGCGCTTGAGGAAGCGGTCGCGGGCCAGGGTGAAGACGACGCGGCCGCCGGGCTTGATGATCTGGACCGTGCCGTCGTACGACTCGGTGGTGCGGAAGCGGATCCGCATCAGGTCGTGGCGACAGTCGCGGTCGGGGGTGAAGCTGGGGACCCGCTCGGTGCCTTTCTTGTGCGGGGCGCCGATGAAGCTGACCCGGTCGACCACCAGCGGGTCGCGCTTGACCCGCTGCGCGTAGGCGAAGGCGGCTACCGTGGCGAGGACGAGGAGGGCGAAGACGACCGCGGCCGCGCGCGCGTCATTCGGCCGCTTCGGCATTGTCTTCGCCGACGATCACGGCGACGTCGGCTCCGGCCGAGACGGATTCGATTTCGGCGCTCATCTGCTGCACCTTCGAGAGGCTCATCTGCCGCGCGACCGTGCGGGCTTCGGGCTTGTGCCCGGCTTTGAACATGACGACGCTCTCGGCGAAGCTGGCGCTGCTGTTGGTGACGGCGCCGAGGCTGAAGCCCTTGCCCTCGACTTTGTCGCCGAAGGTCGCGGCGAGGCCGGGGACCGAGGTGCCGTTGAGGACGCTGACTTCGATTTCGCCCGGCTTCACCTTCGCCGCCGCCTGTTTGGCGCCGCGGCCGCCGTTGCCGTCGTCGGAGCCGCCGACGAGGAGGTAGGCGCCGGCGCCGACAATCGCGAGGACGACGACGAAGAGGGCGATAAGCGAGCTTGGTCGCGAGAGGGTCTCGCCGAGGCCGGAGAAGCGGCCGCGCACGCGTTCGCCGCGGCTCTGTTCCGGCAGGCCCTCCTCGCGCCGACGGCGGCGCTCCTCGCGGCTGGAGATCGCGGTCTGTTCGGCGGTCCGCGCCTCCTCCAGCGCCCGCAGCTCTTCGGCCCGCTGGGCGGCGATGCTCGAGGTCTGCTCCTTGCGCTCGGCGTCGCGCTCGGGGGCCGACCCCGCCCACTCGCGCAGGCGTCGGATATCCCGCCCCTGCGTAAACGAGAGGAGCGCGAGCACGGCGAGGCCGAGGAACGCAGCCAGGCCGGCGAAAGCGCCGATTTGTTCGATCACCCGGAGCAAAAGTGGCTGCGAGAGGCTATTCGTTGGAGACGACCGTCGCGGCGTCGTCGCCCCTGGCGGCGATCAGCTCCACCACTCGCTCGGCCAAATTAGCCTCGTCCCCGGCCAGAACGAGGTGTTCCAGCGAGACGAGGGTGGACTCGACCCACTCCTGGTCGATCGCGGTCCGCCGCACCGCCCGGTTGATCCGCCGCGCCGCCGTCGGCTGCACCTCCTCGTCGTCGGAGAAGAGCACCTCGTGCAGCTTCTCCCCCGGCCGCGGCCCGGTGAACTCGATCGCGATGTCCTCCTCGGGCTCGTAGCCGGCGAGGCGGATCATGTTGTGGGCGAGGTCGACGATCCGGACCGGCTCGCCCATGTCGAGGACGAAGACCTCGCCCTTGCCGGCACCGATGTCGCCGGAGCGGATCACCAGCTGCACCGCCTCGGGGATCGTCATGAAGTAGCGGCTCATCTCCGGGTGGGTGACGGTCACCGGCCCGCCGCGCTCGATCTGGCTGCGGAAGATCGGGACGACGCTGCCCGAGGAGGCGAGGACGTTGCCGAAGCGGACCGAGGCGAAGCGCGTCTCCGGGTACTTCTCCCCCGCCGCCTGGACGATCCACTCGGCCATCGCCTTCGAGGCGCCCATCACCGTCTTCGGGTTGACCGCCTTGTCGGTGGAGATGAGGACGAAGCGCTCGACTTTGGAGGCGGCGGCGGTCTCGGCGGTGACGCGGGTGGCGATCGCGTTGTTGCGGACCGCCTCCAGCGGGTTGGCCTCCATCAACGGCACGTGCTTGTAGGCAGCGGCGTGGAAGACGACGTCGGGCTTGAAGCGCTGCATCACCTCGAGCATCCGGTGCGGCTCCTTGCAGTCGGCCAGCACCGCCTCGCAGCTGGGAAAGTGCCGCTCTTCGACCATCTCGCGGTCGATCTGGAAGAGGTTGTCCTCGGCGTGGTCGAGCATCACCAGCAGGCGCGGTTTCACCTGGGCGATCTGGCGGCAGAGCTCGGAGCCGATCGAGCCGCCGGCGCCGGTGACGAGGACGATGCGGTCGCGCAGGTAGGCGCCGACGCGGTCGAGCTCGCGGACGATCGGCTCGCGGCCGAGCACGTCCTCGACCTGGACCTCGCGCAGCTGTTTGTTCAGCTGGACGCCGCCGCGCAGCAGCTCGAAGACGGTGGGCAGGGTGCGGACGCGGATCTCGCGGTCGCGGCAGGCGGAGACGATGCGGCCGCGCAGGGTTCCCGGCGCCGAGGGGATCGCGATCACGACTTCGTCAGGTTTGGTCTCGTCGAGGATCTTCTCGATCTGCTTGGTCGAGCCGAGCACCTTCAGGCCGAGCATCCGCATCCCCCGCTTGCGCGGGTCGTCGTCGACGAAGCCGATCGCGGTGGCGCCGAGGTTGGGGTTGAGCTGCAGCTCGCGGACGACCATCTGGCCGCCGGAGCCGGCGCCGACGACGAGCA